>Ga0335078_10006969_pt1 | contig 16738 bp, 14 predicted proteins | sample Lox_Sample_32_FD_206711 | JGI IMG/M metagenome (GOLD analysis project Ga0335078, IMG submission 206711) | Soil microbial communities from Loxahatchee National Wildlife Refuge, Florida, United States - Lox_Sample_3.2 | ecosystem: Environmental > Terrestrial > Soil > Wetlands | place: USA... | reverse complement strand
CTCAATGAGCGGGCTCGCCCCAGTCGCATCCAGCGCCGTTTGCACCGCGTGACCACTACTCATAGCTTCGCCCTCTGAGTCACATTCCGTGACCCCGAACCCTGTTACGGAAAAACAGAACTACTTCACGCGTTGGCGACTAAGCCAACTCGTTTTACAGGAACCTTTAATCGGGGGGAGACTGCTTACAGTTTCGAAGTATTACCGGGGATATTTCCCCTTCAAGTTGGAGCGATTCTAGCCGCCTATGCAAAATACTGCAAGAGGCGAAAAGTGGGGAGAAGAAAGTCTCTAGTCACATCAACTTCAATCCGAAGTAACGCCAGTAACACATTGTTAACAATACGTATTTCGGACAAAACCGATTTTGCAAAATAGACCGTCTCTTGGTGCCTCGAGCCCGGCATGGCGACGCTAAGCGGACAGTTCAGTGCTACGTGACTGATGGTCACGGTACCGTTGCCTGTTCCCCTAGCCGCTGACAAAAGTGTCGCGCCAATGGTGCATTTTCCGGCGGAAGGCAACACCGCTCCAACGATCCTTGCTCTCGATCCCGAGGTGACAACTGAGTAATCCCATGCAATGCAGCCTTCATTGCTCGGAACACGCGTCAAGACATCGATCTCGACCAATCGCCGAACCGGAACTCGCTGACACGGCGCGACTGCGACTGCGCAAGAAGCTGCAAGCTTCGCAGCGGTGACTGTCCGACAACGATGAATTTTCGACCGAAGCAACGAGACTCCCCAGGATGAATGGTTGAGTGTTCGCCCCGGGAGAGGAACAGCTGCGCGGGGCACGTTCTCGAGCGTGAAGCGATTATGCGGCCTGTCTGCAAAAACGGTCAACACCACTTAAGTTGTAGTGGACCTGCCGGATAGTGATACCTGACGAGTATTACCAGCTCCCCGGACCCCTACACGGTAGTGCTATTTACTCAGAGTTGAACTTCCCATAGTCTTTGTGGAAATCCAGTCCCCGAATGCACTTGAGGACTGGGCCGATCTTGTGTCCTAATCGTTGGCAAGCTTTTCCAGTCTCCCTCAAGACGCTTTTCTGGCCGAGGAAGGACTTTTCGTCAGTTTCTGACAGGCACTATGGCTCACTTGACCGCTATCCCGAACCAAGAGCGCATTCGCGTATTAGCTGCCGATGGAACATCCATGAGCACGCAACTCCTGGTCGACGCTCTGGCACGTGATAGCCAGTTGCTGATGATCGAGTGCCCATCGAATCCGGCTGCGATCCTGAATCTTATCAAGCGCGAACAGGCGCAGGTCGCGGTTATTAGCGCCAAGTTGGGAGAATCGAGCAGCGGCGGGTTTGACTTGATCCGCGAGATTCGGACCCAGGCACCGACGACTCGGGTGATCGTTCTGCTGGATGCCTCGGAACGCACGGCAGTTATTGAAGCTTTTCGCGCCGGAGCGCAAGGGGTTTTCTGCCGGACCGAACCGTTTCGCTTGTTGAGCAAGTGCATTCAGTGCGTGCATCAGGGACAAGTCTGGGCCAATGCCAATGAATTTCAATATGTGATCGACGCGCTGGCCAAGCCGCCGCTTGCCGATTTTCATGCAAACGGGGGAACGCTGCTCTCGGCACGTGAAATCGATGTGGTGCGCTGTGTGGCCGAAGGACTTACCAATCGCGAGATTGCGCAACGGCTGAAGCTCACCGAACACACGGTCAAGAATTATCTTTTTAGGATTTTCGATAAGCTTGGCGTGTCGAGTCGCGTGGAAGTCGTTCTCTACGCCTTGGGAAATGGCGGCCCGAGGCCGGTGGCGCCGCCAGCAAATCGCCGCCAGCAACCGGTGCCGGTCGCCAGCCGAAATGCAGCGCCTATGCCTGTTACGATCCGCAAGACCGCCAACTAAACGGCGCCTCTAGTTCGCCTGCGGCAGCCGGAAGTTCAACGTCACCCTGGTTTCCATCTGTGCGGGATGGCCATTCACACTTCTCGTGCGGAATCTCCACTGCTTCACCGCGTCACTCGAGGCTTGCGCGAGAATCGGCGGCCCGCTGAGTGGTTCGACATTCTCCACTGCCCCGTTTGAAGCGATGCGGACGTTGAGCACAACCGCTCCTTGAATTCCCTGCCGTAACGCATCCACCGGATAGATGGGCTCGACCCGACGAACCAAACTGCCTTCGGCGACTGAGGGAGCAAGATGTACTGTGGCGTCGGGCTCCACAGCCGACGCATGGCGCAGCGGATTTCCTTGCGCGTCAGAGCTCGCCGGTTTCGGAGCCAAGTGAAACACTTCCTTGCCATTCTCAAACACACTCAAACCACCGGGAGCGACACGAGAGTTCGAATTTACTCGGGCCACAACATTCTGCTGCTCCGGGGATCGGCCGTTTGAGGCTCCAATCGGTGTTACCGGCAATGTGGCGGATTGAGTCGCGACCGGGACATGGCTGGCATGGGCGCTAGCCCTGCGAAATTCGAAATGCCGTGTAAGGGCCGCCCCCAGCAGAAGAGCGCAGAGCAGAACGGCAACCCACAATCCGGCATTCAGGAAATCAAACCTGCGCGGAGGAATTTCGGCGACGGCAACCACGGCCTCTTCGGATTCGGCTTCTGCCGAAGCCAAAAACTCTGGAGTCGTTGCGTTGATCTCGGAACCTTCCGGAACCGGCGGCCCTGTTTTGATCGGCTCAGCGGCACGCTTTAGGTTCGACAGAGTGCGACGCGCCAAGGCATCCAGGGTCATTTCATCGCGCTCGCCAAAGGCGTTCGGCTGCGAGGAGAAGATCTCAAAAACACCAATCAGGTTGCCGTCGCTCAAGAGAGGCATAAGCATCGCCGAGCGGATCCCGAGGACTTTGGAGGCCTCCGCATCGACGCGGGAATCATTCGTAAGGTCATCACTCCGCTGCAACTGCCGCGTCTTCACGCACTCCCCGGAAAGTCCCGACGAAATATCCATTCGGACGCCTAATGCGGGGGCATTGGTTCCGCTGCTGGCGCGGCACACCATCTCTTCATCACGTTTCAAAACGACGGCGGCACCGGTTGCGCCGGTTGCCAAGCACGCTTGTTCCACGATTTCATTGAGGACGATTTCGAGCGCGAGATCAGCAGAAAGTTCGGGCGGAAGTCCGCCTCCACTCTGCGAGGAAAAGCGGTTCGCGAGGTCGACCAGGTCCGTTTCAAAGCTCGCGTCGTCAAGTTGTGCCCGAAAAGTACCTGAACCGGATGGGTTTGGCAGCGACTGGTCCGGACCTGACAGCGGATGTGGCGGCATAGCGGCGCAAAGGGACGAAACGACCGTCCGTAGCGGAGTTTCCCCCGAAATCGCCAGGTTGTCAACAATGTTCAATCTGGATTGCGTCTGAGGGAATCGGAAAGCAGCGACTCTTGTTGTATGCTCCACTGTTTGGATTGACTCTCATGAAGGTTCAGTTCTTCGCGACCTCCGCCGACTTGCGCAATTGGTTTGAGAAGAATGGGGACAAGTGCAAAGAGCTTTGGGCTGGCTTCTACCGGAGATCCTCGAGAAAGCTGAGCATTCGTTATTCGGAAGCGGTTGACGAGGCGCTTTGCTTTGGTTGGATTGACGGCGTTCGCAGAAAGATCAGCTCCGATTCCTACACGAACCGACTCACCCCGCGTCGCGAAAAGAGTCAATGGAGCGCAGTGAACATCAAGCGTGTGCAAGAACTTGCAAAGCTTGGGCGCATGCAACCGGCCGGCCTCAAGGCATTTGAAGCCGCCAAAGCGCAACCGCGTAAGTACTCTTACGAACAGCGGCACAAGGTGAAGTTTGACAAGAAGATGGAGCGGCAGTTTCGCGAAAACGCAGTGGCTTGGGAATACTTCCAGTCTCGCGCCCCGTGGTACCGCAGGACCGCAACGTTCTGGGTCCTAAGCGCGAAAAAAGAGGAAACGAGGCAACAGCGCCTGGCAAGGTTAATCTCCGACTCAGCCCACAAAACGCCGATAAAACCCCTACGTCGCCCCGTTCCAAAACGGTAACTAAAAAGTGCAATAGAACGAGAGTGGTAGAGACTTTTCTCTCCTCGCCAATGTAGTCTTAAGCTGTTAGAATCACAGCAATCTTGGGGCGAGAGAAAGCTCTCGAGCGGTTTCCCGAGTCCCCCCTAGCTTCTTCGGAAGCATCTCAAACCAAAGCTGCTTTCTAACATTCCATCAGGGGAGTTCGAACATGCGGATCGCTGTCGTAGGCTCCGGATACGTAGGGTTGGTGGCGGGCGCTTGCTTTGCCGACCTCGGACACGACGTCATTCTGGTCGATAATGATCAACGAAAATTGGCCGCTTTACGCGCCGGCCAGGTCCCGATTCACGAGAAATTCCTGCCCGAATTGCTGAGCCGGCATCGCGGCCAGCGATTGACATTTTCCGATGACCTGCAGGATGCGGTGCGCCGCAGTTCCGCCATTTTCGTCGCAGTCGGCACTCCTCCCACAGAAAGCGGCGAGGCGGACCTCTCTTACGTTGAGTCGGTGGCTCGCGAGATTTCCGGCGGCATTGACGGATACAAAGTTGTCGTCGAAAAGAGTACGGTTCCGGTTTATACCAGCGAGTGGGTTCGCAAGATCATCCTGCGCAATGGTTCCGATCCCGAGTCGTTCGATGTCGCCTCCAATCCAGAGTTCTTACGCGAAGGCACCGCAGTCACCGACTTTCTCTATCCCGATCGCGTGGTGATCGGCTGCGATAGCGAGCGCTCGGCCGATGTGCTGCGCCAGATCTATGCGCCTTTGACCGATGGTAGCTATTACCAGAAAGTCGACGCTATTCCCGGTCCCGATCGCGCCACCATTCCGGCGCCGATTATCGTGACCAGCACGAAAAGTGCGGAGCTAATCAAGCACGCCTCGAATGCCTTCCTGGCCATGAAGATTTCATTCATCAACGCCGTGGCGTCCGTTTGCGAGTCCGTGGGCGCAAACGTGAATCAGGTGGTGCACGGCGTTGGAACCGACTCGCGCATTGGCCCCAGATTCCTGAATCCTGGAATCGGCTACGGCGGATCATGCTTCCCGAAAGACGTGATGGCATTTCGCGCTGTCGCTCGCGAATGTGGTTACGACTTCCGCTTGCTCGACGAAGTCATGCGGATCAACGAAGACCAAAGACAACGATTCCTGCGGAAAGTGCGTAGCGCGTTGTGGACACTTCGTGGCAAGAATCTGGGCGTACTTGGTCTCGCCTTCAAGGGCGGCACAGACGATATTCGCGAATCGCCCGCGTTGTTCCTGGTGCAAGCGCTGTTGCAGGAAGGCAGCAAGGTCACGGCTTACGATCCGGCGGCGATGGATCGAACGCAGGAAGTCATGTCGTCGGGCATTCGCTTCGCGAATTCAGCCTATGAAGCGGCCCACGGCGCGGACGCACTGCTGATCCTGACCGAATGGGAAGAGTTCGCCAACCTCGATCTGGCGCGCCTTCGCTCCGAACTTCGCTACCCCATTGTGATCGACGGGCGCAACTTGTACGATCCGGAAATCATGGCTTCAGAAGGATTCACCTACTACAGCGTGGGCCGCGCAGCCTCGCATCCGGACGGGGTTCCAGCGGCCGTTCTGAAGAACGGCATGGGAAACGGCAAGAAGGCATGACTCAAAAACGCGCGTTAGTGACTGGGGGCGCCGGTTTTCTGGGATCGCATCTTTGCGACACCTTGCTCGCGGAAGGCTGGAGCGTGGTCGCGGTCGACAATCTCCTCACCGGGCGCCTCTCGAATATCGAGCACCTTCGCAACGAACCGCGCTTTGAGTTTGTCCAGAAGGACATTTGCGAGCGTTTCGATGTGGGCAAAGTGGATTATGTTTTCCACTTTGCCAGTCCCGCCAGCCCAGTGGACTACAGCAATCACGGGATCGAAACGCTGCAAGTCGGATCGCTGGGCACATTCCATGCCCTCGACGTCGCCCACAAGTACGGCGCAAAATATCTGGTGTCGTCCACTTCGGAGTGTTATGGCGATCCGCTGGAACACCCACAGAAGGAAACGTATTGGGGGCACGTCAATCCGATTGGTCCACGATCGGTTTATGACGAAGCGAAGCGCTTCACCGAAGCCGTGACCATGGCGTACCGCAGATATCACAACGTGGACACGCGCATCGTGCGCATCTTCAACACCTATGGTCCCCGACTGCAACTGAACGACGGCCGCGTAGTTTCGAATTTTATGAAGCAGGCCTTGCGCGGCGACGACCTCACTGTCTACGGCAACGGAAACCAGACTCGGAGTTTCTGCTTTGTCAGTGATGAAATCGACGGATTCATTCGTTTGTCGAAATCTGACGAACACCTGCCGGTAAATATCGGGAATCCCGCCGAATTCACAATCCTCGAATGTGCTCAACTGGTTCTGAAAGTGACGGGATCGAACAGCAAAATCGCCTATGAACCTCTGCCCCAGGACGATCCGAAGCAGCGGCGTCCCGACATCACCAAGGCTCGCACCTTGCTGGGGTGGGAGCCCAAGATTGATCTCGAAGCAGGATTGCGCCTCTCGTTGGATTACTTCAAAAAGGCTGTGGCGGAAGAATCTGCCGTAAGAGCGAGTTGAGGGTACCGTTTCTGGGAAAACCTATCTCAGGAATTGCTTTGGGCGGCGACGTACTCGGTCAACTTCTTGACGTTTCCCTGCTCTTCTTTCGATTTCAACTCGAAAGCAACCCCCATACCGTAGCCGGGATGGGACGCTTGCACTTTGCCGCGTACGCGTAATTTCAACTCATGCGTGCGAACCACGATCTCAACCGATGAACCCGTCGGAAACGGCAGAGGAACTTCGAGATAGCATCCGCCAGCGCTGAGATCGGTAAGGCAGCAATGGTTTGGAACCGAAGTTCCAGTCACGTAAACTTCGGCGCCCAAGCGGCAGGAATACCTCGCTTGTGATCGCCGGTTGTCCGCATCCGGTTGAGCAGCCGCAACCGGCTCCAGCGAGGGCGATGCTGCGGCAGCAGCCGCGCTTCCGTGAGTATGTTCGCCCACGCTGACGGTTGTCAGTTCCAGCGGCTCTTCCATCTCTACCGTCACATCGGAAAACTGGCCCTGCTCGGCGGGGAGACTCGCGCCCAGGAATTCGGTGATCAAGCGCCGCGAAGTCTTGGGTACGTCCACGAACTGGATGCCGGCGCGGGCGTTCCAGTCCTGCCAAACAATTTGGCCGGACAGCCGGACACTCGATTTTTGACCGGGCAGTTGAAACTGGAAATAAACTTTGCCGTTGTTCGGGATGCGCTTTCCGAATTGGACGGCCATGCCGTCGGCAGCGAGATCGACCAGGGTGGCTCGCTCCTGTTGAGCGTTCGCATAGTCGATCGTGGCGTGGGCATGCACAGACGCTCGAGCGTTCTTGCGCTTCTCCTTACGCATGACAGCCCGTGCAGCCCGCAGACTACTGAGAGCGCGGTCATAGGCAACGGGCTTGTAGAGCACAAAATTCACGCCCAGAGAGAACATCTCCCGAATGTTCTCCGTGCCGGCGACGACGGCGACCGCCAGCGTGGCATTGTTGAGGCGCGACATGCGCGTCTCTTTCAGAAGCGAAATCGCCGCCGCGTTTGACGGACCATCCACAATCACGACGTCAAAGCGTTCCTGCTCCAGCCGAATCCCGGCGCGTGCGAAGTCGGGGCAAGGTTCCACGCGGATGCTGAGTTCCTCAAGCACACGGTGAAGAACCTGGGCCGCCGCTTCGTCCACACACACAAGCAGAGCAGAGAGAGTCATAGCTGCGCCACATCGTAGGTCTCTCTAGTGCTCGGTACAAGTTACCTCGGTCATAGTTCTGCCATGCTCTGTCGGGGCTACGGCCCGCAACCGACTTGTTCTCAACAGAGTGACATCCGTAACCACTTCGCGTGACAAAAGGCCATGCCTAAGACGTTGGACCGTCGTGCTTTGACCAACGTCGGGGCCCTTCCTAGGATGGACAAAGAGGCGAAGCTCTATTCGCGCCCCGTTTGTATTTGGTTCAACGCGTGGTGGTTCCCCCGGTTAAGCAAAGTGAAGGCCGAGCCGTTTGGGCTCGAAAGAAATTTATGAGCTTGAAACAACAACGCGGATTCACGCTGCTGGAAATGCTGATTGTAGTCGCTATCAGCTTCGTCTTGGCCGCCGTCACGGCAATCTCGTACGTACCGCTGATGCAGCAGCAGCGCGTGACCGAGGCGTACAACACAACGCTCACTACCATGCGTCGTGCGCGCGACCAGGCCGCCGGCGATATGCGCACCTACGTGGTGCAGTTCACCGCCCCCGGAACGATTACGGTCACGCAGAGTCTGAGTGCAACCAGCACTTGCCAGATTCCTCCCACGGGAACCGTATTGGTTACCGCGACGCTGCCGACCGACATTACGTTCCACGTGGAGACAGGAGTGCCGACCTCAGCGACGACGGCGCCGGTTACGCCCGACCAATTCGGAACAGCCTCTTCCCCGTTCGATCTGGATATCGGCAACAACGCCGGACAGAGTTATGTCTGCTTCAACCCGGACGGAACCGCGACGGACCAGGTCGGCAATATTTCGAATGGCGTCGTCTATATGGGCCGTCCCGGTGATCTTTACAGCTCTCGCGCGATTACCCTCTGGGGCAGCACGGGACGAATTCGCGGATGGCGTTTATACAACGTGAGCGGCGTGAACACTTGGAGACAGCAATGATGCGACCGAACTTCTCAATCCGGCGAGCGGCAAACGAAGGCGGTTTCACCCTGATCGAAGTCATGATCTCGATGGTGATCCTGACCATCGGCGCGGTAGGACTGCTCGGCGTATTCGGACTGGCGGTGAAAGCCAGCCAGACGTCGCAGGCCGACATGATTGCCCGGCAGCTCGCCAGCGAAGCGATGGAAAACATTTACACGGCGCGGAACACGTCACAAATTCAGTTCAATCCGCAGATTAATACCGTGGCGAATGGTGGCATCTTTCTGGACGGCATGAACTCCATCAAGTGTCCCGGTCCGGATGGACTTCTTGATACGACAGATGACGTCTCTTGCCTCACGGCATCGGGTGCGACTTGTCCCAATAGCGGAGTAGAGTGCCTCACCGAACCTGGGCCGGACGGAGTCATGGGCACGGCCGATGACGTGATTTTGTCGTTAAACAACTATCAGCGGCAGATTCAGATTGTTCCCCTTTACGACACGAACAATATTTTGATTCCCACTCTGCGCCAGGTCACAGTGACGGTGCAGTATACGACGCCGACGACAGTAGCCCCCAAGACTTACACCATTGTGGAATACGTTTCCGGGTACCACTGAGGCACATCCATGAAGCGAATGCATCGCACAACGCGCGGTTTCACGTTGCTTGAGTTGATGATCTCGATGTCGCTCGGCCTGGTTTTGCTGGGCGCGGCATTGACTATGTTCCGTCAATCGGTAAACGCCACGTGGACCACCTCGCAGAAGTCGGAAATGCAGCAGGATTTCAGGGCCGCGTCCAATCTTCTGCAGCGTGACATCAGCATGGCGGGAGCCGGAGCCCTCGGGCAGCAAGGCTTGGCTGGGAATAGCGTGGGCTTGCCCGTCAGCGCCACTCTCCCTGTTTATCCCTGCAGCGCGAGTACCTGCAACTACGTCAATGGCGCACCCGTAGCGTATCCGACTGTAACGGGTGCTCCGTATCTGTATTCCATTATTCCGGGCTATAACCTGGGGATCACAGTCAATGCTGCTGAAGGCGCAACCGACATCATTTCGATTTCGTACGCCGATGCAAACCTGGCATTGAATTGCTACAACGTGACCGTCGTCTCGGCAACCCAGGTGACGTTCCAGCTCCCCACGACTCTGCCATCCACTTGCGTCATGCCTCCGGGAGTGACCACCCCGCCGCTGTTGAATGCCGCGGGCGTTGGCTTACAGGCTGGCGACTACATTCTCTTCAACACGACTGCCGCAGGTGTGGTCACCAATATCACAGTGGGAACGCCGACCGCCGGCAATACGGCCGCCTTCAACGTCTTCTTCGCTTCGGGCGATCCGGGACACATTAATCAGCCGACGGTGACGACGGGCAGCCTGAAGCAATTGCCGCTCGGACTAAGCGCGACGTTGTCCGCAGTCCGGCTCATGCTGATCACCTACTATCTGGACATTTCGCCGATCGATGGCGTCACTCCCCGCCTGATGCGTATTCAAAGTGGAAGAAACCCTTCGCCTGTAGCGGAAAACGTCACGCACCTGAAGTTCAGTTACGACGTGGACAACAACGGAGTGGTCACGGCGAATCAGACTTCCATGCCGGCGGGCACGTACCCCAACAACATCAACAAGGTAAACATTCTGCACATGACGATCCGCAACCAGATGAAGGGTACGACCGGGTATCAGGGACTGGATCTGCAGACATCGGTTAGCGCGCGGAATTTGAGTATGGGCCAGGAGTATCCGATTTCCGGATCCTCCTACTGATTTGACCGGGATGCCGCACCGTGTGCGGCCAAGATCCCGGAGCGGGTTGCAACGACGAGGAGAAATGAAAATGCGTAACGCCAAGTTCAGTTCACAAGGATTCACACTGATCGCCTCCCTCTTGCTGTTGCTGTTGATGTCGGGGTTCGCGCTCGGCCTGCTGATGATGGTGAACACGGAACAGCGGGTAGGCGGCTATGACTTGAACAACAATTACGCCTACCACGCGGCCGAGGGTGCCATGGAAAAAATGACCTCGGACCTCGCCGCGACGTTCAAGAATATTCAGGCGCCGACGGCGGCTCAGATCTGCTCTTTGAGCAGCAACTATCCTACTTGGGATCCGACCGTCACCTATCCGGCCTACAACGTGACGCCAGTGTCTACGCCGTCGACCTCGAGCATGTCCTGCCCCCCGCTTACGACGGTGTGGGGACCGATTCAGTCCGGTCCTGACGCGGGCCTGTACGCGCAGATCATCCCGGTGTCGATGAACGTTACGGCACAGCGCATAACCGGGGAAACGGTCAGCATGACGCGCACCGCGGAAGTCGCCTTGATTCCGGTATTCCAGTTTGGCGTATTCTCCGATTCCGATCTGTTCTTCGGCCGCAGTCCGGACCTGGGATTCGCAGGACGCGTGCACACCAATGGCGACCTATACCTCGGTGTGGCCGATGGCTCCAACCTGGTGTTTGGCGACAAGCTTAGTGCCTATGGCAACGTAATTCGCCAACAGATGGACAACGGCGTGACCGCCTCGGGGAATGACGACGGTGGAACAGTGATGATTCCAACGCAGGCATCGGGCTGCGCTACCCAGATGACCAACGTCCCCAACGCAAACCCGAGTTCCACCTGCGTTGACATCTCCACCACCTCTCTGGGAAATACTCTCGGCAGCGTGACCGGCGGGCACGGATCCTCACAGAATACGACGAGTTGGATGAGCGTTTCGACCGGTGCCCTCCACAGTTATCTGATTGACGGCAACGGCCCTTGCGGGAGTTCTTCGAACTGCACCAACTCTACCGGCGCCACTAACCTGAGTCTGCCGTTCGTGAACGGCACGACTTCGGCCGTGCAGATTATCCGTGTACCTCCGCCGGGCGAGCTTCCGACGACAACTCTCGGACAGTCCCGCGAAGCGAACATGGCGCAGATCCGAATCCTGCTGGCCGACAACCAGGCGCAATTGCACCTGTCCGATTGGAACGGCGACTCGTCGCAAGATTATCAATTGGTCAGCCAGCTGCCGACCGCACTCCAAACACTGAACCAGGGAGCGGCTTCGGGCGGAACACAGCCGCAGGCGGGACTTACGGTGCCAACGGGCGGAACCCATACTTATTACTTCGCTGAGAGCTACTGTGCTGGCACGGTTGCGGCCGCCAGCATTCAGGCCAGCCGCGTGTGCCAGACGACCAACGGAGGCGACGGAAAACAGGTTGTTCCCCCGATTTATGGGCCAGTTTCGAACGGACCGGGAGGAGCCGCCATGACTCCGACGGCGTTCCCCGCCGTGGGTTCTTTCACGACCAAGAACAATGACTCTACCGGCGCATTCACGAACGGTTTGGAATGGCCGCTTATCAATGGCTGGCTCCTGGTTGAAGTGAAGTGGTCAAGTGATGGATTGTGGCACGGCGTAACCCGAGAGTGGCTAGGCCTGGGCTTTGCTCGCGGCCTGCAAGTTCCTACCTCTCCCGGTAACCCCTACCACGCTCCTACGTCGAACGCACAAGGCGTATTCGGCAGCAATTCAATACAGGATCACGCCAACGCCATTCTGTATTTCCAGCAAACCGCAGACCGTACCGGAGACAACACACTCAGCGGACCGGGAGCGGGAACGGACGAGCCAGTTACGGCGAACCCTTATGGAAACGGTTCGCAATACAACTACTACCCGATTAATCTCTACGACTCTCGCGAGGGCGAAAACAATGACGTGTCTTCGACCTTCGCCCAAACGACCGGAACGCCCAACGGTATCATCAACACGGTTGAGCTCGACGTAGGCAACTTGAAGAACTGGTTGCGCTGTGCCAACGGCGTGACGCCCTGCACGGGCACCAACGTCGACTACGTGACGCAGAACGGATACGTGCTGTACTTCTCCGACCGCCGCGGCATGCAGTTCGCCACTGCCCTGCAAGGAGCGAACTATCAGCAGCAATGGGGCGAGTACGGGTACGAAGATACAGTCAACTATGCCAACCGCGGCAACGGCTTCGCGCCGGATGGCGTCTTGGATCCGGTTAACTACAACGGAGTGTCGGCCGAAGACGTCAACGGGAACCAGCTTCTCGACCGTTATGGCGTGAAGTACGTTGGTGATGCGTATGGTCCGACCACCACCGCCGATACTGACACTGCGGCCAACCCCTCGCCTTATGCGATCGGGCACCGCCTCAACACGTTTACCATGGGCCGCGCCAATCGTGTGACCGGTGCCCGCCATGCGTTGAAGCTGGTGGATGGATCACTTGGCAACGTACCAACTATGCCTCCGGGTAACGCGGCCAATAACTGCTCGCAGAGCTCGGCCAACCCGACCGCATGCGGTGGCTTTACGGTCGCGTCAGAAAACCCGGTGTACATCCAGGGCAACTACAACTCAAACTGTCCGGCATCCACCACGAACGGCAGCTGCACTCCGAACAACACGACCTACGACACGGCGTGGTCCGGCGGAGCAGAGCCGAGCCACTCGGCAGCGTCGATCATCGCCGATGCAGTCACCATGTTGTCGAACAACTGGCAGGACGTGGGCTGCACCCCAACCGGCGGTAGCTGCACGACCGCTCTGAACCAGACTTCGGGCAGCCTTTTGAACCCGATCAACCCTGGCGGGCAGGGAGTTCCGGCTCAAACTCCGAACCGGATCGCGGTCACCACCTACTATCGGGTGGCCATTGCGGCCGGCAAGAACATCGCGTTCAACAACACGACGCAGAATCCGGAATTCGCATACGGCATGGATGGCGGCGTTCACAACTTCCTGCGTTTCATCGAGGACTGGGGTGGACCTGCTGCCCAGAACACGCTGCAGGGACTTTGGTACAAGGGCTCGATCGTCAGCTTGTACTGGAGCTATTACGCGACCGGCCCATTCAAGTGCTGCAACCTGGTCTACAATCCTCCGAGCCGTCAGTACACGTTTGACAGCTTGTTCTCGCAACCGCAGAACTTGCCGCCCGGAACGCCAATGTTCCGTAACGTGGACAACCTGACGTACCGGCAGAATCAGGTCGCTCGGACCAACTAACTTCGAGCATCATCATTCACGCCCCGAACTCACGTTCGGGGCGTTTTCTTTTGGCTACTCGGAGATCGCGAACAGCTGGCAGCCTCTCCCATAAACATCCGCTAGAATAACCCGATGTCATGCAATCGCCTGCCATGGATCATTTTTTGGCTCTGTGCCGCAATTGGCTTTAGCCTCTTCTTCGTTCCCGCCTTTATCATCCGGCCCTTCCGGCATCAAACTGCCTCCGGCCTTTCCATGGCGATGGCGCTTCGTCAGCGGGCGCCGATGGGAACTCTTTTCGCCGCGATCATTTGCCTCCTGATTGTCCTGTTGCTGTGGAACGGCTTGAATCGATGGCGGAAGATTCTGGTAGGAGCAGCGATGTTCCTGGTCGTAACCGCGGCGGTGATGGCACGCCTGAACTATTTTGAGTGGATGTTTCACCCGGTCGAAAGCCCGCGGTTCGACGCAGAAGCATCGAGCACACTCGACAAGGGTGAAATGGTGCTGGCTATTCAATTTGGGCCCGACGCGCGCGCGTATGCCATTTCCGAGATGGCCTATCACCATATCGTCAACGACTGGGTCAATGGCGTTCCGGTCGCCGTCACTTATTGAACGCTCTGTCACACCGGTCTGGTGTGGAAACGAAGCGTAAACGGGCGGACACTACACTTCTATCTGGCGGGGATTAACAACCAGAATTTCCTGATGCGCGACAAAGAAACGGGAACCTGGTGGCAGCAGATCACCGGCAAAGCTGTCTACGGCCCGCTGCAGGGTACGGCGCTCGAACTCGTCCCCAGCGATGAACTCACGTTTGGCGAGTGGAGATCCGAGGTCACGAACGGTCTCGTTCTGGCGGAGGTACCGAAGTATCACAAAGAGTACGACAGCAAATGGGAACCTGAGGTGGCAAAGCTGCCGGTGGTGATCAGTTTTCCGGGGACCGAGTTGAAATCGCGGGACGTGGTTGTAGGTTTGGAACTGAATGGTGCAAGCCGGGCATATCCGTGGGACACTCTGGTGAAGCAATCGCCAGTAATGGATCGTGTCGGCGGAACTCCCCTGTTGATCGCGGTGGGTCCTGACGGGAAATCCTTCCGCGCTTTTATCAGTCGTATCGAGGGCAAGGATACCGAGTTCTTTCTCAAAGGCGAGGACGCCCCGCAGGCGGTTCAGCCGGCCGATCCCAAAGCGCCGACAGCGGCGCCGGTCAAGACCTGGTCCTTGGTGGATGCAGCTACCGCCAGCGAATGGAATTTTCAAGGCTGTGCGATTTCAGGCGCTGCGCAGGGCAAATGCCTCGATCGGGTTCCAGGGGCGTTGAAAGATTATTGGTTCGATTGGCGCAACTACCATCCCGACACAACCATCTACAAACACTGACGAGGGACGAACTGTGGCGGACATAAAAGCCATCTTTTGGGACGTGGGCGGTGTTTTGCTCACCAACGCGTGGGATCACACGCAGCGGGCCGCTGCACTGGAACACTTCCATCTGGACGAGAAGGAGTTTCAAAGCCGGCACGAAATGCTGGTTTCGTCCTTTGAGCGCGGCAAAATAACCCTCGAGGACTACCTGGCACGAACCGTGTTTTATTGCAGTCGGCCATTCACAACACAGGATTTTCAGGACTTCATGTTTGCGCAATCGGAGGCGTTGCCCAACATGCTGGAGTTTGCCCAGTCCCTCGCTGATTCAGGCAAGTATTTCATGGGAACGATTAACAACGAGTCGCGCGAACTGAACCGGTATCGCATTGAGAAGTTCGGAATGCGCAAGATTTTTGAATTGTTTGTGAGTTCCTGCTACGTGGGTCTACGAAAACCGGAACCTGACATCTATCGAGTTGCGCTCGAAACCACGCAGTTCCCTGCCGGCGAGTGTTGCTTCATTGATGATCGTCCGCTGAATCTGGAAAGCGCGGAACGCCTGGGCATGCACGCGATCCAGATGCAAAGCCTCGAACAGCTGCGCTCGGATCTCAGCAATCTGGGACTGAGTCTGAAATAGATTACGTGCCTTTTCGGGGCTGTGTTGACTTTACCTGGGCGCCCGTTGGAATGTCCGATTCCATGGTGGTCAGCGCCAGATCGCTCGACCAGCAATCGACTGCCAGTTTCCATTCTCCATTACTTTGCCGGGAACAGACCCATACGTACTTGCCGCGCTCCTCGCGACGTTTTCCGGTTGCGGAAGGCACCAGAGCCTTGAATCTTCCCGCTTCGTACGCCAGTTCTCCCGCGACATCGACACGGAGGGGCTCGATCTCCACTTCCCCCAGTCCGGCATCGAGCGCACCAAAGAAGAATTCACGCACTGCAGCCGCGCCACGTACCGGAGGATAGTTCGACCGCAACACAAGAGCATCGGCAATGTAGAGTTCGAGCAGATCGTCGAGATGCTTCGTGTTGCAGGCGAGCACCCACTCCTGCGTGATGCGTCGAACGGCCGCTTCGGCGCGGCTCATATCGCCGCGAAGAGCCGCCGTAGGACGCATCCGTTCCATCTCGCGCCCAGGATCAGATGCTACGCGCGGCATCATCCCTTCGGTCGCGCCGGGAAAATAGTGGTGATGGTAGTGATGATGGTAATGGTGAGTTTCGTTTCCTGTGGGGCGCGGTGCCGGCGGCCGCTCAGGTACACCTCCGAGATCCTGCCCTCGATAAGGTTCTGGCTGCGGCTCAGGATCCAGGAAGGGATTGGGATGGAGCGCGATAGGTCGCGGACGCCGCTCTTCGTGGGGGTCTGCTAGAGCATCGACCGATTCAGAGGCCGCAACTCCACACATGCTGCAGAACTTATTGCCCGAACGATTCTGGTGACCACACACACGGCAAACACTCAGAGAGACATTTCCGGCAAGATCCTGCGTGCTATCGGCAACGGAGTCCTCCGCATCGGCTTCCGCGGCAAGACGCTGCGCCGCTTCGAGCGCTGCGGCCAGAGCATCGGGACCCGGCTTGGGCCGCCGCATGTCCGGCGACAACTTACGATAGAGCTCGTCCGCCTCGGAGCCGCCGGACTGCGACGAGCCGGCAGAGTGCTTGGAGTGCTT
>Ga0335078_10006968_pt1 | contig 16739 bp, 15 predicted proteins | sample Lox_Sample_32_FD_206711 | JGI IMG/M metagenome (GOLD analysis project Ga0335078, IMG submission 206711) | Soil microbial communities from Loxahatchee National Wildlife Refuge, Florida, United States - Lox_Sample_3.2 | ecosystem: Environmental > Terrestrial > Soil > Wetlands | place: USA... | reverse complement strand
ACCTGCTGGACCGGCGCGGCATTGAAATCGCCGGCGGGTTTGGCCCGCTGGCGGGGAAGATACTGCGGATCGGTTTGATGGGCTTCGGCTCGACCATCGACAATGTCATGCTTCTGCTCGAAGCATTGGAGGATGGGCTGCGGCAGCAGGGCTACCGGCCGCCAGTCAGCGGCGTTGCTGCAGCACAAGCCGCACACCATCAGCTGTAGAACCGGAACTTCTGCCGGGGTCCTGCAAAAGCGTAGCTCGCTACCCCGCTATTGCGCCTGGGGAACGCCCATGCGCGTGCCGCGGCCTTTGGTCACGGTATAATCCGCCGGCACCTGGAACAGCGAGGGGTCGGGCTCGGCGCGGGCGATATTCGTGAGTTGCGTCAGCGTGGTGCCGAAGCGCGGGTCGCTGGTTTTGATCGTCACCGGCACGTTAAGATCGCTCGACACCCAGATCTCACGTACTACCTGGATCGGTTGGGCGTTGCCCATCGCTCCCGCTGGTATGGTGCGCGTGACCCGCGTTCCGGTGGCGGCCAGGCCGTTGAGCGTCTGCGCCCCCAAGTCTTCCTTGATGACATTGGCGGAGCTTGCGGCACTGGCGGATCTCCCGCCGAAGCGCTGGCCGCCCGCGATCTGCGCTCCCGCGCCGCCAGCCGGGCGTGGCCGCATCGCCATTTCGGAGGCGGTCTTGGACTCCGGATTGAGGCGCCTGACCACCTGCGCAACCGGGTCGGAAATCGTCACCATGGTGCGATTGCCTTGTCCTGGTGATCCCCAAGTGGTCTCTTCGCGTACCCGTCCCTGGCTGTCACGGAAGACGTTGGTCTGTTCCTGACGTTCGATCACGTTGCCGTTGGCCAAGGTCTGTTGGCGAGTGGTCACCTGGACGGCTGAAAACGGCGCTCCGGTTACCGGTGCGCCATGCATCAGCATCCCCGCCATCTCCGGTCCGAACCCGCCAAAGCCCATCCGGCCGCCGCGCGGCCCCTGAGCCAACAGCGCTCCAACTGCCAGCAAGGCAACTACCACCGCTTTTCTCATCTGGGAAACCTCCACTCTACAGAGGATTGCACCGCGGCGAGGAAAAGTTCCCAAGAACCACAGCGAGCAGGCCAATGTTCCGCAGGCCTGTCTCGCGAGCGGGTTGTCGGGCCAAAAGAGGGGCAAGCGACGGGCTCGCCCCGCCTGTTGCCATCCTCCGCTGATTCTGTGACCACTCAGCGGTATCGATAGCGGCGGACGGACATCCCGGCCAATATCAATACACCACCCAGCAGGGCTGTGCATGGCTCTGGTACAGCGGCTGCCGGGGTGTATTGCATGAACTCCTGGGGCGCTCCCGAGCCTGCGTATTTCCCATAACCCGAGTTCGCATCCGGCGTATAGATATTGGTGCCCGCGTAGAGCGCGTTGAGCCACGCCGCGGTGGCCGTCGATAGCGTATGCTGCGCGGCCGTGATATCCGCCTGCGCGTTCGCATCCAGGGCGCTTGCCGGAAGCTGCGAGGGATCGAGCGTACTCCAGAGCGCGGCCTGGTAGTCGCCAATCTGAGCGCCCGTCAGGCTGCTGCCGGTGGCGAGTTCATAGACCAGCACCGCCGCCTGCTCATACAACGTTCCCATTTCTGCTGGGAATTCGACCCCCGAGGAAGAGCCCAACGGGATATCTGAACTCAGGGTCGAGAAATCGTAAACCAGGGGATCGTTACCGTGAAAGACGTTGGCCGACATCTGATCCGTGAAGTCATCGCAGATCAGTTCCTGATTGGGGATGCCGTTTACGGTAGCGGTAGCAAAGCCGGCATAAAATGTTGAACCATCCAGAGTGACTGTGGATGTGGGAAGTGCGTCAAAAGTCACTGAGACGGTCGTCGTCGCGTAACCCGCTATGGCCGTCAGGAAAAGCGCGGAGAGCAGTCCGCGCAGGTACCTAAATGTGATCATCCTGTAGCAATTGTAGGGAAGCGAAGTTAACCAAGGAAGTAACTTATGTACTGACTTTCGATATTGCGGTTACAGGACTTTTGCCAAAGAAATGCCTAGGCAATGAGCGCGGAAGAAGGAGGATAATTCCGATAATAGCACAGATAAACCTTGTTCTCGCGTCCCCGGAATGTCGTCGGCTTTAGCTCTGGCGCCGCCTGCGGGTGGCTCCAAGCCCCATCAGCACCGCCCCCACCAACAGGTAAGTTGCCGGCTCCGGGGTGCCCTGACCCTGGTATTCGAGAAACTCCTGGTTGCCCCACGAATTCGTTTTCGGGTCGGGAGTGTAAACGACGGTGCTGCTGTAGATGCCGCTGAGCCAGCTCGCACCCGAACTCACCGTGGAAAGCGCCCCGGTTTGCAGATTCTGCTGGCTGCTATTGAGGTTCACTGCGGGATCGAACAGATTCCAGATGGCGTATTGGTAGTCGGTCACCGTGGCGGGAGCGGCGTGAGGACCAATCGTGAAGAGCTCATAGTTGAGCACGGCGGCCTCATCATACAAGGTTTGCGCTTTCCGCACGTCGCCAAAGTGCAGATCCGCCGGACTGGAGAGGCTGCCGATCATCGACTCATCGAAGATCAGCGGCCCGCTGGGCACCAGGGTTTCGTCCAGATAATCGTCGCAGATCAGCATCTGGAGCGGAATCCCGTTGACGGTCGCGGTGACGTAGCCGTTATAAGTTGCACCCGCCGAGCCATAGCCGCCGTTCAGGTCGGTGTAAGGCAAAGCCGTGAACGAAACCAAGGCGGTGTCAGCGCGGGCTGTGCCAGCAGCACCAGTCAGGACCGCAATCAGAACCAAATAAAGATTCTTCTTCATCACAATTCAGGTATCGGCGGAATCAGGCGGCTGCGATATGGAGCCTGGGCCCGATCGCTTGACGCCTGGCACACCCGTGACGGCAGTTTTGTGCCGCATCATCGCGGCTCACCGGTTCGGTATTGTCCTGGAGGCTGGACGACTGCCTGCTGGTTCACCTCCGGCGCGGGTTCCGCTGTAGATTAAGACTATGGGCATGCGAGCGGCAGGGATGCTGGCTGCGCTGGGATGGGTTTCGGGATGGTGTGCACCGGCGCCGCAGGCTTGGGTTCCGATGCGCTGGCCGTGGCTGGATGCGCGGTCGCTCGAACTGCTCTCCGGCACTCCCATCAATTGCCTGCTCCTGGAATCCTCATCGCCGGAACTGGTTGCGGCCGCGGAAAAGCGCGGCGTGATTACGCTGGCCGAGATTGCGCCGGGTGGCGACACGGTGGCGGCGGCGCGCGCCGCGCTCGCCCGCGGCGTCACGGGAATCGTACTCGAAGGCTCATTCGCTGCAGAAACCGCCGGCGCGGTGCGGGCGGCGGCGGGATCGCGGCCGGTGATTGAAATCACGGCCCGCAACCGGATGGCGCTCGGTTCGCCGGCGCCGGTGCTGGGCACCTGGCAGGGCGTTTGGCCGGGCATTCCGGCGGAGGATGGCGGCCACAGCAAAATGGCGGGCCCGAGCAGTTCGGCCTGGATCAATACGAACACCGGCTTCCTGCGCGCGGTGCGCGCCTGGGGGGACGCCGCGGTCTGGATCGCCAATCAGCCTCCGGCAGGCGAGGTGGTCACCACCGAACGGTACCTGCAGGCGATCGCCGACGCCGCGATTTCCGGCGGCCGCTGGGTGGTCGCGCTGGACCGCGACTTCGCGGCGCGCCTGGCTGCCGGCGAGGGCAAGGCGCGGCAGGGCTGGCAGCGCATGGGCGTCCTCTTGACCTATTTCGAGAGCCACCCGGAATGGCGCGCCATGCGTGCGGCTGGCAAGCTGGCGTTGGTGCAAGACCCGGCCAAGGGCGGCCTGCTTTCCGGCGGCATCCTCGATATGATCGCGGTGAAGCACACGCCGGTGACGCCGGTTCCGCCGCAGCGGCTGACCCAGGAAGCGCTCGCGGGCACCAGCGTGGCCGTGGACGTGGATGCGGGCGCGCTTACCCCGCCCGAGGAGGCGGTGCTGCGCGACTTCGCTCACTCCGGCGGCACCGTGCTCACCAGCCCCGCAGGATTCAAAGACGAGCGGCCGCCCGGCGACAGCATCACTCTCACCAAGGCCGAGCTGGAGCGGTTCAACGATATCTGGCACGACGTGAATTCGCTGGTGGGACGCGAGAACCTGGGGGTCCGCCTGTTCAATGTGTCTTCCATGCTCTCGAACGTGCTGGCGTCAGCCGACCGCAAGACGGAGATCGTTCACCTGGTGAACTACGCCGATTATCCGGTGGAAAGCGTGACGGTGCAGTTTCTCGGCAACTACCGTCACGCCACACTGCTGACCCCCGATGGCCCGGAGCAGCGCCTGGACGTCTATCCGGCCGAGGAAGGTTCCGGCGTAGACATCGACAAAGTGACGGTTTGCGCCACTCTCAAACTGGAGCAATAGCCCATGATGACTCGCAGAGAATGGATCGCCATGGCCGGTGCCCTGCCCGGCGCCGCAGAGTTGATGCGGAGTGCGGCCGCGGCCGCTCCGGCATCGCCCGTCTCGATAGCCCGCTGCGCCTCTTACAACGAGGACATCACCGCGCGCCTGGCCGGCATGTTCGACCAGTTGGGCGGCCTGGAGCGCCTGGTGCGCGCGAAGACCGTGACCATTAAAGTGAATATGACGGGCAGCCCGGGCGTTCGCCTGCGCGGCAAAGCTCCAGCGCTGACGCACTACACGCACCCGAAAGTGATGGGCGCAGCCGCTTATCTGATGGGCCGGGCGGGCGCGCGGCGCATACGGTTCGTCGAGAGCTCGTGGGCTTCGGCTGGGCCGCTGGAAGACTCCATGCTCGACTCGGGCTGGAACGTGCGGCAACTGCGGTCCGCGGCACCGGTGGTGGACTTCGAAAATACCAACGCGCTCGGCAGGCACAAACGGTACGCGCGCTTCCCGGTTCCCGGCAGCGCGTTCATGTACCCGGCTTACGATTTGAACCAGGCGTTGGAAGAGACCGACGTCATGGTGAGCATGGCCAAACTGAAGAATCACGCGACCTGCGGCGTTACGCTTTCGCTCAAGAACTGCTTCGGCAACCTTCCTGCATCGATCTATGGCGACGACGCCGGCAAAGACGAACCGAATGAGAGGCCCGCCAGCGGGCGCGACCAGGTGGGTCACCAAGGCCGCCGGCAGCCGTCGAAATCGGCGCCGCAGGAGCTGCATTTCGGCGCCAACCACGACCCCGGCTACCGCGTGCCGCGCATCGTGGCGGACCTGGCGGGCGCGCGCCCCATCGACCTGGCAATCATTGACGGCGTCGAAAGCGTTGCCGGCGGGGAAGGCCCGTGGATCGGCAACCTCAGGCTCGTGCAACCTGGAGTCCTGATCGCCGGCCTGAACCCGGTATCGACCGACGCCGTGGCTACCGCAGTAATGGGCTACAACCCGCGCGCGACGCGCGGCACCGCACCCTTCCGCGACTGCGATAACATGCTGCTGCTCGCAGAAGCGCGCGGCGCCGGCTCGGCGGACCTACGCCGCATCGATGTGCGCGGGCTGACGATTGCGCAGGCGATGTACAGTTACGAGGGGTAGGTTCGGCAGCCGCCCGATCGGCCGGCGTTATCCGACGGTTTCCAGTTCCCCAAGCGCTTCGCCGGTCGCCTTCTCGATATCGGCGTGGAGGCTGTTGCCGTGCGCGTCCATGGTGACGATGGCGGGAAAGTCTTTCGCGCGAATGTGCCACATGGCTTCGGGAATGCCGAATTCCACTAGATGGACGCCCAGCACTTCGGGCAGCGCGCGCGCGTAAAACTGCGCGGCGCCGCCGATGGCGTTCAGGTACACCGCGCCCGCCTCCTGCAGCGCGGCCAGCGTCTTCGGTCCCATCCCGCCCTTTCCGATGACGGCGCGGACGCCGTAGCGCTTGATGACGTCGGCCTGGTAAGGTTCCTCGCGAATGCTGGTGGTGGGACCGGCGGCTTTCACTTTCCAGCGGCCCTCCTCCTGCAACATCACAGGGCCGCAGTGGTAGAGCACCGCGCCGTGCAAATCCGCCGGAGGCGGGTTCTTCATCAGGTAGGCGTGAACGTTGTCCCGGCCGGTGTACATTTCGCCGCTGATCAGCACCACGTCGCCGACCTTGAGCGAGCGCACCTGCGCCTCGGTGAGGGGCGCGGAGAGCATCACTTCGCGGCCGGTCAGCGGAAAGCCTTCGCCGCGGGCCATGCGCGCGACGGGGCGGGCGGGATCTCGGTACAGCCACTCGGTGATGCCGCCGGTCGCCGCATCCAGGCGCACGCCCAGGCGGCGGAAAGCCCAGCAATCGTACGCCACTGAGACGAAGAAGCTGGCGGGCAGGCGGTTGGCCGCGGTGATCTTGCATCCAATGAGGGAGGCTTTTCCCCCGAAGCCCATGGCGCCCACGCCCAGGCGGTTGGCTTCCTCCATGATTTCGCTTTCCATCTTGGCCAGCACCGGATCGGGATTGACGTCATCGAGAGTGCGGAAGAGCTGGCCCTTGGCGAGTTCGTAGCCGTGGGCGCGGTCGCTGCCGATGCAGACGCCGATGGCGCCCGGCGCGCATCCTTGCCCTTGCGCCTGCCATACCGCGTGCAGAATGCACTTGCGGACCCCTTCCAGGTTGCGGTCGGCGCGGCCCAGGTGATCCAGGTTCGCCGGCACCGCGTATTGAATATTCTTGTTCTCGCAGCCGCCTCCTTTGAGGATCAGCTTGATCTCGACATCGTCCTTCTCCCACTGTTCGAAGTGCATCACGGGCGTCTCAGGGCCGAGGTTGTTGCCGCTGTTTTTCCCCGTAATCGAATCCACCGAATTGGGACGCAGCTTGCCCAGGCGCGTGGCTTCCGCCACCGCTTCACGAATCGCTTTCGCGAGCGCGATCTGGTTAAAGCCGACCGGCGTGCGGATCAGGAACGTCGGCATTCCGGTGTCCTGGCAGATGGGGCCTTCGTCGTCGTGCGCCATATCGATGTTGGTCAGAATGATATCGAGGGCCTGCGAGGACTGCGTGCGCGGCGTTTCACCGGCGGCGGCGATTCCCATGGCGGCGCGAACGTCGGGGGGCAGATTCGTGGATGTCTGGACAACCAGCTCCAGGAGGCTGTTGGCGAGGAATTTCATAGGCACAACTCCATTTTAGGCCTGCGCGGGCGAGCGCCGCGGTGGGACCGCAGAGCCGGGTGATGGCGCGCACGGTGGAGAGAGGAACCGGAAACGAGCCCGCAAACGGGCGTTGGCCGGTTGTTGCCCCGTTTTGGCGCTAATGCAGGGAAACCGAACCGCGGATCGACTCGAGCAGCCTGGCGGGGTCGTAGCCGACGCCATCCTTGAAGACCAGCTTCACCTTGCGGGTGTCAGCGGCGCGAGCCGCGGGGTCGCCATCAATCACGACCAGATCGGCCTGCTTGCCGGCGGCGATGGTCCCGATCTCGCCCAGCTTGCCGAGGTACCTGGCGGCGTTGGCGGTCGCGATCTGAATGGCCTGCGGGAAGGTGAAGCCGGCTTCAACCAGCAACTCGATGTTGCGCTGATCGGCGAAACCGGCCAGCGCGCCGCCATTGCCGGTGGGATCGGCGCCCTCCATCAAGAGGCCTCCCGCCTTTACGAAGGCGTACTCGAATGCCATTTCCTTTTTGAGCATAGGCAGGAATGATCCGGCCTGTGAGCGGGCGCGCGCGCCGAGATAGCTGACCTGCGCTTCCGGTGTCAACGCATCCAAGAAACGCTGCTCGAGCGGCGGCCGGCTTCCATCGAACGCTTCGAAAACTGCGAGCGTTGACGTGATGGCGACGTGGTGCTGCACAAGGTCGGCGATCATTTCGCGCACCGGGGCGCTATCCAGGTCCAGGCCGGCGAGTTCTTTGCGCGTGGCTGCCTGCGGCGGGCAGACGTCGGGCTGCTTGCCGGGGTGAAACTCGGTATCCACCAGCAAACCGTGTTCGAGGTTATCGATTCCCATGGCGGCGGCTTCGCGGAAGCCGATGGAACAGAGGTGCCCGGTGATTTTGATGCCGTGGCGGTGCGCCGCCTCCACAGCTGCTTTCAGCTCGGCGCGCGTGATGTACATGTAAGCCTTGAAGGAAGTGACTCCTTCAGAGGCCCAGTAATCGACGGTGCGCGTGGCATCATCGGGGCCGGTGAGCTCGTGCATCTGTGCGGCGAAGGTGCCCGCACCTTCCAGGTACGGTCCGGTGACGTCAAGCTTCGGCCCGGGCATCTGCCCGGTATCGATCAGGCGCTTGACGGCGAGGTCGGTGTAAGGCTCCAGGCTGCCCGCGGTTCGCGCCGTGGTGACGCCGCTCGCCAGGTAAAGGCGCGGAAAGCTGAAAGCCTGTTCGTTGTACATCGGGATGCCTCCGCCCGAGGGATAGAACAGGTGCTCGTGCATCCCCACCAGGCCGGGGATCACGGTTGTGCCGCTGAGATCCATGGTCTGGGAGCCGGCCGGCGCGGCTGTGGTTGCGGCTGGGCCGACAGCGGAGATCTTGCCGTGGTCGAGGAGAATCGTCTGATCCTCGCGCGGCTGGCCGCCGGTTCCGTCGATCACGCGAACGTGCTGGAGAGCGACCAGCGGAGCGTCCACGGAGATGAATGGCTTCACCCCCGGCGTAAAACGGCCCTGCGCCGCGAGCGCAAGTGTGAGTAGCGAACAGACGGCAAGCTCGGATTTCATCAGAGTGATTATCGTACGGAATGACGCCAGACAGGGGCGTGATACACTTGTCGGAAATCATGAATCCATATGCCAAGTTTCTAGGGGATCGCGATCCGCTGGAGGTGATTGCGGATACGCCGCGGGAATTGGAACGCGCCATCAAGAGAATGACGCCGGAGCGCGCAGCCGCCGCGCCCGCTGCGGGAAAGTGGAGCGCGCGGGAAATCGCTTGCCACCTGGCCGATTGCGAACTCGTTTTTGCGTTTCGTCTGCGCCAGGCGCTCGCCGAGCCGAACCATATCATCCAGCCGTTCGATCAGGATAAGTGGGCAGCCGCCTACGGAGCGTACGATGCGGCCGGAGCGGTCGCCGAGTTCTCCGCTACCAGGCAATGGAATCTTCTGTTTCTGAAAGCGCTGCGGCCCGACGCATTCGCGAAGCCGGTGACCCATCCGGAGCGCGGGGTGATGACGCTGCGGACGATCGTCGAGACCATGGCAGGGCATGACCTGAATCACCTGGGGCAGATCAGCGCGCTCGCCGCATAGCGGACGGGCGCGCCCGCCGGAGGCCATGGGCCGGCCGGAGCATCTATTGCACGCCGGCTTCGACGGGTTGCGGGGCGGGTTGTTTGTGCTTGCACTCGGCGTTAGGGCATTGCCAGAAAGTGCCGGCCTTGAGCCACTTTTCGATCATGTAAGGGCTGCCGCACTCCGGGCATTTTTCCGGCACGGGCTTGCCCCAGGCGACGAAATTGCACTCGGGCCAGCGGCTACAGCCATAAAATGTCTTGCCGCGCTTCGAGCGCCGCTCTACCACTTCGCCTTCGCTGCATTCCGGGCACTTCACGCCGACGGTTTTCTGCTTCACGTACTTGCAGGTGGGGTAGTTACTGCACGCAGTGAACTCGCCATAGCGGCCGGTTTTGAGCACCAGGTTGTTGCCGCACTGCGGGCAGATCTCATCCAGCTTCTGGTCGGGTTTTTTCTGCGTGCCGCCGATCGGTTTGGTGGTTTTGCAATCGGGGTAGCCGGTGCAAGCATAGAAGGTGCCGAAGCGGCCCTTTTTTAACACCATGGGACGGCCGCAATTCTCGCAGTACTCTTCGTCGCCCTGCTCGGAAAGATCGGCCTTATCAACGTCGGGCAGATCGACGGCCAACTCGCGTGTGTAGGTGCATTCCGGATAGCCGGTGCAGGCGATGAAGCTGCCATGCTTGCCCCACTTGATCACCAGTGGTTTGCCGCACTTCTCGCAGGTCAAGTCGGTGGGCTTCTCCATCCGCTTGATGTCGGTCATGTGCTCTTCGGCGTGCTTCAGGTCCTTGTCGAAGCGCTCATAGAACTCCTGCATCGCGATGCGCCAGTCGATCTTGCCTTCCTCGATTTCGTCGAGTTCCTGCTCCATGCGCGCTGTATAGGTGACGTCGAAGATATCGTCGAAGCTCTCGAGTAGCAGGTCGGTCACTACCATTCCCAGCTCAGTGGGGTGGAAGCGGCCGCCGTCCTTCTTTACGTACTCCCGCTCCTGAATGGTGGACAGAATTGAGGCATAGGTGGAAGGCCGCCCTACGCCATCGGCCTCGAGGCGTTTCACCAGCGTGGCTTCGTTGTAGCGCGGAGGTGGCTCGGTAAAGTGCTGTTCGGGACGGATGCCCTTTGAGCGGAGATGTTCGCCTTCGCCCACCAGCGGCAGGCGATGCCTCAGCTCCTCATCCTCCTCGTCAATCTGGTCCTTGCCTTCCTTGTAAACCTTGAGGAAGCCATCGAACTTCATCACCGAGCCCGTGGCGCGAAACAGGTAGTCATCGCCTTTCTTGCCCTTGGCCGAGACGTCGATAGTGGTCTGGTCGTAGAGGGCGGGCATCATCTGGCTGGCTACAAAGCGGTTCCAGATCAGCCGGTACACCTTTCTCTCGTCTTCCTGCAGGTACTTCTCAACCAGTTCAGGAGTGTAGGCCATCGACGTGGGGCGAACCGCCTCATGCGCGTCCTGCGCCTCCTTCTTGGACTTATAGAAGATCGCGGATTCGGGTAGATATTCGCGGCCGTAGCGCTCGCCGATGAAGTCGCGCACGTCGCGGATGGCGTCATCGGAGACGCGCGTGGAATCCGTGCGCATGTATGTGATGAGGCCAACCGTATCCTTGCCCAATTCCACGCCTTCGTAGAGCCGCTGCGCCAGCATCATGGTGCGTTTCACGCTGAAGCGCAGCTTGCGCGACGATTCCTGCTGTAAGGTGGAAGTGATGAACGGCGCCACCGGGTTGCGCTTCTTCTCGCGCGTGGAAACCGATTGCACGGTGTAGGCGGCGTTTTCCAGGTCCGCCATCACCGCGTTGGCGGCCTCGGTAGAGCCGACTTCGGCGTTTTCGCCGTTGATGCGCACAAGGCGGGTGGTCAGCGCGCCCTTCTTGGCGAGCAGGTCGGCATCGATCGTCCAATATTCCTTGGGGACAAAGGCTCGGATCTCGCGCTCACGTTCGACAATCAGCCGCAGCGCCACGGTCTGGACGCGGCCCGCGGAAAGACCGCGCCGCACCTTGTCCCAGAGCAGCGGCGAAATCTTATATCCCACCAGCCGGTCGAGCACCCGGCGCGCCTGCTGCGCGTCCACCAGATTCACGTTGACCTGGCCCGGCTTCTCGAACGCCTTCGAGACCGCCTTCTTAGTGATCTCGTTGAACATTACGCGGTAGATCCGCGGGCCCTTCTTTTTTTCCGAAAGCTCTTCCTGCAGGTGGAAGCAGATGGCTTCGCCTTCGCGGTCGGGGTCGGCCGCCAGATACACATCCTGCACTTTCTTCGCGGCCTGTTTCAGCTCGCCGATGAGCTTTCTTTTGCCTTCGATGACTTCGTAGCGCGGCTCGAAGCCCCGTTCCACATCCACCGCGAGATCCTTCTTAGGTAAGTCCTTGATATGACCGAGCGAAGCTTTGACGATAAAGTCCTTGCCCAGGTATTTGTTGATGGTCTTCGCCTTGGTGGGCGATTCCACGATTACCAGAGCTTTTGCCATATATGCCGTATGCCGTTCTTAGAAAAACAGTCTACCCGCCGTCCGAGAAGTGGATTCGTGGTGAAACCCAGACAGTGCTACCACACTTTAACAAAGTTTTTGCCGGGAAGCTGCCTGACCAGCCCCATCATCTCCAACTCGAACAGCGCTGCCAGGAGCTCGGAGGTCGAAGTATCGGGTATTTTCTCCAGCAAGTCGTCGAGGTGCGTGGCAGCGTCCAGCTGAAGGGCTTCGAGCGTTCGGCGGGCGATCGGTCCCAGGTCGGACCCGGGGTTCTGCTGATTCGATGCATCAGGTGCCGCGGCGGATTCGCCGCCCTCGGCCAGGATTCGCTTCCGCCCGCGGTCGATAAGATGCCGCCGGGATTCAGCGGGCAGGTCGTTCACCACATCATTCCAGTCCTGCACCAGGCGCGCACCCTGTTTAATCAACAGGTTCGGGCACCAGCTCAGCTTGGAGGTGATGTTGCCCGGTACCGCGAAAACCTCGCGGCCCTGGTCCATCGCCAGCCGCGCCGTGATCGCCGATCCGCTGTATTGCGCTCCCTCCACCACCAGAACCCCCAGGCTGACACCACTGATTACGCGATTTCGGATGGGGAAGTTCTGCGGAAACGCAGTCGAACCCATGGGGAACTCGGAGACGATCAATCCCTTGCGGGCCAGGTCAGCCATCAACCCGCGGTTCTCCGAAGGATAGACGACATCGACCCCGCAGCCGAGCACGGCAATGGTGTCGCCGCCCGCCTGCAACGCTCCCTTGTGCGCCGCGGTATCGATGCCGCGCGCCATGCCGCTTACGATCGCCAAACCGGCATGCGCCAGGTCCGCGGATAGACGCTCCGCCACCGCGAGGCCGTAGGGAGTGGCGCGACGGGTTCCCACCACGGCAATCGATAGGGCGCTGAGCAGCTCCACGCGCCCGCGCGCGAAAAGCACGATGGGGGGATCGAAGATCTCGCGCAGCGCCTGCGGATAGCGCGGATCGCCTATGGTCACCGCCACAGCGCCCGCCGCGGCCATCTTCTCCTGCTCGGCCACCCCGTCCTCAAACGTGCAGCCGCTCGCGATGGACTGCGCCACGGCGCCGCTGACGCCGGCCGCCTCCAGCTCGCTGCGCGATGCGCGAAAGATCTCAGCGGGCGTGCGGAACCGCTCGAGCAGTTTGCCGGCGCCTCTGGCGCCCAGCCCGGGAATTAGTTGCAATGCCAGCCAGTAGAGTTCCTCGTCCCGGCTGATTACGGGAGGTGACATGGGAGTGCGAGTTTCTGATCCTGACGATAACAGCCGTGCGGGGAAACGCGCAAGCGGCCCCCACCCGTTGGGCCGTTTACACTGGTAGCGAACACTCCATGAAACAGGACGCAGCCTTTTTTGACGGCAAGGAGCCGGTGCTGATCTATATCGCCAAGCGGCTTCGCGATGCGCTGAAGCTGGAGCAGTTGCTCACCGAAGCCGGGATCGATTACGGCGTGGAAGCCGATGAGTATCGCGGCGGCATCGTGTTCGTCACCACGCGCACGGGGGCGTTCTTCTATGTGCTGCCAGAGTCCGAAGCCGCGGCCACGGAAGTGATGCGGCGGGGCGGATACAAAGCATACGCCGGCCCGGCGGCGAAGCCCTGAGGGAGCGGTTGTCCGCGATGGTAGCTGGTTATTTGCGGCAGTCCGCTAATAGGCCCATCGCCACAGGCTCGCGCCCACGGTGTAGCCGGCGCCGACGGCGGCGAACAGCACAAGGTCGCCCTTCTTGAGGCGGCCGTTGCAGATGGCGTCCCGCGCGGCCAGCGGAATGGTGGCGGCGGTGGTATTGCCGTAGCGGTCGATATTGATGGAGATTTTCTCCGGGGCGATGCCAAGGCGCTCCGCCGCGCCCTGGATGATGCGCAGATTCGCCTGGTGGGGAATCAGCGCCGCTAGATCGGACACGCTGAACCCGTTACGCGCCAGAATATCGCGACAGGCCTCGTGCATCTTGCGGACGGCATACTTGAAAACCTGCTGGCCCGCCTGGTGGACGTAATGCTGGCGTTTCTCGACGGTTTCATGCGACGCGGGCAAGCGGCTGCCGCCCGCGGGCATAATCAGAAAATCGCCGCCCGAGCCGTCGATTTCGCCGAGAAAATCGATGAACCCCAGGTTGCCGTCGCCGTTCTCCGCCGGTTCGATGAGCACCGCGCCGGCACCGTCGCCAAACAGTACGCAGGTGGCGCGGTCGGTGTAATCGATGATGCGGCTCATCGTGTCCGCGCCGATCACAAGCGCCTTCTTGTGCGTGCCTGCCATCACCAGATGAGCCGCCGTGGTGGTTCCATAGACGAAACTCGAACAGGCCGCGCTCAGGTCGAATCCCCAGGCCCGCCTGGCGCCCAGCCCGTTCTGGACGGTGCAGGCCGTGGAGGGAAACATATGGTCCGGCGTGACCGTGCAGACGATAATGACATCCAATTCCGAGGCGTCCACGCCGCGCTGCGCCAGCGCGCAGCGGGCGGCCGCGACCGCCATATCGGAAGTCGCCACCCCTGGGTCCGCGATGTGGCGCTCGCTGATGCCGACCCGCTCCATGATCCACTGATCATTGGTGTCGACCATCTTCTCCAAATCGTGATTGGTGAGCAGGCGCGGGGGCGTATAGCACCCCAGCGCGGTAATTTTAGCCCTTGGCAATGTTTTAGTTCCTTAAAGAGTTCAGGGTAACCTATTCGGGTATGCTGCGCGCAACCTGGGCCGTGCGTTTCAGGCCCCGGATGGGTCAGCGCAGCGCGCGGGCTGCTTTGGCGCGCGAGGCGCGCTTGCCAGCAGCCGCCAACTCCACCGCGTGCCGCTCCGCCCAGAGGCCCAGGGCAAGGATCGGCTCCTCGAGCGATTGGCCCAGCGCTGTCAGCCGGTATTCCACCCGCGGCGGCACCTCCGGGTAGACTTTCCGGTGCACCACCCCGATTTCCTCGAAACGCTTCAGCGTGAGCGAGAGTTCACGCTGAGTCACCCGCCCGATCGAACGCCGCAGTGCGCTGAAGCGAAGCGGCTCCGGCGAACGCAGCAAATTATAGAGCACCGGCATCGCCCATTTGGAAGCGATCACCCCGATCAGGCGCGTCATCGGGCAATCGTCTGCGGCGTTTTGCGCCGGCCGAACCCTAGTCGGCATTAGCATACCAGATGTGGAACTCAGCCCTACTTGCAAATTGTATCATGGTATGGTTAGCATACCAAGAGGGAATGAAGATCTATGGGACAAGAAAAGTGGAGTTTCGATCCCGTTCACTGCGATATCGGGTTCTCCGTGCGGCACCTGATGATTTCCAAGGTGCGAGGTCATTTCGGGAAATGGAGCGGCACGCTGCTGATCGATGAGGCGAATCCGGCCAATTCGCTGGTCGAGGTGAGCATCGATGCCGCCAGCGTCGACACCAAAGAACCGCAGCGCGACGACCATTTGCGCTCGGCCGATTTCTTCGATGCGGCCCACCACCCAAGGCTGACTTTCCGCAGCACCCAGGTAGGAAAAGTGAGCGAGGAAGCCTACCACGTGACCGGTGATCTGACGATCCGCGGGGTCTCCAGGGAAGTTGTGTTGGACGCCGAATACCTGGGCAAGAGCAAGGACCCCTGGGGCGGCCTGAGGATCGGCTTTTCCGCGAAGACGGCGATTGACCGCCGCGATTTCGGCCTCACCTTCAACATGCCGCTGGACGGCGGCGGCGTGCTGGTGGGGGACCGGGTCGAGATTTTGCTGGAGATCGAGGCCGTGAAGGCGGCGCAGGCCGCGTAGTGCCAGCCCCCTTCTCCGTTATGGCAGCGTGATATCGAGCGGCTGCGATTGCGGCCCCTCTTTCCCGGTTGCACCGAGAGCGGCGATCGCATAGCGGTACGTTTGGCCGTGCTCGACGGCGTGATCGGAATAGATGGGAATTGCGCCGATTTCCGCGATGCGCTCGAACCCGCCGCCGGCCGCCGCGCGGTAGACGCGGTATCCCTTGATACCGGAGTCGGCGGGGGCTTCCCAGGCAAGCTCGATCGAATTGGGGGCAGCCACGCCGCGCAGACCGGTGGGCGCGGAGGGGGCTACCGGCTCGGGCGCAACCTCGAGCGGCTCGGAGAGATCGCTCTCCGCCGCATGGTTGTCGCCCTGCGGGACGAAAGTCTGGACCAAGTACCGATAACGCCTGCCGGTTTCGACCGTGGTGTCGGTCCACTCCGGCCGGGCCACCTCCGCAAGCTTTTCGTACTGGCCTTTTTCGCGCTCATCGGAGGGCGCCAGCGCGCGCAGCACACGGAAGTGATCGCCGCGCGCGCGCCAGGTGAGGTGCAAACCGCCGCGCGTCATCTCCGCGCGCACATCCATGGGCTGATCGGGAGGCGCAATCACGTCCACGTTGGCGAAGTTCGACCACCCTGCGTCTTTCCCGTTGGCTCCCAGCGCGCGCACCGCGATGGTGACTCCCTCGCCGGTCCATTCCGCGCAGGGCACTTCATAACGCACTATCCCGCCCGCCGCGGCCACCGGCGGGATTTGTTTTGCCTCGCTGGCCCATTGCGTTGCGCTGAAGGGGGCCGCGCCCGGCCCGATGCGGAGATCGAATGAGGCGGGCTGCCTGATGTTCACTCCCTCCGTGGTCAGAACCGGCGCGCTGAACTGGATGATCAGCTTGCTGCCGCGCTGCACGGCTGCCAGGTCGGCGACGCGCGCCGGAATATTGGCGAGCGGCGCCAGGGGACCCGCCACATAGCCGCAGCCGGAAAGAACGGCGGCCAGCGCAGGAAGAATGCGACGCATGAAGTTCCTAGTGTAACGTCGTGGGACTGCGGCGCGGGCAGCCCAGCCCGCTGGGTCGGGATTCATCTCGACGCTTCTTTCGATGCTCCCGGACCGTGGTGACGTCGCGGTTCCGGCGCGCGGCTCTGAACGGCAGCTTTCCGCACTCCGGGCGGCTGGGCTAGCATGAGGGAAGTGCCCAAGGCCCACAAGCTCCCAGCCAAAACCAAGGGACGCTTCGACCTGTGGATCTGTGTTGCACTGCTGGCGGCAACTTTCGCCGTCTATTTCCAATCGCGCGAGTTCGCATTTGTGAATTACGATGACCCGGACTACGTGATCAACAACCCTCATATCCTGCA
>Ga0335078_10006967_pt1 | contig 16739 bp, 11 predicted proteins | sample Lox_Sample_32_FD_206711 | JGI IMG/M metagenome (GOLD analysis project Ga0335078, IMG submission 206711) | Soil microbial communities from Loxahatchee National Wildlife Refuge, Florida, United States - Lox_Sample_3.2 | ecosystem: Environmental > Terrestrial > Soil > Wetlands | place: USA... | reverse complement strand
GTACTTCTCGCGGCCGCCATGGCGGGGCTGGGGCTGGAGGAACTGGCCGCGCTGTTCGCGGAGATGTACGAGCGGTCCCGGTCCGAGCGGCCCGATGAGGACCCGGACCGGGACTTCGCCGACCGCGGGCTGAAGCTGGCCACCACGTTCGGCGGCGCCGGGGTGGTGCACGGGGACCTGACCCCGGAGTGCGCGGAGATGGTCGGGCGGGTGCTGGACGCGCTGGGCGCCAAGGCCGGCCAGGACGATGACCGGACCCGGGACCAGCGGTACCACGACGCGCTGGCCGAGGCCATGAAGCGGCTGCTGGCCGCCGGGCTGCTGCCGGAGCGGGCCGGGCAGCCGGTCAAGGCGTGGGCGCACATCTCGCTGGCCGACCTGCTGCTGCTCGACGGCGACTCCGCGTTGCAGGAGCAGTGGACCGCCCGGGTCCGCGCCGCCTGGGCCGCGCACCGCGCGAGGGCGTCCGAGACCGGCGCGTCCGACGGCGCCTGGCTGGACGGCGACGCCGCCGCCGCGATCGCGTGCGACGCCGCGATGGCCCCCATCGTCACCGGCGATGTCAACGTGGACGCGCTGGAAGACCTGGTCCGGCTCTGCGTCGAACTGGACAAGCTCCGTCAGGGTGGCGAGTCTCGCCCCGACACTACGGCGGCCTGGGCGGCGCTGGAGCAGGCGGTGATCGGCAAGGCCGTGGACCTGCTGGCCGGCCCCGGCGGGCTGGCCAGTTTCCTGCGCCGCCGGCAGCTCGGCGCCCGCCTCGCGGGCCCCAGCCTGCCCCTGGACATCGGCTACGCCGAGACCGTCCCCGCGGGGATCCGCAACGCAGTCCTGCTGCGGGACCGGCACTGCCAGTGGGCCGGCGGCTGCACCCAGCCCGCCGGCGCCTGTGAGGTGCACCATACCAAGCACAAGGCCAACGGCGGGAAAACGTCGGTCAAGGACTGCGTCCTGCTGTGTCCGTTCCACCATCAGGTGGTGATCCACCGCTGGGGCTGGACCCTGGTGGTGAACCCGGACGGCACCACCACCGCCTGGAACAAGGACAAGACGAAGGTCCTGCACAGCCACGGACCCCCAGCCCGGGCCGGGTAACGGCCCCGGCCCGATGGTCGCCGCCCGGTAAGCCGCTTTTCGCCATCTCTTCCCTGATCTGAGACGGCGGGACTACTCTGTGCGGCGGGTGCGCAGCGGTGGGGGTGGGAGACGGTTGGCTGGTTCGGGCGACGAGCCGCGGTGGCGGGTATTCGTCTCGCACACCTCGGAGCTCCGTGACTTCCCGAGGGAGACCTCGTACGTGGCCGCGGCGGAGCGGGCCATCATCGCGGCGGGGCACGTACCCGTGGACATGACCGACTTCCCCGCCGCCGACCGGGCTCCGGCGAACCTATGTGAAGACCAAGTGCGCAGCTGCGACGTCTACCTCGGCATCCTCGGCACCCGGTACGGTTTCCTGGTCCGGGACAAGCCGGACGTGTCCTATACGGAGCTAGAGTTCGACACCGCCACCGAAGCGGGCCTGGACCGACTGGTCTTCCTCCTCGACACCGAGGCCGGCGACGTGGGCGTCCCCCTATCGAGGCTGATCGACCGAGAGTACGGCCAGCGGCAGGACGACTTCTGCCGACGGGTCCAGGACAGCAAGCTGACCACCCGGTCGTTCGCCAGCCCGGACGCGCTCCAGCTCCTGGTCGAACGCTCGCTGAGGGAACTCGCCGATACCCGGCGCCGGATCGGCAGCGGCCTCCAGCGCGAGCAGGTCCCGGCCGAGGCGCAGTCGGTGCGGGCGTCCAAGTTCGTCAACCCGCCGCCCGCGGTGGCGCCGACCTGGTTCCAGGGCCGCCGGGCCGAGACGGACCGGCTGGCCGGGTACCTGAGTGACCCGGGAATCCGGCTGGTCACGGTCACCGGCCCTGGCGGGATCGGCAAGACCGCGACGGTCTGCCGGCTGCTCAAGGGCCTTGAGGCCGGCCGGATCCCCGGCGCGGACGGCGGCGCGGTCACGGTGGGCGGGATCGTCTACCTGAGCCGCAACGGCGTGCACAAAGTGGAGTACCCGACCCTGGTCGCCGACCTGCTCCGGCTCCTGCCGGCCGAGGAAGCCGGGCGTCTGGAGCGCCTCTACCAGAACCCGCAGTACCGCCCCGCGGAGATGATGCTGGCCCTGCTGGAGGCCTTCCCGGCCGGGGACCCGGTGGTCGTGCTGCTGGACAATCTCGAGTCGGTCATGGACCCCGAGCGGGAAACCCTCGCCGAGCCAGCGCTGTACGAGGCGCTGAGTGCGGTGCTGACCGGTCCGGCCCACGCGATCACGATAATCGCCACCACCCGGGTGACGCCGACAGCGCTGCTGCAGGTCGAGCCGGCCCAGCAACGCCAGTTGCGACTGACCGTGGGCCTAGCTGCCTCGGATGCGCGGATCGTCCTCAGGGAACTCGACGACGACGGGCGCCTCGGGCTGCGCGACGCCCCCGATGACCTGCTCGACGGGCTGTGCCAGTACACCCGCGGCTTCCCGCGTGCGCTGGAAGTGGTCAAGGCCATCCTGGACGGTGACGAGACGCTAACCCCACGCGACCTGCTGGACCGCACTCGCCAGCTGCCCGGGGACCAAGTCGTCCAGGTCCTGGTCGGCGAGGCTTACGAGCTGCTGGACAGCCAAGCCCAGAGGGTTATGCAGGCCCTGTCGGTCTTCCCTGCGCCGGTCTCGGCGGTCGGGGTCGACTTCCTGCTCCGCCCGGTCGACCCCACCACCGACGCCGCGCCCATCCTGACCAGGCTGGTCCGCCGCCAGATGGTGCGATTCCAGGACGCCCGCTACTACCTTCACCCGCTGGACCGCGAGTACGCCCGCGGCCAGCTCCCCGAGGGCGATCCCGGCGATGGCGCGGCCGCGTTCACGCTGACGGGCCTGCAGGCCCGCGCCGCGGACTACTATGCCCAGATCAGGGCGCCGCGACAGTCCTGGCGCACCCTCGAAGACGTCCGGCCGCAGCTGGCCGAGTTCGAACTGCGTTGCGAAACCGGCGACTTCGACACCGCCGCCACCGTGCTGCAAGACATCGACTTCGGCTATCTGCAAACGTGGGGCCACTACCGCACCTCGGTTGAGCTGCATGAGCGCATCCACGGGCGGATCACAGAGCCCGTTCTGAACGCCAACCACCTGGGTGACCTGGGGCTCTGTCACGATAGCCTGGGTGAGTACCGTCAGGCCATCGACCTGCATAGTCAGGCGCTGGCGATCGCCCGCGAAACCGGCGACTGGCTGCTCGAGGGTATTGGGCTGGCTAACCTCGGGATCAGCCACCAGAGTCTGGGTGAGTACCGTCAGGCCATCGACCTGCATAGTCAGGCGCTGGCGATCGCCCGCGAAACCGGCGACCGGCTGCTCGAGGGCATTGGGCTGGCTAACCTGGGGAGCTGTCATTACTGTCTGGGTGAGTTCAGTCAGGCCATCGATCTGTACACCCAGGCGCTCGCCATCGCCCGGAAAACCGGTAACCGGTCAGGCGAGTGCGCCAGACTGGGTAACCTTGGGCATTGCCATTTCAGCCTGGGTGAGTACCAGCTCGCCATCGACCTGCAGACCCAGGCACTGGCCATTGCACGCGACATTGGCCATCGCTACTTCGAGGCCAAGATGCTTGGCTATATGGGCCAAGCCTGGCTGGCGTCGGGCGATGCGCACGAGGCGGTGGCGTTGCTCGGACAGGCGATTAGCATCGCCGACGCCACCGGCAACCTCGATCCCGCAGTCGATTCCCGGCCATGGCTGGCGCGGGCTCGCCTCGAGCTCGGTGACGCGGCGGCTGCGCTCGCCGTGACGGCCGTACAGTGGGAGCTGACGTACCCGCTTGAGGAACCGGCCATGTACCTGCTCGAAGGGCTTGCCCTGCTCGAGCTGAACCGCCCAGACGAGAGCGCTCAGGCGTTCGATGAAGCGCTCGCGGCCGCGGACGCGCTGCTGGAACTGGCGGACCGGAACGTCGATGCGCTGGAGGTCCGCGCGTTGGCACTGAGCGCCCTGGCGGTGGTGACCCGTGACCCGGCCCGGGCAGCCGACGCAGCCGAGGCGTTCACCCAGGCCCGCGCCGTGACCAGCGCCGCGGGCATAGTCGCGGATACCCGCCGCCTGCTCGCCATCATCACCGCCCACGACCGGTCCGGCCTGCTCGCCGGGCTGGACCCGGACTAGCGATCTTCACCGCCACAGGGTACGGATCTGGGTGGTGAGGGCGAACGGGTCGTCGCCGCGCCGGGCGGCCAGGATGCCGGTGCCCTCGGGCGAGCCGGCGTAGACCACCGAGCCTGGACCGACCCGGGCGTTCCACGCCCGCTCGAAAAGAACGGCCAGCTTCTTGTTGCCGCTCAGCGCGGTGGGCACGGCGTGGTAGACGACCGTGGCGGGCACGTGGCCGGTGACCAGACGCCGGACGGCCAGCCCGGCGGCCGCGGCCGGCCCGGCCGGCGGGGGCAGGATCAGCCGCGGGATCACGTACCGCGGCTGGCCGAGCGGGGCCAGCACCTCGCCCAGGGCCTCGGCGAACCGGGCCGACTCCGCCGCCGGGACCTCCTGCAGCCGGGCCCGGTAGCCGCCGTCGGGCTGCGCCTCGATCCGCACCGCGTCACCCAGGCGAGCCCGGCCAGCACCACGCCCGCCAGAACCACCGCCACAACCAGCGTGACCGCCGTCGCCGCGCCCGCGGCACCCGCCGAGGCCGCTGCCGCGGCCAGCGTCGCGACCAGGATCGCGCCGGCCAGCACCACCGCCGCCGTCCAGCCGCGGCGGCGCCGCCGGATCAGGGAGCCGGCCGCCCTGGCCGGCAGGCCGAGCGGGCGCCGGGTGGCGACGGTGACCGTGGCCACCGGTTCGTCCGCGAACGGCGTGCCGATGGCCCAGCGCTCCCGCGCGCCGTCGCGCTCGCCGGCCCGCCGGAGCATGGTGGCGTTCAGCGCGTCGAACTGATCGTCCGGCGGCGGGGCGTAGGGCGACAGCCGCGGGTCCACGTGGGCCACGCCCGAGACGACGTCCCCGGTCTGGGCCAGCGCGAAGTAGCGGTCGTGCTTGCGGGCGAACCGGTCGAAGCCGGCGCCGCCCTTGGGGTGGTCGCCGGTGACGCAGACCACGCTCCAGTTGTCCGCCACCTTGCCCGGCCAGCCCGCGTCGAGCCGAAGCGCGCGGCCCCGGGCCTGCACCACCGACGTCGGGGTGGTAGCCGCGGTCAGGTCGATCACGACGTTGACGGCCGGGGCGTCCCAGCCCTCGCCGAGCAGCGCCCGGGTGCCGATCAGGCAGCGCGAGCCGCCCTCGGCGTGGAACCGCGTGACGAGCGGAACGTACCGGCGTGGCTCCCACCCCGCCGCGCCGGTGATCTCCGCGAGGTCGCCCCACGGCGTTACGGCCAGGTCGAGCCCGGGCTCCACGGCACGCAAGAACCCCAGCAACCGCTCCGCACCCTCCGGGCCGCTCGCCACGTGCCGGCCGGTCATCAGCACCGGGTCGAACGCGGCCGTCTGCGGGTCGGCCAGCAGCGTCTCCAGCACCAGCCGGGTCCCGCCGCTGCCGGCCCGCAGCAAGCCGGCCAGGTCCGCCGCCAGTGAAGTACGGAGCATGCCGCCGGCGTCCTCGAAGTCGCACAGCACCAGGGCCCGCAGCCGGGACCCGAGCTCGGCGGATTCGGCGGCCAGGATGTCGATCGCGGCCCTGGCCTTGCTCTCCGACCGGGCCAGTACCCGGTCGACCGGGGACTCGCCGGCCCGCACCCCGGCCCGGGCCGGGGGGTACGGGGGCGGGGAGCCCCCGTGATCGGGGGGTCGAGCAGCCCGGCGCGGAGTTCGGCGAAGCGGAGGGACTCGCCGTGAATGTAGTCGGCCTCGGCCGGGGACGGCCGGGTCAGGAACGCGAGTTCCTGGTATGGCGCGAGCAGGCCCTCCCGCACCAGCGCCGGCGCCGACACCTCGAGATCCACCCGGCCGAACAGCGCCCGGTGCAGCACCGCCTGCTCGGCGGTCATCAGGTGCGGCGGGGTCGCGGTCAGCCCGACGATCCGGGGCGCCTCCAGCTGCCCGATCACCGCCTGCAGCAGCCGGCCCCACAGCTCCAGAAGGTGGTGGCATTCGTCGAGCACCAGCGTCCAGGGGCCCCCGGCCTGCAGGCGGGCGATCAAAGCCCGCCCGTTCGGGTGCAAGAGAGACAGGACCCCTTCGACCCCCTCCGTGCTCAGCCTGGTCCGCGGGGCCGGGCGGCCCGCCTCCTCCTCCCCGTTGCCCGCGGCGCCCAGCGTGCACAGGGCCTGGTGCGGCCACAGCGGGCGGGTCAGGCCGATGCCGTCGAACACGCCGGTCACCCTATCCGGCGCCGGGGGCCGCGCCCCGTTCAGTCCCCGGACAGCACGGGCCGCAGCGCGTCGAGGACGGCGGGGTCCTCGATCGTCGACGGGACGGGTTCGTCGGCGCCGTCGGCGATGCCGCGCATGGTCTTGCGCAAGATCTTGCCGGACCTGGTCTTGGGCAGGCCGGCTACCACGTCGACCCGGCGCAGCGCGGCGACTGCCCCGATGCGGTCGCGGACGAGCTGGACGAGTTCGGCCGACAGGGTGGCGGGTTCGGTGCTGACCCCGGCCTTGAGCACGACGAACCCGCGCGGCACCTGGCCCTTGGTGGTGTCGCTCACCCCGACCACCGCGCACTCCGCCACGGCCGGATGGCTGGCCAGCACCTCCTCCATCTGCCCGGTGGACAGCCGGTGCCCGGCCACGTTGATCACGTCGTCGACCCGGCCCATCACGTACACGTAGCCGTCGCCGTCCCGGTACCCGCCGTCGCCGGTGGTGTAGTAGCCGGGATGGGCGGACATGTACGACCCGACGAACCGCTCGTCGTCGTGCCACAGCGTGGGCAGGCAGCCCGGTGGCAGCGGTAGCCGCACCACGATGTCGCCGGTCTCGCCGGGGCCTGCCTCGGTCTCGTCGGGGCCCAGGATGCGCACGTCGTAGCCGGGCACCGGCATCGTCGGCGACCCCGGCTTGGTCGGGAACGGCTCCAGGCCCATCGGGTCGGCCACGATGGCCCAGCCGGTCTCGGTCTGCCACCAGTGGTCGATGACCGGGATGCCGAGCAGTTCGCCCGCCCACCGGTAGGTCTCCGGGTCCAGCCGCTCGCCCGCCAGGAACAGGTACTGGAAGCCCGTCAGGTCGTAGGGCTGGGTGAGCTTGCCCTCCGGGTCCTCCTTCTTGATCGCGCGGAACGCGGTCGGCGCGGTGAACAGCGCCTTGACCTTGTGCTCGGCCACCACCCGCCAGAACGCCCCCGCGTCCGGGGTGCCCACCGGCTTGCCCTCGTAGAGCACCGTTGTGCACCCGGCCAGCAGCGGCGCGTAGACGATGTAGGAGTGCCCGACCACCCAGCCCACGTCGGACGCGGCCCAGAACACCTCGCCCGGCTGGGTGTCGTAGATGGCGTGCATGCTCCAGTGCAGCGCGACCGCGTGCCCCCCGTTGTCCCGCACCACGCCCTTGGGCCGGGCCGTGGTACCCGAGGTGTACAGGATGTAGAGCGGGTCGGTGGCCGCGACCGGGACGCAGTCCGCCGGCTCGGCTCCGGCCGCCGCCTCAGCCCAGTCCAGGTCCCGGCCCCCGGTCAGGGTCGCGGTGACCTGGGGGCGCTGCAGGATCACGCAGTGCTCCGGCTTGTGACTGGCCAGGTCGATGGCGCGGTCCAGGATCGGCTTGTACTCGATGACCCGGCTGACCTCGATCCCGCACGACGCCGAGACGATCACCTTGGGCGCGGCGTCGTCGATCCTGGTCGCGAGCTCGGGCGCCGCGAACCCGCCGAACACCACCGAGTGCACCGCCCCGATCCGCGCGCACGCCAGCATGGCGATCGCGGCCTCGGGGATCATCGGCAGGTACACGATGACCCGGTCGCCCTTGCCTACCCCCAGGCCGCGCAGCACCCCCGCGAACCGGGCGATCGTGGCCTGCAGCTCTTCGTAGGTGTACGTGCGCTGGGTGCCGGTCACCGGGCTGTCGTAGATCAGCGCGGCCTGCTGGCCGCGGCCGTCGCGCACGTGCCGGTCCACCGCGTTGAAGCAGGTGTTCAGCACCCCGTCCGCGAACCACCGGTAGAACGGCGGCTTCGAGCGGTCGAGGACCACGGTCGGCGCCTGGTACCAGTCGATGCCGGCGGCCGCGTCACCCCAGAAGCCCTCGGGGTCGTCCAGGCTCCGCCGGAACTGAAGCTCATATGGGCTCATCACGACACTCCCTCCGCTTACTACAGCGATATCAGCCCGCCCCGCGCCCTGGCTAGTGACCAGCCCCCGCGGAAACGCCTCAGCCCCGGCCCTGGCCGCGTTCCCAGAGCAGCAGCAGGGCGTACGCGGCGACGGTCGAGTCGTCGGTGATCAGGCCCGCGCCGATCATCTCCTCGAACCTGGCCCGGGGTATCCAGGCCTGGCGCATGTCCTGCTCTTCGGACTCGCGCTCCGGCGCCCGGTGTTCCAGCCCGGTGGCCAGGAAGTAGTGCCCCGCCTGGTCGGTGATCCCGTGCGCCACGTGCAGACCCCCGAGCCGGACCAGTTTCCGCGCGCGCAGCCCGGTCTCCTGCGCGAGCTCGAGCCGGGCCAGTTCCTCGGGCTCGCCCGTCTCCCCGTGCGGCCAGCCGCCCTGCGGGAACGACCAGGTGCGCCGCCCGATCGGGTAGCGGTACTCCTCGACCAGGTGGAAGCCGTCGTCCTCGGCCGGGACGACCAGCGCGAAGTCGCGCTTCTGCACGAACGCATAGGTGCCGCGGGAGCCGTCGCGCCGTTCGATCTGGTCCCGGCGCAGCCGCATCCAGGTGTCCTCGTAGACCACGCCCGAGGCGAGCATGCGGATGTCCGCGTCGTCCTGAGCCGGCATGAGGCTAGGGCGCCGCCTGCTCGGATCCGGCCACCGCCAGCTCGTCGGCCGCTTCATCAGAACCAGCCCCGGCCGCATCGACATAATCAGCCGTGTCAACAGCACCGGCCGCCTCGACGGCACCGCCGGCCACGGCCGCAACCTCGATCCGCCGCGCCCGCGCCTGGAAGAACCCGACCAGTGCGGTAACCCCGAACGCCCCCGCCGCCGGCAGCGTTACCAGGGCCGGCAGCTGATAGCGCCAGGAGAACTCGTACAGGTCCGCGCCCAGCAGCACGGCCACCGCGCACCCGGTGACCAGCAGGCAGGCCAGCGCCGGCCCGGAGTCCCGGCGCCGCCGGAAGGTGAAGATCCCGCCGATCCCGGCCAGCAGCCCGAACGCCAGGACCGGCCCCGGCGTGAACCCGCCGTGCAGCTGGTAGTACCGCAGCGCGATGTCGGCCTTCCAGTGCACCCGCGCGTGCCCGCCGCCGCCCGCCCTGGCGAACACCTTGTTGGCGCTGTTGTAGCCGTGCTTGGTGAGGCCGGGCGGGTAGTAGCGGTAGCCGAACTGGAACTGCCAGCGCGAGATCGGGGTGTCGCCCTGCTCGGTGTTCCTGGTCAGCGCGAAGATCTTCACCGAGTCACGCGCGATGTCGCCGGCCACGCGCAGCGGCTGCTGCCGGAGCACGTGATAGGCCAGGTCCTTCTGCCACGGGTTGGTGTCGATGACCATGCCCAGGTAGACGTCGACCGGCTCGTACTGCACCCGCGGCGACTCGGGCGCGTTGACCAGGCCGTCCACGCCCAGGCTGGCCGAGACCGGGGCGCTCGGGCACAGCGGGCGCTCGACGGCGGGGATCTTCAGCGTGGTGCAGTCGGCCGCGTGCGCCGCCCGCCCGTACAGGTACGCGTCGCCCATGTTGGACAGCTCGAACCCGTAGTGCATGATCACCGCGGAGTAGCTCATGTAGCCCACGATCGGCAGCGCGAAGCAGGCCGTCAGGACGGCACCGTGCAGCAGCCGCCGCCACCAGCCCTGCGCGGCGAACACCACGTAGATCAGCGCGGGCGCGATCAGCGCCTCGCCCACCTGGCGCACCGGGGCGGACGCGCCGAGCGCCAGCCCGCCCAGGATGACCAGGAAGAGCCCAGGCCGCCGCTGCCACAGCAGCAGCACGAGGCCGGCCACCAGCAGGGTCTCGAACAGCACGTCCGGCATGATCGTCTGCTCGGCGTTCAGCTGGTAGGCGTCGAACAGCACCGGCGCCACGGCCAGCGCCGCCAGCCACCGGTGCACGCCGCGGCGCAGCATCAGCGCGTACAGCGCGCCCGCCATGGCCATCCCCATGACGTGCTGGACCAGCGCGGCGTAGGCCAGGCTCCGGCCGAGAATCGAGATCGGCCGCAGGATCAGCAGCGAGTAGCCGAGCGGGTCGAACGAACCCCAGATCGTGTTGGTGAAGTCGGTGCCGAAGATGTACTTCTTCGAGTCGATGAACAGCAGGGCGGGCTCGTAGGCGACCTGGGCGATGCCCCGCAGCACCAGCCCGCCCGCCAGCAGCAGCCAGAACATCCAGTGCCTGCGGACGAAATCCACGGTGGCCCACATGATCCGGTCCACGCGGGACCCCGGCTGGCTTGCAGCAGGCAATGCGGTGTCCCTCCTGTCGGTCACGCAGAATCCTCGCCAAGGGTCACATCGGGTCACGGGATACGCCGCGCCCATGCCCGGCCGCCTTCCTGGCTGGCCTCATTCTGCCGTATCAGGAGATGACAGGCGGCCCGATGGGCAAGTTTCGCCCAGTGTCGTCACAGCTTGCGACCAGGCCGGGGCCCGCTTGTCGGTGCTCATCTTTACCATCGCGGCATGCCCGGATCAACGAGCGCCGCCGGCGCCTGGTTCACCCTGCGCCGCCGGACCACCGTCTACCCGCCCGAACCGGCCGGCCGCCCGGGCATCTGCGCGGTCTGCCGCGGCCCGGCCCGGATCGGGTACGCCCGTTGCTACCAGTGCGCCCAGCACGACCTGCTGGGCCCGGGGCTGCTCGCCGACGCCGTCGTGCCCATCTCCTACGCGGTCAAGGGCACCGCCTTCGCCGTCAGCCTGTGGCGCTACAAGTCCTGGCGCTCGCCGGACCCCGCGGCGCGCACCGAGCTGCTGGCCCTGCTGCTCACCTTCCTGCACGACCACGGCCGCTGCGTATGGCGGCACGCGGGCATGCCCGCTCCCGGCCGCCTGGCCGTGGTGCCGACCGGCTCCGGCCGGCCGGGACCGCACCCGCTGCTCGACATGGCCGGCCCGTACCTGCGGCTGCCCAGGACCGGGCTGGCCATCAGGCCGGGCGAGCAGGGCCGTGATCCCAACCCGGACCGGTTTATAGCCGAACGGCCGGGGCCGGGAGCCGTCCTGCTCCTCGACGACTCCTGGGTTTCGGGCGCCAGCGCCCAGTCCGCGGCGGCCGCCCTCAAGCGCGCGGGCGCCCGCCACGTCGCGGTCGTGGTCCTCGGCCGCCACGTGGACCCGGCCGACCCGCTGAGCGCCCCGCTGGCCGCCCGGCTCGCTCCCGCTGGTTACGACCCGGACAGATGCGCCGTACACCCCGTACCCGCGCAGTAAGGAAATAGCATGGCTTTGAACACGCGCTGCAAGGAATAGGTAGCTGAGAGTAGTTGTCATGCTCTATCTTCTTGGCCATGAATTACCCCAGGATCGCAGCGGCTGAACTTCTCGAGACCCATGCTGACCGGCTCTTCCTTTACTGCTGGAGCATGCTCAGGAGCCGCGAAACCGCACAGGCCGCCTTGCGTGACACCCTGCTCGCGGCGCCGGCGAATGCCAACGGCTCGCGGCTCTACTCGCTCGCGCGGGCCGCGTGCGGCCAGCACCGCGCCGTGCGGGCGGCCGACGCCGACGAGGCACCGGTGGGCCTGGGCCGTAATGATGCCGACAACCGCCTGATGGCGTGGAACGCGGCGATGAGCCTGGAAACGGCCGAGTTCGAGGCGCTCGAGCTCGGCACCCGGCACGAGGTGGATCTCGGTCAGGTCCTCGGCCTGCCGGAGGGGGACGCGCAGGCGCTGCTGAGCCGGGCGACCCTGAACCTGGAGCGCGCGCTCGGCGCCGAGGTGCTGACTCGTCGCGGCCACCCCTGCCCGGACCGCCCCGAGGTGCTGGCGGGCTGGTCCGGCACGATGACCCCCGAGTTCCGCGACCGCGTGCTCGAGCACGCGGCCGGCTGCGAGGCCTGCACCGAGGCCCGCCCCCGCAACGTCTCTGCCGCGCGGGTCTTCTCCCTGCTCCCGGCCCCGGTCCTGTCCCCCCGGGCCCGCGCCGACCTGCTCGGCTCCCTCACCGCCCCGGACGCCGCGGCCCTGCCACCCCCGGTCGACCTTCCGCTGGCCGCGCTGGTCCAGCCTCCGCCGTCGGTCACCCCCCTGGCCTCCCGCGTCCAGCCCGTCCCGGCGCCCTGGCCGGTCGTCCCTGGGCCCCGCCCGGTGGCCCGCGAATCCGGGCCCCTCCCCACCTTCACCCCTGCTCCCGTGCGAGCCGCCCGGCCGCCCCGGCCCACCGCCCGGCCGACCCCGCCCGGCCCGCCCCGGCCCGCCCCGGCCGCCCGGCCCGGCGGGGTGCAGTCCCGCCGTGGCCGCCGGACCAGCCTGGTGATCGCCGGGATCGGCGCGGTCGTCTCGGCCGTGGTCATCACCTCGGCGTTCGCCCTGGCCGGGTCGTCGCGGCCGCCCGTCGCGGTCCGCGAGGTGACGCCCGAGGTGGCGGGCACCCCGGCCGGCAAGGCGCCGCATACGTCCGGCCTTGGCGCCGCGAACCGGGGTCCGGGTCCGTCGGGCAACGAGGCCGCCGGGCGGTCGCGGACCCAGCCCGCCACCCCGCCCCCGCTGGTCAGCACGGCGGGCGGCCGGAACCGGGTGATGTTCACCGCCGCCACCCAGCCGCTATCGCCCGCCCAGGCCATCACCCGGAACAACGCCGCGGGCCAGCCGGACGGCCCCGGCACGAGCGCGTCGCCGGGCACGCTGCAGCTGTCCGCGGGCACCGTCAACGTCGGCACCGGATCGGCCGGGACGATCACCCTGACCGCGCTGGACGGGGCGGTCCGCTGGACGGCCAGCAGTTCCGCGCCGAACCAGGTCAGCCTCAGCAGCACGGCCGGCACGCTGGCGGCCGGACAGAGCGTCATGCTCGTCGTGACCGTCACCCGCGGTGCCCAGGCGGGGAGCGCGACCCTGACCTTCGAGTCTGCCGCCTCAGCGTCCCAGCTGGTCCTCCTCACCTGGTCGGCGCCGCCGGGCAGTGGCCCCGTGACGCGGCCGGTGCGACACCCGCGCCGGCACCCGCACCCGACTCCGTCTGCCCCGGCGCCGTCGCCCGCGCCGACGTCGGCGTCCCCGTCGGACACCGCGGTCCCCGATCCGTCGGGGTCGTAGCGGTTCTAAGCTGGAGCGGTGACCGCAGCCCCTTCGCATACCGCGCTGGTCAGGCGCGCCCGCCGGATTGCCCGGGAACTGGCCGTGCTCTATCCGGACGTGTACACCGAGCTGAACTTCACGACCCCGCTCGAGCTGCTCGTCGCGACGATCCTGTCCGCGCAGACCACGGACAAGCGGGTCAACCTGGTGACCCCGACGCTGTTCGGCCGCTACCCCGCGGCTGCGGACTACGCGGGCGCCGACCGGGAGGAGCTCGAGAAAATAATTCAGTCCACCGGCTTCTACCACGCCAAGGCCACCAGCCTGATGGGCCTGGGGCAGGCGCTCTGCGAGCGGTTCGGCGGGGAGGTCCCGGGACGGCTGAAGGACCTGGTCACCCTGCCCGGCGTGGGGCGCAAAACGGCGAACGTGGTGCTCGGCAACGCCTTCGGCGTTCCCGGCATCACCGTGGACACGCACTTCGGGCGGCTGGCCCGCAGGTTCGGCTGGACGACGGACCTGGACCCGGTGAAGGTCGAGGAGCAGGTGGCCACGCTCATCCCGCGCAAGGACTGGACCGACCTGTCGCAGCGGATGATCTGGCACGGCCGGCGGGTCTGCCATTCGCGCCGCCCCGCCTGCGGCGCCTGCGGCCTGGACCGCCTGTGCCCCTCCTACGGCGAGGGGCCCACCGACCCGAAGGTGGCCGCGAAGCTCGTCAAGCCCGGCCCGTTCTCGTGACCCCGGGCCGCGAGCCGGCCCAGCCCAAGCCGGCCCAGCCCGAGCCGGCCCAGCCCGAGCCGGCAGTGCCCGAGCCGGCCCCGTCCTGGCTGCTCCGGCTGGCCCGCGCGGCCGGGACGATGGAGGTCCCGGCTCCGCTCGCGCCGCCCGCCACCGGCGGCAGGCCGTCGGCCGTGCTGGTGCTGTTCGGCGACGGACCGAACGGGCCCGACTTGCTGTTCATCCAGCGCAGCGACGGCCTCCGGCTGCACGCGGGCCAGCCGGCCTTCCCCGGCGGCGTCATCGACGACGGTGACGGCGGCCCGGTCGGCGCCGCGCTGCGCGAAGCGGCCGAGGAGGTCGGCCTGGATCCCGGCGGCGTCGACGTGGTGGGGACCCTCCCGGAGGTCTTCATCGAGCGGACCGGGTTCCGGGTCGTCCCGGTGCTGGCCTGGTGGCGCAGGCCGTCCGCGGTGGGCCCCGTCGACGCGGGGGAGGTGGCGGCGGTGGAACGCGTCAGCGTGGCCGAACTGGCCGATCCCGCCACCCGCCTGATGCTGCGGCTGCCCGGCGGGCGCAGCAGCCCCGCGTTCCGGGTGCGCGGGCTGCTCATCTGGGGTTTCACCGCCGCGCTTGTGGACCGGCTGCTCGCGCTTGGCGGCTGGGAGAGGCCGTGGGATCCCGGCGTCGTCGCCGACATGTGAAATCCGCTCACGGCCTTGACAACGGCGAAAACGCTATACCGTTAGCTCGTGCGCGGTGATGTGCTCGACCTCATCTTGATCGTGATCGTGGCCGCGTTCGCCGTGTCCGGATACCGGCAGGGCTTCATCGTCGGTGTGCTCAGCTTCTTCGGCTTCGTCGGCGGCGCCCTGCTCGGCGCCGAGTTCGGCCCGGCCATCTCCCGCGCCCTGGTCGGCGGCCAGACCCAGCAGGACATCATCGCGGTCGTCCTGCTGGTGAGCTTCGCGGTGATCGGGCAGTTCATCGCGTCCTCCATCGGCGCAGCCATGCGGTCCACGGTGACCTGGCGCTCGGCCACCGCCCTCGACTCGGTGGGCGGCTCGGTGGTCAGCATGATCTCGGTGCTGCTGATCGCGTGGGTGGTCGGCTCGGTGCTGAACGGGTCCCCGTTCCCCGTGGTCGACCAGCAGGTGAACAACTCCCTGGCGCTGCAGACGCTGGACAAGTTCATGCCCACGCCCGCCAAGACGATGTTCAGCGATTTTCGCAGGCTGCTGGCCAACAACAGCACCTACGCCCAGGTATTCAGCGGCATCGGCGCGGAACGCATCCTGGCCATCCCCGCCCCCGACCCGAACGTGGTGGGCAGCGCGGGCTTCCGCGCCGCCGCGAACCGGGTGGTCCGGATCCAGGGGATCGCGCCGAGCTGCCAGCGTTCCATCGAGGGCTCGGGCTTCGTCATCTCGCCGAACCACGTCATGACCAACGCGCACGTGGTGGCCGGGGTGACGCAGCAGCAGACCGTCACCACCCCGGCCGGCCAGCGGCTGGACGCCACCGTGGTGTTCTACGACCCGCAGGTGGACGTGGCCGTGCTGTACGTGCCCGGGCTCAACCTGAGGCCGCTGCACTTCGCCGGGCAGGCCAACCCCGGCGACAACGCCGTGGTCGCGGGCTACCCGCTGGACGCGAAGCAACTGCACGCCGTGCCCGCCAGGATCGGCGGCATCCAGAACGCCCAGGGCCCGAACATCTACCAGACCGCCACGGTCACCCGGCAGATCTACGAGATCCGGGCCGTGGTCGAGTCGGGCAACTCCGGCGGGCCGCTGCTGGCCGCCGACGGCAGCGTCTACGGCGTGGTGTTCGCCGCCGCGGTCGATGTCAACAACACCGGCTTCGCCCTCACCGCCGCCCAGGTGCACGCCGACGCCCAGGCCGGCGAGCACTCCACCACCGCCGTCTCCACCATGTACTGCGACTAACCTCGCCCCGCAGCCGCCCCGCTCCCCGCCGCCCGCCCCGGCAGCCACCACTTACCGCCGCGCTACCCCCGCCCCGCTCACCGCCGCCCTACCCCCCGCGTCCGCCCCACCGATCTCAGCAACCTCAGAATTCACACAGCCCACCAAGCCAAGCCGGGCACGCTGCAATTAGCGCGGTGGATCCGGGTTCTGAGGTTGATCCGGGGGACTGGGATACCCCCAATCAACCGCATAACCCGGATCAACCACGTAATCCCGAGCTCAGGCACCCGCCAGCAGGCCGGGGGACAGGTCGGCGGGCGGGATCGCGTCCAGGCCGTCCCGTTCGATCCGCGCGGCCAGGTCGTCGGCTGTCGCCACGAACACAGCAACATTCATACCGAACGGGACGGCGGGCCGCCCCGCCGCCCGCGAAGAGCCCGCCCCGTCCGGGGAGCCATCGCCGTCCGGGGAGCCCGTCCCGCCCTGGTAGCCGCGGACGCGATCGGCGCCGCGGCTGAGCAGGGCGATCGCGCCGCGGGCGTTGCCGCGCCTGGCGTGGGTCAGCCCGACCGCGATCTGGGCCAGGCCCTGCCACAGGTCACGTTCGGAGGCCGGGCCGGTTTTCCAGGCCGCCTCGAGAACCTCGTGCGCGTGGAACGGCCGCCCGTCGCGGAGCAGCCGGTCGGCCAGCGCGGCCGCCTCGGCCCCGGTGATCACCAGGTCGTCGGGGATCCGGTCCGTCCCGGAACCAGGGCCGTCGGCGCGGTCCAGGGGC
>Ga0335078_10006966_pt1 | contig 16739 bp, 14 predicted proteins | sample Lox_Sample_32_FD_206711 | JGI IMG/M metagenome (GOLD analysis project Ga0335078, IMG submission 206711) | Soil microbial communities from Loxahatchee National Wildlife Refuge, Florida, United States - Lox_Sample_3.2 | ecosystem: Environmental > Terrestrial > Soil > Wetlands | place: USA... | reverse complement strand
CATGGTAGCCGACCCTGGGACGTTCCGCGTGCTGCCGTGGGCGCGGAACACCGGCTGGCTCCTCTGCGACATCTATTTCGGCAACGGCAAGCCGGTGCGGTTCTCGACACGGCATATCTTTCGCGAGGCGCTGGCGCGGCTCGGCGAGGCGGGGTTCGATTTCCTCGCCGGGCTCGAAGTCGAATTTCATCTTTTCAAGCTGGAGAATCCGCGGCTCGCGCCGTCGGACGCCACATGGCCGCCGCAGGCGCCGGAGGTGAGCCTTATCAATCAGGGCTATCAGTACCTCACCGAAAGCCGCTTCGATCAGATGGACATCGCACTCGAGCCGATCCGGCGCGGCGTCGTGGCGCTCGGGCTGCCGCTGCGCTCGCTCGAAGTCGAGCTGGGGCCGAGCCAGTGCGAGTTCACGTTCCGTCCACAGGTCGGCATGGCAGCCGCCGACACGATGATCCTGTTCCGCGCCGCCGCCAAACAAATCGCGCGCCGCAACGGCCATCTCTTGAGCTTCATGTGCCGGCCGGCGCTGGCCAACGCATTTTCGAGCGGCTGGCATCTGCACCAGTCGCTCATCGACCGCCGACGTCGAGCCAACGCTTTTGCGGGCGGTGAATCGGGCGGCCTGTCAGCCATCGGGCGACAGTTTCTCGGCGGGCTGTTGGCGCATGCCCGCGCCGCCGCGGCGTTCGCGACGCCGACCGTCAACGGCTACAGACGATACCGGCCGTACTCGCTCGCGCCAGATCGCGCCATCTGGGGGCGAGACAATCGCGGCGTGATGGTTCGCGTGCTGGGCCAGGCAAACGACTCAGCGACGCACTTGGAGAATCGTGTCGGCGAGCCGGCGGCGAATCCGTACCTCTATATGGCTTCGCAAATCTATGCCGGCCTCGACGGCATCATGCACGGCCGCGATCCCGGCCCATCGGCCGACACGCCTTACGAGACCAAGGCTCCGCTATTGCCGAAAGACCTCGGAGAATCGCTCGCCGCCTTGCGCGCGAGTGAAGTGTTCCGCAATTATTTTGGCGGGGCCTTCGTCGACTATTACGCCCACCTCAAGGAAGCCGAACTCGCGCGCTTCAAGGCCGCAAGCGGGGCCGAAGCAGCCGACGTGACGCCTTGGGAGCAAAACGAGTATTTCGATTTGTTTTAAAACGCCTGGCCCGACCGGACGCGGCAGTTCTGAAACGCGCGCGATCACACGTCGACGCTGGCGGCGAGTGCGTACTCCTCGATGAACTGGCGTCGCGGCTCGACCTTGTCGCCCATCAGTTCGTCGAAGATGGTATTGGCCTCGTCGATCTCCTTGACGCTGACCTGAAGCAGCGACCGCGCATTGGTGTCGAGCGTCGTTTCCCAGAGCTGGGCCGGATTCATTTCGCCGAGGCCCTTGTAGCGTTGCAGCGTCACCCCCTTGCGGCCGGCGCCGGTCACCGCCTCGAACAGGCCGACCGGTCCGTGAATCGGCGTCGCCTCGTCCTTGCGGCGCAACGTCGCCGGCGGCGTCGGACGTGGATAGACCTGTTGCAGTGAGGGGGCGAACTCGTCGAGCTTGCGCGCGTCGGCCGAATTGAGCAGCGCCTGGTCGATGACGGCGACCTCCTTCACCCCGCGCACCGTACGCTCGAACATGAACCCGTCGCTCGCGCTGAAGCGGCCGTGCCACCCCCGCTCGGTTTCATCTTCGAGCGCGTTGAGGCGCCTGGCGATATACTCGGCGGCCTCACCGCCCTGGCCGGGGCTCGCGATCCGCTCGACATTGAGCACGCCGGCGATGGCGGCCTGCTCGATGACCTTGCGACTGTAGCGGCTGTGCAGCCCGCGCAGGATGTTGCGGATTGTTCGCGCCTCATCCACCAGGCTGCGCAGGTCTGCACCGGCCCGGTGGTCGCCGCCGTGAAGCTGCAGCACGGCGCCATCGAGCCCGACATCGATCAGATAATCCTCGAGCGCCCGCTCGTCCTTCAGATACTGCTCGGATTTGTTGCGTGCGACTTTGTAAAGCGGCGGCTGGGCGATGTAGAGATGGCCGCGATCGATGATCTCGCGCATCTGCCGGTAGAAGAAGGTCAGCAGCAGCGTGCGGATATGAGCGCCGTCCACGTCGGCGTCGGTCATGATGATGATCTTGTGGTAGCGCAGCTTGTCGACGGCAAATTCATCGGTGCCGATGCCGGTGCCGAGCGCCGTGATCAGCGTTCCGATCTGCTCGGACGACAGCATTTTGTCCATCCGCGCGCGCTCGACGTTGAGAATCTTCCCGCGCAGCGGCAGCACCGCCTGGAATTCGCGGTTGCGCCCCTGCTTGGCGCTGCCACCGGCCGAATCGCCCTCGACGATGAACAGCTCAGATTTGGCTGGATCGCGCTCCTGACAATCGGCGAGCTTTCCGGGAAGCGAGGTGACGCCGAGCGCGCTCTTGCGCGTCATCTCGCGTGCCTTGCGCGCGGCTTCGCGCGCGGCCGCCGCCTGGATCACCTTGCCCACCACGACCTTGGCTTCGCTGGGGTGCTCTTCGAGCCACGCCTTGAGCATGTCGTTGATGATGCCCTCGACTACGGGACGCACTTCCGACGATACGAGCTTGTCCTTGGTCTGGGATGAAAATTTCGGATCGGGCACTTTGACCGAAAGCACCGAGGTCAGCCCTTCGCGGCAGTCGTCGCCGGTCAGCGCCACTTTCTCCTTGCGGGCGACACCGCCGGATTCGGCGTAGCTCGTGATTTGTCGCGTCAACGCTCCGCGAAAGCCGGCGAGATGGGTGCCGCCGTCGCGCTGGGGAATGTTGTTGGTGAAGCAGAGGACGGTCTCGTGATAGCCGTCGTTCCACCACAGCGCGCATTCGACGGTGATCCCATCGCGTTCCGCCTTGATGAGGATCGGTTGCGGCACCAGCGGCGTCTTGTTGCGGTCGAGATAGCGGACAAAGGCCTCGACGCCGCCTTCGTAGCGCATCTCTTCGCGCTTCTCGACTGCGTGTCGCATATCCGACAGCGTGATGGTGATGCCGGAGTTGAGGAACGCGAGTTCGCGCAGGCGGTGTTCCAGCGTGGCGAAGTCGAACTCGGTCATGCCGAAGGTGTTTTTTGACGGCAGGAATGTCACCTCGGTGCCGCGCCGGTCGTAGGCGGCACCGATGACTGCGAGCGGAGCGACCGCTTCGCCGTCGCGGAACTCCATGAAATGCTCGCGGCCGTCGCGCCAGATCGTCAGCTTGAGCCAAGCGGAGAGCGCATTGACGACCGACACGCCGACGCCATGCAGGCCGCCGGAGACCTTGTAGGGGTTTCGCGCATCCTGCCCGCCGAATTTTCCGCCGGCGTGGAGTTGCGTCATCACCACTTCGGCGGCGGAGACACCCTCCTCGTGGAGGTCGGTCGGGATGCCGCGGCCGTCGTCGCGCACGGTGCAGGAGCCGTCGGGATTGAGCACGACCGTCACGTGCTTGGCGTAGCCGGCAAGCGCCTCGTCGATGGCGTTGTCGACGACCTCGTACACCATGTGGTGCAGGCCGGAGCCGTCATCGGTGTCGCCGATATACATGCCCGGGCGCTTGCGAACGGCGTCGAGCCCTTTGAGCACCTTGATCGATTCCGCGCCGTAGTCGTCGGACGCGGTTTGGACCGGCTTGCGGACGGGTTCGGCCATGCGGAAGGCTTTCGAATCGCTTGCAAAAGCGCGTTTGGAAGAGGGTTTGTTGTACACGAAAAGCGAGGTTCGTACAGAGTAAAGTGAGCATCGCTAAGATATTGTTGCGTCGCCATTTTTTCAAGATTTTGCGCGCACTTGGTCGGCCTGAATCCGACGATTCGCGTGGCCCTGTCGCGGGCCGCGTTTGCAGCCTGAAACGGGGCCGTTTGGCGGCTTTCAGAATTTGTGTTGTTCGACCATTCGCGCGAATGCGATTGGCAGCGGCCGGTCTAGTCGGGTTGGCCAGCGGTGCGCCGCAGAGGCGGCAAGAGGTATTGCTGGCTCGGCTGGTAGTTGGGCACGGGCCGCAGAAAGCAACTCAGCGCGGCCGTCCACAACTCCACACGGTCCAGGTCTTGTTGCAAGCGGGTAAGCGCTTCGATGAGGTTGCCGACCACCAAGGCCTCCGCCGCCGCTTCCGCGTCGGACGGCCTTCGATCACGAACTTGCTCCGCCGAACGTGCTTCCTCTTTCAAGGCGAAGTTCCGGTCTCTCTGCATACTCTTTGGCAGTTAAGGCCGCTGTCGCGTTTCCGGTTCCCCGGGTTCCAGAATCGGCGCGGTCACCTTTTTGCTTGCGGGCGGGACCCGGCGCCGCGGGAAGTCCGGGTCAGTTCTGGCCACTTTGCGGTCGCAGCCGAGTGGCTCGACCAGAATCGATCTCGAATACGGTCGCCTTATCGGCAAATTCTGCGAACAGGGCTGGATCTGCGCCGGTCAGCCAAGCCTGCGCGCCGAGTTCGGTGAGTTCAGCGTTGAGGGCGCTGCGCCGCCGCGGGTCGAGGTGCGCGACAACCTCGTCAAGCAAGAGGACCGGGGGGAAGCCCATCATCGATGCGATCAGTCGCGCGTGTCCAAGGATGAGGCCGATGAGGATCGCCTTTTGCTCCCCGGTCGACGCCGCGGCGGCGGCGATCCCCTTTGGTGCGTAGCTGACTGAAAGGTCGCTGAGGTGCGGGCCGTCGAGGGTGCGTCCAGCTGCGGCATCGCGGCTTCGGGCATCGCGCAGGACGGCGCGATAGCGCTCCTCGATGTCGGTCGCGGGATGGGTGAGGATCAGGTTCTCCATCCAGCCGTCGATGGCAATTTCCGCCGGTGGAAACGGCGAATGTCGGCGGCTCGCGAGTTCGGTCTGCAGCCGTCGCACCGTCTCCGCTCGCGAGGCCGCGACGGCGACGGCGAGCTCCGCCGTCTCGTGCTCGACAGCGTCGAGCCAATGCGGGTCGGGCCGCGGCTCCTCCAAGAGACGATTGCGGGAGCGCAACGCTCGCTCGAGCGCGTTGGTCCTGCCGCCATGCTCGGCATCGACCGCGAGCGCGAGGCGGTCGAGGAAGCGGCGGCGTTCCGAGGGCGCGCCGGCAAAGAGCGAGTCCATTGCCGGCACCAGCCAGACCACGCGCAAGTGCTCGGCGAAAGCGGCGGCCGAAGGAACCGGCTCGCGATCGATCCGGCAAATGCGCGAGAGCGCTTCGCCCCCATCACGTCCTTGCTCGATGCCGGTGCCGAGCGTCGCCAGACCAAGCATGCCCTCGACCTCGGCGGCGACGGCCCACGACCCGTCGCCTTCGCGGAAGGCGAGTTCTTCCAGCGTAGCGCGGCGCAGGCCGCGACCCGGAGCCAGCATTGAGATCGCCTCGATCAGATTGGTCTTGCCGGCCCCGTTTGGCCCGTGGAGCACGACCGTATCGGCCTCGGTGGTAAGCGAGGCGGCGTGGTAGTTGCGAAAGTTGGTAAGGCTCAGCCGGCGAATGCGAGCAGGAGTCATGGTGCGGCGCTTTTAGTCCCGGCCGATGGATTCTGTCCCGACCGCGCAGTCCGCTAAGCTGCGGCGGGCCCCGGACGCTCGCGGTCGGTGGGCCGGGGGCCGAGCCAATCCACGGCCAGGCTTGCCGGCAAAAATCATCGGCCTTCGCAAGCGGCCGTACCAAGCCGGACGCGATGCGCCACCGAAGCGGGATCGGATTAGACGCGCATCGGCATCAGCACGTAAAGTGCGCCGCGCGCGTCCTTGTCGCGAATAAGCGTCGGCGATCCCGGGTCGGCAAGTTTGAGCACGGCCGCCTCGCTCTCGATCTGCGCGGCAATATCGAGCAGGTAGCGCGAGTTGAAGCCGATGTCGATCGGCTCGGATTCGTACTCGACTTCGAGTTCCTCGGTGGCGCTGCCGGAGTCGGGATTGGTGACGGAAAGAAGCAGCCGTCCGCCGCTCAGCGACAGCTTGACGGCGCGCCCGCGCTCGCTCGCCACCGTGGATACGCGGTCGACCGCGGCCTCGAATTCCTTCTTGTCGACGATCAGTTCCTTGTCGTTGCTCACCGGGATCACACGCGCATAGTCCGGGAATGTTCCGTCGATCAGTTTCGAGGTCAGGATCACCTCGCCGACGGTGAAGCGGATCTTGCCCGGGGAAAGTTCGATCGCAATCTCGGCTTCGCCGTCTTCGATGAGACGCTGGACTTCGCCAACCGTCTTGCGCGGAACGATGATGCCCGGCATTCCGGCGGCGCCTTGCGGCAGGTCGATCTCCATCTGCGCCAGCCGGTGCCCGTCGGTTGCCACCGCGCGCAGCATCTGCGTCTGGGGTGTGCCGGCCGCATGAAGATAGATGCCATTGAGGTAGTAACGGGTTTCTTCGGTCGAGATGGCGAACTGCGTTTTATCGATCAGCCGCTTGAGATCGGCGGCTTTGAGCGTGAATTTGTGCGTCATTTCGCCCGCAGTCAGATCGGGGAAATCGCTCTCCGGCAGTGTCTGCAGGGTGAAGCGCGAGCGCCCGGCGCGAATCGAAAGCGCAGCACGATCTCCGGAGGTTTCAAGAACGACCTGTGCCCCCTCGGGAAGCTTGCGCACAATGTCATAGAACATATGCGCCGGCACCGTGGTCGAGCCGGCGGACGCCACTTCGCCGGCCACGGCGTCCGTCACTTCGAGGTCGAGGTCGGTCGCCTTCAGGCTCAATTTCGAGCGCTCGGTACGAACCAGCACGTTGGCGAGTATCGGAATGGTGTTGCGGCGTTCCACCACGCGATGCACGTGGCCGAGCGACCGCAGCAATTCGGAACGCTCCACAGTAACTTTCATCGCGAAAATCCGTCCCAGCAGCCGACAAGGGTGGCTTGATGCTCCCTTTTCGGCAAGGCCGCGTCCCAGCCCCCACGGCTGTTGTCCCTGCGTTTCACAGCCCGTACCGCAATAAAGCCGACGCGGCGCTGCCGGTCGAGGCCCCTCTTGGCGCGGACATTGACGCGTGGGCCGACGCCGGGCGCCTGACGAAGAGTCCGGCCGGCACCGACCGGCGCCAGCCGCTACGCCTCGACCGCAGCGATCGCGAGTTCACTCTTGGAGCAGGCGCTTGAGCACCTCGATCTCTTGCGCGAACGCGCTGTCGTTCACGGTGAGATGCTCGATCTTGCGCACGGCGTGCAGCACCGTGGTGTGATCGCGCCCGCCGAAGCGGCGCCCGATCTCCGGGAGGGAGCGCAGCGTCAAGACCTTCGCGAGATACATCGCCACCTGGCGCGGGCGCACCACGTTGGCGGTGCGGCGCGAGGACAACAGATCGGAGCGACTGACGTTGTACTGCCGCGCCACAACCCGCTGGATGTCCTCGATCCGGACGCGCTTCGGCTCGGCCGGACGGATAAGGTCGCGCATGTCGCGCTCGACCATCTCCAGCGTCACCGGCTGGCAGTTGAGCTTGTTGTGCGCCAGCAGGCGATTGACCGCGCCTTCGAGGTCGCGCCCATTGTGCGTGACCGATTTGGCAATGAAAGCGAGCACCGGCGCCGGCACTTCGAAGCCGGGATGGTGCAGGCAGGCCGTGGCAATGCGGTTCTTAAGTATCTCAAGCCGCAGTTCCTCGCCGAGCGAGCCGATCTCCACCACAAGGCCGCCGGCAAGGCGGGAGCGGACGCGGTCATCGAGACTTTCCAGGTCTGCGGGCGGACGGTCGCTGGCAATGACAACCTGGCGCCCGGCGTCGATAAGGGCGTTGAGGGTGTGACAGAACTCGGCCTGCGTTGAACGGCCTTGAAGGAATTGAAGGTCGTCGATGACCAGGACATCGATCGCGCGCAACGCTTCCTTGAAGGCGAGAGTTGTCTGCGTGCGCAACGCCGAGACGAAGCCATACATGAAACGTTCGGCCGTCAGATAGAGCACTTTGCGGTCGCTGCCATTGCCGGTCCACGTGATCGCCTGCAGCAGATGCGTCTTGCCGAGGCCGACGCCGGCGTGGATGTAGAGCGGGTTGAACATGAGCGGCTCGCCGCGGCGGCTGATTGCGACCTGCTTTGCCGCTGCGTGGGCAAGCGTGTTGGAGCGGCCGACAAGGAACGTGTCGAAAGTCAAGCGGGGATCGAGAGGAGAACCGCCGAGCGCTTCATGTACGCTCATGAAGGGCACGCTCGCGCGCACGTCATGGCCGTTGTGAGACGTGCCGTTCATCGGTCGCACCGGCGCCGCTGATTCCACGACCTTCGATTTCATGGCCGGCGGTCGAATCGCCGCCGAGCGGACGCTCAGTTCCAGGCGCGCGATAATCGGCTCCTCCTCGCGCCAGAGATTGAGCATGCGCTCGCTGTAGTGAGACTGGATCCAGGTGCGCAGGAAGCGCGTGGGCAGCGACATCCGCACGGTTCCTTTTTCAACCGTCTCCAGTTCCATGCGGGCGAACCAGCTCGTAAAAATGTCGTCGCCGAGTTCGGCGCGCAGCCGGGTTCTCACCCGCTGCCAGCGTTCGAGATGGTCGGTGGTTGTCATGTTGGCGCTCGTCATGTTGGACTGCTTTTTTTCGAGGAAAATGAACGCACGCGAGCAACCCAAGCGGGCGATACGACCCGCCATGCCCGACACCGGGAGACGCAACGTTACTGTCGTGGAGTGTGAGAGCCCGCCCCCTCCCCACGCACGCTACTGGCGACGAGATGAAGGAGGATCGCGGCGGGCAGGGAGGTCAGCCGCTGGGAGGAGCGGCCGATCCAGTACGGCGGCCGGGCGCCGATCCACGCACGAAGGCGTTTTCGCCGGTCCCGTGGTGCAGGCACGCAAATAGTGGTTCAGCCGGTTGATGGATCGTGATCATCATGCCCCACCTCCATCGCTCCCTGATCCGATGGGCCGTGACAAAGTCTTGCTTAAGCGTCGCGGGTGGCCGCCGGACCGTCTCTTTCGTATACTCGTGGTCCTGCAAACGATCACGCGCAGGTTCTTACGCAAAACCCCACTACTTAGACGAATCGGTTACTTGGCACTCGATCACATCCAACTAGACACACCTTACCTGTTCCCATTCTTCAATGAGGTTACACTGCAGGCCGGTTTTTGAAGACCCTCGAAGACCGAAGGGAGTTTCAAAATAGCACGCCGTTGCTGGCCTGCAACAGTGAAATGACGGTCTTTTTGACGACTTTTAGCTCGAAGCGGGTTTATTGGCTGCCACCTCGCGTCGGCAACGGCTTGAATCCAAAGGGATGATTCACAAGCAGTCCGGCCAGAAGGAGGCATTCAAACGCGATGGTTGCACATGCAAAAAAAGCGGATCAAAGACAACAAAATTGTGGCCGACTCGAAGCCCACGGTCAGGCGTCCCGACTAACCTGTTAATAAGGCGGCAATTCTTTTGCCCAGAAAGTCAGGGATACCGTCCCAAGCAAACAAACAAGTGCGCTCAAATTGAGCTTCGGAGCCTTGCGAAGGCGCGGGAAATCCATGAAAACGGTTTTTTGCGGATTAATGTGACAAATCTGCAACAATTTGGTGGCAATCCACACCAATCCGTGGCGCCGACTCTATAGCGCAATCATCAATAGATGTTGGGAAGCCGCTCGGAGCTAAAGCCGCTCGGAGCTATTGGCCGAGCTTGGCGATCCGGTGCGCGAGCCGCGATACTTTGCGGTTTGCGGCATTGCGGTGGACCACGCCCTTCTGGGCGGCGCGGATGATCGCCGGTTCCGCGTCGGCCATGGCAGCAACGGCGCTGGCGCGATCACCTGCGGCGATCGCCTCCTCGACCTTGCGGATGCTTGTGCGCACCCGCGAGCGGCGGCTCTTGTTGACGGCCGCGCGTCGCGCGATCTGGCGAGCGGCCTTTTTTGCGGACTTCGTGTTTGCCATGACCTGTCGGCGAGACTGAACGAGCGGCGCTTATAAGGGGGCTCGTCGCCCCAGTCAACGATTGAAGTGCCGGTCAGATGCGGCTGGCGCGCGCACGGCCATGACAAACGCGGCGGCAGGCGCTACATCGGCGGACATGGTCGCCACGACGAAATCGCAGCTCAACCCGCTGCTCAAGCTCGCGCTCGATCTCGGGCCCCTGGTGCTCTTCTTCGTCGCCAACTCGCGTTACGGGATATTCGTCGCCACGGCGACTTTCATGGTTGCGGTGGTTGCGTCGCTCGTGGCGTCGTACGCCCTCACGCGACAGCTGCCGATCATGCCGGTGGTGACCGCGATCATTGTTCTCGTCTTCGGCGGCCTGACGCTGATCCTGCACAACGATCTATTCATCAAGATCAAGCCGACCATCATCTATGCGCTGTTCGGCGTGGTGCTGCTCGGTGGACTTTACTTCAACAAGCCGCTCCTGGGCGTGGTTTTCGATTCGCTGTTCCATCTGACCGAAGAGGGCTGGCGCAAGCTGACGCTGCGCTGGGCGATCTTCTTCCTGGCGCTCGCTGTGCTCAACGAGATCGTCTGGCGCACGGCTTCCACCGATGTTTGGGTCGAATTCAAGGTCTTCGGCGTCGTGCCGCTCACGTTCCTGTTCGGGGCGCTGCAATTCCCGCTCTTGAAGGAACACGCTGCCGAACCGGAGCCGGTCCGGGAACCCTGACGCTACGAGCCGGCTGCGAGCGCCTTCTCGATCTGCGGTTTGAGTACGGCGTCGATGTTGTCCGCGGTGATCGGTCCGACCAGCTTGTAAGCGATGCGCGCGTCGCGGCCGACGATGAACGTCTCCGGCACGCCATACACGCCCCATTCGATCGCGGCGCGGCCGTTTGGATCGGCGCCGGCGGCGGCGAAGGGATTGCCGTAGCGGCCGAGGAAGCGCCGCGCGTTCTCCGGCTCATCCTTGTAGTTGATGCCGACGACGCGCAGCCGCCGGTCCTGGGCAAGCTGCATCAGCAACGGCGCCTCTTCGTGACACGGGACGCACCAGGACGCCCAGACATTCACGATCGTCACGGCACCCTTGAAGTGCGTCGTGTCGATGCCGGGGACCGGCTCGCCGTTGCGATCGAGGCCGGCGACCGGCGCGAGATTCGTCTGCGGCGCTGGATGACCGATGAGCGCGGAGGGGATGCGCGACGGGTCGCCCGAATAGAGCCGGATCAGAAAAATGAGAACCAATCCGACGAAAACCACCAGCGGCATCAGCACGACGATGCGGCGGCGGATATCGGCATTCGCGTTTGCGGTATCGCTCATGCGCCTTCGCCCGCGCTTTTCGCGGCCGGCGCGGAACGCGTGGCTGCCGACCGGCGTCCGACGCCCTTTGCATCGAGGTCCGCGAGCACGCGCCGCTGCACGCGGTAGTCGAGCGCCACCCATGCGATCAGCACGCCGATCACGAGCACGGTGGCCGCGTAAGCTGCCAGGATGAAGCCGAGATGGTTCACGGATTCCATGGTCAGGCCGCGGCGCTCGCCTGCATCAGCCGCAATGTCCGCGCGCGCCGGCGCAGGATTTCGTTGCGCATCGCGGCGATGAGCAGTGCCGCGAACAACAGCGTGAATGCCACGGTCATCAGGCCGAGCGGCAGAAGGAACGCGGCCGATACGGCAGGCCCGCCCTGAAGGATCGGGTTCTCGATCGCCGCTGAAACTTCCGCCATCGATGGCTTCGACATTCCCAAAATGGAGCAGAACAGCGAGTTGGCCTGCGGCGAGAACCGCAGAAACGAAGCCGGCTGATGCAGCGTATTCCAACATTCCACCGAGAACTTGATGATCGGAAGGTTGACCGTTCCGACCAGCGTCAAGATGGCGGCAAGGCGCGCCGCCCGGCCCGGGTCCTCGATCGCGCGCCACAGCGTGATCACCCCGAGATACATCAGCAGCAGCACCAGCATGGACGTCAGTCGTCCGTCCCAGACCCAATAGGTGCCCCACATCGGTCTGCCCCACAGCGAGCCGGTGACGAGGCATATGAACGTGAACGCGGCGCCGATGGGAGCCGCCGTTTTACCGGCTACATCGGCCAGCGGATGGCGCCACACCAGCGTCCCGAGGCCAGCCATAGCCATCAACCCCCAGCCCAGCATGCCGAGCCAGGCCGCGGGTACGTGGAGGAACATGATCTTGACGGTAGCGCCCTGCTGATAATCGTCCGGTGCGGCCAGCACCTGATTAATCGCGAAGGCGAACGCCAGCACGGCCGCGCCGCCGAGCCACGGGAGCGTGCGGTTGGCGAACGCGAGGAAGCGTGACGGATTGGCGAGAGAGGCGAGCGCCATCGACAATGTCCTGATTCAACTCCGTTGGTTATCCGCCCGTTTGCAAATCGACTTCGTGGTCGACGTGGCCGTGCCGATATATCGCCGGCCGCCGAGGTGAATTCAATTTCGCATGATCGGGATATCTACTCCATTTCCTGGCGCAGGACGGCAGCCGCGGCGAATGGTCCGACCACGAGGCTGACGAGGGTCAGCGCGCACAGGATCGTGAATGGCGTGCCGAACGGCACCGGGCCGGCGACGGCCGCATTCGCCGCCGCAATCCCGAAGATGAGGGTCGGAACCGTAAGCGGCAGGACCACCACTGCAAGCAGCAGGCTGCCACGGCGCAGGGCCACGGAGATGGCGGCTCCGATCAGGCCGATCAGCGTGAGCGCCGGCGTGCCCGCGAGCAGCGTCAGCACCAGCGCGGCTTCGGCCGGTCCGTCGAGATTAAGCAGCAGGCCGAGGAGCGGCGAACAGATGATCAGCGGCAGGCCGGTAGTCAGCCAATGAGCCACTCCCTTCGTAAGGACCACGAGCTCGAGGGGCCCGCGGCTCATCAGGATGAGGTCGAGCGACCCGTCCTCGTGGTCCATCGCGAACAGCCGGTCGAGGGCGAGCAGGCTCGACAACAGCGCTGCCAACCAGAGTATGGCCGGGCCGATGCGCTTGAGCAATGCGAGATCGGGTCCGATTGCGAGCGGAACGAGCGTGACCACGAGAAGGAAGAACAGCACGCCGATCAGCGCGCCGCCGCCGACGCGCACGGCGATGCGCATGTCGCGCACGAGCAGGGCCGCGAGCGGGGTCATCCTCGCGCCATCGCATCGCTGGGGTGGGGCGGCCGCGCCATCATGGTGTGTCCCCCAATTGCAGCTCGCGGGCGCCGTCGAGTCCGATCGATCCGTGGGAGGCGGCGAGGATCAGGCCGCCGGCGGCGAGATGTGTGCGCATCAGCTCGGTCAACCCCTGCTGCGCCGCGGCGTCGAGTGTGCTGGTCGGCTCGTCCAGCAGCCAGATTGGGCGCTTCACCGCGAGCAGGCGCGCAATCGACAGCCGCCGCCTCTGTCCCGCCGAGAGATAAGCGGCCGGCAGGTCGGCGAGCGCCTCGAGGCCGACCGCGGCGAGCGGCTCGGCGAGGCCGACCGGGCCTGCGCCCAGAAAGCGCGACCAGAAGTGCAGATTTTCGCCGACCGACAGTGAAGGCTTCAGCGCATCCTGGTGACCGAGGTAATGGGCCTGTTCGCCGATCGTCAGCTCGGGATCGCCGCCCTCGACGGCGAGGCTGCCGTGGGCGAGGCGCACCAACCCGACGACCACACGCAGGAGTGACGACTTGCCGGCGCCGTTGCGTCCGCTGATCGTTAAAAGCTCCCCGGAGGCGACGAAGAAACTCACGCCGGAAAACACCTGGCGTCCGCCGCGCCGACAGGCCAAATCAGAAGCCGTAAGCCTCATCAGTAACATCCTGCGTGTTCGGTCGGATCCAATGGCTGGCGCGCGGAGAGCGACGTTTCGTTATCAGATATGCGCGATTCTCGTTACCGATCTGGCACAAGTCTTGATAAGACCCTATAAGCCTCGGCGCGGCAGCTTTGCGTTCGGGACGCCTGCCGCGCCAGGCTATCCACGGTTCGGTGCAACACGTTTCGGCAATAAATTACCCTGCACGTTGCGCCGGCGGCGGCCGGCATGATGGGAAAATAATCATGGCTTCGCTTGACAGCTTCAAATGCTTGCGGCCGCTCAAGGTCGGCGCCAAGACCTATGCCTTCTACAGCCTCCCGGACGCCGAAAAGAACGGCTTGAAGGGAATTTCGCGCCTGCCCTTCTCGCTCAAGGTGCTGCTCGAGAATCTGCTGCGCAATGAAGACGGCCGCTCGGTGACCAAGGAGGACATCCAGGCAGTCGCGCAATGGCTGAAGACCAAGACCTCGGAGCGCGAAATCGCTTTCCGGCCGGCGCGCGTGCTGATGCAGGATTTCACCGGCGTTCCAGCGGTAGTCGATCTTGCCGCCATGCGCGACGCCATGAAGATGCTCGGCGGCGATCCCAAGAAGATCAATCCGCTGGTGCCGGTCGACCTCGTCATCGATCATTCGGTCGTGGTGAACTTCTTCGGCAGCAACACGGCGTTCAAGAAGAACGTCGAGGAGGAATACAAACAAAATCAGGAGCGCTACCGCTTTCTCAAATGGGCGCAGCGCTCGTTCGAGGATTTCCGTGTGGTGCCGCCCGGCACCGGCATCTGCCATCAGGTCAACCTCGAATACCTTTCCCATACCGTTTGGACGGCGAAGAACCGAGTGAAGTTCTCGGACAAGCTCATCGCCAGCGAACTCGCCTATCCGGACACGCTCGTCGGCACCGACTCGCACACCACCATGGTCAACGGGCTGTCGGTGCTCGGCTGGGGCGTCGGCGGGATCGAGGCCGAAGCGGCAATGCTCGGGCAGCCTTACTCGATGCTGCTGCCGGAAGTGATTGGGGTGCGGTTCAATGGCAAGCTCCGCGAAGGCGTCACCGCCACCGATCTTGTGCTCACCGTCACGCAGATGCTGCGCAAGCGCGGCGTCGTCGGCAAGTTCGTGGAATATTTCGGCCCCGGCCTTGCCAATCTGTCGATCGAAGACCGCGCAACGCTCGGCAACATGTCGCCGGAATATGGCGCCACCTGCGGGTTCTTTCCGATCGACGAGGACACCATCCGCTATTTGCGGGAGACCGGCCGTCCGGCGGAGCGGATCGCGCTCGTGCTCGCCTATGCCAAGGCGCAGGGCATGTATCACACCAAGACGACCGCGGATCCGCTCTTCACCGACGTTTTGAAACTCGAGCTTGGCTCGGTTGAGCCGTCGCTCGCCGGACCGAAGCGCCCGCAGGACCGCGTGCCGCTCAAGGAGGTCAAGAGCGGCTTCGCCGAGTCGCTGGACAAGGAATTCGGCAAGGGGGCCGAAGCCGGCGAGCGCGTATCGGTCGAGGGGCGGAAGGAAACTCTCGGCCATGGCGACGTGGTGATCGCGGCGATCACGTCGTGCACCAACACCTCGAACCCGAGCGTCATGATCGCGGCCGGACTTGTGGCGCGCAAGGCCGCGGCCAGGGGTCTTTCGGTCAAGCCGTGGGTGAAGACCTCGCTCGCGCCCGGCTCGCAGGTGGTCGCCGAGTATCTCGACAAGTCCGGTTTGCAGAAGGATCTTGACAAGCTCGGCTTCAATCTCGTCGGTTTCGGCTGCACCACCTGCATCGGCAACTCGGGCCCGCTGCCGGCGGAGATTTCCAAGGCCATCAACGATCACGATCTCGTCGCGGCCGCGGTTCTCTCCGGCAATCGCAACTTCGAGGGCCGCGTCAATGCCGACGTGCGCGCCAACTACCTCGCCTCGCCGCCGCTCGTCGTCGCCTACGCGATCGCCGGCTCGATGCAGATCGACATCGCCAAAGCGCCGCTCGGCACGGACGCGAAGGGCCGCAAGGTGTATCTGCGCGACATCTGGCCGTCGAGTCGCGAGGTCGACGAATTCATCCGTAAGAACATCAGCCGGCAGATGTTCGCGCGCAGATACGCCAACGTATTCAAGGGCGACGCCAACTGGCGCAAGATCAGCGTGCAGGGCGCGTTGACCTATCCGTGGGACCGCAAATCGACTTACGTTCAGAACCCGCCCTATTTCTCCGGCATGCCGCGGCGTCCGGAGCCGCCGACGGACGTCATCGACGCCCGCGTGCTCGGGCTCTTTCTCGACTCCATCACCACCGACCACATCTCGCCCGCGGGCTCCATCAAGGTGGATTCGCCAGCCGGCAAATATCTCATCGACCACAAGGTGAAGCCGCTCGACTTCAATCAGTACGGTACGCGCCGCGGCAATCACGAGGTAATGATGCGCGGCACCTTCGCGAACATCCGCCTCAAGAACCAGATGGTGCCCGGCGTCGAGGGCGGATACACGATCCATTATCCTTCCGGCGAGCGCATGACGATTTATGACGCGGCGATGCGCTACAGGAGCGAGCACGTGCCGCTCGTCGTATTCGCGGGGAAGGAATACGGTACCGGCTCCTCGCGCGACTGGGCTGCGAAAGGCACGATTCTGCTCGGCGTTCGCGCCGTGATCGCGCAATCGTTCGAGCGCATTCACCGCTCCAATCTGGTGGGCATGGGCGTGGTCCCGCTCGTGTTCGAGGAAGGCATGTCCTGGCAGTCGCTTGGACTGAAAGGCGACGAGCAAGTGACCATCCGCGGGCTGCATAGCGATCTCAAGCCGCACCAGCGACTCGTTGCCGAGATCATCGCGCCCGACGGCGGCCTCAAGCGCGTGCCGTTGATCTGCCGCATCGATACGGTCGACGAGCTTGATTACTACCGCAATGGCGGGATTTTGCAGTACGTGCTGCGCCGCCTTGCAGCATGACGATGGCTGCGCGGGCTCACTGCAAATTGAGTAGTGGGTGACTGTTGCGCTCTCTACTAATATAAAGGCGAAGGTGGCGGGATTTCCTCCCGGGAAATCGATGTCGGAAACGCAATCGGTGCCTGGAAACGAGGGGAAACGGTGGGGGCGGAGGTCAGAATGACACGTTGCCGTCTCGCATCGGCGCCCCTCATC
>Ga0335078_10006965_pt1 | contig 16739 bp, 16 predicted proteins | sample Lox_Sample_32_FD_206711 | JGI IMG/M metagenome (GOLD analysis project Ga0335078, IMG submission 206711) | Soil microbial communities from Loxahatchee National Wildlife Refuge, Florida, United States - Lox_Sample_3.2 | ecosystem: Environmental > Terrestrial > Soil > Wetlands | place: USA... | reverse complement strand
TCAGGAGGCCGTGGGGGAATTCGAGAAGCGCTTCATCAAACGCGTTCTGGACCGCCTCAACGGCAACCAGTCCCGCGCCGCCAAGGTGCTCGGCATTCACCGCAACACCCTCAGCCGGAAAATTTTCACTTACAAGCTGGAACACCGGCGCCGCTAGCCGGCTCCGCTTCCCGCCCGGGTTTTATTTCCCGGCCGGCTTCTTGGCCGGTCGTTTCGGCGCGGCCTTGCCCTTTTCCGCGGGGATGTCTTCCGGATTGATCTTCACCTCTTCGAACGTTAGTTGAAACGGGCTGGGTGTGTACCCGGTCAATTTCCCCGCAAAACGGAAGAAGTCGTCTTTGCTGATGCGCGCCGCCTCGGGCTGCGTGGAGATTTTCAGGATGGTGTCCGGGGCCGTGCTGGCGTTCAGTTCCTCTTCCGTGGTGCCGATGGCCACCTTGAGCTGGATGGCCGCGGGATTTGTGGCATCCGCCTCAAATGTCTTGGCCAGAAAGGCCTCCGGAAAAACGCCGTTGCAGACCGCCAGCCAGGCCAGCGTGCCCTTCTCCCCGCCGGCTTTGAGCTGCGCGATCAGCCCGGGGATCTCCGTTTCGCGCACCTTGGCCAGATCCGCGGCGCTGGGAATCGTGTACCCCGCCGGCGGGTCCGCCGAATTCTGCGCCAGCGTCAGCAGTTCCTTCACCTGCGCGTCGATCAGCCCGTCGCAGCCGGGCAACTGATACTCGTACATTTTGTCGTGGAGAAATTTCGTGATCTTGTCCGGGTCCGGTACCTTCAGGTCCACCGCCCGCGCCAGCGCCCAGAAACCGGCCACTGGATGCGGAGGCGTCATCTGCAGGTCGGCTACGCCCACCCGGTAGTCGTCGCCCGGCTGGTTGGGATCGAGCGCCAGGGCCTTGCCGTAATACTCCACCACCGCCGCGAAATCCTTCAGAAAGTAAGAGCTGCTTGCCGCCGTGTTCCAGAACTGGATGGCGTACTGTTTCTTGGCCGCGGCCCACTGCTCGTCCTTCATCTGTTCCGGCTTCTTGAACGCCTCCAGCACCTTCTGGCCCTCCAGGGCCGCGTCCCGGGCCTTGCCCGCCGCCGCGGCCAGATCCGGGCTCTTGGCGTTGTAGGCATAGTCGAAGGTGGCCGCCCGGCGATACAACGCATCCAGGCGCGTGGCTTCGTTCGTCCCCGGAAGCGCCAGCAGCTTGTCCAGGTATTCGATCACCTTGGTCCATTGCTGCAGCGCCGCATACGTCGGCCAGTACTGGCTGTAGACATACACCATGTACTCGGAATTCGGATACTTGGCCACAAAGTCGTCGAGCAGTTTGATCTTTTGCTGGGGATTTTTTTCTGCCGCCGCGGCGTTAAACGCGTCGTACTCCGCGCGGGTGGCCTTCGGCGCGCCCCCCTGAAAAGCCTCTGCCGGAGCCGCGGGTACCCACACCGCCGCGAGCGCAAGCACCAGCGCGGGGATTCCCCACCGCCTCGCGATGCTCTTCCCTTGGATCGTCATGGCGCCGAACCGCCTTCCGAGGGCCCGAAAATGATGAATTGCGTTGGAGCCGCTCTCTAGATTTGCGCGACCGAGCTGGGATCGAACTAAGAGCGCGCATTATAAGGAAAGCATTCCGACGGCGCAAGAAAATCCCCACCACCCCGGCCGGCCGCGCCATCGCTGCCGGATGCCTTCTCTTGTCATGCTAGGATGCGCAGGGAAACCCCTTTGCTGCCCGGAGGCCGGCCATGCCAACCCCTTCCCCGTTCGCGCAGGAGACGGCCATCGTCACCGGCGGGAGCCGCGGCATCGGCCTGGCCATCGCCCGCCGCCTGGGCCGGCTCGGCGCCCGCGTGGCTGTGTGCGCCCGCTCCGCGGATTCCGCGGAGCAGGCCGCGCGCGCGCTGCGCGAGCAGGGCATGGAAGCACTGGGCGCGGCCGCAGATGTTTGCTCGGCCGATGCCCTCTGCTCGTTTGTCGAGCGCGTGCGCCAGGCCTTCGGATCTCCCTCCATTCTCATCAACAACGCGGGCGTAGGGGTTTTCCGTCCCGTGCTCGATCTCGAAGAGGCGGACTGGGATCGTGTGCTCGATACCAACCTCAAGGGCGCCTGGCTGGCCAGCCGCGCGGTCGCTCCGCTCATGATTGCCGCCGGCCGCGGCCACATCATCCACATCGCCTCGCTGGCCGGCAAAAACACGTTCACCGGAGGCGCTGCTTACTGCGCCTCCAAGTGGGGTTTGCGAGGCCTGGCCGGATGCATGGCGGAAGAATGGCGCGACCGCGGCGTGCGCGTCAGCACCATTTTCCCCGGCACCGTGCACACCCAGTTCTCCCCGCACGTGGGGAAGGACCCCGGGCGCATGCTCCAGCCCGACGACGTGGCCCACGTCGTGGAAATGCTCCTCCGCCAGTCCCCGCAAAGCTTTGTGAGCGAAGTGGACCTGCGCCCGGCGCAGAAACCCTAGCCGGGAATACTCCTCTTGACAATAGTCGTTAAAACGAGTATTATCCCCCTGTGACCGGAAAGATCCTGGCGGAGATCAAGCAGACCCGGCCCTTCCCCTCCCTGGAGGCGGAAGCCGCGGTCAACCTGGTGCGCACCGCGGACGCCGTGCTGCGGGGCATGGAAGCCGTGCTCAAACCCTGGGCGCTTTCGGTGGCGCAGTTCAATGCGCTGCGCATCCTGCGCGGCGCCGGGTCTGCCGGCCTCCCTTGCGGAGAAATTGCCGCCCGCATGGTCACCCGTGACCCGGACGTGACCCGCCTGCTGGACCGGCTTGAAGCCCGCGGCCTGATTGACCGGGCGCGCGATACCGCTGACCGGCGCGTGGTGCTGACCCGCATCCGCCCGGCCGGACTCCGGATTTTGTCGCAAGTGGATGGACCGCTGGAACGCGCCAACCTGCGGCGCCTCGGCCCTCTCGGCCGCAAGCGCCTTCGCCAGTTGGTGTCGCTGCTTGAGGCCGTGCGGGAAGACAGCGATCCTTAGCCCGGATTTCAGTTTTTGTTTTTCAAGTTCCCGGCCTGGCATGTAACCGCAGGCAAGGTTTTCTGCTCTAACCACCAATCTGGCGTTACGCCAAAAAGGAGAGAATCATGAAGAAGTTGGTAACCGTTGCGGCCCTGGTGACCTTTGCGGCCCTGCCCGCCTTTGCTCAGACCACCACCTGGCAGGTGGATCCGGCGCACACCAATTCGCAATTTGCCGTCAAGCACCTGGGCATTTCCACCGTCCGGGGCCAATTCACCAAGACCACTGGCCAGATCCGGATCGACGAAAAAGACATCACCAAATCGCAACTGGAAGTGACCGTGGATACCACCACGCTGGACACCCGGGTCGAGGGGCGCGACAAGGACGTGAAAAGCGCGAATTACCTGGACGTTGAAAAGTTTCCCACCATGACCTTCAAGTCTAGGAGCATCACCGTCGCCGGCGAAGGAAAACTGAAGTTGGACGGTGATTTGACCATTCATGGCGTAACCCGGCAAGTGACCTTCGACGTGGATGGGCCCAGCCAGACCATCACCGATCCCTGGAAGAACCTGCGCCGCGGCGCCAGCGCCAGCGCCACCATCAACCGGCACGACTTCGGAGTCAACGGCGGCGGCCTGGCCGTGGGCGATAACATCCTGATCACCATTGACTTGGAATTCATCCGCAAGCCTTGAGGGCTCACCTTCGGGCATGAGCGGCGGCTCTCCGGGCCCGCTGGCGGTCCGGAGAGCGTCCGGAAAGATGTTCAGGCATGAACGAAACACTCCACTTCATCACCCGCCACGGCTACCTGGTCCTGCTGTGCTGGGTGTTCGCCGAACAGGCCGGAGTTCCCGTGCCCGCCATCCCCCTGCTGCTCACCGTGGGCGCGCTCGTTTCCATCGGGCGCATGAGCCTGGCGGTGGCCTGGAGCGTGGCCATCGCCGGCGCGTTGGCCAGCGACATTCTGTGGTTCGAGCTGGGCCGCAGGCGCGGCATCCGCGTGCTCCACTTTTTGTGCCGCATTTCGCTCGAACCGGACTCCTGTGTGCGCGATACCCAGGGTGTTTTCGCGCGTCACGGCGCCCCCTCGTTGCTGGTGGCAAAATTTGTTCCCGGACTGGGCGCGGCCGCGGCTCCCCTCGCGGGCGTGGTGAAGATGCCGCTTGGGCGGTTCCTGCTGTTCGACGCCCTGGGCGCCGGTCTCTGGTCCGGAACCTATCTCGGCCTGGGCATCGCCTTCAGCAGGCAACTGGAGCGCGTGGCCATGCTCGGCAGCCGCCTGGGAGCCACTCTCTTCCTGCTCCTGGCGCTGGCCCTGGGCAGCTTTGTCGCCTGGAAATACATCCGCCGCCACCGCTTCTTGCTCGCATTGCGCCAGGCGCGCATCACTCCCGAGGAACTTCGCGCCAGGATGCAGGCGGGCGAAGAGATCGTTTTGGTGGACCTTCGCCACCTGCTCAGCCTGGAGGCGGATCCGGAGCTCATCCCCGGTGCAAAGTGGATCGACCCGGAAAAGCTGGAGCAGCAAGCCGGAACGATTCCACGCGACCGGGAAGTCATTCTTTACTGTACTTGACCGAATGAGGCCACCAGCGCCCGTGTGGCGCTGCTGCTCCGCAAGCAGGGCATTGAAAACGTGCGGCCACTCGCGGGAGGCCTGGACGGCTGGCGGGAACGCGGCTTCCCCATCACTTCCGCCGAGCAACTCGAGCCGGCCGGAGCAAAGCCGGCCGCGGGCGATTGAGAGCGGGCGGCCGCGCTCCCGGCCCACCAGGAGGGAAAAAAAATGGACAAGCCGGCATCGGCAGATGTTCCCATTCACGATCTGATTGCCAGGCGGTGGAGCCCGCGCGCCTTCGCGGACCGGCCCGTCGCCAAAGTCAGCCTGCTGCAATTATTCGAAGCGGCGCGCTGGGCGGCTTCCAGTAACAACGACCAGCCCTGGTATTACCTGGTGGCCACGCGCGATCACCCCGCGGAATTCCAGCAGATGCTGGCCTGTTTGGTGGAGTTCAACCAGGCCTGGGCCAAGGCCGCTCCGGTGCTGGCCATTTCTGTGGCGCGCACGAACTTCCAGCGCGACGCATCGCCCAATCATCATGCCCGGCACGATGTGGGAGCGGCTTCCGCGCTGCTTTCCCTCCAGGCCGCTGCCCTGGGACTCGCCGTCCACCAGATGGCCGGGTTCGATGCGGAGCGCGCACGCGCCACGTACCACATCCCGGAGGATTACCAGCCGGTGGCGGCCATGGCCATCGGCTACCCGGGCGACCCTGCGGCTCTTCCTGAAAAATTGCGCGAGCGCGAGAATGCCCCCCGCGCGCGCAAGCCGGTTTCCGAATTCGTGTACTCGGGAGACTGGGGACGGCAAGCTCCGTTCATCACCGGAAAATCCTAGAGCCGCCACTCGCTGGCCCTTTCCCCCGGGCCTGCGTCCCAAATCAGTTTGTTCCGAACGGCAGGTTTCCATAGAGCAGCAGGAAATGTGGCTCGGGGCCGGATGGATTTTCGGCCGCGCCACGCGAAACAGAGGAGGACATCATGATTCAGGTAATCCCGTCCGCGGAACGCCACCACGAAAATCACGGCTGGCTGGACACCCGCTGGCACTTTTCCTTTGCCGATTACTACGACCCGCAGAACGAGCAGTGGGGCGCCCTGCGCGTCTTCAATGACGACGTGATCGAGCCCGGCCAGGGCTTCGGCATGCACCCGCATCGCGACATGGAAATCATCACCTACGTCCTCTCCGGCAGTCTCGAGCATCGCGACAGCCTGGGCCATCGCGGGCTGGTGGCCCCCGGGGAGGTACAGGTCATGTCCGCGGGGCGCGGCATTCGCCATTCCGAATACAACGCCTCGAAAACCGAGCCGCTCCATCTCTTGCAGCTCTGGATCTTTCCCCGCCACAACGGTCTCGAACCGCGCTGGGAGCAGCGCGTCTTCTCCGCGGAAGAGCGCGATGGACGCCTGCTGCCCGCCGTCTCCGGCGGCGACGTGCCCGGAACTCTGACCATCGATCAGGACGCCGGCATTTTTCTTTCGCGCCTGCCCGCGGGCCAGAAAGCCGGCCATCAGAGCCGACCGGGTCGCAAGGCGTATCTGTTTGTCATCTCCGGCGAGGTGAACGTAAACGGGCGCAATCTGGCCGCGGGGGATCAAGCACGCATGGCCGATGAAAAAGAAATTGCCATCGAGAGCCTGAACGATGCGGAGTTGATCCTGCTCGATCTGCCCGATTGACCGCTCCGGGCAAGCGGACCCGCCCCCCGCTTGCCCATTGCTTGACAACCCGCAAGTGGCTCCCTAGCATGGTGTTGCGAACGTCCGGGGAGGCGCGCGTGATCAAGCTGGACCTGGTCAACCTGATCGTCAGTCGCACCAACATCAGCCGCACCAAGGCCGAACAGGCGGTGGAAACGGTCTTTGAATCCCTGAAAAAGGCCATGGCCGCGGGACAACGCATCGAACTGCGCCGATTTGGCGTCTTCAGCGTTAAACCACGCAAGACCGGCATCGGACGCAACCCGCGCACCGGTGAAGAGGTGAGCATCCCGCCCGGAAAGGCCGTGCGCTTCAAGCCCGGAAAGGAATTGCGCGGGCTCTAGAACCGAAGCGCGGGCGCGGGCGCTGCGGCCTGCTTGCCGCCGCCGCACGCGACTGGTAAGCACCTGGCCGGCCCGCTCGCCCGTATTGCGGCACAAGATTTTCTTACAGCCAATCCCATGAGCGAGGGCAACGGTTTCCCCACGGGCGCGCTGGATACCACGGACCGCGAACCCCCGATTCCACCCTACTGGATGGAAAATTACGCGCGCGCGCTCCCCCGCAGCCGCCGCACCCTGGTGGTCGCCGTGCTCCTCTTCCTGGCCACCGTGGTTTCCACCCTGGCCGTGGGCGCGCAATTTGCCCGGGACTACTCCCACAACGTGGCCCCGTTCACCGATGGATTTTCTCCCTGGCGGAATTTCACCCGGCCGCGCGCGCTCCTCGCCGGCCTTCCCTTCTCCTTTACGCTGATGACCATTCTGCTGGCGCACGAGTTGGGACACTTCTTCGCCTGCCGGTACTACGGCATCGCCGCCAGCTATCCCTACTTCATTCCCTTCCCCACGATCTTCGGAACCATGGGGGCGTTCATTCGCATCCGCTCGCCGATCGTCAACCGCAAAGCGTTGTTCGACGTGGGCATCTCCGGGCCGGTGGTGGGCTTTGTTTTTATTCTGCCGGCGCTGGCCCTGGCCATCGCCTTTTCCAAGGTGGTTCCCGGGGCGCAAACCGGCGCCGAGGTCAGCTTCGGCGCTCCGCTGTTGATGCAGATCTTCACGCGAATTCTGCGGCCGGGCATCGAGGCCCAGTCGCTGCTCCTGCATCCCATCGGACGCGCCGCCTGGGTCGGCCTCTTTTCCACCGGCTTGAACCTGATGCCCATCGGCCAGCTCGATGGCGGCCACATTCTCTATTCGCTCTCCAGCCAGAATCACCGGCGCATCTCCCTGGCCGCCGTGGTGGTGCTGCTGGGGCTGGGCTACCTCGGCTGGGAAGGCTGGTACGTTTGGGCCGCTCTTTCCCTGCTCTTCGGCTTTCGTCATCCCGCGCTGCTGGATCGCTGGGAACCGATTGACGCCAAGCGCCGCATGTGGGCGCTGGTCGCCTTCGCCATCTTTGTCTTGTGCTTCATCCCCGTTCCCATTCTTCTCCGCGGCTGACTGAGAGTTCTCATCACCCAACAGAGCTTCTGCCGCCGATCCATTCCACTTTAGCCTGGAGCGGCCCTCGTAGCGCCGGCGTTACATCAATCCGATCGGATCCACGTCCACCAACACCGCGCCGTCGGGGATTTCCTTTTGCGCGCAGGCCTCCAGCGCTTGCGAGAGCGTGGCCGTGAGCAGCGACCGCCTCGGCGATTTCAACAGAAACTGAAAACGGTGGTCTCCCCGCAGGCGGGCCAGCGGCGCGGCCGCCGGACCCAGCACTTTCAGCCCGCGCTCTTCCGCCGGCCCTAGAATCGCCGCGAGCTGGCGCGCCCACCGTCCGGCCCGCTCCAGGTTGGCATCGCGCACAATCACATTGGCCAGCGCCGAAAACGGTGGATAGTGCATGGCGCGGCGGAATTGCACCTCGCGCTCGAAAAACGCCCCGTAATCCTGTCGCGCACCGCACTGGATGGCGTAGTGCTCCGGATAATGCGTCTGGATCAGCACTTCGCCCGGCAATTCGCCCCGCCCGGCTCGTCCGGCCACCTGCGTGAGCAGTTGAAACGTGCGCTCCCCGGCGCGGAAGTCCGGCAGGCGCAGCGCCAGATCGGCGGAAACCACTCCCACCAGCGTCACCCGGTGGAAGTCGTGTCCTTTGGCCAGCATCTGCGTTCCCACCAGCAGATCCAGTTCTCCCACCGCGAAGGCGCGCAGGAGTTTCCGGTAGGCTTCCTGCGTGCGCACCGAATCGCGATCCAGCCGCGCGATGCGCGCCTTTGGAAATTCCGCGCGGAGCTGTTCCTCCACCTGCTCGGCGCCTTCGCCCACGAACTGCACGTATTTCCCCGAGCATTTCGGGCACGCCGCCGGAACGGGGCGCGAATACCCGCAGTAGTGGCACACCAGGCGCGCGCGGCCTTTGTGGTAGGTCAGCGAAATGCTGCAGTTCCGGCACTCCACGGCCGCCCCGCAGCTGCGGCACAACAAAAACCAGGAGTAGCCGCGGCGGTTGATCAGGATCAGCGCCTGGGTGCCCGCGGCCAGCCGCAGCGCGATCGCCGCGCGCAGCCGCTCGCTGAGCGCCCGGGCGCGATGCGTCTGCTCAAACTCAGTGCGCAGGTCCACCAGCTCCACCCGCGCCATCGGGCGCTCTTCCACCCGCGCCGGCAGCTCCAGCAGACGGTATTTTCCGCGCCGCGCGTTTTGATAGCTTTCCAGCGCTGGCGTGGCCGAACCCAGGATGGCCACTGCGCTTTCCAGTTTGGCGCGGACCAGCGCCGCGTCCCGGCCGTTGTATTTGGGCGTCTCCTCCTGCTTGTAACTGGCTTCGTGCTCTTCGTCCACCACCACCAGTCCCAGCCGTTCCAGTGGCGCGAACACCGCAGACCGAGTTCCCACCACAACCCGCGCCGCACCGCGCCGCACCGCCCACCACGCCGCGGAGCGCGATTCCTCCGGCAGCGCGCTGTGCAACACGGTCACTCCCGCTGCCGCGCCCAGCCGCGCTTCCAGCAGTCGGCTCATGGCCAGCGTCAGGGCGATCTCCGGCACCAGCACCAGCGCGGTGCGCCCCGCCGCCAGCGCCGCTTCGATCGCCCCCAGATAAATCTCCGTCTTTCCGCTGCCGGTCACGCCGTGCAGCAGGTTGACGTGAAATTCTCCCGAGGCCAGATCGGCACGCACCGCGTCGAGCGCGCCACATTGCTGCGGATTCAAGGCGTGGCGCGGCGCATCCAGGGACCATTCTTCCGGCGCTTCGGACTCAAATTCCACGCGGGGAGCACGGCGCCGGCGCGAGCGGACGATGGAGTGTGCCTCCAGCGCGCCGCGGCGCAGCAGTCGCGCGATCGCCGGCTCGCCCCCGGCCAGCCGCCGCAGCCGCGCGCTCGCCAGCGGTGCGGCCTCGCCGGAAAACGCCTGGAGAATGGCGGCCTCGGCGCGTTCGTCTCCGGTGCGCTCTTCGAGTGCCCGCAGCTCCGCGAGCAGCGCAGCGCCCGCCGCCGTGCGCGTCAACTCCTGGACCGAGCGCACCTCCACCACCGGCGGCAGCATGGAGCGGAAGACTTCTCCCACTGGCGCGAGATAATAGCCGGCCACCCAGCGGCCCAGCGCCACCAGCGCGGGCGTGAGCGCAGGCTGGGCATCGAGGACGTCGGAGATTTCGCGGATACCCCCTGCGGGAGCCTGCTGCGGCGCGCGGCCCAGCACCAGGCCGACCATGGCGCGATTGCGGAACGGAACCACCACACGCGTGCCGCTGGCCGGCGTTCCATTCGATGCAGCCGCCGGAGCGGCGTAGGTAAACGTCGTGCGCAGCGGAACCGGAAGCGCGACCTCACAAAGTTCCCGCATCGAGGAATCAGTGTAGCAGCAGCACCGCCTGCCCTGCGCTCCGCGAGACTGGCATTCTTACCCGTCGGCGCGGTGGGACAGGCATTCCTGCCTGTCCTCCCTATCTTCCCCCCGCCGTGAGCCAGGCCCTGCCACTTCACTCCTCACCGCATCCAGAAGTGGCCGCGCCCTACTTCGCCGGAAAATCAATCAGCAGGATCCCCGCAAAGATCAGCGCTACCCCCATCCACTGCCGCCGGTGCAGGCGCTCGCCAAGAATAGCGAAGGCCAGCAGCAGCGTGACCGCGCCGAACAACGATCCCAGCACCGTCACCACCCCCACCTGCTCCTGCTGGAATCCGCGATTGCTCAGCACGAACCCCAATGCATCCAGCATGCCCACGACAAGTACCAGCCACCACCCGTTCCCGGCAGGCGGCGCCAGGCTGCGCCGCAACGGCACCACCGCCGCGGCCAGCCACGCCACCGTGGAGAGCCGCTGCGTCCACACCGTCCCCAGGGCGCCCCACGCAGCGATCGCGCGGAATCCCAGCGCCCAATACGTCACCCCAAAGCCCAGCGCGCACAGCATCGCCAGCAGCACCCCCGGCGCCAGACCGCGCGATTCCCCGCCCCTCGGCGTGACCGCGGAGTTCTCCGGGATGGACGCCAGCACCACTCCCCCCAGCGTCAGCGCCACTCCGGCAGCTCGCATCGCCGTTAGCCGTTCTCCGCTCGCATACGCCAGCAGCACGGTCAGCGCCGGATAGCTGCTCGCAATCGGAGCCACGATCGAGAGCGTGCCGAATTCCAGCGCGCTGTAGAACGCCAGCATGCTCAGTCCGCTCGAAGCTCCCAGGAACGCCGCCAGTTCCCAGTGTTCGCGCGCGCCGCGCGCCACCGCCAAGATTCCGCCGCCCGGGTCCGCTGCCGCGCTCCACACGCTCGCGAACGCCAGCCCCGCCACCTGCATGTAGAAAAGTGTGCGGTACGCCCCGATGCGCCGGGAGGAATACCGGGCGATGAAATCCGCCACCCCCCAGCACAGGGCGGCGGAAAGTCCAAGCAGGATTCCCGCATTCATGGAAATGGAGGCGCGGCCGGCGGCGGCGGCGCCGCTGCGTTCAGGTGGACCGTGGTTTCGGTTTGGGCGGCTTCATGCCCAGCTCGGCCATCACTTTTTTCAAGTCCGTCCACACATCGCTCTTCGCAGAAGGTGTGCGCAACAAAAACGCGGGGTGATAGGTGGCCATCAGCTTCGACCCGCGGAACTCGAACCACTGGCCGCGAAACTGGGAAATGGTTTTGTTGGTGCCCAGCAGCGTCTGCGCGGCCACCCCTCCCAGGCAGACGATCACTTTCGGCCGGATCACCGCCAGCTGCCGGTCCAGAAACGGCGAGCAGGTGGCCACTTCGTCGCGCTCCGGCTGCCGGTTCTGCGGCGGGCGGCATTTTACGATGTTGCAGATGTACACGTCCTGCCTCCGCAGGCCCATGGCCTCGATCATCTGCGTCAATAGCTTCCCCGCCCGGCCCACGAAGGGCAAGCCCTGGATGTCTTCGTCGTGTCCCGGACCTTCCCCCACGAACACCAGCTCCGCCTGGCCATTCCCGTCGCCGAACACGATGCTGTTGCGGCCTTCGCACAGCCGGCAGCGTTTGCAATCGCCTATGTCTTCACGGATGCGGGCGAGCGTATCTCCTTCCAGGCCGGCGCGCGCCGCTCCCTCAAACAGAGACGGCACAACCGTCAGCACCGCTTCCGGCGGGCGGCCCGGACGCGGCGGCGCCGGGCGAGCGGGAGAAGGAACAGACGCGCGAGGCGCGGGCGGTGCCCCCGGCGCCGCCGCGGTCGCTGGCAATTCCATCGCCGCGCGGTCCAGATAAAAAGGCCCCAGCCCTAAATCGTCGAAATAACGCAGCCACGCTTCCAGGGAGGATCCGGCAGGTGCGGGCATCAGGTGCGGGTCCGCGCGCTTCGCCAGGCGGTTACTTCATCCAGAATGCGGGAGGCAAGCTCCCGCTTGCTCATCTGCGGAAGGTCCACCTGGCTGCCGTCGCGGCGGAACAGCGTGGCGATGTTGGTATCCACGTCGAACCCGGCGCCCTGCCGGGTCACATCATTGCCCACGATCAGGTCGGCGTTCTTGCGCAGCAGTTTGCCGCGCGCGGATTCCTCCAGCCCGTTGGTCTCCGCGGCGAAACCCACGATAAAGCGCGCGCCTTTCTCCCCGGCCACCTCCGCCAGGATATCCGGCGTGGGTTCGAGTTCCACGGTCAACGCCGCGGTGCCGCGCTTGATTTTCTGCGCGGCGGGCTTCGCCGGGCGGTAGTCCGCCACCGCCGCGGTCATCAGCACCGCGGTAGCCTGCGGCAACCGTTGCAACACCGCCTGGCGCATTTCCTCCGCCGAACGCACCGGAAGGAACTCCACATGTTCCGGCGGCTCCAGGGCCACCGGTCCGCTCACCAGAATCACCTGGGCCCCGCGGCGCACCGCCGCTTCCGCCAGCGCGTAGCCCATCTTGCCCGAAGAGCGGTTGGTTAAATACCGCACCGGATCCAATTCCTCGCGCGTGGGCCCTGCGGTGATCAGCAAAGTTTCCCCGGCCAAATCGCGGCGCAGCCCCAGGGTTTCGCAAACCACCCGGACGATCTCCTCCACATCCGCCAGGCGGCCCGCCCCGGTCATGCCGCACGCCAGATAGCCCTCGCCCGGTTCCACCACCCGCACGCCCCGGGAGCGCAGCCGGGAGAGATTCTCCTGCGTGGCTGGATGCTCCCACATGTTCACATTCATCGAAGGGGCCACGATCATCGGGGCTTTGGTCGCCAGGCAGAGGGTGGTGAGGAAATCGTCGGCCAGCCCGTGGGCCATGCGCGCCAGCACGTCTGCGGTGGCCGGTGCCACCACCAGCGCGTCAATGCGCTGGGCCACGGCCATGTGCTCGATGGCGCTCTCGACGTTGGCCGGCGCGGATTCGCCCGCTCCAAACATCTGGGTGATGACCTTGCGTCCGGTGAGCGCGGCGAAGGTGAGCGGGGCGATGAATTCGCACGCCGCGCGCGTCATCACCACTTCCACTTCCAGGCCTTCCTGCTGCAGGCGGCGCACCACTTCGGCCGCTTTGTAGGCGGCCACTCCGCCCGCGACTCCCACCGCCACGCGCATGCGCTCTCCCCGGCTACTCGCTTTGCTTGCCGGCGTCTTCTTCCGGTTTTTCGCCCGGTTGCAGGTGCTGGTATTCCAGCAGGCTGTGCCGCAGTTCTTCCACGGCGATGCGCGTGGGCTTGTGCGCGCGGGTGTGCGCCAGCAGCATCGGTGCGCCGGCCATCAGTTGCCGGGCCCGCTTGGCGGCCAGGATGACAAATGCGAATTGACTGGTGGGTGCTTCTTGATTGACGGCCATCTGCAACTCTATCCTCCAAAGGAGCGAAGCACCTGCCGGACGGCGTCCGAATCCATCGCCGTGCGTCGGCGCGTCCGCGCCGCCAGCACGATGGACTGGACCTTTCGTCCCGCGGTCTCCAGCTCGTCATTGACTACGATATGGTCGTAATTCGCCACGTGTTCCAGGATCTCCTGCTGCGCCTGGGCCAGCCGCCGCTCGATCTCCTCTTCCGTGTCCTGCCCCCTGGCCCGCAGGCGCTGTTCCAGAGCCTGCCGGGAAGGCGGCAAAATGAAAATGGACGCGGAATCCGGCAGTGCGGCCCGCACCTGCGCGGCCCCCTGCACGTCGATTTCGAGCACCAGGTCCAGTCCCTTGGCGTGCGCCTCGTCCAGCCAGCGGCGCGGGGTGCCGTAACGGTACCGGGAAAATACGCGGGCGTGCTCCAGGAATTCCCCGCGTTCCACCATGCGGTCGAACTCTTCCTCGGACACAAAATTGTACCATTTCCCCGGGGATTCCGCCGGGCGCGGTTTCCGCGTGGTGCAGGAAATGGAAAACCGGATGGCCGGCAGCTCCAGCATCTTTTCCACCAGCGTGGACTTCCCGCAGCCCGATGGCCCGGAAACGATGAATACGATCGGTGAAGGCGATGAAGGCATCGGCGATTTAGACGCATTCCTCCAGGGGGATTTCACTCCACGTTCTGCATCTGCTCCCGCAGGCGCTCGATATCCGCTTTCACTTCCAGCGCCAGATCGGTAATGGCCAGTCCCTGCGATTCCACGCCGGGAGTCTTCGACAGCATGGTATTGGCTTCCCGCTGCATCTCCTGCAGCAGGAAATCCAGCTTCTTGCCGGCCTCCGGATCGGAATCGAGCAGCGCCTCGCACTGCTTCAGGTGGCTGCGCAGCCGGGCCACTTCCTCGGTGATGTCGCCGCGTTCGGCCAGCAGCGCGGCCTCCTGGGCCAGGCGCCCCGGCTCCACCGAAGAATCCTGCAGCAATTCGGTGATGCGCTCCTTCAGCCGCCGGGCGTACTCCGGGCGCAGCGTTTCCGCAAGAGTGCCGATCTTTTCGGCCCGGGCCGCCACGCTGTGCAGCCGGCCGCGCATTTCCGCGGCCAGGGAAACGCCTTCCGCGCGGCGCATCTCGTCCAGACGGGCCAGCGCATCGTCCAGACAGCGCGAGGCCAGCGCGGCCGCGCGCTCCACCTCCTCTTCCGAGGGCACCCCGGCCCCCGCCACCACCCCCGGCAGGCGCAGCAGGGCCACAAAATCAATGGCGGTGGGTGTGGAGAATTCGCGGCTCAACTCTTCCGCGGCCCGCGCGTATGCCGCGGCCAGCGGATGGTTCACCTGCACCGCCGCCGGGCCGGTAGGCTCGATGCGCAGCGTCACGTCCACGTGCCCGCGCCGCACGCTCTCGCGCACCCGGTGGCGCAGCCGCGGCTCCAGCGGCTCCCAGCCTTCCGGCAGGCGCACGTGCAGGTCCAGAAAACGATGATTCACGCTGCGGATGCTTACGCGCAGGCTCAGCCCGTTTTCTTCCGCGCGGGCTTGCGCGTATCCGGTCATGGAACGAATTCCGGCGGCGCGGGCGCTGGGCATGATCAGGCCGGCCCTTCTGCCGCGCGCAGGCCGCGATGGTTGTGCGTCGAAACCTCGGCGCCGAATTGCAGCTCGTAAAGCCGCGCGTACAGCCCGCCGCGCTCCAGTAATTCCCCGTGCGTGCCGCGTTCGCGGATCTGGCCGTCTTCCAGCAACAGGATGATGTCCGCGCTGCGGATGGTGGAGAGCCGGTGGGCGATCACGAATACCGTGCGGCCGGCCATCAGGTTGGAGAGCGCCTGCTGCACCTGGCGCTCCGATTCCGAGTCCAGTTCGGAGGTGGCCTCGTCCAAAATCAGAATCGGCGAATCCTTCAACAGCGCGCGGGCGATGGCGATGCGCTGGCGCTGGCCGCCGGAAAGCCGCTGGCCCCGCTCGCCGATCAGCGCCTGGTATCCCCCGGGCATCTCTCCGATGAAGTCGTGGGCCAGCGCGGCGCGGGCCGCGGCCACCACGCGCTCTTCGGTCACTCCCGGACGGCCGTAGCTGATGTTGTTCCACACCGTGTCGTTGAACAGGATGGTTTCCTGCGTCACGATGGAGATCTGCTCGCGCACCGAGCGCAGGCTCAGCGAGCGCAAATCCTGTCCATCCATCAGCACACGGCCCGCGGTGGGCGTATAGAAGCGCGGCAGCAGATTGACCAGCGTGGTCTTGCCCGCCCCGCTCAGGCCAACGATCGCCGCCACTTCTCCCGCGCGCACCTCAAAGCGGATGCCGCGCAGAATCTCTCCGCCGCCGGGATACGCGAAGCTCACGTTGTCGAATACGATGCGCTCGGAGAAGCGTTCCAGGGTCACGCTGCCGGGTGCCTCCTGCACTTCCTCCGGAAGATTCAGCAGCCCGAAGATATTCGGAGTGCAGCCCAGAGCCTGCATAAACTGGTGGTAAATACCGCCCAGACGTTTCAACGGCTCGTAGACGCGGAACAGCGCGTAGACAAAGGCGATGAACGCGCCCTTGGTGAGCACTCCGGTCTTGATCCGCTCGCGCGCGTAGAGCAGCGCCACGCACAACACCACGGCCCCCAGCAGCTCCATCAACGGCGCGTTGCCCACCCAGGCGCGGATCCAGCGCATGTTTTCCCGAAGCAGGCGCCGCGCGGTCTCCCGGAATTTGGCGATCTCGAACGATTCCATGCCGAAGGCCTTCACCACGCGGTTCCCGGTCACCGTCTCCTGCAGGATCTGGGTCAGGTCCGCCAGCCGCGACTGGCTCTGCTGCACCGAATGGCGGATGCGCCTGCCGAATTTGGCCACCGGAATGAGCACCAGGGGCAGCACCACCAGGGAAATCAGCGTCAGCCGCCAGTCAATCAGGAACAGCACGGAGGCACAGCCCAGCAGGGAAAACGTCAGCCGGAAAAAGTCCGCCAGCCATTCCGCCAGCGCCCCGCGCACCCGCTCCACGTCGCTGATCACCGTGGACATCAGCCGCCCGGTGGGGTTGTCTTCAAAAAAACCCACCGGCTGGCGGATGATGCGCGCGTACACCGCGTTGCGCAGCGCGGTGACCGCGGAAAGCCCGGAAAGCTGAATCCAGGAGATGGCCAGGAATTCCGCCAGGCCTTTGAATATGAAGAGCACCAGCAGCGAAAACGTGAACACCGTCCACACGTGGTGAATCGAATGCGGGAAGAACGAATTCAGCATCAACGTGCGCTGGGTGAACGGAATGCGCACCAGCGAGAGCCGCGAATCCGTGAGCGACGGATCCAGCACCTTGTCCATCGCCGGGATGA
>Ga0335078_10006964_pt1 | contig 16741 bp, 18 predicted proteins | sample Lox_Sample_32_FD_206711 | JGI IMG/M metagenome (GOLD analysis project Ga0335078, IMG submission 206711) | Soil microbial communities from Loxahatchee National Wildlife Refuge, Florida, United States - Lox_Sample_3.2 | ecosystem: Environmental > Terrestrial > Soil > Wetlands | place: USA... | reverse complement strand
AGTGGAGGGATCGGTATAGATCACCGCCTCCGGCTGGTCGATCGTCATCGGCTTGATGTGCGAACCCCTGGTGTCGCCGGGAACGTAACCGGACTGCCCGTTGCCTCTGCGGACGGGACAAAAGCCTACTCCGTTCCGCTTGATCTCTCCTCCGATTTCTACCTCTTCTCCCAGGGCGATCTCTGTCCCGCTGATGGACGAGAGATCCGGCCGGGAGTACAATTTCTGAGCCTGATCCATTCTGAATTTCATCGTCTTAGCCCTCCGATCTTCTCTGAGTCATCTTTCGACGTCGTTAGTACGCGTCGTTGGTGTTCCCGTTGAACTGAACCGCATGGACCTGGCAAAGATTCCGGCCCTGCAGGTAATCCTGGTGCGTGCCGTCCGAGTATCCGACGCGGAAGTCATACATGCAGCTGCTCTGGTTGTCGTGGAAGTAGACCGCCGTGCCCAGCGAATCGGGCAGCGTGGCGGTGCCCAGTACGTCGTTCCCCCAGGGGGCGTCCGTGCCATGAGCGGCGACGAAAAAGCTGGTGATGGTCCGGCCGGTGTTGTTGAGGACCCAGAAATTGCGGCGGTCCGCGGAGTTGCAGTAGAGCGCCATTGCCAAAAGTCCGAGAGCGACTAACCGAATTCTTTTCATTGTCTTGAACCTCCTTCCCGGTTCAACTGAGAATGCGCGGGCCGCGGCAAAAGAGGCCGGAAATGAAAGAGAATTTTTTTGCGATGTGGCTGGTGCGCGGCGGACGTGCGCCGGCTAGGTTTTGATGGAGAAGAAGCCGCTCACATTCTCCCACAGCAACTTCGGAAAGCTCTTATCCAGATAGGAGCGGATGGACACGTAGCACTCGTCGCAGGTGTTGTGCGCCGTGAACTCGCGGATCATGCGTTCGCGCTCTTCCAGGGGATAGCGGTGGAACTGCATCGAGCAGGGCTGCAATGCGCCGTCCGCGGTGACTACCAGGAACCGATGGCCCGCCTTGCAGCCGGGCATTCCCGCGTTCTCGAAATAGCGGCGCGTCGCATCCAGCGTGCTGCGGCTGTTGACGATCCAGTTGGTCTGGTCGCGGCGCTTTTCCACGCGGTCCAGCTGGCGGTTGATGGACGCCAGTTGCTCCGGCGAAACCGGCAGGTAATCGCGGCAGCCCGTGCGGCGCGCCGAATAGGCGCTGTAGCAAAGATTGACGCCCCACTCGCGCGCCTTATCGGCGATCGCGTTAATTTCCTCCAGGTTCCGGCTGGTGATGCAGGAGTTGAGCACGATGTCGTCGTATCCCAAACGCGCCATCCGCGGTACCAGGTCTTCCAGGTGGCGATACAGTCCGGGATAGCAGCGGAATTCGTCGTGCCGCTCGTCCGGGAAATCCAGGCTGACGGAGAACTGATCCACCCCCGCGTTGTGCAGATCGACGTACAATTCGGGCGTCATCTCCGACCAGTTCGAGACCAGGATTGTGTAAGGCAGGCAGGAACCGCCCTTGATGTTGCGGACGATCTCGACGATGTCGGACCGCATCAGCGGCTCCCCTCCCGATACCTGCACCACGCACGGCCGCAGAGTCTCTACATAGCGCCGGTATCCGGCGGCGGGGAGATTGCGCGAATCGTCGCGCGGTCCGCCGTGATCACAGTGCAGGCAGCGGCAGGTGCAGGAGTCGGTCACTTCGAACGACACGACAATCGGACGGTCGGCCATCCAGTTGAGCGTCCCGCGGCCGATGACTTTGAGGGATTGTTGAAAAGAAGTCTTGTGCATAGGATTCAGGCCGCGTCGCAGCGCGAGGGATCGCAGGCCGCCCGGCAGCACGGGCGGACCGCCGGCACTTCCGGAGAAACGGAGGCGAGAATGCGATCGCCGGCAGCGGCATCGCCGCCGCACCCGCGGATGCGGCCCTCCAGAAAATCGAGCGCGGGCTGGAGCTTCTCGTGTCCCAGCTCCACCGCCGATCGCACCCAGGTGTACGCGTCCAGCTCGTCGGCCGCGGTTCCCTGGCCCAGCAGGCACATGATTCCCAGGTTCGCGATGGCGAAGCTGTCACCGTTGCCGGCGGCTTTCGAATACCACCCCGCGGCCCGCTCGAAGTCCACCGCGGTTCCACGGCCGGTCTGGTAGGCCAGCCCGACCCGAAGCTGCGCGCGCAGGCAACCGGCCTCGGCGGCGCGCAGCAGGTGATCAAATGCGTCGCGCTCATTCGCGGAAGCGAGCGCGCGGTTGAATTCGCCCATCGGAGGATTGGTGCCTTCGGTCATCGATTTCCACTTCACACGCGCGGCAAAACAGGTAAACGGAGTCATAAATATCTTATCGTGATTCACGTGCTTCGCGACTATCCGGCTTTGTGATAGGCTGACAAAATCAGGCCTGTTACTCCGAAAGATTGAGTTTCGCCATGGATCGTAAGACCTTTCTGTGGAATGTGCTGGCAGCCGGCGCGGTTCTTCCCTGCTGTTCCCAGGCGGACCAGGCCGACACCGGAAGATGCGGCGACGCCAAATGCATGTCCGACGCCGGCGCCGTCCGGCAGTTTCTTTCCGGGTTCCTGCCGAAAGTGGAGAACAGCTTCAGCCGCGATGATCTGGTCAGGCTGATGGAAGAGCGCGGGCGCGCCTGTTGCCGCGCCCTGGAGTTCCGCCAAAAGCTTATCCAGGACAGCCAGGGAAGCATGGACAAACTCGTGGAACTGATGGGGAAGATAGTCGGACCGGAGAACTGCCGCCGCGAGGGCAACCTGGTCACCCTGATCTATCCCGCCGGCCAATGCGTCTGCGGGTGGAGTCCGCAACGTCCGCCCCGGCCGGACGATCCCTACTGCGAGTGCTCGAAGGCGAATAACCAGTTGCTGTTCGAGACCGTCGCCGGCAAACCGCTGCGGGTCGAGGTGGCCGATTCGCCGCGCCGTCACGCCGGCGCCCGCTGCCGGTTCCTCATCCACTTGTCCTGAGCCGGCCCCTAAAGATAAAGAGGAAGCCCGAGCGAATCCAACACGTGCACCGTCCATTGATCCTTGGGTATGCCGGTGTGCTGTTCGATTCTGTCGAGCCAGGGTGTCGAGTTGGAGCTGTTCACCAGATCCCCGGCGCCCATGATGTTCCGGATCTGCCACGCTTCTCCGCCTTCCCCGTAGCAAACCCGCTCGTCGCCATTGCACACCGGATGGCTCAGCCCCAGTAGATGGCCGACTTCGTGTGCCAGTGTGTTGTTGCGCGTCGGTATGGTGGTCCCGCTCTTGTCCGCCAGATCCTGGTTTTGATCCGACAGTATGGAGTCGGTCCAGCTGCCGGAATCCAGGGCGGCGGTGATTTCACCCGCCGCGCGCCGGTAACACTTGATCCGATGGCTTGCGCCCTGCTGGCTGAGCGTGTAATTGATGGATAGCGTACACGCCACTCCGCAGGGCCGGCCATTGGCGCCCGCCGGCCAATTGAAAAAAGGATACCCATCCGGCGGCCAGGAACGGAAGCGATAACTCCAGAACTTCTCGGCTTTGGCCTTTGCGTCGGCTTTGAAGGTCTCGAACGAACCCATCGGCCAGGAAACGATCTGAACCGACCTCCGCCAGGAGATGTCGGCAGTAGCGCCCAGCGGCCCGGGATCCACGGGGATCATGAAGAGCGCCAGCCGCAAGCGTAGCTCGAACTCATTCCTTCCGGTAACCGCGGGGGACAATATCTCCGACCCGATAACGTTCAGTCTCGGCAGTATGGCGGGAAGATAGGGCCTGCCGCCCTGTCCCTTCGGCAGCGGGGGTTCGGAACTGCCGCCGACCGGAATCCAGAGAGTCTGACCCACGCGCAGCAACGTGCCGCCGTTGCGCTCGGCAATCGCCCTCACTGTAGTCCTGAAACGCGCCGCAATGGCTTCGATCTTGTCACCCGGCTTAACTTCGTAACGCTCGAATGTCTCCAAGCCCATCCCCTCCTCGCACTGGGCACATTCTATCTCCAGACCGATTTTGGAAGACAGTACTCGAGCCAGTTTTCTGTACTGGTACCGGAGCGGCGCCGGTGGGGACGGCGCCGCCCCGGCGGGTTACGAAGGGAGCAGCACCTTGATATCCGGGTATCCCATCAGCTTGAGGACGAAATAATTGACAGCCGCCTCCCCCAGATCGTCGGAGAAGCAGATAAGCTCTGCGTATCTTGGAACCCCAGCCTTAGTCAGGGTGTTCCAGATGTCTTTCGCGGCTTTGGGCGTGCCGTCGCCGTTCAGGAGATCCGTGTACGGCACATGGACCACTTTGCCGTCCGGGGTCTTCGCCGGCACGTCCTTTCCCGAAGCAAGAAACACCTTGGGATAAACTCCCCGTGTGCTCTGGGGGTCCGCGATGATCACGTCTTTGCGGAAATTGGCGGGATAGATTGTTGGAGGAATGGATAAGTCCTGGCTGGACTTTTTCGCGCCTACCAGAGTGGCGTCCTTACTCAGCGCAAAGCCGTGTTGGACCCACTTGTCCAGTGATTCCATGAAGATGGAGACATCCTTCTGGCCCAGTTTCTGCAGCTCCAGGAAGGCCAGGGCGGCGTCTTTGGTGAGGCCGGCGCCCGAAACCACCACCGCTTCGTGAGACGCGTCGATCCCGGCTGGCCCCAGTATCCCGGCCAGCTTCCCGGGATCGCCGATATTGGTTCGAAACACGTCCGCGGGCACGTTCAGTGCGAAGGGCAGATGTCCCGAATTGAAGGCGGCGGCGGGTCTTACGTCTACGATGCTGACGCGAACGCCGCCCACGGTTCGAATCATCTGGCCGCCCCAGAACTGCAGCCAATTCGTGTCCCGCACCAGGTAGGGCGCGTCATAAGTCCAATAAGGCAGCTCCCTGTCATCGGCGAGCCATCCCATCTCCGATTCCGGATAGAGTTTGACGCTGGGATAATTCAGGATGAACTTGAGGGCGAAGAACGGCACCGTGGCGGCTACCCCGCCTCCGCAATATGAATAGACCTGTTGGTCGGGCCGGATCGACAGGTAAGCCATCATTTCTCTTATGTCGTCGGCCGATTTGAACGTCTTATCCGGGTTATAAAAATCCGTGCTCGCCGCCAGGATGCCATAGGGTATGTGGCCCGCCCGATTGAACACCTGGACTTCGCCGAAATGCCAGTTTGCCCCCAGCGCCTCCACCAGGGCGTTCCTGAGCGGGTCGCCGGATGCGGTAAGCATCTCCGGCAGCCGCGCGCGCGCGTCTTCGTTGACCCTATGAATCCGGAAGGATCCCGGCTTAGGGGCGGCGGTGACCTCTTTAGTAACCGGCAGTTTCTGTTCCTGCCATTTGGCCAGACCGCCGTCCAGGATGAACACGTCCTTCGTGGGATAGCCATGGTAATACAGCGAGTAAAACACCCGGGTAGCCATCATTGAGCCACCCTGATCGTAAATGACGATGATTTTGCCGGGACTGATGCCCCAGTTCTGGTAGAGTTTCTCCATATCCGCCACCGGTATTTCCCGGACTCCGTAAGGGAATGCGTCTACATTGATCGCCCCCGCAATATGATTCGACGTGTGAACTTGGGGAGGCGACGCGTCCAAGATCAGAAGGTTGCCATCTTTCAAGTGGGTTTCCAGCCAACCGGTAGTGACAAGATTTCCCTTGACTCCGTCTACCGCCATCACAGGCAACACCAGTAGAAGCCACCCTGTCGCCGCAGAAAGGACGCAGTTCTTCCGTAAGTTCGACATCAGATTCACTCCTTACACGGGTTGAGACTCCGCCACGGTCGGTCATACGAATTAAAGATCTGAAATGTTCGATTTATTCGCGGGAAACTGCGTCGGGGCGCTTCGGGTCCGCGGAAAGTACAAAAGTCCACCTTCACGACAAAAATCGGATCACGAACTCACTTTCTGACTGGAAATGCGGGCGACCAGGCGTTATACAGGAAGTTCGTATGCCTGTAAAGAGCCTTCCACCCGCCCCGGATCTCGCTCATTTGAAATACCAGGCAAGGGACCTGATGAAAGCTCGTGCCGCCCGCGACCAGCAGGCCGCACAGCGAATCCGGGAATTTCATCCACGGTTCGAGAATGCCGCCGACGCGGAAATCTTTGCCGCCCGTTTCACCCTGGCCGATGCCCAGCTCGCCATCGCCCGCGAACGCGGATTCGCGACATGGGCCAGGCTGAAACGCCGGATCGAGAAACCAAAACCCGCCGATAATCCGGATCTCCCGCAGCACGAGAGAATCGAAGACCCGATCTTCCGCCACGCTGTCGACCTCCTCGACGAGGGGGCCGTGCACAACCTGCGCGCCTTTCTGGCACTGCATCCAAAACTGGCGCAACAGCGCGTAACCCTAGAAGGCGGCAACTACTTCCGCAATCCGTCGCTGCTCGAATTTGTAGCCGGGAACCCCATCCGCCGCGGAAAACTGCCCCCCAACATCGTGGATGTGGCCAGAGTAATCCTGGATGCCGGCGCCAGGAACGATCCCTGCGCGTTAAATCAAACGTTGGGTTTGGTCTGCTCGGGCCGCGTGCCGCGGGAGTGCGGCGCGCAAATCCCCTTGATCTGCCTGTTGTGCCAATATGGTGCCGAGCCCGACCGGGCGATCTATGCCGCCCTGACGCATGCAGAATTCGACGCCGTGAACGCTTTGATTCGCGTCGGCGGGTGTGCCGATTTCGTGGTTGCCGCGGGCCTCGGCCGCGAGCGGGATGTGCGCGGCCTGCTGGCGCTTGCCGATCATCGAGACCTGCATCGCGCCCTGGCGGTAGCCTCGCAGTTCGGTCATACCGCGATCGTCCGCCTGCTCCTGGAGGCAGGCGAAGATCCGAACCGGTACAATCCTGTCGGATTCCATTCCCACTCAACCCCGTTGCACCAGGCCGTCGCGGGCGGACACGGCGCAACCGTTCGCGTCCTGGTGGAGCATGGCGCGCGGCTGGATCTCAAGGACACTCTATGGCAGGGAACGCCGGCAGGCTGGGCCGAGCACGAAGGCAGGACGGAGATCCGAGAGTACCTTCGCTTGCAGGAAGAGCGCGGCCGGATCGGATAACTCGACCAGTTGAATCGCGGGGCCGCCGCGTTCCGCTCCAGCCCCGCGCCTGGTGATTATTATGCCGCGCCGCTCCCGCCGTGGCGGATCTGCGGCCTATCGGTCTCGGCGAAATCGGCTCCGGCTTCGCCTGCCGACGAGACATCGTGCGCGCCGGTCCGTTCCAGAATATCTTTGGCCCGTTTCACCCAGTCTGAATTGTCGCAGTGGACCGAGACGAGGATGCCTCCTTCTTTGACCATTCCTTCGTATCGTTTGGCTTCGTACTCGGGGATTCCGAGGCCGATCAAGGCGCCGACGAATCCTCCGACGACTCCGCCGGTCCCGACGCCCGCAAGCGCTCCCATGATAGGCCCGGCCGCGATGAACGGTCCGAGTCCCGGGATTGCCAGCGCGCCGATGCCTGCCAGCAAGCCCAGGGTTCCGCCGAGCACCGCTCCCGCTCCCGCTCCGGTCGCTATGCCTTCCGGCGCTTTGGTTTGCTTCTCGTGCGCGAAATCTTTGGTGCCCGCATTCTCCGGCAACAGAGCGGAAATGTCTTCCTTTCGAAAACCGTTATCCATGAGAGCATCCACGCCGCGCTCGGCGTCCCGGCGATTCCGGTAGATGCCGAAAACTGCAGTATTTTTTCCAGCCATGACGACTCCTTTATCGGTAATAAATTTGGGTGTGCCTATTTCTGATGAGGCGGTTGTATGGTGATCTCATCAGTGACGTTTTCTGCGCCGACTACCGCGGCGGCCTTGTCTCTGACCACATTCCTTTCGTCTTCGGAACGAACCGGACCCCTCAAAGTGACGTGGCCGTTTTGGGCGATGATCTTGACGTTATGAGCATAAGAAGAGAGCGTTTTGTCGGCCACGATTGACTTTCGGATCTTCTGCATGGCATCCCGATCCGAGACGTTATTTTTCGCCTGGTCGGCCGTGGGCTGGCCCTGCGAGCGGTCGCGTTGATTTTGCTGGGTATTGTCCTGCGCCGGTGGTGGCGATTGCTGAGCCCCGAGCGCGGCGCAGCCCAGCCATGGCGCCGCAGCCAACAGCAGAATCAACAGCATATTGCGTTTCATTACGAATCGGCCTCCGCGACTCGCAGATGCAATCGCCTGCCCAATGGGAAGGTCTCAATGGGCGGGAATGGATGTTTGGTCTCGCGCCGCGCAGCCGGGCCGTCCGCTTTCGGACGGAGTGCGCCGCGGTGGGCCCCGGTCCTCGGTTCCGGCGCGCGAAACGGTCGACGAAGTGCTTGCATCTTACGCCGTAGGAGAACTCCGGATGCGACCTTTACTTGGGCTTGCCGCTATCGCCCTTTTTTGCATGACTCCTGGGCTGGCGCAGCAGCCGACTGAACAAAAACAACACCACAGCGACGTCTTCACGGCCGGGCCACAGAACGAATCGGAGGTGGCCCGCAAGGTCCGCCACGCCCTGCTGATGTTGCCGTATTACTCGATTTTTTCCGACCTCAGCTTTCAGTTGAACGGGGGTGTCGTCACGCTGCAGGGTGCTTGCCCCGCGGAACCACCATGGGACATCAAGTCCGACGCTCAAAACGCGATAAAGAATCTCCCCGGCGTAACCAGCGTGATCAATGAGATCAAGGTTCTTCCGTTATCGCCCATGGATTGGCAGATACGCCGCGCCGAGCAGCGCGCCATCTATGGCGACCCCGAGATTGGAACCAAATATGGGTATCAGGCGCTGCCTTCAATTCACATCATCGTGGACAACGGGCACGTCACGCTGGACGGCGTGGTGGATAACGAGTTCGACGATACCCTTGTCCGGACTCGGGCCAATACGGTGCCGAACGTGTTTTCCGTCACCGACAATCTGATCGTGCTGAACAAGGGCAAAAAATCCGGAGGGTAATCTACGCCCGGTCCGCGGGTGCGGGCGATTGAGTCCCGCTCTTCGGCACCGCGCGCACGAAGCATCCGAATTTCATCTGCTCTTCCAGCCGGCACGACCAGACCAGCTCGTCGTTCCACACCGTGATATCGGGGCAGCTGTCGCACATGTTCATGGCGCCATTGCAGAGGATGTCGGCGGGCTGAATGATGGTGACCGATTGCAGGTGCAGCCGCCGGAAGAGGTTGAGAGGGTTCTTTAGAACCGCGCGGAAGTACTGTCCGGCGATGCCGCGGAGGCCGCGGTCGAAGGGCGCCAACAGAAGCATCGATTTGGCCCTTCGCTGCACCTTCGGATGGGTGTACGCCAGGTAGGAGCCATGGCGAAGATGATTGATGGTCTGCGCCAGCTCCATGAATTTGGGGCCGACGTAGCCGTAGATCGCGTTCCGCGTTCCGACCCGCCCGGTCAGCAGCCATTTGAAGGAATCGGGCCTCTCGGTGCCGTTCAAATAGGCGCTGGGTTCGAAATCCGGGTACTTTGCGCGGATCACCTCCACCACGTCGTTGGAGGCGATATCGAATCGCTGATCTTCTTCGGGCGTGGAGTAGACGATCGGACCCATATCGATCTTATTGACGCCCGCGTAGTAATCGAACTTCGATTCCAGGACCGCGGCGCGGATAGCGATGAAGACGATCACGTGGACGATATCGATATGCTCCTGGCTCCACGCCAGAATGTCCGGAACGTACTGCAGAGTGTCGCCGTAAACCGTGGCGTTGAAAGCGCAGGAGAGGCCGCCGGCCTCGGCCAGCATCTCGGCATACATGAGGCGGAGCGGATTCAGTTCGATCTCGGTTTTTCCGCGCCACCCCGGCCGGTGTTGTTTGCTGTCGATATGGAAGGTGAATCCGGCCGCGCCTGCCTTCTTCAGCTCGCGCAGGAGCTCGCTAGTGAGAGCCAGGCCGTTGGTATTGATGATCGGTTTGAGGCCATCCTGAGCCACCAGACGAACGATTTCCACGATGTCGGGGTGGATCAGCGGATCACCGCCGGCCAGAGAGACGCCATCGGTCTTGCGGTGCTTTCTGAAAACCGCCAGGTCGCGCTTGATCTCCTCGATGGACTTGTGCGCCTTGGGACAGTTCTCGCGGTAACAGCCTTCACAGTACAGGTTGCAGGCCTTGGTAACTTCCAGCCAGGAGATGGCGTTGTCGGGCAGGTTCCAGGGGAGCCGGTAGTACCGGTTGTGATCGAGGAAGAGCGGCATGAGAACTCCTTAGACGAGAATACCTGTAAACTACGGAGTTAACCATCCGAAAAGCAGAATTCTAGCAGGTTAGGTTCGCGTACTAAAGCCCCTTTCGAGCCGCCCATTCCGATTTCCCCGGCCGGCGTGGGTTCGGCTGCCCTCAATTACTTCCGCAGGTAGGAGTCGTCGCCATCGATCCAGTCCTGCCGGCGAGGTGTGAAAACGTCCACAATGATTGTGTCCTCGAGGGCAACCACGCCATGGGGGACATTGGGCGGAATCGCCAGAGATTGCCCGGCGCTCACAACGATCTCCTGACCATCCAGATCGAACTTCAAGGCGCCCTTTTCGACCGTCGCGACCTGCTCGCTCACATGGCGATGAGCCGGTACGGCGGCTCCCTTGGCGAGGAACAGACGGGCAATCGTCATCCCATCTGTGTGGATCACGCGCCGCGTGACTTGCGGATTCAATTGTTCCGCCGGTAACTGATTCCAATCATAAATCGGCATTGCGCCATTGTATGATGGAGGCTGCGATCTATGAAAGGTATCGTGCTGGCGGGAGGCACGGGCAGCCGGCTCTATCCGCTCACCAAAATCACCAACAAGCATCTTCTGCCGATCTATGACCGGCCGATGATCTACTATCCGATTCAGACGCTGGTCGAGGCCGGAATCCGCGACATTCTGATCGTGACAGGCGGGCGCAATTCGGGCGACTTCCTGCGGTTGCTGGCCAACGGCAAGGAATTCGGATTGAAACATATCAATTACACCTACCAGGAAGGCGAAGGGGGCATCGCCGATGCGCTGGCGCTTGCCGAGCACTTTGCCGATGGCCAGAAGATCTGCGTGATTTTGGGCGACAACATCATCGAAGGCAGCATTCGCGAGGCGGCCGACCGCTTCCGGTCGCAGGAATCCGGGGCGCACATCCTGTTGAAGGAAGTGGCCGATGCGGAGCGGTTCGGCGTAGCGGAAGTGGTGGGCAGCCACATTGCCGGTATCGAGGAGAAGCCGCGGCAGCCCAAAACCAACTATGCGGTGACGGGAATCTATATGTACGACGCCACCGTGTTCGACAAGATCCGGACCCTGGTGCCATCCGGCCGCGGCGAACTGGAAATCACCGATGTCAATAACGCCTACATCCGGGAAGGCGCCATGACGTTCTCTTACCTGGACGGCTGGTGGACCGACGCCGGCACGTTCGAATCGCTCCTGCGGGCCGCAAATCTGGTCGCCAAATCGCAGCCGGTGGCGGCGGACGTGGAACGATGATGCCGGAGAGCCCGGCCCGCGTGGTTCCGGCGCGGCGCTTAAACTCCTCGCCCGAGCTTCAACTGGGTGTTCCGGAATGCACCAGGGGCATCGGCAGCGTGATTCTCTCGCCCGAATCCCCGGATCTGATTTCCGGCGTGGCCGTGAAGCCATTTTCGATCTATCCCGACGACCGCGGCTATTTTGCCGAGGTGCAGCGCATGGGAGTCGGCCCGGCGGGAGCGTTTCCGGCCGCCAGCACGCAGATTTCATCCGCCATCAATTATCCGGGCACCATCAAAGCTTTTCACTTCCATCTTCATCAAACCGACTTCTGGACACCGGTGCGCGGTTTGCTGCAGGTGGCGCTGGTCGATTTGCGGCTGGCGTCGCGCACTTTCGGCGCGCGCAATACGCTGTACGTCGGCAGTCTGCGCCCCTGGCAGATCCTGATTCCCCCCGGTGTTGCCCACGGCTACAAAGTCATCGGCAGAGACGATTCGGTCCTGGTCTATCTCACCGACCGCTTCTATAATCCGCAAGACGAAGGACGTATCCCGTACAACGACGCCTCGATCCAATACGACTGGGAGACGCAGTGGAAATAGGGCCGGGCCGCGGCCTCGCCGGACGCGGCAGCCGGCGCCTCGAAATGGCATGAAGATTCTGGTAACAGGCGGCGCCGGATTTATCGGGTCGGCGTTTGTCCGGCTGCTGATCGGCGAGACCGATTGGCGGGTCATCAATCTCGATAAGCTCACTTACGCGGGCAACCTGGAGAATCTCGCCGAGATCGAATCCAGCGACCGATACTGCTTCGTTCATGGCGACATCTGCGATGCGCCGCTGGTGAATTCCCTGCTCGCCGGGGAACGGCCGGACGCGATCGTGCATTTCGCCGCCGAATCCCACGTCGACCGCAGCATCCTGTCCCCCGAGCCGGTGATCCAGACCAATCTGCGCGGCACCTTTACGCTGCTCGAAGCCGGGCGCGTGCACCAGACGCCGCGTTTCGTCCACGTCTCGACGGATGAAGTGTACGGCAGCCTGAATGCGCCCCTGGAAGCGACCGAAGATTTCCCGCTCAATCCCAGCAGCCCCTATTCGGCATCGAAAGCCGGGTCCGACCTGCTGGCGCGTTCTTATTTCGTGACCTTCAAAATGCCGGTCGCGATCACGCGCGCCTCCAATAATTACGGTCCGTATCAGTTCCCCGAGAAACTGATTCCGCTGATGATCGCCAATGCCCTGGAAGGACGCAACTTGCCGGTGTATGGCGACGGCCAGCAGATACGCGACTGGTTATACGTGGACGATCATTGCCGCGCCATTCGCGCGGTGCTGGAAAAAGGCGGCGAAGGAGAGATTTACAATATCGGCGGCAACCGCTCCCTGCCGAATCTCGACGTCGTGCGCAAACTGCTGGCGCTTGCGGGCAAATCGGAAAACCTGATCGAGTACGTCAAAGACCGGCCGGGCCACGATCGCCGATACGCGCTGTCCAGCGAGAAGCTCATGCGAGAAACCGGATGGAAGCCGGCCATGGATTTCGAGACCGGGCTGTCCAGGACGATCGAATGGTATCGCCGCCATGCTTCGTGGGTGGAACGCGTTCGCAGCGGCGAATATCGTGCGTATTACGAGAAGAACTACGCAAACCGTGCGTGAGGCTGGGTTTCCATGCGCGTGGCGATCGAAGCCGCAACCCTAGGGCTCACCTCCGGTGGATTGGCTCGCTATACGGGCGAGCTCAGCCTGGGGCTGGCGCGCACGTTTCCCGACGACGAGTTCTATCTGGTCTCCGACCGGCCCGTTGCCATGCCCGCGGGGGCGCCGTCGAACCTCAAGCGCGGCGGCGGTCCGCGCAATGCCGCCGAACGGCGGTGGTGGTTGTGGGGGCTCCCCCGCGAACTCGGCCGCCTCGGCGCCGACGTGATCCACGGCCCGGATTTCGCCGTGCCCTACCTGGCGCGGCGGCCCAGCGTTCTCACCTTGCACGACCTTTCCCCGTGGATGGATCGCCGCTGGCAGCGCGCGGCCACCCGCGTGCGCAGGCGGACGCCGGCGCTGCTCGAATTAGGCATCGCCACCATGGTCATCACACCCGCTGAATCGGTGCGCAAACAGGCGATCGACCGGTTTCACCTGAATCCCGACCGTGTGGCGGCGATTCCCGAAGCGGCCGCCCCGTGGTTCGCGCCGGTCGCGCCGAAACCATCGCCGGATCCTCCATATTTCTTGTTCGTGGGAACTCTGGAGCCGCGGAAAAATGTGCCGGCTCTGATCGCAGCCTGGCGGGAAGTGCGGCGGGCACACCCCGTCGATCTGGTTTTCGCCGGACGGAAACGCGACGATTTTGACGGGGTTTCCGAAGAGAACGGCGTCCGCTGGTTGGGCGAAGTGCCCGACAGAGCGCTGCCCGAACTCTACTCGGGAGCTCTGGCGCTGGTGTATCCCTCGCTTTACGAGGGGTTCGGGCTGCCGGTGCTGGAGGCGATGCAGTGCGGCGCGTGCGTAATCGCATCGCCCGCGGTTCGCGAGGCCGGGGGCGATGCCGCGATCTATGCCGCAACCCCCGCCGAATTGGTGCAGGCCATGCGCAGTGTCTGCGAACAGCCCGAATTGGCGGCCGCGCTGCGGGAACGATCGCTCGAGCGCGCCAGGAAATTCAGCTGGCAACGGACTGCCAAGGCGACTTACCAAGTGTACCTGGAAGCGCGCCGAAGGTTTGGCAAGTAAGAGGATCTGGCAGCCTTCCCCGCTCGCCGGGGCGGTTCGCAAAACCGCAAGTTCGGTCAAGCCGATTCGCGGCTCGCGAGACTACACTCGTGGCATGATCCTCTGGAAACGCGCCGCAGTGCTTGGATTTCTGAGCTGGTTGATTCCGCTCATTGTCTCATTACTGATTTTTCCGCTGCGAAAATCGAATCCGGCATTGTTTCAAAACCTCATGAGCCTGGCGGGCCTGCTCACGGGCGGCCTGCTCTTCCTGCGCTACTTCCGGGGCCGTTCCGTAAGTACGCGCGAAGCAGTCTCTGTCGGCCTGCTCTGGCTGGCGATCAACCTTGCGCTGGATTATCCTATGTTCTCCCACGGACCCATGCAGATGACCCCGGCTGCTTATTACTCTGAAATCGGCGCGGCATACCTGGGCATCCCGGCTTTCGCGTTTTGCGCGGCGCGCCTGGCGCGGCCGAGATCATGAAACCTTCGACGGAGCAGGATTACCACGAGCGGATCCTCAGGACGCTCGTATACATCCAGGAACATCTGGATGATGCGCTGGAACTCGAGCAGGTGGCCTCGGTCGCGGCGTTTTCGCCGTTTCATTTTCACCGGATTTTTCATGCGCTGGTAGGCGAGAGTCTGAAAGCCCACGTTCGCCGCCTCCGGTTGGAGCGCGCGGCCCGCGATCTGAAACAGGTGGACCAGCCGATCACCCGCATCGCGCTGGATGCGGGGTTCGAAACGCATGAGTCCTTCACGCGTGCGTTCGGAGGCATGTTCGGAGTATCCCCCTCGGCGTATCGCGACGCCCACAAGCCGCTGCCTTCATCGCCTTCGGGAGCCCATTTCGACGACCTCGGCGCGTATCGCGCCCCCGATCCCGGCGGTTTGCCGCCCATCGAAATACAGGATCTCCCGGCCATGCGGCTGGTGTTCGTGCGCCACATCGGGCCGTACGCCGAAGTCAGCCGCGCGTGGGGACGGCTGATGTCGTGGGCCGGCATGCGCGGGCTGTTCGGTCCCGGCACGAAACTGATCGGCATGGTGCACGACGATCCTGAAATTACGCCTTCCGACAAGGTCCGCTACGACGCGGCGATCAGCATCGATCGAATGGTGCAGCCGGAGGGCGAGTTCGGAGTGATCGAATTCGCGCCGTCGACGTACGCGGTGGCGGCGTATCGCGGCCCGTATGAGAAGATGGGCGGCACGTATCACCAGATCTACGGTGGCTGGCTGCCGGCAAGCAAGTACGAATTAGCCGACGCCCCGGCTTTCGAGCACTACATCAATTCGCCGCGAGACACCAGGCTGGAGGACCTGCTGACCAAGATTCACGTACCGCTGCGGCGGTAGCACAGTCTGCCGGCTATGGGCGGACGGCCAGGCGCACCGCCTGCCTGGCTTCAATCGCCACCGGGCCCAGCAATCCCGACGCCCGCAGCGGCGAATCCGCGGTGAATTTCGTGATGTTGGTCCGAGTCAGGCGTTTTTCGGGGGCCAGCAGTTGGTCGCCGATCAGCCGGTTCGGCCAGAGATTGGTAACTTCCACCACCAGGTCGTTCCAGCCTGCATGTGCCGCGGCGCCAAGTTCAACGCGAAACGGCCTCTTCCACAACACCCCCAGATCGCGCCCGTTCACCCACACATGCGCCACTTCCCGGACGTCTCCCAGATCCAATTCGAACGTCTGGGATCCGTCGATCTTCGCGGGGAGCTGAAATCGCGTGGAATACTTCGCGGTCCCGGAATAATAGCGAATTCCCGGATCGGCATTTTCCGTCCAGGATTGCAGCCGCGGGAGCGAGATCCCGGCCGGAGCACCCCAGCCGGGAGTGAATTCGAGGTTCCAGGGGCCGGATATTGCCGCCGCGATCGGCGCCGGGGCGTCGGCGGTGAGCGTCGCGCCGTTGGAAAGACTGGCGGTGAACCTGCCCGCGGCGGCGGTCTCGACCTCGACCGCCCCGTCGGGCGACACGCGCAGCCTGCCGGCCGGGCCGCTCACTTTCAGCGCGTGCAAGCCCGCCGGGCGCCGGAATACCACAATCGCGCTGTCGCGCGCTTCCAGGTGCAGCGGAACGCGAGTTCTCTGGTCCGGCGCAGCTTCATACACCGCAACCGGTTCCATGCTGCCGCTTTCCGCGTGCCACAACTCCGGCGCCAATCCCGGCTCCGCCCGTAGAATCACGTCTTCCGTAACCGGCTCCGCCCGGGTATTGCGAATGAAGTAGATATGCTCGCCGCCCGATTGCCGGTGCGCGTAATCCAAGCCGGCGCCCTCGAAATCGGGGGCGACGTGCATTGCCGCCAGAACATCGCGGGTGGCCGCGCCGCAATACACCGTACCTTTCCCGAAACGATGCTGCGTCAAGCCGTTCTGCTCACAGTTGCCCCAGACCTCCGCCGCGGTTGCGCGGACTTCGTCATCGCCCCGCAATCCGGTGGCGTGTTCAGGCTTGCGCCCCACCACGGTGGCGCCATCCTCGACGAGCTTTCGCACCGCGAGAATAGCCGCCGGCGAAATCGACGGCAAGTCGGGCAACACCAGCAACCGATACCGGACTCCTTCCGGCAAAACCAGATCGCCCGCCTGCACGGAAAGCCGCTTCGTCAGGACCTCTTCGTCGGTGACGTCATAATCGTAGCCG
>Ga0335078_10006963_pt1 | contig 16743 bp, 20 predicted proteins | sample Lox_Sample_32_FD_206711 | JGI IMG/M metagenome (GOLD analysis project Ga0335078, IMG submission 206711) | Soil microbial communities from Loxahatchee National Wildlife Refuge, Florida, United States - Lox_Sample_3.2 | ecosystem: Environmental > Terrestrial > Soil > Wetlands | place: USA... | reverse complement strand
GACCTATTCACCGCCAACATCCCAGCATGCGAAGACTTTCTCGTCTTCGTCGGCATAACCATGGGGTCGGCCTAATGGTGCGGCACTATCGGACTGAGCCCGGCTTGGCTGGCGGCGCGCTGGAGCTCGCGCCTTAGCGTGTAGTCGGTGACCCGCTTGCCGTGGTGAGTGAGCAGAAACTCGACCCGGCGGCCGTGCCGCGGGTGGGGAAGCGGCAGACCGGGTGAGCGGACCTCGACGATCCGGTCGACGATCGCGACGGTGTCGTCGTCGAGCGGGACCATCCGCTCGGTCTTGAGCTTCCCGAGCGGCACCTTGAGCCAGGCGCCCTGTGCGGGGATCTCGTGCACGCAGTCCAGCTCGAGATCGATCAGCTCGCCGATCCGGATGCCGGTCGCGCGGGCGAGCAGCAGCGCGTGCGCGGCGAGGGTTCGCGGCGATCGTCGTAGCGCGTCGGTGAGTCGGCGGTCTTCGTCGACGGGCAGGTAGCGCGGCAGTGGTTGGGGGCGGCGGGGGATGTCCTTGGGGAAGACCAGGCGGCGGGGTGGCGCCTCGGGCCATCCCCAGTGGCCGATGTCGTTGAGCAAGCAGTTGATGGTGATGATCCGCTGGCGTTGTTCCTCGATCGAGATCGGCCCGCCGCCTCTGGCGCGGGTCGCGCGGGCGGTCACGGTCAGGTACGTCTCGATATGGCGGCGACGATCGAGCTCTGCGAGGCTGCTGATCCCCGGATCGACCGATGCGAGGTGCCGGCCGAAGAACCCCAAGTGTGTCACCGTGCCGCAAATCGTCGAATAGGCGTGCGTGGCTTGGAGCCGCTCGACGTAAGCGACGAAGCTCGGAAGGATCGCCGCCGGGACCCCGGCCTTGGCCAAGCGTTCCGCGAAGGTCTGGCGCTGGCGGGGTGGGCGCAGAACCGGCGGGCGATTGAGGATCCCGAGGTGATAGAGCGTGGAACGGGTGGTGAACAGCATCCGCCGGTAGTGAGCAGACGGCCGATGGGTGCGGTGGTCGCGCTCGCCGAGCGCCACCTCGAACTCATCGAGATCATGAGCGGTCAGCTCAGGGAGCGGCTTGCCGGTCTGGATCAGCAGGCGCGCCGCGACGAGGCTCCCGGCGCCGCGGGCGACGGTGTCGGCGAACCCGAGCTCGCGGGTGGCCGCAACGAACCGCTCCATGTCGTTGCGCAGCGGGCTCGCCGCGAGCTCTCGCCACAGCGAGATGAACCGGCGCGCGATCAGATAGTCATAGCCGGGCTGTAGATGGCCGTGCAGCATCAGGAACGTGACCAGCATCCTGGTCCGGGTCCTCGCGGCCAGCCGAGCCGCCAGCGGCTGAGCCGCCCACAGCGCCGGGTCGGGCCAGCGCTCAAAGAAACATTCCGCGGCCCGCTCGTAGTGCCGGTCATCGGCACGGCCGGTCGCGCGCAAGTGCCCGGTGAACGCGGCGATCAAATCGCCGGCCCGATCAGGACTGCTGGCGGGCTCGGGCGGCATCGTAGGCGCGACGCACGTGCTGCGGCGCGAGATGGATGTAGGCAGCGGCCGAGTCGACATGGCTATGTCCCATGAGCGCCTGCAGCACCGCCAGGTCGACCCCGGCCTCTGCGAGCGCGGTCCCGAACGTATGCCGTAACGCGTGCGGATGCCCCGCCGGCACCCTCGCTCGGGTGCGGTGGTAGCGAAAGATCGTGCGCAGGCCGGCCGGCGTCAATGGCTGGCCGCGCGTCGGGCCCTTCGCGACGATGAACAGCATCTCGCTGTCGGTCTCCGGGCGCCCGCTGAGGAGGTAGCTCTGAACCAGCGCCGCGACCTCGCGGTCGACCGGCACGCGCCGCTCCTTCCGGCCCTTGCCGAGCACGCGGACCCAGCCTCGCGCGATGTCGACGTCGTGGACTCGAAGCCCGAGGATCTCGCAGCTCCGCAGACCCGAGAACAGCATCAGCCCAGCGATCGCCCGGTCCCGCACCGTGCGGAAGCTTCCGAGCAACGCCGCGGTTTCCGCCCCATCCAACCCGCGCGGGAGTCGCCGCGGCTCACGCACCCGAAGGCGCGACCGAGGCGCCGGCGTCGCGAGATGGCCGAGCAACCCCGCCCGCTCACCACGGACTGTCTGCCGCGCCTCCCGGCCCCTCGGGACAGGGCTCGCGTACCCCGGCTCGCGCATCGCTCGAAACGCAAACAGTGCGGACAGCGCCGCGAGCCGACGATTGACCGTCTTGGGCGCGTATCCGCTGCTGCGGGCGTCGCGGATCGAGTAGATGTTCCCGCCCCGCTGATGGGCCAACACGACGGTCCGGCACGCCGCCAAGTAGCGCAGCAACACGTCGGTGTCGACAGCGTCGAGGACGAGCTGCTCGCCCGATAACCAACGCGTGAAGTCCAGCAGGTCAAACGCGTAGGCACGGACGGTCTGCCGCGAATAGTTGCGGTCGGACAGGTAGCCAAGGAACTCGTTCACCAGCCCGACCGGAGCGCCATCGCCAACCAGCGCGTAGCCGTCCACGGTTGATTGCACCCTAAGCTCCAAACAACCCGCCAGCATCGTTGGCATATAGCGCTCCAGCCGGACGACGCGAGCCGAGGTCGCCAGGGTCAACGGCCGGCAGATGAGAGCGAGCACGACGCCCGATTTCACTCGGCGTGTTCGATTGCGAACAACCGGTTCGGATTCTGCGTGTCAAAATGACACTTCAGGGGAACCCTTCCGGCGAGCTGCGATGTCCGCATCTGCGATCGGCACCAACACGCTCTTGCCAGACCGGCCCGACGCTGACGACGAGCCGGCGAGGTCTCCGGTGCTCGAGATCTCCAACGGGCTGGTGGGCCTAAAGGACGCCTTCGGTCGCGGTCCGACCAAGGCACGCGCCCTATTCGCCGACGCGGACACCGTGCTGATCGTGCTCGAGGACGCGTTCACAGCCGCCGAGCGAACCTTGCTGGCCCTGGGCAAGACCGAACTGCTGCGCGAATCACGCCTGACGATTCAGCAGGCCCTAGAGACGCCGGCGCGATCAGTCATCGAGCAGGCCCTGGGGCGCCAGACGGTCGCGTTCGTCACCGGCATCGACATCCGGAATGAAATCGCGATCAACCTGTGCACTCTCGGCCCCCCGGCCAACCCGAGCGAGCTCGACGCGGACGCCTCCTCGAACGACGGCAACGACGATGGGTAGCCCGCTTGAGACAAGCCCCCATTTTCGGATGCGAGAACGCTTCGACCCCGACGGGACGCTGCGGCTGGCGCTAAGCGGAGAGCTTGACCTGCCGGTAGCGCAGGCGCTCGCGGACCGACTTCAGCGATTGCGCCACCAGGATATGTCGTCTGAGTTGATCTCTCCCGGCTCGAGTTCATCGACAGCAGCGGTCTGCGAGAGCTGATCCTCGCCGGCTCCCACACACCCCAGGACCCGGGACGGTTGGAGGTCGATCGAGAAGTCAGCGAGCCGGTTCGGCGCGTGATCGAGCTCGCGGGCGTACGTTCGCGATTTTGGCCGGATCTCGGTTAGCCAGGCGCGCTGGTGGCTATCAATCAGGTTGTGGAGCCGCGAGCTCTTCTACAACTGCGCGCAGCACGGCAGCGCCGCGACAAAGAGACGCGCGGGCTCATCCGACAGGCCGTCGGCGAGGGGATCCGCAGCCAGGACATCGCGGACGCGCTGGGCGTCAGCCGCTCGACCCTGTGGCGACACTACAGCGATGAGCTCCGCGACGACCAGCCGCGCCGCTGAACGATCACCGAAACGGCGCCCCACCCGCTCGCTGTTCTCGACCACGATCATCCCGCACCAGCCACAGCCACGCCGCAAAACTCGCTGCCAACCAATCCGCGCCCCGACAACCAAGACGCGGCGCCATCGATCATCCCCATCGCGAATGACTTGATAACGCGAACGCCGGCGCTAACCGTTGCTCCCAACGTCGGCCGTTCGTAACCGAATCAACTCAAGTCGGTCCGCTCGGGAGCGATCGGCAGCTCTGCCCACACGTGGGTGCTGCCAGCGTACGCTCCCCAGCGCAGCGACAGCGCATCGACGATCTCAAGACCACGACGCCCGCGAGCCCGCTGCACCCTAACCGCGCCGGTCGGACCCTCGTCGGCGACATCAATACGCACGCAACGCGCATCGCGTTCGACCTTCAACTCGATCTCGCCTTCGCCATGCCGATACGCGTTATTGATCAGCTCGGAAGCGACCATCTTCGCGTCGCAGACGACCTCAACCGGACATCCATCCAGATACTCCTCCAAGAGTCCGCGAGCGAACCGACCGGATGCAGGATCACGGTCAAGCGTGACCCGCAGAACCACGCCGCGGAGAACCCGCGAGTGCGCACGGATACGCGCCGCCTCGTTCTGCAACACGGCGGCACGCTCCGCGGTCCTAATCAAGGTTTCGCGCAAAGCAACCGGCTTCGCCGCGAGAACCTCCAGTCTCGCCCTCAGCAGGTGTCGGTCATCCTCATGCTGCTCCTGCATCCGGCCGCCGTCGATCATCCGTTCTAACGCCTCCTGGTGCTCGAATCCGCGCCCCCGACCCCAAGTTCGCTGCCGGCTAACGGCTCGCTCCACTCCGAGCCTCCCGCAAGGAACGCGCCATCCCGTGCGCCGGAGTGTCGAGCCACCGGACGGGCGCGTCAACATCACGACGCCCTAGCAGTTACTAAACAACACGCTCCGGGTCCGAGCGCACCGCCCTCCACACGCCCTCGCCAGGCCGACCGCCCCGAGCGGCGCGATGAACCCAGGGTCTCCCGGACGGGGTTAAGGTAGCCATCGCCGCTCAGCCCTCGCCCTACAGGCTTGGACTTCCCCCGCTTTCGCGGATCACGGTGTCCACGAAAGCGGGGGAAGTCCAACCTGCGCGATGTCCGTTTTCCGGGCGGGCGAGGCTTTCTGGCAGCGACCAAGATTGGGGCGGTCGAGCTACTGAGCGCGGGACCCCACGCGTGCCGCCTCAGGCGAGCGTTGGGTCGGAGACCCCGCCTGTACAGCTTCGCGCGCAGCAGCGCTAAGCCGGTCGTGGCAGTCGCGCACGTCGGCGTGCGCGAGCTCGATCGCGCGGGCGGAGCTCATGAGTCGAACTCCAACACCGCATACGCGTTGCAGCCGAGGATTTCGCGCACGCCGTCAGCCCTTCCGCTGTCGGGCTGCCACCAGACGATGAATGGGTCGTGAGGGCCCATGTCGAAGATCGCCAGCACGATGCCGCCGCGCAGTGGGTCGGAGATACCGACCTCGGTGATGCAGTCCGCGCTTCCCCGGCGTGTCCACAGCCTCAGGACGCGACGGGAGCTCGGTCGTCGACCCATCTCGAGTTCGATCACGCCGCTCATGTCACGATATGCGCCCTCGACGAGAGTCGGGTCGTGGCCGACACCGGGGATGAAGAACGTGGCCACGTCGAGTTACAGTCCGCGGCTGCGGGCATCCTCGGCGAGGGCTGCGCCCATCGTCCCAGGCTGGACCTGGTCTTGGAGCTCGCCGATCAGCTTGGCATGCCGGTCGGATTCCCGGTGCACGGAGTCCTGTAACCCCTCGACGAGGCGCTCTAGGTGCGCCATCCGCGCTTCGAGCGCGTCAACCCTCTCATCCCGCGTGCCGCGACCATCCTGCGGATCGACGGTCGAGCGTCGGGCCGATGCGTCTGCACTCGGCCCCGAGCGGCGAACCTGGCGGATTCGTGCGATCAGTCCCTCGCGCTCACTCATCAGTAGCGCCTCCTGGGTTGTTCGGGTTGCGTGGTTCGCGGTGGGTAGCGCCGGCGCTCCTCCTCGGTCATCTGGCGGATCACGAGCATGCCGTTCTTGACCTCCTCACGAACCAGGTCAAGCTTGACTTGGCGCTTTCTTCGGCGTTCTCCCGCAGCGTCTTCACCGCACCGCCTCGCTTCCGGAAGACGACCGGGCGAAGCAACGAGCATCGCTGCCGACGCGCCCTCAACCGCGGGAATGAAACCCCGACACGCCAACCGCTGCGCGCAGTGTTGGCTCGACATGTGTCTCCTTCCGGGCCGGCGCGATCAGGCTGGGTCAGATGGAGATTCGCTGCGTCGGCCGAAAGAACCTCACGGGCAACAACGCCACCCGCCCTCAACACCGTAGCACCCGCAGCATCCCGTCCAAACGGCTGCACGCGCTTGTGAGTGCGAGCACTCGGCACTGCGCGACGCGGGCACCGGCGAATAGGCTCAGAACCTACCCTGACTCGGCGGGCGAGCACTTCAGAGCTGGGTTCGATCCGCGCCTCTGCGCAACTGCGCTGAGTCGCGGACTCCTAACGATCGACATTCGAGGGGCCACCATCAACCCGTACCTACCGTGCCCGGCGAGAGTCACATCGTCGGCTCCACCCTGTATCTCGACATCATGACCTCGATAACCGAGATCACATTTCTGACCGGCGAGCGCTGTCGCGTGGAAGGCGAAGCCAAGGATGTCGAGCGACTCATCCTCGACGCGGCGCGTGGATCGATCATGCAGTTCGCGTGGCTGACTGACGCTAACGCCGGAGAACCTCTCGGGATCAATCCCACATGTGTTGTGATGCTCCGAGCTCTCACGCCGACCCGCTCGAGTGAGTAGGCCCAGTCCGAGCGGCTCTGCCGACAGGCAGCCAGCTGGGCTATCGCTCGCCGGAGGGATCGCTTGGTGGGCTTGGCGGATGTGCCGCGGCCCGCTTCCTCGCGTCCTTCCTCGCCTGCTTCTCAACGCGACGCTCGCGGAGTCTGCTCTCCCGGGCGAGCTTTGCCATCGTGGTCTTCTTCTTGCCCGTCGAGGCCATGTGTGCCTGTCCTTTCGTTGGGTCTCAAGCGCGGCGATAGTCAGCCACCAGCGAGTGAGGGGCTAGCCGCCCAGTCGTCTGCACCGAACTCGGGGAAACGCATGCAGGTCCCCGCCAGCGCGCGTGGCGCTGCACCCTCGCCACGGCGCGGTTACCTACCCAACATTGTCGGGCTCACCCGCCGCGAGGATGGGACAACGGGAGGGCGGTTACCGCCCTCCCGTCGCCTGGCTAGATGATCAAGCTCTAGAGCGCGTGGACGTTCGCGGCCGCCGGGCCCTTGGGGCCCTGCTCGGCGTCGTAGCTCACCTTGGCGCCCTCGGCCAGCGACTTGAAGCCGTTGCCCTGGATCGCGCTGTGATGCACGAACAGATCCTTCCCCGCGTCATCGGGCGTGATGAACCCAAAGCCCTTGTCGTCGCTGAACCACTTCACAGTTCCTGTCGCCATCTTGATTCCCTCCTGGGTATGTGCGCTGCGATACGCGGAGGGTGCAACAAGGCAACAACTGCGAAAACGCGGGGCACTGCCTTGGTCGAAACGAACGTCGACCCGTAAGAGCACTCTAGCGCTCACCCGCGAGACCATCGCGTTCATCGAACCCGTCCTCGGCCGACTATCCCATCTAGGTGAAATCGAGGTGTAGCGGGCCACCAGCCGAGACTCGGCCTCGGCCGGCGCTCCTGAATGTGCCGAGAAGCGGCCAACACACCCGCCGTGACCCGCGTAGGCGTGATCCAGCGGTGTCGTCGGCCACGCCGGGAAGCACAGGCGCCGCCGCGACAGCTTCGCTCTCTTTCCAGGACGAGGACCTCGCGCCCGACGCCGGCTGCCCTCCAGTACGCGGTTTCCGCGGCTACAGCGTGCCCGCGCCGGATGGGTTGGTGCGCAGCCTCGCCTGTGCGCGTAGCGGGGCGGGCACGACCGCAACCGCGCACACCACCAATATGAACGCGAGCAGCCGGGCGACGATCATCGGTGGATCACTGCCCAGCGGGTCACCGAACAGCACGATCCCGCCGATGATGCCCACCACGGCGGCGGCCGAGGTGGTCGCTGCTATTACCCCCACCGCGTTTCCCATCTGCAGACTCCTCGCTGTCGCGAAGAATGCGGCGACGGCGGCCAGGATGCCGAGGAAGCTCGACGGTCCAACGAGACCGAGCATTCCGTGGGAGCCGCCCGTCACGGCCTTGATCGAGATGTCTGAGACTCCGAAGAAGATCCCGCCAGCGAGCCCGAGCAGCAGACCGTCCAGGTCGCGCATCCGCTCGCGGCGACAACTCGCGGCGCAGCCCACGCCGAGTCCCACGGCACCCACTTCGAAGGCGGCAATCGCGAGGGTGCCGTAGCCCGAACGGTTGCTATCGCCGTGCGCGGTGGCGCCGAGCGCCGCCAGGCCGACCCCGAGAAGCGCGAGGCCTACCCACTGGCGTCGAGTCACCGGCAAGTCGAAGAATCGCTCGGCGAGCAACCCCACCAGCACGATCCCGCTCGATATCACCGCCTGGCCGAGTGAGAGCGGCGCGAGGGCGAGCGCGCCGACGTGTAGAAGCCAAGCGAAAGCTGCGGCGATCCAGCCAAGCACAAACCATTTCGAGCGAAATAGTGCGGCTGTGCTCCGCAGTGGATGCCGGATGTCGACGTCCCGGGTTTGGACCGCGCCTTTTTGCTTCCACAGCCCGCCGAGGCTCGCGCCACACGCGCCGGCCAGCGCTAGCAGCAGCCCAATCAGTACGCTCGAATGCATCTGCGGTGGCTGTCCCTGTGCGGCCGCGACCAAACCGGGCGTGTCAGGACGGTGGAGCTGGGCGGTGGTTGGGCCGTCGTGTTTCGGCATCCGCGACGCGCGCTTGGGTCCGCCTCGCGCTGCGCACGAGGGCTTGCCGTCGGCCGTTGGATGCCGTGTCCCCGCTCGGGTGCGCAGCGTCATGCTCGTCGAGCTCGCGCTGCCTATGGGATGCCACCTCGCGGAGAATCCTGATATGCGCGTCGTCGCTCACGATCGTGCTCGGCCCGGCTCGGGAACCGGGAGCGAGACGACCGCCGCCTCGGGCAGCAGGTGAGGGACGTCCTCGACGGTGAAGAGACGCAACCCGACGGTGCCTTCAACCGTGCTGGGTTGAGGTGGCTCACCGCACTCGGGGCAAGCAGCCAGGTACGTTCCGGTCGGGCGAGTAAAGCGCAGCCGACAGTCTGGGCAGCAAAGGTGCGTCATGATGCGATCACCGCCCATTCTTGCCCGGCAGGCCGCGGCGGCAGACGGGGCAGACCCCGTTCATCACGAGGGTGTTTGGTTGGTCGAAGTAAAGCCGGTGTCGCCCCAGGCCGGACACGCGGAGAACATGCCCGCAGCCGGGGCAGCTATAGCTCGGTCTTGGACCGGGCTGGCGGGACGACGCGGGCCGCTCGGATGGTGTGGTCAGCGGTGGTTCGGCCATCTCGCCACCGCCTCCCGGGTGAAGGTGCCGCCCTCATCCAACCAACGCTCGGCACCCAACTCGGCGCCTGGTCGGTCGCGACGAGCGGCGCGATCGCCCGCACCCATCTCGCGGCCGCGACGGATTGGCCGTGCCGAGGCGGCCCCGTCCCGGACGCGCTGCGCGGCCTGCTCAGCGTCCTCGTAGGACGCGAAGCTCCCGGACTGCTCGAGGGTTGCGCCCTCGCAGGCGACGATCGTCCATTGGTAGGCGCCGCCGTTGTCCCCAGAGATGAGGAACTCCATCGACCCTGGCACGCGCACGTCACGTGCGTGGCCCGCGAGCCGACTAGCGGCGCGGGACTTCTTTGGTGCGGTGCCCATGGCCGACCGCCTCCCCGCCCTTCTGACCGAAGATGTTCGCCCGGAAAGCGAGAAGGGCCTGGGGCTCGCTGAGCGCACCACTCACACTACCACGGTTCCGACCCGCTGACTCGGAATTGTCGCCGAGTCACGCCACGCTCCAAGCAGGCTGCCGTCCACTCGGTTGTGTGGACGCTTGGCTGCGCGCCAGGGCCTTTGAGAGGCGACCGGAGAGCGCTCGCTGTGCCCGGCACCAACTCAGAACCGGCCCGACGTGGCGTCAAGGCCACCGCGATCTCGCATGCGATGGTCTGCTCACCCGCACCAGCGATCGCGGACCGGCAAGGGTCGCACCACCACACCATCGACCAGGACATCGCCGAGCGCATCATGGCGACGTCGACCACGGGCGAGAGAGACACTGATGCGGGACGGCGGCGGGCTGCTCGGCTCTTCGATCGCGATGGCGCAGACCCGGCGCGGGACGCCTGGCCCAATTCCGCAGCGCCTGCTCGGTCACGGAACCGGGCGCGATGGACGAGCGATCGCGATCGTCGCGGAGCACCATGATTCCGCGCGACCCAACGGGCGGTCGGCCGGGTGTCGGCTGGTAGGAGCCTGCCGACGCGCGTGGGCTCGAGCGACTTTTGAGATCCGTGCACGCAAACGCCGGGAATGGGAGTACAGTCGTTGGTGAGCTGGCCCTGCGGCGGGATTCTCGCCCCAAGCCCGATTGCCACCAACGGCGCGTTCCGCGCCACGAGGCGCGAGGCCTGGGTTACTGGTTTTGACTGCGGGGCCGGCGTATTGCTCCACGGGCGCTATGCCACCGGCTTGGGGGCGTTGTCCCGGATCTAGTTGAACGCGCGGGCTCTCGCCCTCTTCCTTGCGCGCAGACTCCACAGAGGGATGGGAAGGCGTGAAGACGATGACGCGTACCGAACACGATCGGGCGGCGCGTCGGCGCGGCGAATTGGCCCGTGATCACGGGTCGCGGCGGGTTCGCCTGGCGATCGACGCCCAACGACACTTGATAGCGCGATCAGCGCGCGAGAACCGGACCACGCCAGACCCGGCCCGTCCGGGTGATCCCCGCTACGCGTCCCTGACGCGAACCGACGACTAACGGGGCCTCGTTCAGCTCGCGCGCGACCAACCAGCATCGCCCCGACCCCCGACGCCGTGCATCCTGACCGTCCATGTCGTCTGATTGATGTCTGACGCCCCGTCGTGAGCAACAGAGCGCTTCCTGGCCACCACTGATCGCCCATTCAGCGAGCAGACCGAACCCAACACCGAGGCGACATGTCAGAAGCGGATCTCCAAGAGCTGGAAGAGATCAAGGGTCTGATCGCACACGGGATGCAGATCGGCGTGCTCACACACGCCGAGATCGCGCAGGCCACAGCCGAGCTCGGCCTCGAGGACATCGATGTCGAGGAGCTGAACAGGATCTTTGAGCGGTGCGAGATCGAGCTGGTCGAGGAGATCGATCCGGCCGCCGCGGAAAGCCCGATCATCGAACGCGCGGCCGAGAAGCGAACCCGCCGCAAGGCTGCGCTAAATCTCGAGCCGGAGGGAACGACAGACGGCCTGCAGCTGTTCCTGAAGGGCATCGGCAAGGTGCGGCTGCTGACGGCTCAGGAGGAGGTCGAGCTGTCCAAACGGATCGAGCGGGGGTCGTTCGAGGCCAAGCAGAGGATGGTCGAGTCAAACCTGCGGCTCGTCGTCTCAATCGCCAAGCGCTACCGAAACCAGGGGCTGCCGTTTCTCGACCTGATCCAGGAGGGCACCCTTGGCCTCGTCCGCGCGACCGAGAAGTACGACTACCGCAGGGGCTTCAAGTTCTCCACCTACGCCACCTGGTGGATCCGGCAGGCGATCGCCCGTGCACTGGCGGACAAGGCGCGGACAATCCGGATCCCGGTTCACATCGTCGAGAAGCTCAACCGGATCGGACGGGCGGAGCGCAAGCTCATGACCGGGCTCGGCCGTGAGCCGACCGCCGAAGAGATCGCCGAGGTGACCGGAATCGAGCCCGACGAGGTCGAGTCGATCCGGCGCTCCGCGCAGACGCCGATCTCACTCGAGAAGCCCGTCGGTGACGAGGAGAACACCGAGTTCGGACGCTTGATCGCCGACGAGCAAGCCGAATCCCCTTACGAGCGCGCCGTCGAAGCGCTCACCAACGAGGCACTGCGCGAGGCCCTGGAGAACCTTTCCTACCGCGAGCGGCGCGTGATCGAGCTGCGCTACGGCCTCGGCGACCAACACCCCCGCACCCTCGACGAGATCGGGCGCACGTTCAACGTCACCCGCGAGCGAATCCGCCAGATCGAACACCAGTCGCTCAAGAAACTCCAAAGCCTCCGTGAGACCCAGCGATTGCGCGACGACATCGAGACCGCGTTCGACTATTGGCCGCGTCCGCTCAAGCGCCACACCTAGACCTCGAGCGAGCGTCCCTCTCGAGCGGAGCGGGCCGGAGTATTCGCGGCAAGACGTTTCCTCGCCGCGGGGTCGTCATCACAAGGCGATAATCGCTTTGACCAGAGCAGACCGGATCTCGATCACCGAACGCCGCCACACGGGATCTTCACCAGGACTACAGCGAGCGCCGAGCTGAAGCTGACGCGCTTGCCGGCGGATTTCAGGCATCGCGACAAGCGCCGTTGATCCCGCAGGATGGGACGCTGGAGGCGCGCAAGCGGCTACGCGCGGCGCTCGTCGCTCCGCTCCTCGCTTCGCGCGCAGCCGCGTACCCGGCCCTCCTCGTTGTTTCCTTTGAGGTCGAGGATGTCCAGCGCCCAGCTCCATGTCCAGCGCCCAGCTCCTCAACCGCCCCCGCGGTCGTCAGCGTGCCTTTAGCCGGTTAACGGAGGCATACGGAAACGAAAAGCCGCGCCTTTCTCAAGCTGCGCGCCCGGCTCGCCGACGAACTCGGCGTCAGCGCCCACACGTAGCTGCCGCACCTCGCGCTACGGTCACCAGACCGGTGGCGAACATGTGCGGCGACATCCCTGTGACGGTCACGATCGACGATCGGCCCTGCGAGGCGCGCACCACCTACAGCTGGGCCGCCGGTGGCGCCGTCCTGACGCTTTCCACCGTTCTCCCGGAGCGAGGCCTCGCCGCCGAGCTGATCTCGACGTACGTCGGGCACAGCGACACGGCGACGATTGTCACTCATCTGATGCTCGGCCCGGTCGGGCATCCATCTTCGATCGCCACCGCGGAGCACGCGCACGAGGACCTCGATCCCGTCGAGAGCGTCCGGGAATGCGCGTATGACCATGCCCACCAGCTGATCGAGCTCCTCAACGCCGCCGGACGCCAGCTCACCGTGCAACTCGACGAGCCGAGCTTCGCCGAGCTGGAGCGCTGCGGATAGGCCGGCCTACACCCGCGGCGCGCCCCGTCGGGACGAAACTCCGGGCAACTCCCGCGCTGTCATGCGGACACGGCGGGTGGATTCCGTGCCTGACCGTAGTCCGGGCGGTCCGCGCCGCTTCAAGGTCGCTTCACTCCCTCCCTCAAATGCTCGGTTCCGCCCGAACCACACCGGGGCCAATCCGGGCACATCAACCACCCACCGAGCCCGCGGTCACCGAGGAGGCACGCGTGACGAAGATCATCATCCACATCGAAGCCGCCCGCGAGCACCCCGCGTTCGTCGCCGAGCTCGACGCCGCAGGCTGCGAGATCGAGCTCTACGACGACCTCGACTACGTGAGACGGACCGAGCTCCGCGCGGCCCTCGACGAGTCGGTGCTCGCCAGGATGACCCCGACGAGCTCGACTGACCCCGATCCGCCCGGCTAATCGAGGCGCTGGCGGGTCGACGGCGCGCCGGTCGCGGGCACCGACCCCTCCCATCGTCGCACGCCGTCCGGGCGTGCCCGGGGTCGGGGATCGGCCCCGCACCCGGCGAGGCCACAGACGCAAGGAGGGCCACATGGCCACCATCACCGCAGCCGAAACACACGACGAGGCGGCGATCGACGCAGTGCCCAATGGCGGCGTGCAGCTTCGCCACATCCCGCTCTCGCGGGTCGTTGTCCCCGAGTCGTTCAACCCGCGCCGCGAGGTCGCAGACGATCGCGAGCTCGAACAGCTAGCGGACTCGATCCGCACCGACGGCTGCCTGCAACCGATCCGCGTCCGGGCCACCGACCACGGCGACTACGTCCTCATCGCCGGCGAGCGCCGATACCGCGCCGCGCTGAAGGCATGCGTCATGGAGCTGCCCGCGATCATCCGCCCCGCCGGCACCGGCGACGACGAGGAACAGTCCGACCTCCTCGTCGAAGCTCTCCTCGAGAACGACCTGCGCCAGGATCTCGACCCCCTCGCCCGGGCGCGCGGGTACCAGCGACTCGTCGACACCGGGTTGACGGTCAAGGGCGTCGCCGAACGTCTGCAGACGACGCAGGCCCGCGTGCGTGAGCATCTGCGAATCCTCAAGCTCCCCGAGGAGCTCCAGGGCAAATTCGCCTCCGGTGAGATCCCGCTGAGGGCAGTGAAAGCGCTCGGGCAGCTCGCCGGCATTCACCCAGGGCTTGCCATCGCGGCCGCTCAACAGGTGCTGGCCCCCAACGATGCGTATGAGCCGTACGGGTGGGCCGACGTGGAGCGCGCGCCCATTGAGGTGGCGCTCGCAGCCGGCGACCTGCCCGAAGGCGTCTACCGTCCGCACACGGCATACCCGGTCAGGGCGTTCGCGCTCAGCGAGAGCGCAAGCAAGGACCTCGCGGCAATCGAGCAGATGCTCGGAAGGCCGGTCGAGCGCGTCCAGTTCGACGGGAGCGACGTCGCGCAGGCCCGCGCGCTCGGCGCGGCCCACGGCGAGAACTGGCACACGGTCATCGTCGGAACCGATGTGGCCGCCCAACTGGTCGGCGACTACCTCGCGCGGAGCGTGAAGGAGCTGCGCAGGCGCGCCCGCGAGGAACGCAAGCTCGCGCGCAGCAGCCAGGCTCCAGCGAACGGGTCGTCTGGGAGTGGCGCGGCCGACGGCTCGACTGGGTTCGCCGGCACCGGGAACGGCGCCACGGTCGATTCGGAAGAGGCTCGTCGTGCGGAGCGGGAGGCCGAGCGGCAGGCGCGAGAGGACGCGACCAGGTTCAACCTCGAGCTCGGCCGCGCTGTATTCACGTCCTTGTCGCGGGTGCGGGTCGACGAATCGGTGCTGAAGCTGCTCGCCTCGGTTGAGATCGTCGGCGAGCTCGCCGATGTCGCGATGCGCGGCGCGCGCTACGGATTCCCCGGCTGGGTCACCGAAACCACCCAGAAGAACGGCAAGACGAAATACGGCTACCTCGAGAAGCCGGAGGCCGAGCAACGCGCCAGCGACTACCTCCGCGGCGCGACCAAGCCAGGCGAGATCGCCGGCCGACAACTCGCCCTGCTCGCGATGGCCACCTACGCCGACCAGAACGCCGTCGCGGCTTCGAGCCGTAGCTGGCACCACATCAAGGCCAGCGGCCCGTGGGCCATCGACGCCGACGGGCTACTCGACAACCTCGTCGCCGACAACCTCCCAGGCGCGGCGCGTGCGCTGCTCGCGCCGGTACTCGAGCGCCGCAAGACCGAGCGGCAGGAACGATCCGCGGCGCGCAAGGCGCGCGACGGGGCCCTCGCAAGGCTGGAGAACATCGAGGAGCGGATCGGCGAGCTAGCCGTCGAGGAGGTCGACCGGGCCGAGCGTGATCTCGATGCGGTCTGGGCGCGCTGGACGCCAGAGCACACCAGGCTCCGTGACCGACTCGCTGCGCGGCGCGCGGAGCTCGCCGCGTCCGAGAAGCCAGTCGATGGCACCGAGCCGGTCTCGGCCGAGCAGTAGGCGACGTGCCCGTCTCGGTGCGGGAGCCGGCGGGCGGGGCCAGTTTCGCACGCCATCCAGGCGTGCGGCCCTCGCTCCGACCGGCCCCGCACCGAGCGGAGCCACCATCACAAGGAGTGGGTCATGCCCGCAGGAATCACCAGCAGCGACTCGATGTTCTCCGTCCGCCAGACCCCCTGGCACGGGCTCGGCGCCGTTCTAGACCAGCCGCCAACGACCATCGCCGACGCGATCGAACGCTCCGACCTCGGCTGGCGCGTCGAGCGCGAGCCGATCGCGATCGACCGCAGCGACGTCGCCACCGTCGACGACTGGTGGCTGCCCCGTTGTGAAGAGATCCCCGGGTGGTGGGCCAACGTCCGCCAAGACACCCGCCAAGTCCTCGGCATCGTCGGCGAGCGCTACCGCATCGTCCAGAACATCGAAGCCTTCCAGTTCGTCGATCAGCTGATCGGTTCCGCAATGCACTTCGAGACCGCCGGCAGCCTCCACGGCGGACGTCGCGTTTGGGTCCTCGCCCAGCTCCCCGAGCACATCGAAGTCGGCGGCGACCCCGTCCGCCCCTACGTCCTGCTCATGAACAGCCACGACGGCTCAACCGCCGTCGTCGCCGCATCGACGCCTGTCCGCGTCGTCTGCCAGAACACGCTCAACTGGGGACTCGAACGAGCCCGCCAGAAGTACTCGATCCGCCACACCGAGAAGATCCGCGAGCACGTCCACCAAGCCCGCCGCGTACTCGACCTCTCGATCGACTACTACCAGCAGTTCAAACGCGCGGGCGACCAGCTCGCGACCGAGCGACTCAGCGACGCTCAGCTACGCCGAGTGCTCGACGAGCTCTACCCCTCCGGGACAGACGACACCGCGAGCGATCGCACCCGCCGCTCACGCGAGCAGACCAAGCACCGGATCAGCGAGCTGTTCGCGCGCGGCGAGACCCAGGGCAACGCGCCCGGCACCAAATGGGCCGCCATCAACGCCATCATCGAACACGCCGACTGGATCCGACCCCTCAACGCCGGATCCCAGCGCTTCGCCCGCGCAATCGACGACGGCGGACGGAAGACCAGGGCGCTCGACCTCGTGACCGCGGCGTAGAGGGCCGCAGAGTCAGGCTGGTGCTCAACAACTAGCAGGCGCGTCGTCGTGAGTTGTGCTTGGTCGCTCAAAGCAGCGGCGGGACTCGCGCCGACTGGAGCACAAAAACGGCGCTCCTGCACCTTCCGTGGGTGAGGTGAGACCGGTCGCGGGGTAGCGCGGCCATCGTCGTCAGTCAAGCAGCGCCTCGGTGGCTTGTCGGTGGGCGCGAGCCGTTTCGGCTGCTCGTAGCGGG
>Ga0335078_10006961_pt1 | contig 16745 bp, 11 predicted proteins | sample Lox_Sample_32_FD_206711 | JGI IMG/M metagenome (GOLD analysis project Ga0335078, IMG submission 206711) | Soil microbial communities from Loxahatchee National Wildlife Refuge, Florida, United States - Lox_Sample_3.2 | ecosystem: Environmental > Terrestrial > Soil > Wetlands | place: USA... | reverse complement strand
GTTGCTACGCCCGTTCCGATTACGGTGACCAGCGTTAGCCCGGTTAGTGGGAATTATGCCACTGCCTCGGCTTCGATCACTGCACAAACGACGAAGATTCAGAACGTTAGCTCGGCAGTCGCAATTCCGTATATCTCGCAGTTCCAGGCAAACGATTTGACGGATCTCAATGCCACATTAACAGCCGCCGGCGTCGGGATGCAGGTTGGCATCACCGCCACAACTACGCCTGCGGCCAGCGGCAAGAACGTAAGCGTGAGCGTGACGTGGCTGGCGGGGCCCATTACCACGACTCCCAGCTTCAACACCGCCATACTGAACTTTACGATTTCTTGTTTGTTTATTTGTTATCCCTGAGTTCATGAGCCTGCGCATCGATCAGCTCAACACGACCTGCCACGCGCCTCCCCAACGCCGGAAGGACGCCGGGGTTGTGGACCGCCTGGCGCGCGGGCGATTCGCGAACGATCTCGCCGGGCACCTTGGTCCGAGCCTCGCGCGGCAGCCCGCCATCGTGCGCATCCGCCAGTTGCCGATGCGCGTGATTATTCCCGCATCCGAAATGAACGAAGAGGCCTTGTCTCTCAGGTGGCGGCAGGAATTCGGCAGGGCGCTATTCACGGCGCTCGCTTATCCCGCGGGCGCCGGTCCTTTTGAAGTCTATCGCGCCGAGTCGATCGCCAGCTTTATCGCGTCGGCCATTCGCGATTCGCTCGATGGAACTGCGTCCACCAAGTGGCAGTATGCCGAGTTCGAAACATTCTTTCGCCGGGGCGCCACCGGGGCCGCGCTGGCGCTGATCTGCGAGTGGCCGGCACAGACGCTGGCGGTGCTGATCGACCTCGCGCAGCACGGCGCGCTGGCCCGCCTGCTGGCCCGCTTCGACGACTTGGCCATGGAAAGGCTGTTTGCTCTGCTGGCGCGCCCGCCGGACGCCGGTGCGGAGCCGCTTTCCGTCGCGGATCTCGTGGCAGCCGCGAGGCTGGTGCTCGCGCGCCTGCCCGAAAAGACCGCCGCACTGCGGTCGCGAGCCTACGCGTTGAGTCTCTTCGTTGAAACTCAACGGCGGCCCCAGCCGTGGCGATCGCCGCGCGCACTTTTTCACGCCTTGCTCGCCATCGCGGTTCTGTTGAACGAGGAAGTGTTTTGGCCTGGCATCCCGCATGATGAGACTTGGACGCAGCAGCTTCCCGCCAACGTGCCGGCCGTGTTGGAGAGCCTCGCCCGAGAGATTCGCGAGCAGTTGGGGCCTGGTTGGATCGCGACTGCGGGCGGCGCGCGCACGCGGGGCGGAACTACCGCGGCCCGCATCGCCGAACTGCACCAGCTTCTGAACAGTCTGCGCGCCGAGCTCAAGGTGCCGCCGCCCTCCGCCGGGCCCCCGGAGGTCCGTTGGATATCGAGCGAATGGTGCGGCCTGTTTTTCCTTGCCGGCGCATTAACGCGGCTGGGCTGGATTCCCGCCTGGAGGCAGCTCGCCGAATTTCAGACGGGCGGAGTGGCCTGCCTTGCCGCCGGCCTGGCGCTGGCGGTCGCGGAGAAGTTCGACCCGGCCGTGCCCCCGCTCGATCCGGGGATCGCGCTGTTCGCCGGTTATATCGACGATCCGGACCTGGCGCACCTGCGCCGGGTGTATCAGGAGTTCCCCCGCGAAGTACGGCTAAAAGTGCTGCGCGCGGCCTTGCCGCACGAGGCCGTGGACGATGCCGCCGAAAACTGGCACAGTGCCTTCGAGCGCTTGGCCGGCGCTCTGCTGCGCGAGTTCGCCGCGCGCATCCGCGGCTTCCGGCAGGCGACCCGCCAGGGCATCGTGCGCAGCTTCATCGCGCGGCCGGGCCGGATTCGTATCGAAGCCGGGCGCATCGTGGTCTTTCCCGCCCCGAGTCCGTTTTACGTGGCGCTGCGCATCTCCGGAATGGACGCGCCGGCCGATCCACCCGTGGGACTGGGTGGACGCCGCATGGAGTTCGAGTTGGGAGATCTCTAGATGGATCCGTACCGCGACAGCATCGAGCACCTTACCGACGAGCTGAAGCGCGTCGATCTGCTGATCCGGCGCGCCTTGACCATTGCCAGGGATCGCCGCCCGCAAGGAAACGAGGAATATCGCGGTCTGCTGATCTCGGAGCCCGAAATCGACGAAATGCTCGAGGCGGGCGAGTTCCTGCTGCAACATTGGCACAAGCAGGACAAGAACCATGACAAGCTGGACGGGTTGGACCAGAAACTGGAAGAATCGCGCAAAACCATCGATTTGCGCCGCGAACTTACGGACAAGACCGGCCGCCGCCTCACCCTGCCCCACGTGGCCGAGCGGTTCGGCTTGTCGGCCGCGGAAGTGGATCTCCTTTTGCTGGCCATGGCGCCGGAACTCGAGCCGCGCTATGAAACCCTCTACTCCTACCTGCAGGACGACGTTACGCGGAAGCGCCCCAGCGTGGACCTGGCGCTGAACCTCATCTGCCGCAGCGAGCGCGAGAAGCTATTCGCGCGGCGCTTCCTGGCCCCCGGCGCGCCGCTGGTTCACTTCCGCATGCTGGAGTTGCTCGAAGAGTCGCACGACCGTCAGGCTACGCTGCTGCGCAAGTTCCTCAAGATCGAGGATTCCATGTTGCGCTTCCTGCTGGAGCACGCTCCCACCTCGTTGGCTTTGGGCACGTTTGTGGTCCCGCGGACAACCATCGAAAGCCTGGAAGTCGACGAGGCGACTCGCACCCAGCTTCGCAACCTGGTGGATTCCGTGCAGCGGGCTGGCGCCGCCAAAACGGTGATCCGTGCGGTGGGCTCCGGACGACCCGAGTTACAGGCCGTGGCCGCGGCCCTAGCGCAGGCCCAGCAACGGTCCCTGATCACGGTGGATTTAGGAGCTCTGGAGAGCGACTCCGCCGATATCAACGGGCTGATCCGGGACGTGGCCCTGTACGACACTGTACTGGCGGTCTTCGCCGCCGGCTTGCCTGAGGCGCCCGCCCCGGCCGAGGAGTCGCCGCACACCACGCAAGCCCGCAAACAGTTCTGGCGCGCGCTCGACGAACTGCCGGGACACGCCATAGCCCTGGGCCCGGAAAGCACTTTCGGAGAGCTGCCGCCGGATCTGCACATCTGGAAGATCGAGCTCCAGGCCGCCAGTTTCGAGCAGCGCCGCCAAACGTGGGAGACCGCCCTGGCGGGCCTGTCCGCCGACGCCGATGCCGGCCGCCTGGCCGACGCATTCCGCTTCGGCGGCCCGCATATCCGCCAGGCCATCACGCTGGGTCATTCCCTGGCTGCCCTCCGCAATCCTTCCGATCCGGCGCCCTCGATGAGCGATCTGATGGAAGCCGGACGCGCGCTGAGCGGCTCGAACCTGCGCCGCTTTGCCACCGTGATCCAGCCGCGCTACACCTGGGCCGATATCGTTCTGCCCGATGAAAAGCGCCGGCAGCTGGATCAAATTGCGGCGCGTGTGAGGCACCGCCGTACGGTGCATTACGACTGGGGATTCGGCGAGAAGCTCTCGCGCGGCAAGGGATTGAATGTGCTGTTCGCCGGCCAATCGGGCGTCGGCAAAACTATGGCCGCGGAGGTGCTCGCCAGCGATCTGTCGCTGGTGCTGTTCCAGATCGACCTTTCGAGCGTGGTCAGCAAGTACATCGGTGAGACCGAGAAGCACTTGGCTGCGATTTTCCGCGAAGCCGAGATGAACCAGAGCCTGCTGTTTTTCGACGAAGCTGACTCCCTGTTCGGCAAGCGCACGGAAGTGAAAGACGCGCACGACCGGTATGCGAATCTTGAAGTCAACTACCTGTTGCAGCGCATCGAGCAATACGAAGGGCTGGTGATTCTTGCTACCAACATGCAGCGCAACCTGGACGACGCCTTCCTGCGCCGCATGCAGGAGGTGGTCGACTTTCCTTTTCCGGACGAAGCCTTGCGCGAGCGCATCTGGCGGAAGCACGTGCCCGCGCGCGCGCCAGTGGACGCGAACATCGACTACGGGTTTTTGGCGCGTCAATTCAAGCTGGCCGGCGGCAACATCAAGAACGCCGTGATGACCGCCGCGTTTCTGGCGGCCAGCGCGGGAAAAAAGATCGGCATGGCGGAGATGATCCGCGGCGTGCGGGCGGAGTTGCAAAAGCAAGGCAAGCTGGTGATGAAGGCGGACTTCGGAAAGTACTTTGAGACCGCGCAGACGCCGCCGGGGACGGTTGACGACGTCAGACACTGACAACTTATGCGGGCCGTCAGGGAATCAGATTCGCTCGAGTGCGCGGTTCCATCCCGAACTTCGGAAACCGATGGACCGCGCGCAGCCCCTCCCACGCCAAGTGCAAAGTTCGAGCCGTTGGCGGAGGAGTTCTTCGGCGCCGAGTCTCTTTCGGTGCCGCGATTGAAAGCACCCGTGTTGCAGCGGGCGCAGCGGTTGTATGGCAACCGCGCCACGCAGAAGATGGTCATGCGCGCCCGGACGCTCCAACGCCAGTGCCCATGCGGCGGAACCTGCGCGAAATGCCAGGCAGAGGAGGAGCAACGCGCGCTGCAGCGCAGTGCCGTCAGCCGTGCTCCAGCGGATTTCGAAAGCATTCCCACAACCCATGGAGAACCCCTCGACACCGCTACGCGTGCGCCTCTGGAGTCGCACTTCGGGGCGGATCTGGCCGGCGTCCGCGTTCACACCGGTCCGGAGGCCGCGGAATCTGCCGCCCGGCTGGACGCGCTGGCTTACACCGCGGGCCGCGACATCTACTTCGCGCATGGTACGTACGCGCCGGCGAGCACAGCCGGACAGCGCTTGCTGGCGCACGAGGTCGCGCATGTGGTGCAGCAAAGCTCGGGGAAAGAGCCTACCCTCGCCGCGAAGTCGTCGCGCGGAGTGAAGATCGGCGCGCCTGAAGATGGACTGGAAACCGAAGCCGAAAATGAAGCGCGAAACTTCATGGCGCGTGAACCCGCCACGGTCGGCCAAAGCCACCCCCCTGCGCAGCGCGACGGGGCTCGCGGGCTTTCCGCAGCCGGGCTGGCGATTCAGCGAAAGGAGGCCGAACGAGACTGCTGCTGTTGCGCCGAGACCATCAACATCCGGAACATTCGGAAGAAAGACACCAGTACCGAATGGGGCCACAGCTTCGAGGCCGCAATCGATTTGGACTATGAAAAGGCGGCGACCAAGGCAGGATGTGCTCTCGAGTGGTGGGAGAAGACGGATTTACCGTATGGTTCGTTCGGCATGCAGCCTAATAAGTGGACGAATATCGCGGTTGCTAATCCCGGAGAGATGGTGTGGCCAACTGGTTTGAGAAGCCCATGTTCTGGAAAAGAGACTTTCACTGAACCGGATGACGGTCCCGCGCTGGCAAAACTCCCGGGCCGCAATGCCACGCGGACCCTATACTTTGCCATTCGGATCAAGAGTGCGCCCGGCTGCCCATGTTCCACGCCGAGTCAGACAACTGTTTTTGCGACGCAGAAGCTCACCATGAAAGATGGAAAAGGTGAAACCGCAAGTTTCGACGAAGGCATTGATCGGAGCGGACTAAGCGGCCTGCCGGAAAGTTAAATGGTAAGAGGTGATGCGTGCCGCCGAAACAGTTTCGTTCGAGAACGAGGCTCCGGTTCGAAGTTCGGGGTCGGCAGGGCCGCGCTCTGCGGCTCCCCCGCCCGCAAGCGGCTTCGACCTCTATGTGGACAAGCTCTTCGTTGTGGGGTCCCTTTCCGTCGGTCAATTGAAAGCCCCCATCCTGCAGCGGGCGCAGCGGCTGTGCGGCAACCGCGCGTCGCAACAGATGGTGATGCGCGCGCGCGTCTTGCAGCGGTGCTCGTGCGGCGGCACCTGCGCGAAATGCCGGGAAGAGGAAGAACAGCGCGCACTCCAGCGCAGTTCTACGAGCCCTGTTCCGGCGGATTTCGAAGGCATTCCCACAACCCATGGAGAGCCCCTCGACACCGCTACGCGTGCGCCTCTGGAGTCGCACTTCGGGGCCGATCTGGCGGACGTCCGCGTGCACACTGGTCCGGAAGCGGCGGAATCCGCCACCCGGCTGGACGCGCTCGCTTACACGGCGGGCCGCGACATCTACTTCGCGCGGGGCATGTATTCGCCGTCGAGCAGCAGCGGACGGCGTTTGCTGGCGCACGAGGTCGCGCATGTGGTGCAGCAAAGCTCCGGCAAAGAGCCTGCCATCGCCGCGAAGTCGTCGCGCGGCGTGAAGATCGGCGCTCCAGACGATTCGCTCGAAGATGAAGCGGAGAAGAAGGCTGAGGAGTTCATGACCGGGGCGCAGCTTGGCGAACTCACGGACGAAGAACAGCGGAAGCGGCACGAGTCGTCAGGCGCCGTCCAGAGATTCATTCAACGCCAGTGCGCCACAGGAGCCATTTGCACTCCCCCCATTCCAGGAGCGCCCGGTCAGTACGCCTCCAAAGCCTTGACGGAGGAAGAGCCAGGCCGGAAGGCACTGGCTGCGCAGCCGGCGGCGCAAGTCCAGGCGTCCGGACACGGGCGGGAGGCGGTCAATCTCGAGCGGATGGCTCGCGAGGCGGGCTATGACCTAAGCCTGGTTCATGGCATCTTCGTCGATCTGGCAATCAAAGCGGGGGGATGGACGCGGGCTTGCAAGGATATTATTACTGGCTATGCCGGAAGTCCCCCGTCGTGCATCGCTATTCCCGACGATCTGGAGAAGGGCGCCGAACTCTTTTACCGCGACGCCACCGCTGCCCAAATTCAGCAAAATGGTGTGCCCGTCGATCGGGCCCTGTTCCGCACGCAGGCCCTGCAGATTATTGCTCATGAGCTCGGACACGCGCGTTTTGGAGCGGCCAGCCGTCCGGCTCCCGCCGGGACAACCTGCACGCGTTCCACGATCATTTATACGGATACGAGCAGCTCGCCTCAACGACCGTTCGACCTGAACTTCTACCTCAGCGAGTTGGTGGCGATTATGAGTGAGTTTCCTCCTCTGTATCGCGGCGCCATGACGGGCAATCAAGCTATTCGCGATTTTGTGAAGCCTTGGTTTACTTATAAGGTTGACACTGCCGATGAGAGCATTAAAGGTATTTTGACGTCTTTGCGTTGTAAGTGCAGTTGTCAGGATGTCGACGCATTCGTACGGGACACGTTTATCTTCGCGGCGGCCCAATGGACGCAGGCGCAACGAAACACGTTCAACGCCATCATGACGGCTTGGCCGGGCATCAACTGGCCGATACACGAAGACCCGGTTTGCCTGGATCGGTGTGAAGACGCTTTCAAATCCTGTCTAAGCAGTTATAGCGCTCCAGGAATGGGAGGCATGCAATGCGTGGCTGCCCGGTCGCAGTGCTTCAGCGGTTGCCGTGCGTAAGGATTAACAGGCCATGGGCGCTGCCGCCGAAACAGTCTCGATGGAGAAGGAGGCTCCGATCCGGAGTTCGGAACCTGGCGGCCAGCTCGCTGCGCCGGCTTTGCCTGGGTCGGTACCAGACCCATTCGTGGAAAGGCTCTTCGGGGGCGCGCCGGCGCAGCCTCCCGATTCCGCGATCGGATCGCTTTCGGTGCAGCGATTGAAAGCACCCGTGCTGCAGCGGGCCCAGCGGCTGTATGGCAACCGCGCGTCGCAACGGATCGTGATGCGTGCGCGAATATTGCAGCGGCAATGCGCCTGCGGTGGCGCCTGCGCGAAATGCCAGGAAGAGGAGGAGCAACGCGCGCTTCAGCGCCGCTCGGCAGCCCGTGCTCCAGCGGAGTTTGACGGTATTCCCGCGGGCCGCGGCGAACCTTTGGATGCTGCTGCGCGTGCGCCTCTCGAAGCGCACTTTGGCGCGGACTTGGCGGACGTCCGCGTGCATGCCGGACCGGAAGCGGCGGAATCCGCCACCCGACTGGATGCACTTGCATACACCAGCGGGCGCGATATCTATTTCGCGGCGGGCATGTACGCGCCGTCGAGCAGCGGTGGCCGTCGGTTGCTGGCGCATGAAGTCGCGCACGTGGTGCAGCAGAGTTCCGGCAAGGAGCCCGCTATCGCCACGAAGTCGGCGCATGGAGTGAAGATCGGGGCCCCGGATGATCCGCTCGAGGAGGAAGCGGAGAAGAAGGCCGAACAGTTCATGTCGGGCGCACCGCCTGAAGAACTGACTGATGAGGAGCAGCGGAAGCGGCGCGAGTCGTCGGGTACGCTTCGAAGGTCCATCCAGAGACAGGGTGGTACGGCTCAGTCGCCCGCTCCAGTCTCCCCGCCGCCAGGCGGGGCCGCCGCCCAGACGGCGAGCATCCCTTATGCCGAGTTCACTCTGACAGACGATCCCGTTCAGCTCAAAGCTGAACTGGTCAAGATAACCATCGCACGGGGAATCCATGGCCCGGACGACGTTCTGGTTTGGATCAGGTTTCCCAACACTCAAATCTGCAACACCCCGGGCAATCCGAGCGAGGCCTGCCTGAATTATGTCAAGGCCAAGGCCAAGATTATCAACGTCCTGGAAAAAGTTGTGCCCGAGGTTCGCACGGACATCCAGAAGACGCAGGCTGCCTTCCTGGGAGATATCGATGCGGCAGCGACGCAGAACCTTTTTGAAAATCGCGCCTATATCATGCAGCGCAAGGAGGCCTTAGGGTTGGCGGCAGGCGCCAAGAACCCGCTGAGTGACAAACAGAAGGCCGAGTGGCGGCATCAGATCCAGGACTTGGCCTGGGAGGTCTGGGAACTCAAGCAGGCGCAGGACAAATTGCGCAAAACGGTCATCGGCTACTATCCGTTGGCGTTCGCGGGATTTTCGCCCATCTATTTCGATCCCGACAACGCCCAACGTGATCCATACGAAGGCGTTCAGGGCACTCGTCCAAAGTGGGAGGACTTGAGGTTTACCTGGGATCTGATAGGCGCGGAGATTGCGGATATCGCGGGCAAATATCCGGAGATATACGGCGCTTTGGCCTCCAAAGCTCCCCAAGACGAGTTGCTCAACATGTCGCGTCTCATTCCCGAAGCGTTCGAAAAGAACACTTCCCGGTTGCTCGATGAGATGTTGGCGAGAATCGACGACGTAGAGCAGAAGCTTGGCAAGTCGATCGATCTTTTGGATCTGAAACCGCTCATTACGCGATTGCTGCAGGGCGGCGCCGCCCCATCAGGACACACCTGGGGCACCGGGTTCGATCACAAGGTGGCGCAGTCCCTTGTGGACGACCGGGAACAAGGGAAAAAGGCTGCCGACACCTTGGCCACTGCCGCGGAGATCATCGGCTTGCTGATTGCCACCTTCGCCTCGGGTGGGTTGGCGTTACTCATCGGCGGTACGTTGGCCGTCGGTGTGCCGATCGCACGCGGAATCTCAGACTGGAGCAAAGCGAACGAGCTCGATGAGGCGGCCAAAGCGACGCCGAAGCCCGGTACCGATATCGTCGCCCAAGCTCAAGCCGACTTGATCAAGGCTAAGGCCGTCGGCGAGATTGTCCGCGGCGTGTTTAACGCGATCACATTGGGTACGGCAGCCGCCTGGCAGGCCGTCCGTGGGGCGCTGACCGCTGCGAAGTTGGGGCGGATAGGGGAATTGCCGGCGGCGGAGGCTGCGCAACTTATCGAGAAGGCGCTGGGCCAGTTGGGCGCCGCCAAGACGGTCGCCTCGTCTGGCAAGACCATAGAAGAACTGCTCGCGATCATCGGCGAAGGCTCTCCGGCCGTAGGGCCGTTACGCGCGTACAACGCTCAGTTGATCGCCAAGCCCTTCGCTGAGATCACACCCGCGGACCTCGCTGCGAGCGAGGCGCTCCAAAACCGGGTGTTCGACATGGCTCGCGGCGTCCAGGCGCGTCAGCAGGCGCTAGCCGATCGAATCCTGGCAAAAGTTGGGAAGGGCGGAAGCGCAAATTCGATCTTGAAACGTCCGGATGTGAAGACCTTTTCAAAGGGCGTTCTGGAGAAGAGCGAACGCAATGCCTACGACACAATCTCTCAAATGGACGACATGGTGCGCGGCCGCTTCGACATGCCCGATAAAAAAAGTGTCGAAGCAGTCGCAAAGGCCCTCACCGAACAATCTGAGTTCAAAGTCGTTCAAAACATACCGCCACGAATCGATGAGGCTACCGGGGTTGTGCGATACCCACGCTATCACATCATCTTGCAAGATGCTGAGACAGGCCTGACGCACGAATGGCAGGTAGGCACGGAAGCTTTGAGCAAACTGTATGAAACGCCTGGCGTCACCATTCCGGAAGAGCTGACCGAAGCTGCCGCTCAACTGGGAAAGAAATTTAACCCGGATTTGCACGATATTGAATATGATGTGTTTCAATCGATCAATAAGACGGACCCAGGCCTCGCAGCGCGATATGGATTGCCGGAATTCATTGCGAAGGTCGCCCAAGCTTCGCAAAAAGCCGGGGCTCAAGGCGCGGCATTCAAACAGCTGGGGCAGACTACGGCTGTACTGCACACGGAAGCCAGCAGTATCCTGGCGCGGCTTGTGCAGGAAAAGGGGGCGGAGTGGGTTGCGCAGTTCTTTCACTGACAAGGAGGTTTAATGTTCGGACCGATCCACGTCGCAACGGATGACCGTCTGCTCGGGTTGACTCAGAAGTGCCCGGATTGTGGGAGGCAAATTTATTCTAACGGCAAAATGTACTATGAGGACGATAGCGCAGTTGAGTGGTCCATCGGATACTGGTGTCCTTATGACAAGGAGATGATTCGGATCTGGACTCCAAATGACAAACCACTCCTGGACGAAGTGACTAAAGATATCGACATTTCGTCTTTGCCCATTTTGGGTGCGCCGCCTGGATAATGCGGGTAGCAAGGATTTGCAAACTCCATGCACCTGACCCACACCACCATCACCCGCATCCTCGAAACCGCATCGCGACACATCCGCCGCGACATCTCGGGCGCGTCGTTTACCATCCTCTGCACCGTCGAGGAAGGTCCCGCGTGCCGCTTCGCCTCTGCGGATTGGGCGGACCAGGCTCTGGCCCCGCTGGCCCTGCGCATCATGGATGAGATCGGTTGGAAGGCGATCGAGCATGCCGCCCGCCGGCAGGTGGTCGTGCGCTGCGCCGTCCCACTGGCGGACCCCGCCAATGCACATTGCGAGTGCGATCGGGGCGACGGCTTCGCTCTTTTGGAGGTTCGCGATTGATGCCCCGGCGCGGATCGGTTATGGTGGTTCGCATGATGACTTCCAACTTACGCGGCGGGCGGTAAGGATGCGGCTCTGGCGCCCGTGGCTCTGGCTCTTTCGTCGCAGGCTCAAACAACTGCCGGCGCCCGCGGCCGGCGGCCTGAAGAAGTCGTCGCCACCGGATGGGACCCCTGAATTCGCGCCTTACGCCATCGCCAGTCTGGAAACGCCGGCATCCTCTGCCTTGCGCCCGCCGGTCGAACGGATAACTCAGCCTGTCATCACGGCAACCGCGGCCATCGAAGCAAGCGCGGAGCCGGCTCAGCCCGCGCTGCCGCCGGTTGTGCCCGCGGAATTAATTGAAAGCGGCCCGCCCGAGCCCCAGTCCGGCGCCCCGCCCGAAGCCTCATCGTCGCCCGCGCCCGTCGCGGGGCCACCGGCCGCCAGGTACCCGGAGAGCTGGATTCGCGACCGCGCGCGCTATTTCTCGTCCGGCCGGTATGCGCCGCCACGGGCAGGCGCGGAAAGCTTTCTGGCCCCGGATTTGTTGTTCCGGCTCGGAATCGATACCCGCCGCATGCTCCCCGAGGCGTCGTCCGCGCCACCCCCGCCAGCCGCTCCGCCCTCCGTGGTCAAACCGCCGCCGCGGCTGATGGACGATTTCACGACCACCTGGGACCCGGCTCCCCCGGCCGCCGATCCGTCGGGCCGCGTGCTATCGGTAGATCCGCTTCTTCTCACGCTTTTCTTCAGCACCCGCGAGGCAGGTCCGGTGGTGCCCGCGGAAGCCACCGCGGAGTACCTGACCGAACCCACCCTGCTCGCCCACGCGATCGCTCTGCGCAGCCGGCTGTTGCAACACTGGACCTCTGGCGGTGCCCCGGTTACCACCCGCCAAGTCTACGATCTGGCGTTGCAGATCGCGGGGCATCCCGGCACCGCCTTGTTGTTGTGTCACAATGTGACCAAAGCGTTCGCACGCGGTGGCGATGCCATCGGCTGGCGGCTGATCAACCGCGCCACCGGAGCGTGCTCCGATGGTGAATCGGCCTTTGTGCCCGCTAGTCTGTCTGGTGCTTTTGGCGCTCCCTCGATTTTTCATGCGCTCTTCGCCGCATCCGAATTGGGCGCGTCCGATGCCGGTTTCTGGTATCGCTACTATGCTTGCGCTGCTGCGGCCTGCTACGCGGCTAACGCCCAAACGCGAATGCCGCAACTGGCCCCCACACCGGACGCCGAGCAGGCCGCTTGGGGAATTGTCGCGGTGGGCCGGCGATTACGCTGCGCTTCCGTCGAATCGACCCCCGGCTATCGGGGATGGCTGTGGGTGAATGCCTGGGTATTTGTGGAGACCGCCACTTACAGTCGCAATCGGCAGGCCGCGCACGCCGAATCCGTTAACAGTCTGCGCGGCGCGTGTTTCGGGCTCTCGCAAGCAGGCAGTACGCCCAATTCCGCCTGGCGCTGGGGTGTGCCGGAAACGTGCGCGGCAACCAGCGCGGACGTCATCCCAGTCGCTGAATGGCTCGATCCGCCTCACACTTGAAACCAGTGGTTGCGGACTCCACGCTCCCCCTATGCTGCTCAATGGGCTGCCGGGGGTGCCACGGCTCCGGGCGCCTGCCGCTCCCGCACCGCCGCTTGCGCCTCCTCGAAAACCTGCGCGAAGAAGTCCCGCGACGTGGGCGAACAGCCGATGTGCAGCGTCCGGCTTCCCGCCGGCTCCTCGATGAAGCCTAGCGAGCCGTTCCACCCCAGATCGTCCAGCACAAACTGCAGGCACTCCCACTCTCCCGGCGGCAGCCCCGAAGCGGAAAGGTCGAACACCTGACCACTGGCGTGATCCATCACCCGCGCGCCGTGCGTCGCGCCCGCCGCGCCGGCCTCGCTCTTGGGAACCACCAGCGCCGTGGCTTCCAGTGGCGCGAATACTTCGCCCGGGCGCAAGGCCTCGTACAGCCGGCGGGTCTCGAACGCAATGTACGCCAGAGTCCCAATCGTCGAAGGCAGCGCCTTCGCGCGCCATCCGTCTTCCGCGCCATCCCCCGGCGAGAGCGCATGCGCATCTACCCGGTAACCCAGAAACTCCGGGTCGTCCGGAGCCACCGCCAATTTGCTCCCTTCCTCATTGCGCATGAGATCGCCGGCCTCGTAAACCAGATCCTGCGCCTTCAACCAGACCGACAATCGGTCCGGCGCCCTCTGGACCGGCGATGCCGCGTACTTGTATTCCGCGACCAAATCCCGGAACTCGCCCGGGTCGTCCCGAAACATGCGCAGCAATTGCTCCGCCCGCATCACGCGAAACCAGTAAGTGGGCGAGTAGTCGCGGTCCATCTGCGCGTGAATCGCTTCACACAACTCGCGATTCCATGCCGGGTTGCAGCCGAAGAAGACCTTGGCCACGCTGGCGGGCGGGTCGTCCAGCCCCCTTGTGTTTTTCGCCATGGCCCGGAAATCGGCCACGCAGCCCTCGCCGCAGTGGTAGGCCCAGATCGCCCAGTCGCGGGCGCCGTAGCGCTGCTCCATTCCCGCCAGGTACAGGGCTGCGGCCGGGATGGCCTTCTCGGGCTTCAGCCGGTCGTCGCGCACCATCGCCGTATAGGTCTCCTTATGGCGCACCGTGCGATACACCAGCCTGCCGCGCTTGTTCCGCACCGCGGTCTTCGTCTTGATCACGCGATGGCGCGTTACGTAGACGATACGTAATCCCATGCGTCTGCCGGTGGCTTCCGCAATCTGCAGGATGCCGCGCGGGCCGGCCGGGCTCTCGGCGTTCGCAATTCCCCAGCTCTCCAGATACGCTATCGCCTGCAGCACCGATGCCGGAAAGCCGGTCTTACGTTCGGCGTCGCGGAACAGGCGCTGCAAGCCCGAACTGTAGATGCGCTCCGCGCCCTGTGCCGCCATCGGCTCGCGCATGATGCCGAAGGTCTGCGCCTGGATCATGGCCTCCGTCCGCCGCGCCAGCGTCTCGTCCGTCAAATCCTGGCGGGCGAGGCCTATGCCCGGCAACCGGTGGGTGGGCACGAAATACTCGGGTTCCCCGCACCAGGCGGACTGCGTGGCCGTAAAGAACACGGCCAGCGCGGCCAGACATCGAGGCAAGCGGAGAATCATTTCGCCGACCGCGGCCGCAGCCCAAATTCCATGTGCAGCCGCAGGCTTTCGATCCAAACTGGCCCGCGGTCGTGGTTGAACGCCAGGTTGTTGTCGTGCTGTAGATCCAAGGTGGCGAAGAAGCCGGGGAACAGCCGCGCGCTGTAGTAACTCTCCCAGACGTATTCCGGCGCGTAATTGAGCCGCCCGTCTCCGATCAGGAAATCGAGCCCGCCTTGCGCCAGGTAGACCGCATGCACTCCGGAAACTCCACTCGCGGTGAATGACGTGGCGGCCACGTCGTCCTTCCGCTTCCACTTGCTGCCCTTCACCGATACGCCGCCGCTGGCCAGCCGGTCGATGGCCGTGAAGGCGAAATCCTGGGTCTTGCCGTCGCCCCACCCCAGGCGCACAAAGAATCCCGCATCGCGCGTGATCTCCTGCTCCAGGTTCACGCCCGTCCCATACTTCAGCGTTCCGTAGTGTTTGACGGCGTTGACATCCGGTGTCGTTCCGGTTTGTTCACCCAGCCGGATGGCATCCGCATAGCTGCCCGAATGCGTGTGATTGAAATACTGAAGCAGCCGGATGGTCCCCGCCTGGCTGCCCAGCGAGTATCGCCGCTCGCCTTCGACCACATCGCCGCGATCCACCAGCAACCGGCGGTCGAAGCGCCCGCCGTTGGCCACTGTCGGCTCGGCGGCGCTGGCGTATCGCCACGACCAGTTGCGTGTGTGCAACTCGTGCACCCAGCCCCACGTGTAGCCGCGCGTATCCGCCGGATAATCCCACGCGCCGTTGTACATCACCGCCCACGTCATGAACTGCGAGCGCGGATCGTGCGTGTAGGCATTGTTGTCGAAGAAATCGGTGAGCGAAAAGCGTCCCGCAGTAATGGTGTAGCGCACCACCGGGCGCTCGCCCGCCGCTTGATTATCGTCACTCTCCACATGTTCCTTCTCCGGTCCCAAGGCGAAGTCGTAAGTGAGATACAGCCGCGCGATGTACGGCTTGGGCGTGGCGCTGGCCACCCGCGGCAATTCGCCGTTGGAGGGGTTCGCCAATCCATCCACGCCGCTGAATCCTCTGCCGCCGGCGATCTCCGGATCGAAGACCAACTGCAGATTCTTGGCGAGCCGCGCATCGAAGAACAGCGTGGTAGTCAGAGAGACGTCGTTCTCGCGATAATCCTGCAGGCTAAGCGGCCCGCTATAAGGGGCGTTGAAGGCGCCGTGCGTCTGTCCGATGGACGTAGCCTGATAATACAGGTTCCAGATCTCGGAAGCCCCGCCATCGGACGACTGCGCCACCAGCCGGCAATTGAACCACAAAACGGCGATAACAGTTATGAACGCCTTCATGCGCATCTTCCAATCTACCAGGGAGCCGCGCCCGCCTGCCGCCGCAAATGGTAGCCTCAGAAGATGCACTCCAAATCGCCAGTTTTACCGATTGCAGTGGCTGTGTGTGCCGTGGCTCTCGCGGCGACGGCCCACGCCCAACCCGCCGCCGGCAAGACCGCCGAGCAGCAGTTCAAGAATATTCAAGCTCTGCAGGGCACGCCGGCCGATCAGGTGTTCCCCGCCATGCAGTTCATCGCCGCCTCGCTCGGAGTGGAATGCGAATTCTGCCACGTGCAGGGCAAATTCGACTCCGACGATAAGCCGGCCAAGAAGACCGCGCGCAAGATGATCGTCATGACGCTGGCCATTAATAAGGACAGCTTCAACGGCCATAAGGAAGTGACCTGCTACACCTGCCATCGCGGCGGGCACGATCCCGTGGGCACGCCGCCGGTGCTTGCGAGCGATGCGGAAGCCGAGCATGCCGAGCGCGCCCCGGCCGCCGCTGCCCCGGCGCCTACCGCCGATCAGATCCTTGAGAAATACATCGCGGCCATTGGCGGCGCCGAAGCGCTGCACAAGATATCCACCCGCATTTCGAAGGGCAACATCGCTTTTGCCGGCCACCAAATGCCTATCGAAGTCTTTGCCAAAGCTCCCGACAAGCGCATGTCCGTGACGCATATGCCGTCGGGCGAAAGCATCACCGCTTTCGACGGGCGGGGCGGATGGCTCAGCGGCGGCGCCGGGCACCCCGCGCGCGACATGTCGGCGCCGGAATCCGAGGCCGCCCGGCTAGACGCCGATTTCTACTTCGCCACGCACATCAAGGAGATCTTCACCGGATTCCGCGTGGGACGTCCCGATAAGATCGGCGACACCCCGGCCTATACGTTGATCTGCATGCGCCAGGGCCAGCCGCCCGTGCGGCTGTACTTCGACCAGTCCTCCGGCTTGCTGCTGCGGGAGTTGCGCTATGCCGACACGCCCATCGGCCGCAACCCCACCCAGATCGACTATGCCGATTATCGCGAGGTGGATGGCGTCAAGGTGCCGTTCCGCTGGACACTGGCGCGGGTCAACGGGCGCTTCACGATTCAGATCCAGGAAGCCCAGCAGAACGTGCCCATCGAAGATTCCAAGTTCGCCAAACCCTGATGATGCCCTTGTGGGGCAGATTGTCAACCTGTAGGCCGATTGTCAATCGGCCCTCGTCTCACT
>Ga0335078_10006960_pt1 | contig 16745 bp, 14 predicted proteins | sample Lox_Sample_32_FD_206711 | JGI IMG/M metagenome (GOLD analysis project Ga0335078, IMG submission 206711) | Soil microbial communities from Loxahatchee National Wildlife Refuge, Florida, United States - Lox_Sample_3.2 | ecosystem: Environmental > Terrestrial > Soil > Wetlands | place: USA... | reverse complement strand
CCAGCGAGCGGACCGAGCCACGGTTCGGTACGCAGCGGCACCATCATCCGCACCGCGCACAAGCCGAGCACCGCATAGAGGATCAGGGCAGCGCCGAGCCATGCCGTCGCGCGCCCGCTCTGGTCGGCCGCCAGCAGGCCGGAACTCAGGAACGCGACGGCAATGATCGCGATGAGAAACGGCCACAGCCGTTGCAGCAGCGTTCGCAAGCCCGGGCCGAATGCTAATTGCCAGACGTTGGTGACGACGGTCGGCACTACCAGCAGCACCGCCGCCTCGGCCGGCGTCATGGCCAGGCTCAGGAGCCCGATGCCCACGGTCGGCAATCCCATGCCGATCACGCCCTTGACCAGACCGGAAATCAGGAATGCGGCAATAGCGATCCAAACAACGAACGGACTGGACATTATTCCTTATTCTTTCCCGGCGGCGGTAGGCAGGAGCGGCGCTCCAACAAGATAAGAACGTGCGGGCGCGGATGTTTCGGCATCGGCCGAAACAATCCACCCGTGCGCGTACCAAAGCGCGCGGCGGGGGCGATGTCTGGGCCATTCCGGAAGGATTGCCTATCGATGCCGGCGGCGCTTAGTTCGCAGATCGTGGCTTCATCGCCGGACCGAAGCGCAGTAGATTGCTTTTTAAGGTGTGGAAGCGCTCGTTCGCGTTCGCCACGATCGCCCGGCCTCCCGAATCCTCTGCGCAGGGATGCACCGAGTGCTGAAATTTTTCGATCAGATTGGCGCGGCCGGACTCTCGCTTATCCATATCCCGCTCGCCATTGGCGTCACTTTGCACGTGCTGTTCAACAAGCGCGATGTGGGGGCGTCGATCGGTTGGATAGGCCTGGCTTGGCTGTCGCCGATCTTTGGCAGCGTCCTCTACCTTATATTCGGCATTAATCGGGTGAAACGGCGCGCCGACCAGCTTCGTGACATGCACCCGTTGGGGCCGTCAGCCGAGCGGTCCTCCGCCGGGCCGAGCCGCGACGATCATCTGGCCGCTCTCGTGCGCGCCGGATACCAGATAACGCAGCGTTCGACCGAAGACGGCAACGCGGTTACCGTGTTGCACAACGGCGACGAGGCGTATCCGCAAATGATAGCCGCAATCGACGCAGCGCAGCGGAGCGCGGTCTTATCGACTTACCTCTTCCGTGCGGACACCGCGGGAAGCGCCTTCATCGATGCTCTCGATCGCGCCAACCGGCGCGGTGTCCAGGTGCGTGTCCTGATCGACAGCATCGGCAGCGGCTATTTCCTCAGCCCGGCTTTCTGGAAATTGCGGCGGCGGGGGGTCAAGGTCGTGCGCTTCATGCACTCGCCGCTTCCTTGGCGCATGCCATTCATCAATCTTCGCACGCACAAGAAACTGCTCGTCCTCGATGGCCGCGTCGCTTTCATGGGTGGGCTCAATATCGGGGACGAAAACGTACTCGCGCACAAGCCGCGGCATCCTGTGCGCGACACCCATTTCCGCCTGGAAGGACCGATCGTCGGCCAATTAAGCGAAGTGTTCGCCGAAGACTGGCTCTTTGCTTCGGGCGAAAATCTTTCGGCCGAGACCTGGGCTCCGCCACTAGGCGCGGCAGGTTCCGCCTTAGCGCGCGTGGTCGTCTCGGGGCCTGACGAGAATATCCAGAAGATCGAGTCCCTCATCCTCGAGGCGGTCTCCTGCGCGCAACAAACGATCAAGATCATGACGCCCTATTTCCTGCCCGATGATCGTTTGATCACAGCGCTCGCGCTGGCGTCGCTGCGCGGTGTCGAGGTCACTCTGATCGTGCCGGCACGAGGCAACCACCCAATCGTCGACTCAGCGACCCGCAGCCAGATCGGCCCGCTCCTCCCAGCAGGCTGTCAGATTTGGCAAAATTCGCCGCCGTTCGAGCATTCCAAGCTCATGACGGTAGACGGCATTTGGGCCCTAATCGGCAGCGCCAATTGGGATATGCGAAGCTTTCGCCTGAATTTTGAGCTGAACATGGAAGTCTACGATTCCAATCTCGTCGAACAGCTCAACACGCTGATGGCGACCAAACAAAGTCTCCCGCTAACAGCGGCCGAACTCGAAGCGCGTTCCTTTCCGGTCCGATTGTTCGACAATGCCGCGCGCCTGATGCTGCCCTATCTCTAAGCTGGATCCAAAATTTTCATTGCGGCGGCTGGGATGGCGCCTACTGCGGCCGTCGGCGAGCGCGCAGGCTCGCCGATGTGAAGACCGTGGCAGCCTTGGCCCCAACATTAGACACAGGCCGTAGCTCGCCCCCCTTTTTCAATTTGCGACGCTGTGAGAAAATGGCACTTTGAATGCGGGAGACCACGATGCGCTTTACATTTCTCGGTACCGCAGCGGCCTTAGCCGTGCTTGTCAGTGTTCCGGTTGGGTACGCGCAAAATACGCAAGCGCCGCGTCCTCGGACGCCCCCTGCATCGGCTTCGAGCCGCACGGACACTGAGAACTTGTGGCCCAACGCCGAACAAGAAGCTGCAATTCCTTATCATCCATGCGAGCTGGCCATCGGATGGAGGGATCGGCACCTGATTTGTTGGAGCACGGAGCCGGAATGGCGGATTCGAAAGGCTCGCTGGCACCGGCACAGACACTGGAGATACTGAAACGGCCGCCAACACGCGCTGTGCTGCCTAGCAACGCCGCGCACGCGCTGCCATAATAAGCGTCAAGCGAACCCGGGATCGCGATCATGACGCAAGCTCAGCTCAAATCCCAGCGCGCGGCGCACGATTGGCCGTTCGGCGTCAAGCCGCTGCACCCCGTACTCGGCTGTGAAATCACCGGCGTGACGCTGAAGGAGGCGCTGTCACCGAAGCTCTTCGGCCAGATCTACGAGGCCTTTCTCGCATACGAGCTGATTCTGTTCCGCGACGTCGATCTGCCGCCGGCATCGCAGGTCGCTTTTGCCCGCAGCTTCGGCGAGGTGCAGGTGCACTTGCTCAGCGAGCAGTACGGCTACAAAGACCACCCCGAGATTTATCTGCTGTCCAATCTCGACAAGAACGGCAACCCAAGCGGCAAGCACCCGGATAAGGGAACGCTCTACTGGCATACCGACGGCTCCTGGCGCGAGCGCACCGGGCAGGCAACGATGATGTATTCGGAAATCGTGCCGGCGGCGGGCGGCGAGACGGAATTCGCCGACATGCATTCGGCCTATGAGCTGCTGCCGGCTGCCGTGAAAGCAAAGATCGAAGGCAGGCGCGCGCTCCACAATTTCGATTTTTCGCGAACGCGCCGTCACGGCGAACAACCGTTGACCGCAGAACAAAAGGCAAAGGTGCCGCCGATTGCGCATCCTATCGTGCGCACCCATCCGGAAACCGGACGCAAGGCCATTTTCCTCGGCGATCACGCCGAATCGATCGAGGGGATGGATTATGAGGAAGGACGCGCGCTGATCGAAGAACTCAACGTGATGATCACGCCGCCGGCGCGCGTTTATTCGCACACCTGGTCGCCACGGCAGTGCATCGTGTGGGACAATCGGTGCACGCTGCATCGCGCAACCGGCTTCGACGAGGCGCGCCTCAAGCGCGTGATGCGCCGCTGCACGATCCTCGGCGACCGGCCTTTCTGATTAAAAGCCTGTTTGCCGCAAGCGGCGGGTCCTAGCGTTGTAAGCTGCGACTCCTCCGCACGCGCCGGGAAGGAGCATGTTTCCAGCATGCTGTTCGTCGTCCACGCGATCGACAAGAAGGACATATTGCCGACGCGCGCCAAGCACTATCGCGCGCATCGCATCCATCTCGATCGCTCCGCCGACCACGCGGTCGACGTGGTGACCGCGGGCACGCTGGTTGCCGATGATGGCGAGACGCCGGTCGGCAGCATCTTCGTCATCGACGCGGCGGACCGCGCCGCCGTGGATGCGTTCACGCGCAGCGATCCCTATCACCAGAATGGCGTCTGGGAACGCGTTGAGGTTCATCGCTACAACAAGAAGCGCGGCACGCCGATTGCGACTAGGCGATGACCTTCCTCTCAGGCGCTCGAAAGGAAGGCCGGCCGGAAACATCGACGCGACACGCGGCAGCGTCCCGGCCGGCCGGAGGCTGCGGACCCAGGAAATGCGGCGGACCTGAGAATTTCCGCAAGGCCAATCGCGTGCTGACCGTGAGGGGGCGTCCGAGCCAGCGACTCGGCCCGATCAGCACGACTGAGCGGGTAGCATCCTCACGCCCAAGCCCATGTGACGGCGCGGCGACTGTCCCCAAAATTCTTTTGTGCCTGTTTGATGAGCTGGCTCAGGGGGCCGGCGCTTAGCTCGCCTCGCAACGGCCGCCTCACGCCCCCCTACTTAGCGCTTTTTGGTCGCTTTTTGCGCTGCCGACTCTTCGCTAGGGCTCGCTCGATCCGGAGCAAGTGGCGAATGGCTGCGCGGAGATTCTCATGAGCCGTAGCAAGGGATCGGCCTTCATCGGTCCCGGTTGGAATCGAGTCCATCATCCGACGACATATCCTGAGCAATTTGCGGACCGTGCCCCCCAATTGCTTGGTACTTCTGGCAGGAGGAGGGTGTTTCAACTTGGCAAGAGCTGAGTCGGGGACCAACTCACGCACGAGCCGCAGCAAGTTCTGAATGGCCGAATTCACGACAACAAGCTTTGACTCTGGATTGAGCACTTGCTCCCGCTGAAGCTGGAAAACCAATTCCGCAAATTGGATCCGGTATTCATCTGACAACACTTGCGCTTTTGACGTCGACCTTTGCATGATCTACCTCGCTTGATGACGGCAAAATTTTGCCTGCGCCGGCTGCATCGCTGCAGCCGCTGTTTGCCATCTTCGAGTTTTCGGGACGGGAAAGCCCAGCCCCATCCGTTGCACGACCAAGACACTGAGTCTGTTACGCAACTGAGGCAACATGCCGGTACGTTGGGTGTATTGTCCGACGATTGCGGCAGGATTCCGCATTGCAGCGGACGCGGTAGCTTTGAAGCGGTCAGGTTCTTTCGAAGTGTGGCATAAAGGCCACGCAATCACGCTGACGCTCGCTTCTCCCGTAATCCCACCCGCTGCAACCGCCCAATCACTTCGTCGCAGAAGTACGGCAATTCGGCGATATAATTGACGAGCGAGATGGCAATGCCGGTAAGGCCGGCCTTGCTCAAATCCGCAAGCTGCGCGGCCACATAATCGGGATCGCCGACGATCGGCAGCCCGCCCATGCCCTGCGCGTACTGGCTGCGCTTGAGCAGATACTCCTGCATCGGCACGGTCTGCGGCGAAATGTTTTTCAATCCCAGAATTCCATCCACGGCCGACCAGTCGGCGTGCTCGACGATGCAGTGGTGGAAATACTCCTCAGCTTCTTTCTTTGTCGGCTTGCAGGTAACGACGCCGACCGTATAGCAGCCGATCTCACGGCCCACCTCGCGCGCCGCCTGCTGGGCGCGGCGCACGAAGCCCGCGGTCTCGTCGAGGGAGGTACGCGAGGCCTGCAGAAAGAACGCGTCGCAATTCTTCACCGCGAAGGCCTGCCCGGTCGCCGAGGCGCCAGCGTTCATGATCACCGGCCGTGCGCCGCTGAACGGCTTCGGCTTGCCGCGGATGCCTTTCATGTGGAGATACTTGCCGTCGAAGTCGAAGTTCTCGCGGTCGGACCAGATCATCTTGATGACGTCGATCCATTCCTGCGCGTACTCGTAGCGCAGTTCATGTTCGCGCTGCTCGACGCCGAACATGTCGAACTCGCCCTCGTTCCAGCCGACGACGATGTTGAGGCCGAAGCGGCCTTCGCCGATGTGATCGGCGGTGACCATTTCCTTCGCCGCCACCACGGGATTGAAGATCGGTGCGTGCACCGTGCCGAACACCGTGATGCGTTTCGTGCTCGCAAGAAGCCCGGTCGCCCAGGTGATCGTCTCCAGTGTCGTGCCCTGGTAATCGGTGTCGCCGCCATAGCCCTTCCAGCGCCCGATCGGCAGCAGAAAGTCGATGCCGGCCTCGTCCGACATCTGCGCCAGCCGCTTGTTGTCCGGCCAGTTGCCCGACCAGCGCTCGGGCACCAGCGTCACCGCACGGCCGGACGAGCAGTTGGGACCGAACAGGCCGATCTGCAGCTTATTGTTGCCGTGCATGGCGCGGCGAGCGGCGAGCGACGCATCGCGGGTGCCGGTTTCCTGAGCGGATTGTTGAGGAGCGTGCACTGTCTTACCTCGAGGGGAATTCGAGCCGCTTATAGCACGTCAATGGGGGGAGCGAAGCAACCACGCGTCCACGCGCGCGCAAGCCGCCTCGCAGGAAGAAGCCTCACATCGCGAAGCATTACATAGCGAAACCTTGCGGCGTGCGCTCGGGCATCAGCTGCCGCATGACGGCTTCGACGTCGCCGAGCACCCAAAGCTCGCTGATACGGCCGCCGCGCGCACTGAAGAACGCCGCGCCGCTCCATGCGACGTGGCGGCCGGTGGCCTCGATGCCGAAAAACTTCGCGCGATGGCGGCCGGTAAAACGCATCTTCGCTGCCGCGCGATCCTCGGTAGCGATCAGATCCTCGATAGTGCAGGTAAAATTTTGCAGCGCCGCGTGGACCGAGCGCAGATAGGCGATAAACCCATCTGGCCCGCGCAGGTCCGGCCCCAGCGAGGCGCGGAATATGAAGCTGGGATCGAGAATCTCGCGCGCCGCCCGCTCATCCGCTTTGTTCCACACCACATCGTAAAAGCGCTCGACTAGCGCCGTTGCACTCGCTGCCACGCAACCCCCCTGCCAGCCAAAATCCCTTCCCGGCCCTTGATCGCCCAGCCTAAAGCCGCCCCTGTGGTTTGTCTCGGCACGCGCGTGCACACGGTTGCTAAATTCGTTCTCCAATCGCGGACATCCCCGGCTTTTCGGTTGACGCGCTTGCGTGTGGTGCAACACTGACGGCATCTGCTCCGCCGCCGGGAGGATGCCTTATGCGCCCTGTTTGTTTCGCCACTTTTGCGCTGTTATCGGCGTTCGCGGCCGCGCCCGCCGGCGCGCAGGAGCCGTACCCCACGCGACCCATCCATATCATCGTCCCCTTCCCCGCGGGCGGGCCCTCGGACGTGCTGACGCGCATGATCGGCGAGCGCATGAGCGCGGATTTCGGTCAGGCCATCGTCGCCGACAACCGGCCGGGAGCAAACACGGTCATCGGCGCGCAGCTGGCGGCAAAAGCCACGCCCGACGGCTACACGCTGCTGATGGCGATCGATTCGACGCTGGTGATGAACCAGTATCTCTACGCGCACTTACCCTACGATCCGCTCAACGATTTCGCTCCAGTCTCCATCGCTGCCGAGAATGTGGGGCTGCTCGTCGTCAATTCGGAAAGCGACCTGAAAACGCCGAAAGATTTGATTGCGAAGGCCAAGATGGCGCCGGGTAAATTGAACTGCGGCGCCGGCACCATCACCACCAAGCTCACGTGCATTCTGTTCAACGAGAAGGCCGGCATCGAGACCGTGCTCCTGTCCTATAACGGCAGCGCAGAAGTCGCTCAGGGCGTGCTGACCCGAAGCGCCGACTTCGTCTTCGATGGCCCATCGGCTGAACTGCCGCTCATTCAGTCGGGGCATTTGCGGGCGCTCGCCAAGCTCGACGCGCGGCCGTTCCCGCCAGTGCCCGACTTACCCACGCTCGACGCGGCGACCGGCATCAATCTCGGCGACCTTACGGTGTGGAACGGCCTCGTCGCTCCCCGCGGCACGCCGCCCGCCATCGTCGAGAAGCTCGCCGCGGAAACCGCGAAGATCGTCAACGAACCGGCCTTCAAAGCGAAGGCCGAGGCGGTCGGGCTTTATCCGGTGAGCAGCACACCCGCCGAATTCGCTGCCTACATCCGCGAGCAAGCGGCGCGCTGGCCTGAGGTGGTGAAGAAGAGCGGCATGCATTTTGACTGATGTGTTGATGACACAAACAATCGACGTTTTCTCGCCCTTCCGTCTGGGTCCATTGGCGTTGCCCAATCGCATCTTGATGGCGCCCATGACGCGCAATCGCGCCGGGCCTGGTAACGCTCCAACCGCCCTCAACGCCACCTACTACGCGCAGCGCGCCGGCGCCGGGCTGATCGTCGCCGAAGCCTCGCAGGTATCGCCGCAAGGGCTCGGCTATCCGGGCACGCCGGGCATTCACAGCGCCGAGCAGATCGCCGGCTGGAAACTCGTCACCGATGCGGTACACGCCGCGGGCGGCCGGATTTTTCTGCAGCTTTGGCACGTCGGCCGCATTTCCCATCCGTCGCTTCAGCCGGACGGTGCGCTTCCAGTAGCGCCCTCGGCAATCGCGCCGGCAGGCCAGGCCTGGACGCTGGACGGAATGAAGCCGTACGTCACACCGCGTGCGCTGGAGACCGTGCAGATTCCCGGCATCGTCGCGCAATACCGGCAAGGAGCGGCGAACGCCAAAGCGGCAGGCTTCGACGGCATCGAGGTACACGCCGCCCACGGTTACCTGCTCGATCAGTTTCTGCGCGACAAAACCAACCAACGTACCGACCAATACGGCGGCAGCGCCGAGAACCGCACGCGCCTGCTCGTCGAGGTGATGGAGGCGGTAGCCGGCGAATGGGGCGGTGATCGCACCGGCGTGCATCTGTCGCCGACCAATCTCGCCTTCAACGACATTTCCGACAGCGACCCGGCGCAGACCTTCTCTGCTGCGGTGCGCGCGCTCGACCGGCTCGGCCTCGCCTATCTGCATCTCGTCGAGCCGGGACCAGCCGATCCCATCGGGGCGGGGCCGCGGCTCGATGCGGCGTTCTTCCGTCCGCTGTGGCGCAGCGCGCTCGTCGTCAACAAGGCCTACGATCTCGATCGCGCCAACGCCACGCTGCGCAGCGGCGCGGCTGATCTCGTCTCCTTCGCCACACTGTTTCTGGCCAATCCGGATTTGCCCGAACGCTTCCGCCGCGGGGCAGCATTCAACCCACCGCAGCGCAAGACGTATTACGGCGGCGGCGCTGCCGGATACACCGACTATCCGGCGCTTGGCGGGTAATCCTGATTCTTTCGCTTTGGTGTTTGCGCGGCAGGAGGTCTAAGAGGCCTTCCAGTCAGGCTTTTTTCTTGACCGGAGCTTCGGTTACCCACTTCACGTCAATGGCTTCCACCAAGCGCACGATCGAACGCCGCAGCGCCGGATCGGCGATCTTGATGAAGGCCTTGAGCAGCGCCAGCCCGTCGCTGCTGGCAAGAAAGTCGTTGACGTAGGCAGGCGACGGAGCCTCTGCGAGCCCGCCTCGTCCGTGGCCTGCCGGCCCGGGAGCGTTCTCGAAGAAGAAGGAAACCGGCACCTCAAGAATGTGGCACATCTGCTGCAAGCGGCTGGCGCTGATGCGATTGACGCCCTTTTCGTATTTTTGGACCTGCTGGAACGTTATACCCAGCTGATCGGCAAGCTTTTCCTGGCTCATGTTGAGCATGAGTCGGCGCATGCGAACGCGGCTGCCGACATGCTTGTCGGTCGGATGGGGATGTTTTGTGGACAACGGGTTGCCTCAGGTATTTGACGTGGCCTCGGGCGCCAGTACTTTTTTATTACCGTTCAAACTCTCAGCCTCAAGAGCGACTAACGTCTAACCGCCGATTGAGTTCCACAACTTTGCAGCCAAGTCGAGGACCTGGGGAAAAGCCTTGGGATCGGCCAAGCGAAGAGCGGGTATCTAGGGACTTCAGCAACGGCAGTCTTTGCCGATCCCAGCCAAAAATTTGTTATTTGTTGCCAATGGAAACTAAGTCTAACTCTATTCGGTGAGAGCGTCGGCCGATCCTGATAGCTGTGCCCGCGCGGCACTCGGCACCATGCCGGTCCAACGTTGAAATGCACGTGTAAATCCGCTGATTTCCGCATAACCAAGCAGCCACGCAATCTGCGAAATGGGCAGCGTGCGGTCGGCGAGGTAGCGATCAGCAAGGGCCGCACGCACCTCGGTCAATGTCTCGGCGAATGACGAGCCCTCCGCGGCCAATCGCCGCGCCAGCGTCCGCGGGCTCATGCCCAACTCCGCCGCCACATGATCGTGCCTCGCCTGACCGTGCGGCAGCAGCGCGGCAATCGCGTTCTCCACTTGTACCTTCAGCGGACTCTGCCTCAAGCCCCGACGGGCCAGCGCCTCCTCACAGCTCTGCACACAGACCCGATGCAAATACTCGTCCGCCGATACGACCGGCAAATCCAAGCTTCCCACCGGGAATTCCACCTCGTCGACGCGAGCCCCGTCTTCGACATGGGCGTCCAGAAGTTTTTCCACTTTCGATTTGCCGCGGTGAATGCGATGCACAATCCGAACGCGTGTGGGTTTGAGTGGACGGCCGGTCAGAACCCGGCCGATGCGGATGATCAACGCGATCAAAAAACCGATCTGATGAACGTCGGTATGCCGCGCCACGCCCTTATAGTGGAGCCGCACGCGAGGGGGATTTCTCGTTATGACTTCGAAGTCGACGCCGTCATTCTGAATTCTCGCATAGCGCTCGAGCCGGCTCAGGGCGCCGCCGAACGTCGCCGCCGACGCCGCCACATAGTACAGCAAGCCAATCTCGCGAAGGTCGAAATCCTCGGCCAGATAGAATCCGAAAAGCTCGTCGCCGACCCTGGCGGCGACGAGCTCGGCAAACTTTATCTGATTGTCGACGCCGATCCTGGCGCTTGGATCTTGGAGTTCCTCCTCGGTCAGCCCGGCCTGTTCGAGCAGAGGCACAACGTCGATGCCGCGGTGCTCGGCGGCATACCGCCACGCGATGCGCGCGAGCAAGCCGGCGCAGCGTCCAGACGTACCTAGCTGTTTTCTTGCCGGGCGTGCCATCGGTAAAATTCCGGGCAGCGTTGGCAGCACGCTAAAATAGCATCGCCGGTCCGGAAGAGCTATATCGGCGGTTGCGCTACTTTGCCCGTCGCGCTTAACGGTTGGTAAGCGCGGCTCCCCTTCAGCCATGGGTCGGCACCGTACTGCCCGCCTTGTTTTCGGGCACGGCTGCGTCAAGGACGCGGTGCATGCGGACCTCGTCGAGCGCGCCTTCCCATTTCGCCATCACAATCGTCGCTACGGCATTGCCCAGATAGTTGGTCGGCGTGAGTCCCTGCGACATCAGCCGGTGAATGCCCAGCACCAGGCCGACGCTGGCGACCGGGATGGTGCTTTCGGCCCCGAGCGTCGCCGCCAGCACGACGAATGCGGCTCCGGCAACGCCGGCCGCGCCCTTCGAGGTCACCAGCAGGATCAACAGCAGGCCGACCTGGTGCCAGATATCGAGCGGCGTGTTTGTCGCTTGTGCCAAGAAGACCGTGGCGGTGGCGAGATAAAGGCAAGTGCCGTCGAGATTGAAGGAATAGCCGGTCGGCACCACGAGGCCGACGACGGCCTTTTCACAGCCGAGAGTCTCCAGCTTGTCGATAAGCCGCGGCAGCACCGTCTCGGACGATGTGGTTGCGATGCAAATGAGCAACTCCTCCTTCAGATACCGGATCAATCGCAGCAGGCTGAACCCGCACAGGCGAGCAAGTGGAGCAAAAGCGACGGCGATGAAGACAATGCAGGTCAGATAGAAGCTGCCGAGCAGCTTGACCAGCGACGTGAGCGAACCGATACCGAAGCTTCCCACGGTGAATGCGATAGCGCCAAATGCGCCGATCGGCGCCGTCCACATCACCATGTTGACGATGGCAAACACCATTTTGGCGCCGATGTCGATGACGTCGACCAGCGGCTTGGCTTTTTCCCCGATCCAAACCAGGGCAAAACCTGACAAGACGGCGATGAAAAGCACCTGAAGGATATTACCTTCGCTGAAAGCGCCCACGAACGTGTTCGGGATGATGTTAAGCAAAAACGGCACCAAGCCGCCTTCGTGTGTCTGCTTTACGTATTGCTCCACAATGCTCGAATTGAGCTTGCTGACATCGACATTCATGCCGGCGCCGGGCTGCAGGATGTTGACCGCCAGGAGCCCGATGATGAGTGCGACAGTGGTCATCACCTCGAAATAGATGAGCGCCTTTATTGCTACCCGGCCGACGCGGGCGGCATCGGCCATGTGGGCTATTCCGGTTACCACCGTGCAGAAGATAATCGGCGCGATCAGCATCCGGATCAATTTGATGAAAGCATCGCCGAACGGACCCATTTTGGCGGCAAGCTTGGGGTCGGCCATTCCCAGCGCTATCCCCAGCGCCATACCGATCAGCACCCAGACCCATAGCTGGGTCCACCAGGGGTGTCCGCGGGTTCTCTCTGCGTTCGCTGCGGCTGTTGTTGCCAAAACTTTCCCCTGCACCAAGCTCTAAACGCGGCTGCGAAAGCCTAAATATGCGCAGACCGCGCGGGCCGCTGAGGCTTGTGCGCCGGCCGGACTGGCCCGCATCAAGCCATTTGCCACCTGATAGCGGATGTCAGCAACTGCCGCGCGTTCAACCCGGAAGCGCAATTTCGCAGACCAGGCCGTCGGGGCGCCAGTCAAAATGGGTAGTGCCTCTGAGCTGCGTAATCATTTGCTCGATGATGCGCGAGCCGAAACCCCTGCGCGTCGGCTGCTGGACGGGAGGACCACCTGTCTCCGTCCAGCGCAGGCTTAGCTTGCCATCGGAGCCTTGCGACCATTTCAGATCGACCTTGCCTCCAGGTACGGATAAGGAGCCGTATTTGGCTGCATTCGTTGCCAACTCATGCAAAGTCACGGCGACGGCTTGCGCAGCCGCAGGCTCCAGCACCATTTGCGGCCCATCAATTCGCACGCGATTTTCGCGCGACGAATAGGGCGCAAGCTCTTGGGACACGATTGTCGACAGTTCGGCGCCGATCCAGCGAGTCTGCACAAAAAGCGAGTGAACGTTGGCCAGCGCCTTGATACGGCCCTCAATCGCTTTTTTCAGCTCTTCAGGCGAACTGGCTTGAGAGAGATTGACCACGGCCTGGACGTTGGCGAGCATGTTTTTGCTGCGATGCTCGGCTTCCCGGGCCAGAGCAGAGATTTTTTCCTGGCTTCGTTTTTGTTCGGTAATGTCGCGAGCGATCTTCGATGCGCCGACGACCTTGCCGTCGGCATTGCGGACCGGCGAAACGGTCAGGGAAACTGTGATCAGGCTGCCGTGCTTGCGCTGCCGGATGGTCTCGAAGTGATCGATGCGCTCGCCGCGCCTGATGCGCGTCAGAATGGTGCGCTCTTCGTCCTGGCGGTCCAGGGGAATTACGATGGTGATGGGTTGGCCGACAGCCTCCTCGGCCGTGTAACCGAAGATGCGCTCCGCGCCAGCGTTCCAGCTCGTTATAACGCCATCGAGGTCCTTGCTCACAATAGCGTCGTCGCTTGACTCCACGATGGACGCCACAAAGCGTAATCGCTGCTCGCTCTCGCGAAGCTCGGCTTCGATACGCTTGCGTTCGGTAACGTCAATTCCGGTGGGGTTGAGGAACGCGACCTTGCCGGCCCGATCGCGGATGGGATGCATGGCCAAATCCACGGTGCGTTCAGCACCGTCGGATACCCAGTAGGGCAATTCTTCGCGGAACACGCGCCCGGCGGCAGCCTCCGCAATAGCGAAGCGGATTTTCGCTTTTACCTCCTCCGAGCCGCGCCACCACGGCGTTTCCCAAAAGGGCCGGCCCAAGACCTGCTCTTTCGTGTACCCGCACCAGGCGAGCGACAGTTCGTTTGCCTCCTGCACATAGCCATTAAGATCCGTGATGCCGGCGAAGATACCGGATTGGTTGAACACCGCGCGGAATTTGGCAGCTTCGGTGATGTCGCGATTGACCTCGAGAACGGTCTCGTCGCCGAGCAACTGCATCCGGCAGTCAACGATGACCTCGCGACCATCCTTGGAAGTGTGGCGCAGCTCGCCGGACCAGCGACGCTCGTTGCGCAGATGGGCGCGCACTTCGGCAAATTCGGCAGGAAATCTTGTTTGCAGCAGCGCGTGGCTGACGCGTCCCACCGCTTCGTCCGACGAATACCCGTAGAGCCGCTGGGCGCCCCGGTTCCAGAACTCGATGTGGCCATCCAGCCGCCACACGAACATCGGCTCATAGGACAATGTGAGCAGACTGGCTAAGCGGTCCGCCTGAGCCCCCGGCGATTCGCTTTCAGCAGGTACGTCGACTTCCTGCTCCACTAACCCAAGCCTCCGGCCCACTCCTGCTCAACGCACGGCGTTACAGGTTGCGGGCTCAATATAGGGCGCTTTGCAGCGGGCCGCTGCACAATATGCCAACCCGGAGCAAAAAAACTACGGGCCCGGATTTTGTCATTCGATCAGCGGGTTGGTTCCTTGGACGACGCTCCGTATGTCAAATGAGTATTTTGCGTAAGCTTCGCATCGCTCATGTGCGTACTTTACTTTCAAGGAGACGTTGCGGGGTCGCCCATCCAAGCGCGTTGTTTTGACGGCTTCGGTCACGAACCAAGCTGGCCGGCCAAGTCTTCCAGGCTGCTGGCGGCGACATCGACGGGCGCCGTGGGCGCCGTTTCGCCCTTGCCAGGGCCGTGTTCGTCAGGGCGCGCGATGTGGCCAGTACGAAGCCCGAGCGCCGCAGCGGCCATGAGATCCTTGGTATGCGCGGCGACCATCATGCACTCGGCCGGCAGCAGGTCGAGCGCTTCGGCGGCGGCGAGATAGACGCGCGGCTTGGGCTTGTAGTCGCCGGCAATCTCCGAGCCGAGGATTGCGTCCCAGGGAAAATCATTCCGCCGCGCCAAGTCGACCATCAGCGAAATGTTACCGTTCGAGACCGGCGCAAGCATGTACCGGCGCTTGAGCCGATGCATCCCGGGCGGCACGTCCGGCCAAGCGTCAAGCCGGTGCCAGGCCAGATTGAGTGCGCGGCGGTGGTCTTCGCTCAGCTTGTCGATGCCGAACCGCGGCAGAACGAGTTCAAGGTTGCGGCGGTGCAGCGCGTCAAGCTTGCAGAAGGAAATGCGTCCGGTGCGCACCTCATCCATGGCGCCCTGATACTCGCCGCGCCAAGCATCGGCGAAAGCGAGCCAATCGAGCTTGTAGCCTTGCGACTCCAGCATCACCTTGGCCTCGCGCGCAATCGAGGTGCGCCAATCGACCAGCGTGCCGAACACATCGAAGAACAGCGCTTTAACTGTGACGGCCATGCGCCAGAGTCCTAGCGCAATCGCAACCGGAATGCCAAAAGGAACGCCCGCCCTGCCCCACTGTAGCCGAGGAAAGACAATGTCCGACCAGCCGATGTCCGAAAAGGAGCGTTGGGAAACGCGCTTTCGCGCGCCGGACTATATCTTCGGCAAGGAGCCGAACGCGTTTCTCAAAGCCCAGGCGCACCGCCTGCCGGCCAGCGGGATCGCGCTGTCGGTGGCGGACGGCGAAGGCCGCAACGGCGTCTGGCTCGCCGAGCGGGGCCTCGACGTTCTCACTATCGACTATTCGCCGGTCGCACTTGCCAAAGCGCGAGCCTTGGCGACTGAGCGCGGCGTGCAGCTTCGCACCGAGGTCACCGACGTTTTCGCCTGGCGCTGGCCCACGAATGCGTTCGACGTGATCGCGGCGATCTTCATCTTTGCGGCGCCAGCACAACGGCCCGTCTTCTTCGCCAATCTCAAGGGCGCACTCAAACCCGGCGGGCTCCTGCTCATGCAGGGCTACCGCCCGGAGCAACTGAAGTACCGCACCGGCGGCCCGCCGGACGTCGAACGCCTGCTCACAGGCGCCATCCTCAAGCAGGGTTTCGGCGACATGACCGAACTTGACATTCGCGAGCACGACAGCCCGATCAGCGAAGGCACGGCCCACGTCGGCATGTCGGCACTCATTGACCTTGTGGCGAAGAAATAAAGCCCTGCCCTAACGCCGAATCGAGCCAGATCAGGGTCGTTGCGTGCGCCACCTTGGAACCTGAGCTGTTCGATTTAGTTCACTGTTATGTTTGGAAATTGTCCGATCGCAAGCGCTGAGGATTTTGCGTAGAGCGAGTGCGACCAAGAAGGAGGCTAAAATGAAATCGCTTGTAGTTCTGTCTTCCGTGGCGATTGCGCTCGTGGCAACGCCTGCCGTTGCCAGGAGCACGCATCACAGACTTCATGCTCCGCGTTACGGGCACACTTACGGTTATAACAGGCCATACAATTACTATGCGCCGTACAAGTATAACGCGCCAAACGAAGTCGGAACCACATACGTTCCCGGCTTTGGAAACATCGGCGCCGGAGCCGGGCCGGGCGAAGACTGGAAATGAAACCAGCGGTTCCAGCAAAAGTAGTCTTCGTTGCCTCACTTTGTTTTCAACCCAAGCTCCGACACCCGCGCAGTGCAACAGCGCCTGACCTTCGCGCGGTTCCGTTGGCTCGCAATGGCGGCTTGGTGTCAACCGAACACTGAATAGTCTGCGACCGGCTCGGCGACATAGCCATAACGCACATTGCTCGGCTCGGCGCCGTTCTTGGCATAGTCGGCCTTCATTCTGCTGAGCCCGTCGTCCTTGAATTCAAGTTCGGCCTTCTTCGGCTCGATGTTGTAGAGTTTGGCGTTATTGCCGCCGAAGATCGTGTTTTTCACGACGCCGTCCGCGGGCCCGAGCGGCGCGTAGCCGTACTTCTTCTGCATGTCCTCTGGGATTTCGAAGCGGCGCAGGCCTTCGATCTGCCATTGCGGCGAGCCGGTCCACACCGCATCCGTGCCCCAGCACACGCGATCGGCGCCCATTTCCCTGATCATGGTGCCGAGCAACGCCGCGGTGACCCGCGGCTCGGCGATCAGCGTCATGGCGAAAAGCTGGCCGACGTCGGCATAGACGTTGTTGACGC
>Ga0335078_10006959_pt1 | contig 16747 bp, 14 predicted proteins | sample Lox_Sample_32_FD_206711 | JGI IMG/M metagenome (GOLD analysis project Ga0335078, IMG submission 206711) | Soil microbial communities from Loxahatchee National Wildlife Refuge, Florida, United States - Lox_Sample_3.2 | ecosystem: Environmental > Terrestrial > Soil > Wetlands | place: USA... | reverse complement strand
TTCGTCACTCCAGCTCCTGAGAACCGCGCGGTCGTGTGAAGTCGTCTGGAATGGATGCCACATCCACTGCGTATTCTGGGACTTTCATCACATCCATCATGATCATCTTCCCGGACTTGGCGGCTCTGCTGGCTGTTAAATCGCCTAAATAGGGTAAATAGTTGCGTCTGCTGTTCGCCGCACGCTGCCCCGGCAACGAAGGCGCCCGTATGACTTGGCCACCTGGGGGGCGCGGGCCACCACCTGGGGGGCGCGGGCTAACGCCTGGGGGCGCGGGCTACCGCCTGGAGCGCTCACCCCCGGCATGCGCGGACTAGGGGATGTGATCAGCGACATCTGCGTGATCGATTTCTGGGTATAGGCGCCGCGGCGCCTGGATGTCGCCTGCCATCGGATGAGAGCGCCCCTGACGTCGCAGGGCAGACACCGGCGGGCAGACGTCCGAGACTGAGCACGGCGGACAGCCGCCGGAAGGCAGACGTCAGTGTCACCGACAGTCAGGGACAAGACGACTGTCAGCACCACCTGGCAGCCTGCTCTCGTGGATGAAATCGCAAATGGCACGGTCGGCACGGCGTCCTTAGCGCGAACCGGTCGTCGGCGGTTGGACGCCAAGTCACTGGACAAGGTGCTTGACCAGCAGAAGCTCGTGATTACGCGAGCTCAGGCGCTGGCCCTCGGCGTGTCGGCGAGCGACCTGCACCGCAGAGCGCAGGCCGACGGTCGGTGGCAGCGAATCCTGCCGGGGGTGTACCTCGCTGTCACCGGCACGCCGACGCCCGATCAGAAGACATCGCCGCGTTGCTCTATGCGGGGCACGGCAGCACGCTGACCGGGACGTCGGCGTTACGTCACCACGGACTGTCCGCGCCATCGACGGGAGTACTTGACGTCATCGTTCCGGCCCCTCGGCAGCGGCAGAACGCCGGATTTGTGGTCATCCATCGGACCTTCCGGCTTCCTGACCAGGTCTGTTATCAGGGACCGTTGCAGTTCGCGCTGCCTGCTCGGGCAGTGGCCGACGCGGCCAGGATGACGGACGACCTGGCGAAGGTGCGGGCGGTCGTGGCCTGGGCGGTGCAGACCAGGCGCTGCACGGTGGACCAGCTGGTTGACGAGCTGTGGAGCGGACCGGTCCAGGGATCGGCATTGCTGCGCACCGCGCTCAGTGAGGTCGCTCGCGGCGTGCGGTCGGTCCCTGAGGCCGATCTTATGAGTCTGATTGTCCGAGGCGAGCTGCCGATGCCGTTGTTCAACCCGCGGCTGTTCCTCGGGGACAAACTGCTCGCGGTTCCTGACGCGTGGTGGCCCGACACCGGCCTGATCGTCGAGGTGGACTCCAGGGAGTGGCACCTCTCGCCACAGAGCTGGGAGCAGACCATGCGCAGGCATGCCAGGCTGACCGCATTGGGGATCCTGGTGCTTCATTTCTCGCCGCGTCATATCCGCGACGAGCCCGCTGAGGTGCTGGATACCATCCGCGCGGCCCTGAGTAGCCGAGGAGGGAGGTTCAGCGCGCCGATCCGCACCGTGCCGGCAAGCGCATAGGCCGCGTTCGGGCGGCTGGGCGTCGGTCGGAGCGTGCTAAGGCTCGGCGTCGATCAGGTGGGTGCGGACCGATCGGCGTGGGATGCCCAGCCGAGGGAGCGGCTGACGGCCTCGCGCCAGCGGCGGTGGGCGGCATCGTTGGTGGCGCCTGGGTCGAACCGGCGGTCGAGCCGCCAGGTGGCGGCGAGTTCGTCGGTGGAGGACCATACGCCGGTCGCGAGCCCGGCCAGGAATGCGGCGCCCAGACCGGTTGTCTCGGCAAACATCGGCCGCTCGACGGGCAGTTGGAGCTGATCGGCCTGGATCTGCATCAGCAGATCGTTGGCGGCCGCGCCGCCGTCGACCCGCAGCGGAGCGTAAGCCCCGTCCGCCCCTGCACCGGCCGCGCTTACACCGCCCGACCCGGCACCGGTCGCGCTCACACCGGCCGCCCCCGCACTGGCCGCGCCCACAGCGGCTGCCTCCGCGGTCATCAGGTCCATCACATCGCGGACCTCGAAGGCGATCGCCTCCAGCGTTGCGCGGGCCAGGTGGGCTCTGGTGGTGCCCCGGGTCAGCCCGAAGATCGCGCCGCGGGCGTCTGGGTCCCAATCGGGCGCGCCGAGGCCGGTCAGCGCGGGCACGAACACTACACCACCAGAGTCATCGACCGACCTGGCCAGCGCCTCGCTGTCGGCTGCCTGGTCGATGATGCCGAGTCCGTCGCGCAGCCACTGGATCGCCGCGCCGGTGACGAACACCGCACCTTCGAGCGCGTAGGTCAGGGCCCCGGTGTCGTCCATCCACGCCACCGTCGACAGCAGCCCTGCGCCAGAACGCACGATCTGCGATCCGGTGTTGGTCAGCACGAACGATCCCGTCCCGTAGGTGCACTTGGCCGACCCGGGCGCGTAGCACGCCTGGCCGAACAGGGCGGCCTGCTGGTCGCCGGCCACGCCGGCGATCGGGACCGACAGGCCGAGGAACTCCCTCGGGTCGGTCACTCCGATCTCCCCGGTGGACGCCGTCACCTCGGGCAGTGCACGCGGTGGCACGCCGAACAGCTCGCACAGCTCGGCTGACCACTGACCTGCGGCGATGTCGAACAGGAGGGTTCGGGAGGCGTTCGACGCGTCGGTCACATGCCGTCGGCCGCCGGTCAGCCGCGCGATCAGGTAGGAGTCCACGGTGCCGACGGCGAGCGACCCGTCCCGCACCCCGGCCCAGACCGCGTCGTCGTGCCTGGCCATCCAGGTGAGCTTCGTCGCGGTGAAGTACGGGTCGATCCGCAGCCCGGTGAGCTCGGCGACCCGCTCCTCGTGCCCGGCGTCGCGCAGTTCGGCGCAGATCCTGGCCGTGCGCCGGTCCTGCCAGACGATCGCGCGCCGCGGCGCGGCCAGCGTCGCGCTGTCCCAGATCACCGCGGTCTCCCGCTGGTTGGTGATCCCGACGCACTGGATCGGATCGATCCCGCCGCCCCCAGCGCTCCGGCCGCTCCGGCCCGGCGCACCGTCGAGCGCTTGGCCGCATGCCGCCAGGGTGGCCTGCCAGATCTCGTCGGGCAGCTGCTCGACCCAGCCGGGTTCGGGGAAATACTGACTGAACTCTGCGTAACCACGGCTCGCAATGGCGCCGTCCGCGGTCACGATAAGTGCGGTGACTCCGGTGGTTCCGGCGTCTATGGCTAGCACGCTCATGGGACTAGTGTGGCGGGCGAGCGCCGATGCGGGCGAGCGCCGCCGCGGACTCGCCGGCTCCCGCGCAGCCGCGAGCCGCCGGTCGCGGGAAGCCGGCCACATGAGAGTCGGGGATGGGGAAAGCCGTGACGGGGAAGCCGTGACGGGGAAGCCGTGACGGGGAAGCCGTGACGGGGGAAGCCGCTGACAGGGGAAGGGAGTCCTGATGCGAGTCGGAGTTCTCACCGGTGGCGGTGACTGCCCTGGCCTGAACGCGGTGATCCGCGCGATCGTGCGCACCGGCGCGCTCGACCACGACTTCGAGTTCGTAGGCTTCCGCGACGGCTGGCGCGGTCCGCTCGAGGCGGACACGATGATGCTCGATGTGAGCGCGGTCCGTGGCATACTCCCGCGCGGCGGCACCATACTCGGCTCGTCCCGAACCAATCCCCTCGCCGACTCCGCCTCGCTCGTCGGCCGGTCAGGCCTGGAGCGGATCACCAGCAACCTCGCGAGCCTCGGAGTGGACGCGTTGATCGCGATCGGCGGCGAGGACACGCTCGGCGTGGCCAGCCGACTGTTCGAGTCCGGGGTCAAGGTGATGGGTGTTCCCAAGACGATCGACAACGACCTGGGCGCGACCGACTATACGTTCGGGTTCGACACGGCAGTGAATATCGCGATGGAGGCGATCGACCGGCTGCACACCACGGCGGAGAGCCACCACCGGGCGCTGATCGTCGAGGTCATGGGTCGGCACGCGGGCTGGATCGCACTGCACGCCGGCCTCGCCGGCGGGGCAAACGTGATCCTGATCCCGGAGCACCCGTTCGACATCGAAGAAGTCTGCAGCTACGTGGAACAGCGCTTCCAGGAACGGTACGCGCCGATCGTGGTCGTGGCCGAGGGGGCACACCCGAAGACCGTCAGTTCCTCGGTGGTGGACCAGCAGCTCGACGCGTTCGGCCACATCAGGCTCGGCGGGGTCGGCCAGCTGCTGGCCGAGGAGATCGAGCGGCGTACCGGCAAGGAGGCCCGCGCCGCGGTGCTCGGCCACATCCAGCGCGGCGGCACGCCGACGGCGTTTGACCGCGTACTCGCTACCAGGTTCGGCATCCACGCGATCCGCGCGGTTGCGGACGGTGCGTTCGGCATGATGGTCGCGCTGCGCGGCACCGACATCGTCCGCGTACCGATTGCCGAGGCGACCCGCGAGCTCAAGCTCGTGCCGCCCGAACGCTACGCCGAGGCTGAGGTCTTCTTCGGCTGAGGTTCAGGCCGGGTTTTCGCCGCGGCGAGCGCGGAAGGCGGCGGCCTTGATCCTGTTCTGGCAGGCCGTTGAGCAGAACCGCCTGGTGCCGTTGCGCGACGCGTCCACGTAGACGCGGTCGCACCGGTCGGCGGTGCAGATGCCCAGCCTGCCGTGCAGGTCGCTGCCGAGCACGACGGCTAGGCCGGTGGCGCAGCCGGCCGCCCAGCCGGTCACCAGCGACTCGTTGGCGCCATGAAAGTGCAGGTGCCAGGGCTCTCCGTCGTGCCGGTCCAGTCTCGGCCGTGCCCCGGTGCGTGCCAGCAGCGCATTGACCGCGTGCGCCGCGTCGTCGAGACGCCCGACCGCGACGTCCTCGAAGATCGCTCGCAGTGCTCGCGCAAGGTCGGCGAACTGCGCGGCCTCCTGTGACGTGACGGTCCTGGTGTCCGGCCGGCCGGCCCGCAGCGCCTCGGTCACCGCGGCGGGCAGCAGACCGCCCTCGGGCGACTGGAACGGCTTGCCGCGTGCCTCGCCCGGAGTCAGCAGGTTGACCAGGCGGACCGCGACGCTGACCACCGCGTCCATGTGACTGCTGAAGTTCACTTGACCAGTGACACCTCGCTCCTTATCGTGTGACTGTCTAACTAACAATAGCCAGTTATGCTCGTGAATGAGGGTGGCAGGAAGCCCGCTGGTGCCGGTGCTGGTGGCGTGTTTTAGGCGAGAGGGGCGATGGTCAATGGCGGACCCGACCGGCGTGCCCGCCCGGGGAGCCGGGGCCGCGCGGCTGACCCAGGTCACGGCGCGGCGCTGGGTGGACCGGTGGGACGAGCAGCAGCAGGCCTACCTGCCCGACAGGGAGGACCGGTTTACCGCGATGATCGATGTGGTGCAGGAGACCGCCGGCCGGCCCGATCCGCTCGTGCTCGATCTCGGCTGCGGGCCGGGCTCGCTCGCGGTCAGGCTGCTCGACCAGATCCCGGCGGCCCGCGTGGTGGCGATCGACGCCGACCCGCTGCTGCTCGCGCTTGGCCGGGCCGCCTGGGCGGACCGGCTGGCGGACTCAGGAGGCCCGGGCATCAGGTTCGCTGAGCAGGACCTGAGGGCGGCCGGCTGGTCCGGCGCGCTCGGCCTGGCCCGGTCGGCCGACGCCGCGGTCAGCACGACGGCGCTGCACTGGCTGTCGCCGAAGGCGCTGGCCGCGATGTACGCCGAGGTCGCGGCCGCGCTGCGGCCGGGCGGGCTGATGCTGAACGGCGATCACCTGAGCGAGGACCCCGACACCGCGCCGACGCTGGCCAGGCTCGGCCGAGCACTCCTCGACCGGGCCGAACGCCGTAGCCCAGCCGCCCCCTGCGCCGAGACCTGGACCGGCTGGTGGGAGGCGGCCAGGGCCGACTCGGACCTGGCCGGCCTGGCTACGGCGAGAGAGCGCATCTGCCTAGAGTCCGGGCACCACGGCTCGCCGTCGGGGCGGCTGGCAGTGCACGTCGCGGCGCTACGCGCCGCCGGGTTCGCCGAGGTGGGGACGCTCTGGCAGCGCGGCGACGACCGGCTGCTCTGCGCGGTCATGCCTGGCTGAACCAGGCATGACCAGGATCAGGGCTGATCTGGCGAGAGCACGGACCGGGTTCTCGCGCCCCGGTTTGCGCGTATCCGTCGAGCGCCCCGGCCTTTGCGCGCCCGGCTTGTGCCGACGAATTGCGCGCCCGGCTCAGGCTCCCGATTTGGCTGCGGGCAGGTCATGCCCTATGAATGCAGGCATGGACCTCAGCGAGACGGCGGCCGACCTCATCGACCTCGTCAAGCTCGTGGTCAGGGGAGTGGCCGACAACCGGGAGCTGAGCCTGACCGCGGTCGCCACGCTCGGGTCGCTGCAGCGTTGCGGGCCGCAGCGGATTACGACCCTCGCCGCGACCGAGGGCGTGTCACAGCCGTCGATGACCCAGCTCGTCCAGCGACTTGAGCAGCGCGGGCTGGTCGAGCGCAGGTCCGATCCGGCCGACGGGCGGGTCGCGCTCGTATGCCTGACCGGCGAGGGCGTCGACGCGCTGGCGGCGCGGCGGCGCCGCGCCGCGGACCGGGTGGCCGAGCTGCTCGCCGACCTGCCCGAGTGTGATGTCCGGGCGCTGGCCGATGCCCTCGGTGCGGTGCTCCCGGCCGTCCGCGAGCGGATCGGCGGGGCGGCCTCAGGTGACCACGAGCCGATCTCGGCCGCCGGGCCGGCCGTCGGCCGGCCCGGCGGTGGGTAGCTGGTCGGGTTGGGCCGGCTGGGCTTGACGGGACCGGCCGGGCTTTGCCGGGACCGGCTGGGCCGGACCGGCTGGTCGGGTCGCGCTGGCTAGGCCAGGCCGCAGGAGGGCACTGGGCCGCGCGGGTCGATGAGGCCGGGTTCGGACGACATGTGCAGGTCGAACTCCTTGATCCGCCAGCCGGCCCGCAGCAGCGGCCGAACCGCCGGATGCGGGCCAGGCAGGCAGAGTTGCGCGCTCCCGCCGGGCGGCTGCAGCCAGGAAAGTACCGCGAGCACAGCGTCGGCGACATCGGCCTCCGCCAGGCCAGCCTCGGCGGCGCCGCTTCGGGCGCCGCGGTCCTGCGCGGCCGGGCCGTCTCGGGCTGGCGCGAAGTCGTGGCCGCGGCCCTTCGCGGGCGTGCCGTCTCGGGCTGGCGTGGGGTCTCGGGCTGGCGCGGCGCTCCTCGCCGTCGGGCGGCTGTTTCCAGTCCTGCCGGCATCTACGGCTAGGTGCGTGATGCCGGGCTCGGCGCCGGACATGGCGACCGCGCCGGCGGCGACCGGCCGGCCGCGCAGGCTCGCGACCACGGCCAGCCCGCCGGCCGCGGCCGCCCAGTACCGGTGGTCAGCGGTACGGTCAGCGCCGGTCCAGTCCCGCTCAAGCCCGGCCACCGCCTCCGGGGCGGCTTCGGCGACGGACCAGCCCGCAGGCCTGGCCAGCCGTCCGGTGTCGCCGGCCAGGTAGAAAAGCGGCCACCAGGCATCCATCGCGAAGCTGGTGTACAGCGGCAGCGCGTGGGCGTGCAGGCTGCTGAAGGTCATCCGCCGCGGCTCGTCGCGCAGCAGGGCGTCGAGTATCGCCCGGCCGGTCCCCGTTCCGTGCGCGGCCGGATGCACGAACAGGTCGGTGAGCATGCAGACGGCGCCGGCCCTGGCACAGCCGCTGTCGCCCGCGCCGTCGCCGATCCGTATCGTGCCGCCGAAGCCCGTCACCGCATCGTCGCGCTCGGCGACCATGAACCGGCCGCGCGCCATGACATGCCTGACGTAGCCAAGGTATGCCTCATCGGCCGCCTCATGCTGGCCGGTCGCGGTCGCGATCTGCGTGATCGCGGCCAGGTCAGCCTCGCCGGCATCGCGCACGATCAGGGATCCGCGGCGTGCCACCGGTCCAGGATGCCACGTTCGGCCCGTCGTGCCGGGTACCGCTTGCGTCTCCTGGTCGGGTTCGCCGCGTTGTCTGGCCGTGCCCGGGCGGTGACCCGGCCAGCCGGGCGCGGTGAGGGCCGGATCAATCCGGGCCGGACCTGACAGAATTTGCCCATGACCGCCTTGCCCGCAGCCGCGCTCACCGACCGCGACCGGATCCAGCACGAGCCGTGCGTGCTGCTCAAGCTCGGCGAGGTGGTGTTGAAAGGCAGGAACAGGCAGCAGTTCGAGCGGCTGCTGCAGAACAACATCAGGCTCGCGGCGGCCGATCTCGGCATGAGCCTGCGGCTCTGGCAGCGCGACGGCGTGATCGTGCTGGCCCCGGCCGGCGTGGAGGCCGACGCGGCCGAGGCGGCGGCTGACCGGATCGCCGAGCGGATGCTGAGCGTCATGGGGGTGGTCCGGGTCTGCCGGGCGGCGCGGGTCGCCAAGGACCCGCAGTCGGCCATCGAGGCGGCGGTGAGCATGGCGGCCGGCCGGCCAGGGTCGTTCGCGGTGCGCGCCAAGCGGCGCGACAAGCGGTTCCCCGTTACCTCGGCCGAGCTCGCGACCGTCATCGGGGCCGGGATCCAGCGCGAGTTCGGCAACCCGGTTGACCTGCGCAGGCCCGACTTCACCGTCTGCCTTGAGGTCGACCAGTCCGAGGTGTTCGTCTACACCGACGGGCTGGCCGGTCAGGGCGGGCTGCCGGTCGGCATGAGCGGCCGCGGTCTCGTGCTGATGTCAGGCGGCATCGACTCGCCGGTGGCCGCCTACCGGATGATGCGCCGCGGGCTCTACTGCAGCTTCCTGCACTTCTCCGGCATGCCGCTGACCGGCCCCGAGTCGGTGTACAAGGCTTACGCCCTGGTCCGCCAGCTTGACAGGTTCCAGCGCGGATCACGGCTGTACGTGGTGGCGTTCGGCCGGGCGCAGCAGCGCCTCGCCACGTCGGGGTCAGGCAGGCTCCAGATCGTCGCGCAGCGGCGGCTCATGCTGAAGACCGCGCAGGCGCTCGCCTGCCGAGTGCGGGCCGCCGCGCTGGTCACCGGAGACTCGCTCGGCCAGGTGGCGAGCCAGACCCTGGCCAACATCACCGCGCTCGACGAGGCAGTCACGCTGCCGGTCCTGCGCCCGCTGATCGGGCTGGACAAGACCGAGATCATGGCCGAGGCTCGCCGGATCAGCACGCTGGCCCTGTCCGAGCTGCCCGACCAGGACTGCTGCTCGCTGCTGATGCCGCGGCAGGTGGAGACCAGGGCGCGGGTCGCCGACCTGCACCGGATCGAGGCCCGGCTTGACGTCGATGACCTCGCCGATGAGCTCGCCGCCTCGGCTCAGGAGTACCGGCCGGGCTAGACGCAGGCCCCCGCGGGCTCGGGAGCCGGGGCGAGCGTCCGCCCGAGCAGCGCTGGCATGGTCCGCACCACGCCGCCGAGCTCGGTGATGTCATCGCCGGCCAGCGCCTGGTCGCCGTCGCACAGCGCCCGGGCGGGCTCGGGGTGCACGTCCACGATCACGCCGTCCGCGCCGACCGCGATCGCGGCCCTGGTCAGCGGCAGGACCAGGTCGCGCCGCCCACCTGAGTGCGACGGGTCGACGATCACCGGCAGATGCGACAGCCGCTGGGCCACCGGCACCGCGCTGATGTCGAGCGTGTTTCTTGTCGCGGTCTCGAACGTCCTGATGCCGCGCTCGCAGAGAACGATGTCGAGGTTGCCGCGCTGCGCGATGTACTCTGCGGCCATCAGCCACTCCTCGATCGTGGCGTTCATGCCGCGCTTGAGCATGACCGGCTTGCCGGCCGAGCCGACGGCCTGGAGCAGCGCGAAGTTCTGCATGTTGCGTGTGCCCACCTGGAGCATGTCGGCGTGCTCGCACACCAGGTCGACGCTCGCCGGGTCCACGACCTCGGTCACTATCGGCAGCCCGACCTCGTCCCTGACCTCGGAAAGGATCCGCAGCCCTGCCTCGCCGAGGCCCTGGAACGCGTACGGCGACGTCCTCGGCTTGAAGGCGCCGCCGCGCAGCAGCGAGGCGCCGGCCGCCTTGGCCATCCTGGCCGCGGCCACCGTCTGCTCGGAGGTCTCCACCGAGCACGGGCCGGCGATCAGCGTGACCGTGGACGGCCCGATCGGTACGCCGCCCACCCTGATCACCGAGCGCATGTGATGATGCTCCCTGCTCACCAGCTTGTAGGGCACGGAGACCCTGATCACGTCGCTCACTCCGGCCGCGCTGCGCAGGTTCAGCGAGCCGAAGTTGTCCACGTCGCCGACCAGCCCGATGATCGTCCGGGATACTCCGCGGCTCACGAACGCCTCGCCGCCGGCCGACCTGACCAGTTCCACGACGGAATCGATATCTCCTTGCTTGGCCTCGGGAGCCATCACGATCACCATCTGTCTCTCCTTGTCCGAATAACACGAAAGCCCCCGGCCTTCCCGGCCGGGGGCTTGGAGTTCATGCCGCCACTTGCGTCAGCGCGTCGCCTAGCGGGCTACCTCCCCCGTGCCGGGTGAGAAGCCGTAAAAAAACCAGTACGCGTGACCCACGTTGGGTAGCTTAGCGCAATCTGGTGCCGCTCCGGCGGCTGGTCGCTGATCAGCGCGTCATGGCCGGGTGGCAAGATGGCTGCGCTGGCGGGCGCAGCACGGATGGCCGGGGCGCGGCCAGCCTGGCGTCAGGTCAGCCGCAGACGAGATCAGGTCAGCTCAGACGAGATCAGGTCAGCTCAGACGAGATCAGGTCAGCTCAGACGAGATCAGGTCAGCTCAGACGAGATCAGGTCAGCTCAGACGAGATCAGGTCAGCCCAGACGAGATCAGGTCAGCTCAGACGAGATCAGGTCAGCTCAGACGAGATCAGGTCAGCTCAGACGAGATCAGGTCAGCTCAGACGAGATCAGGTCATGCGGCCGGCGACCAGGTGAGTGCCGGCGCGGGGCCGGTACGGGATCAACACGGGACCGGTAAGCGAAGAACCGGCGAGGAAAGGACAGGTCGGCCACATGAGGCAGCCGGACGCCGGCGCGCGCGGGTTCCGCGCGGACGGCGGTGGTGCCAGCGGCATTCCTGGTCCCCGGCACGCCGACGACGACGAGAAGGAATCGAGGCCGCGGCTCCCCCCAGGGCAGTACATCCAGGCCACGATGCCGGTGCTGCATTACGGGCCGGTGCCTGCCTGCAACCTGCAGACCTGGGACCTGCGCGTCTACGGCGCGACCGGCGGCGGCGTGCACCGGTGGACCTGGCCGGACTTCAGCGCGCTGCCCAGGTGCGAGATCATCACCGACTTTCACTGCGTGACCAAGTTCACCGTGCTCGGCGTCACCTGGTCGGGCGTTCCCGCCAAGGAGATCCTGCGCGCAGTCCCTCCGGCCCCGGCGGCGACCCACGTGATGATCTGGGCGGAATTCGGCTACGGCGCCAATCTGCCGATCGGCGTGCTCGGCGCTGCTGACACACTGCTCGCCACTCACAGGGATGGCAGGGAGCTGAGCCCAGAGCAGGGTTACCCGGTTCGGCTGATCGTTCCGTCGCGATACGGCTGGAAGAACGTCAAGTGGGTCAGGGCGATCGAGTACCTGACCCGCGACAAGCGCGGCTTCTGGGAGGAGCGGGGCTACCACAACAACGGCGACCCCTGGCGCGAGCAGCGCTACTCCTACCAGGAACAGCCCGGCGAGGGCCCGGATCTCTGAGCCGGACCGCGTTCTGACCGGTTCGGCTCGGGCCAGGCGGCGGGCGCGCCCAGGCCGGAGGAGCAGGCCGCCAGAAGCAGGCCGCCAGGAAGCCGGTCGCTAGAAGCCGCTGAAAAAGCCGACGTCCAGGGTGATGACGCTGCCCCTCGGCTGCGGGCTGGTCGGGCTGTAGCTGCCGACCGTGTTGCCCGGGCCCTCCTGGTCCACGCTGACCACGAAGCCAGCCCGGTGCAGCGTCAAGAGCGCCTGCGGCAATTGCATGCCCTGCACGTTCGGCACCTGGACGAGCGGCGGCCCCGGCGAGAAGTACACGGTGACGACCTCGCCTGGACTGATCGGCGTATTTGCGGGCGGCATCTGGCGGACGATGGTGTTGGCGGGCTGGCTGCTCTTGGCCATCGCGACCGGGTTGATCGTGTAGCCCCCGGAGGCGGCATCGCTCTGCGCCTGCGACACCTGCATGCCCACGAAGTTGGGCAGGCCGGGCCCTTTGCTGACCACAAGGGTGACCGGCGTGCTGCGCGGCACCTTCGTGTACGCCTGCGGGATCGTGCTGATCACGTCCCCGAGCGGCACCGTGCTCGACAGCTCGCGCCGCACGCCGGCCATGGCCAGATGGTGAGCCCTCAGGCTGCCCGCGGCCTGGGCCGCGGTCTGACCGCTGACGTCGGGCATGGTGATGATCACCGGGCCGAGCGAGACGATCAGCGTGACCGTGAAGCCACCCGCCACCCGGCTGCCGTCGGCCGGCACGGTCCTGACCACCTCGCCCTTGGGCAGCGGGTTGTGCACGGACCTTCCGAACGCCGCGTTCAGCCCCAGGTTCGCGAGCTCGTGCCTGGCGACCGTGGAGGCGATGCCGTTCATCGGCGGCACCTGCTCGTAGCGGCCCGAGGTCAGCCACCAGCCGACCAGGACCGCGACCAGGATCACGGCGAGCGTCCCCGACAGGATGAACATCCGCCGGCTGAACCGGGACTGCCCCGCCCGGTGCGCTGACCGCGCGCGCAGCCGCCCGGTCAGCCGGCCGCCAGCCTGCGGCCCGGCATACCCGGCGCCGCCGTACTCCCCGTACGGGTCGGCGCCGGACACCACCAGGGTGTGGTTGATCCCGGCCGGCGGTTCAGCGGGCGGAGCGGGCAGCATCGAGCCGCTGACCGCGGGCTGCGGGGCGAGCGACGGCAGCGCCGACGCGCCCACCGCGCCTGACTGCCGCCGCGGCTGCGGCCCGGGCATGCCATGCGGCCCGGGCATGCCGTGCGGCCCGGCCAGGTCGAGCGGGCCGGAGATCTCCAGCGGCCCGGAGTAGTCGAGCGGCCCCGAGTAATCCACCGGACCTGAGTAGTCCGCCAGGCCCGGGTAGTCGGATGGCCCCGGGTAGTCGGATGGCCCCGGGTAGTCCGATGACCCCTGGTAACCGGATGGCCCCTGGTAGTCGGATGGCACAGCGTAGTCGGATGGCACAGCGTAGTCGGCGCGCGCCTGACGGTACGGCGCGGTACCGGGCGGCGACTGGCCGTCCCTGACGTCGGCCACCGCGCGCAGGAACTGCCCGGCGTTGGCCGGCCGCAGGTCGGGATCCCGGCTGGTGGCCATCGCGACCAGGGCGTCCAGGGCGGGCGGTAGCCCGGGCAGGATGCTGGACGGCGCCGGGACGACCTCGTTCACGTGCAGGTACGCGACGTCGAGGGGGCTTGCCCCGGTGTGCGGCTGCGACCCGGTGAGCAACTCGAACAGCATGATCCCGGCGGCGTAGACGTCGGTGCGCGCGTCCGAGGTGCCGCCGGAGACCTGCTCGGGCGCGAGGTAGGCGGCGGTCCCGATGATCATGCCGCCCTTGGTCTGGACCGCCCCGGCGACCGCCCTGGCCAGGCCGAAGTCGGCGACCTTGACCGTGCCAGAGCCGGTGAGCAGCACGTTCTCCGGCTTGACGTCGCGGTGCGCCAGGCCGGCCTGGTGCGCGGCGTCCAGCCCGGCGAGCACGCCGACCATGATGTCAAGCGCCTCGCGCGGGGTCAGCCTGCCGCGCTCGTTGAGTAGCTGGCGCAGCGTTTGGCCAGGCACGTACTCCATCGCGATGTAATGCAGCCGCTTGTCCGAGCCCTGGTCGTAGATGCCGACCACGTTGGGGCTGTTCAGCCTCGCCGCCGACCGCGCCTCGCCGATGAACCTGCGCACGAACTCGGCATCGTCGGACAGTTCCGGGTGTGCGATCTTGAGCGCGACCACGCGGTCCAGGCGAGTGTCGGTGCCGAGGTACACCGTGGCCATGCCACCGCGCGCAATCCTGGAGCCAACGTGGTACCGGCCGCCGAGCAGCAGGCCCACGGGTGGCGAGAGGGCGGTATCCATCGGCAACAGTGTAGGGCCAGGTATGCCAGCCTGAGCCGGTTACGGAATTGCCAGCGGCGGGGCCCAAGGACGGCGGCGAACTAGCCGCCCACGGGCGGCGAGGAGGCCATCGCATAGGTCCGGCGCGGGATCCGCCCGGCCCGGTAGGCGAGCCGGCCGGCGACCACGGCGGCCCGCATGGCGGCGGCCATCAGCTCGGGATCGCGGGCCCTGGTGACCGCGGTCGCGAGCAGCACGGCGGCGCAGCCGAGCTCCATCGCCTGGGCGGCATCGCTCGCCGTGCCGATCCCCGCGTCCAGGATCACCGGCACCGAGGACGCCTGCACCATCAGCTCGATGTTGTGCGGGTTGCGGATGCCAAGGCCCGAGCCGATCGGGGCGCCGAGCGGCATCACGGCCGCGCAGCCGGCCTGCTCGAGCCGCCTGGCAAGCACCGGGTCGTCGCTGGTATAGGGCAGCACGGTGAAGCCGTCGGCCGCCAGTTGCTCGGCGGCGTCGAGCAGCTCGACCGGGTCGGGCAGCAGAGTCACTTCGTCGGCGATCACCTCGAGCTTGACCCAGTCGGTCCCGAGCGCCTCGGCGGCCAGCCGGGCCGTCCGCACCGCCTCGGCGGCGGTGAAGCAGCCCGCGGTGTTCGGCAGCACCCGGATGCCGCGCTCGGCAAGCACGTCGAGCACCGAGCCCGGCGACGACGGGTCGAGCCGACGCATCGCCACCGTGGTCAGCTCCGTTCCCGAGGCGGCGAGCGCGCGGCCGAGCACGTCAAGGCTCGGCGCGCCGCCCGTCCCCATGATCAGCCGCGATCCGAACTTCTGCCCGGCGATCACCAGCGGGTCGTCGTGCGTCACCAGCGCGAGCTCCGCCACGTCAGCCTCCCTGCACCGCGGTGAGTACCTCGACCTCGTCGCCCGCCGCCAGCGGCGTGGACGACCAGAACGTGCGGCGCACCACCTCGCCGTTGACAGCCGCGGCGATGCCCGTGGCAGCCTCGGTTATCAGCGCAACCGCTCGCTCGAGACTGGTCTCGTCGGCCACCTCGCGCCGCGTCCCGTTGATCACTATCTCCATGCCAGTTCCTGCCGTTCGAATCGCCCGGACGTGAACGGGGCAGCCGCCGCGGCAAGCGCCCCGTCGGCCAGGAACTGCGCGATCAGGTCGGCGGTCGCGGGCGCGAGCAACACGCCGCCGCGGAAGTGGCCGGTCGCCAGCACCAGGCCGGCCAGCGGCGAGGGCCCGATCACCGGCGCATTGTCCGGCGTGCCCGGCCGCAGGCCGGCCACCGCCTCGGCGAGCTCGAGCTCGGTGATGCCCGGCACGATCGCCCGCGCGTCGCGGAGCAGCTGCCAGACCCCGCCCGCGGTGACCCTGGTGTCGGCGCCGAGCTCCTCCTGGGTGGCGCCGATCACGATCTCGCCGTCCTGCCTGGGCACGAGGTAGACCGGTGACCCCTGCACGAGTCCGCGTACGGTCCTGTTAAGCAGCGAAGGACACGGGCTGGCCGCGAGAGTGGCCGGCGTAGGCCGCAGCCGCAGGATCTGGCCCTTGACCGGGCGCAGCGGCGGGGCGGCTCCCGGGGGCAGGCCGGGCAGCGCGGCGGACGCCCAGCCTGCGCTGAGCACGACATGCCCGGCGGTGACGAGCGCGCCGTCGGCCAGTTCGGCGCCCGCGGCACGGTCCCCCTGGACGCGCAGCGCGACCGCCCTGGCCGGCACGTGCGCGACGCCGGCTGCCGTGGCAGCCGAGAGCAGCGCGTCGGTCAGCAGCCGCGGGTCCACCGACGCGTCGTCGGGAGTCAGCAGCCCGCCGCAGACGGCCGGGCCGAGCAGCGGCTCGGCACGCCGGCACTCCCGGCCGGTCAGCCGCTCGGCGGACGCGCCGAAGGACCGGCGCAGCGCCGCGTGCTCGGTGAGCGCCGCCATGTCGTCGGCGTCGTAACCCACCGCCAGCGTGCCGGTCTGACGGAAGCCCACGTCAGTGCCGGTGCGCTCGGCGAGTTCGGCGGCGAAGTCCGGGTACCTGCGCAGCGAGTCCAGGCCGAGCTCGAACAGCTCGCGCTCGGCGTAGGCGGCCTCGGTCACCGGGGTGAGCATGCCCGCCGCGGCATGGGAGGCCCCGCGGCCGGGTGCCGGATCGGCGAGCAGCACGCTCATCCCGCGCTGCGCGGTCCGCCAGGCGATCGCCAGGCCTACGACGCCGGCGCCGATGACCAGGACATCGACGCTGTGGCGGCTGGCTGTCACATTCATCGCTGCGTCGCGCTCCCTTCGCCGGCATGACCCGGATCAGGTTCTGCGGTCGACGGCTCGCAGCCGCCCTCTCAGCCCGTGCACTGGACTCCCGCGCGTCACCCCAGCGTAGTCGGTCCGGGCGCCGGCTGCCGAATGCCGCCGCCGGGCGGCTGGGCCGGGGCCTCGGGTGACGTCCCAGGTAGCATGCACCGCAATGTCGGCGACGAGGAGGCCAGGTGGACCGGCCGGTGAGGCGGCGGTGAGCGCGCCCGGGCAGTCGAACGGGCCGATCGTCATCGTCGGCGGCGGGCTGGCCGGCCTGCGCACCGTGGAGGAGCTCAGGTCGCTCGGCCATGCGGGGCCGGTCACGGTGATCGGCGCCGAGTCAAGGCCGCCGTACGACCGGCCGCCGCTGTCCAAGCAGCTGATGGCGGGCTCGGTGGACGACACGTCGCTGCGGGCCGAGCTCGACTCGCTGGGCGCGACGTTCCGCCTGGGCGAGCGGGCCGAGCGGCTCGACGCCGAGATGGTCTACACCGACCAGGGCGAGTACCGCTTCGGCAGGCTGGCCATCGCCACCGGAGCCCG
>Ga0335078_10006958_pt1 | contig 16747 bp, 15 predicted proteins | sample Lox_Sample_32_FD_206711 | JGI IMG/M metagenome (GOLD analysis project Ga0335078, IMG submission 206711) | Soil microbial communities from Loxahatchee National Wildlife Refuge, Florida, United States - Lox_Sample_3.2 | ecosystem: Environmental > Terrestrial > Soil > Wetlands | place: USA... | reverse complement strand
TGGTGGAATTGCAGCGTCTTCGCCGAGAGATAAGGTTCGAGCGCGTCTTCGGTATAGGGAAGCGGCGGCAGCTTGAACGTCATGGCCCGTATTCCATTGAGGTTGCTGAAGCTGGGACCGGCGAGGTGCGTCCCGCTTCTCGAAGAACGCGCCGATTGACCGGTGGTTCCGGTCCTGGACGAGGGTAATCGGCTGCTGCGGCGCGGGTGCGACGTTATGACCGCGACCGCTTCCCGTAATGCGCCGCGACCATCACCCAGTAGAGCATAGGGATGGCATTGATCCTCGCGGCGGGAGTGGCGGTGTGGCGCCCGCAATGCGGCCTGCTTTCTGGCATTGTCGCATCTTGACGGCTAAACTCGCCGACACATGGCGAAGAGGGTTGGTCAGTGACAAAGCTCGCCTATGAGCGCAGAAGCGCCGTTGCCGTCCCTCGTGTTAGCGGGTGATTGACGTGATAAGCGCTGCGGCTGACGAGAATCTGGCGCAGTTGCGGCCCACCGATTTTCACCGCAAACGCCGAGCGGCGATCCTGGCTCAGCGACCGGAGGTGAAGCAGCTCTTTGGTTATTGCCCGCAGGTAGCCCTGGTAACGGCGGTCCTTGTTGTGGGGCAAATCGGACTGGCGGTTAGCCTTGTCAATTCATCCTGGTATATGGCCGTGGTCGCAGCGGTCTTCGTGGGAGCTTTCATCAATCATTGCCTGAATGTCGTCGTCCACGAAGCGTGTCATAATCTTGTATTGCGCACGACGGCGCTCAACAAAGCCATAGCGATCTTTGCCAATTTACCTGGCCTGGTTCCATCTGCCATTGCCTTTCGTCATTACCACTTATTGCATCATCGATTTCTGGGTGAAGAGCGCTTCGACGGAGACGTGTGTCTGGCGTGGGAGAAACGCATATTCACCGCCACGCCGGCGCGCAAATTCCTTTGGCTTCTGCTTCAGCCGATATTTTATGGCGTCGTCCATCCGCTCCAGGTTCGCGAGCGGCTACCGCTGGATCGCTGGGTAATCGCAAACGTAATCGTGGTGAGCGGCTTTGCCATTGGGGCGATGTTCCTGCTCGGCCCCTCGGGCTTTCTCTACTTGGCGTTGTCCGCTTATTTATCGGTCGGGCTGCATCCCACCGGAGCGCACGTCGTGCAGGAACACGTCAATTACGCCGGACAGTCATATGTGAATGCTTCCTACTACGGATGGATCAATGCGATTTCGTTGAATCACGGTTACCATCTCGAACACCACGATTTGGCGAACGTGCCCGGACTGCGGCTACCTCGGCTGCGCAAGCTGGCGCCCGAGTTCTATTCGGGGCGGTTTATTCACGGTTCTCGATTGATGAGTCTGTGGCATTTCATCTTTGACTCTCGGCTAAGAATTGATAGTCGCGTGACCTGGGACCGCGCGTCGGCCGAGCAGGGGTCGAGACGCGCGTAGCCGAGCCCGGTCCCTCGAGAACGTGATTCCACGTTTGCACCGGGGCGAGGGGCTTTCCCCGGCTGCGGCACTGGTGCGACGGTACGACCGCGATCGCTTCCAGACCGCGCTGTTCGCACCGCAGGCGCATCGCGAGGCGCTGTTTGCGCTTTATGCCTTCAACTTCGAGATCGCGCGGGTGCGCGAGAGCGTGCGCGAGCCGATGCTGGGTCAAATTCGCCTGCAATGGTGGAGCGAGGCGATCGACTCGGCCTATGGCGGCGGCCCGGTGCGGCGGCACGAAATAGTTGAGGCGATCACGACGGTGATCCGTGAGCGGCGCCTCGGCCGCGCTCAGTTCGACCGACTCATCGACGCGCGCGAGCGCGACCTCGACGACGAGCCGCCGGCGACCTTGGCCGCGCTTGAAGACTACGCCGAGGGCAGCTCGGCGCCGCTGATCTATCTGGCACTGGAGGTCCTTGAAGCGGCGAGACCGACCGCGCTGGAAGCGGCCCGGCATGTCGGGATCGCCTACGCGCTCTCGGGACTTGTCCGGGCCATGCCGATGCACGCGCCGGCCGGACGCTCGTTCATTCCGGCCGCGCTATCAGCGGAGACGGGGCTCGACCCGCGCGACTACGCGGCGCTTCGCCCGACACCGGCGCTGCCTCAGGCAGTCGAGACCATCGCTGTAGCGGCGCGTGGTCACCTCGCCGCCGCGCGAGAATTGCGACGCGACGTACCGACAGCGGCGCTTCCAGCCTTGCTGCCGGCGCGAATCGCCCACAACGCGCTGCGGCGCCTGGAGCGGGCCGGGTTCGACCCGTTCGCAGGCGCCGCGCTGACCGATCCGCTGCAGAGCTGGCGGCTGACCTGGGCCGCCCTGCGCAAGCGCTTCTAGTAATAGTGCGCCGCGAACACCATACAGTAGAGCATCGGGATCGACAGCAACGTGTTGACCCGCGATGCGAGCCCTGCGGTGCGGCGCGCGGCGTTGACCTCGTCCGGCGTCGCCTGCGTGACGCCCATCACCTTGTTCTGGTTCGGCATGATGATGAACCAGACGTTGAACCACATGATCGTGCCGAACCACATTCCGATGCCGATCGCGGTGAATTTATGGTTATTGGAGCCGATGCCGATCTTGATGGCGTCGAGAATGTAGCCGTTCATGTAGGCGAGGATCAGGCCGAAGATCAGCGTGAACATCGCGCCCCAGCGGAACCAAAACAGCGCCTCGGGCAGGATGAAGCGCACGATCGCCGGACGCAGCTCGGTCGGGATTTTCGGCATCGTGGGCGTCTGGGTGAAGTTGAAGTACCAGAGGTGGCCGATCCACATGATGCCGCTGATGATGTGCGCCCAGCGGACGAATTGCGACCACCACTCAAAGCCGACAAGTTCCATGGCTGTTTCTCCCTCTCGACGAGTTAGTGGATCGCGTGAATCAAGAGAACCACAATGACCGTCAGGACAAAGCCGGCGATGATCGTCCCCGATAGCGAATTCAGCAGCTTTTCCATCCCGCTCTCCTCTCTTGTCTCGTCGTGGGCCGAAACCGTCGGCGGCAAGAATCATACTCACGATAGCTAAACCCGGCAAATGCGCGTTTCGCGATGGCTGCCTCCATTCGATGGCGATTGTGCTAAACTGGGGCATGACAAGGCTGACTCTCCGGATCGATTTCGGCGGCGAGCGTCAAATCGGCCCGGGCAAGATCAAGCTCTTGGAGTTGATCGATTCGTGCGGCTCGATTTCCGAGGCCGGGCGTCGGATGGGAATGTCCTATCGTCGCGCCTGGCTGCTGGTCGACGCGCTAAACCACTGCTTCCGCGAGCCGGTGGTGGCGGCGCAGGTGGGCGGGGTGAAAGGCGGTGGCGCCTCGCTGACCGGGTTCGGACATGCGGTCATCGAGCATTACCGGGCGATCGAGAAGGCCGCCGAGAGCGCCGGCGCAGCGCATGTCGGCGCGCTGACCGCCTCGCTCGCCGAGCCGGGCTAACCCTCGGCGATCTCCGCGTCGGCGCTGGCCGAACCGGGGGCCGCGCCGGCAAAGGCGTGGTGGTCGAAGGCGATGCTCTTGATTACCGCGTGAACCTTCTTGCCGGGGAGCAGCCCCAGCGTCTCGACCGAGCGGCGGGTGAGCCGCGCGATCAGCGCCTCGCCGGCGCAGTCGAGGCGGATCTGCACGATCGGCCCGTCGCCGGCGCCGATCTCGGCGACAGTGCCGGGCAGCACGTTGAGCGCACTCAACCCTTCCGGCGGCGCCAGTGCGATCATCACGTCGCGCGCCCGAATGCGCAGCCGCAACATCGCACCCAGCGGCAGGTTTACGAACGGTACGCGCAGCTCGCCGGCTGCGGCCCTGAGTATCGTCAGTCCGAACTCACTGTCGTGCCCGGCGACGCGGGTGGCGAGGATCGCGCCCGCTTCGGCGCGCCCGGTCAGCGGGAACAGATCGATCCGGCCCATGATCTCGGCGGTCGGGCCAACCGCGGCGACCTTGCCTTCGGACAGCACGACAAGCGTCGTCGCCAGCCGCGCCACCTCGGGGATGGAGTGGCTGACATAGACGATCGGCACTCGCGTTTCGTCACGGAGCCGCTCGATATAGGGGAAGATTTCGGCGCGCCGGCTCTCGTCGAGCGAGGCGAGCGGCTCGTCCATCACCAGGAGGCGGGGATTGGCGAGCAGCGCCCGGCCGATCGCGACCCGCTGCTTCTCGCCGCCCGACAGGTTCGCCGGCCGCCGGGCCAGCAGGTGGCCGATGCCGAGTAACTCGACGACCTGATCGAGCTCGCCGCCGCCCGCGCTCCCGGCGAACCAGCGGCCGTAGACGAGGTTCTGTCGCACGTTGAGATGCGGGAACAGGCGCCCCTCCTGGAAGACGTAGCCGACACGCCGGCGATGCGCTGGGACGAAGACGCCGCTCACGGTGTCGGTCAGCACAGTGCCGTCGATCGCGATGCGGCCGCGGTCCGGCCGATAGAGGCCGGCGATGGCGTTGATCAGCGAGGTCTTGCCGGCGCCGGAGCGGCCGAACAGCGCGGTGAGCCCGCCCGCGCTCTCGAACGCGGCGTCGAGCGTGAACCCGCCGAGCCGATGGGTGACCGAGACGCTCAGCATGCGGGCCTGTTCTCTTCCCTTGGCCGGACTTGATCCGGCCATCCACGTCTTCCGGGCCTCTGATTGCAATCCAAGACGTGGACCCCCGGGTCAAGCCCGGGGGAGGGAAATTCTGCGTTGGGTGCCATCGTTAAAGCCCTGCCACGCGCCGGGTGGCGCGCTGCGCAACCGCCTCCGAGGCGAACAGCGCCGCCACTGAGATCGCCACCGAGACCAGGGTCAGCCGCAGCGCACCGAGCTCGCCGCCCGGCACCTGGAGGAAGCTATAGATCGCGGTCGGCAGGGTCTGGGTCTCGCCGGGGATGTTGGAGACGAAAGTGATCGTCGCGCCAAATTCGCCGAGTGCGCGCGCGAAGGAAAGGATTGCCCCGGCCACGATGCCGGGAAGGATCAGCGGCAGGGTTACGGTCAGCCACACCCAGACGCGGCTGGCGCCGAGGGTCGCCGCCGCGTCTTCGAGCCGCCGGTCGACGCCGTCGATCGAGAGGCGCATCGAGCGCACCATGAGCGGGAACCCCATGACCGCCGAGGCGAGCGCCGCGCCGGTCCAGCGGAAGGCGAAGACGATGCCGAGCCGGTCGGCGAGAAACGCGCCGAGCACGCCGTGCCGCCCGAGCAGGACAAGCAGCAGATAGCCGGTCACCACCGGCGGCATCACCAGCGGCAGATGCACCGCGACATTGAGCAGCGAGCGGCCCCAAAAGCGGCTGCGCGCGAGTAGCATCGCCACCGCCAGCCCCACCGGCAGACTGCCGAGGGTCGCGCATATCCCGACTCGCAGCGACAAGCGGATCGCGGTCAGCTCCTCGGGCGTGAAGGCTAGCAGGCCCATTCGTTGTGTATAGCGGAATATTCCGCTTCTTGGATACCCCGCGACCAAGGCTGGCCCTGTCACCGCCCGGCTCAGGAACCTTTCGCCAATTCCGCCCGAATCTGGTCGGGCCAGTTGGCTTGGTTGCCGGTCAGTTTGCCGTGTTGCTGCAGGGCTTCGGCGACCGACAGCGCTTCGTTAAGGACGGCGGCGCGATCGTCGCCAGCGGATACCGAGGCGAGCTTCGTTAGAGCCACGACGAGGTCGATCTGCCACTCGGTTGGGTCCGAGGCCGTCGCCGCCAGGCCGCGGGCGATCGCCGCGGTCTTGCGATAGGCGTCCGCCGCACCGGCGCTGTTCTTGAGCAGCACCTGCAGGTCGCCCAGGGTCTGCGTCGTGCTGATTGCGTCGCGCTGGACGCCGGGATTCCCGGGCGCAGCGGCGGCAAGCGCCTGACGGATCGCCACCGCCTCCTGCATCGGCGACAGCGCCGATGCGCCGTCCGCCATGCGCAGGTAATCCATGCCAATGCGCCACAGCGTGTAGGCGACGTCGGCTTGCGGCGTCGGGTCTCCGGGGCTGGCGCGCTTGAGCATATCGCGGCAGATGACCAATGATTCCTGGAATGCGGTCAGGGCGCCGGCGAAATCGCTCGTCGCCATCTTGATGTCGCCCACCTTGTTGAGGATCACGGCAATGCTGCGTTCGAGGCGAACATCTTCAGGATGCGCGGCGGCGACCGCACGGCTCACCGTCACCGCCTCGCTGTAGAGATCGCCTGCCGCGGCATTGTCGCCCAGCGTGCGTTTCAGATCGCCAAGCTGGGTCAGCGCCAGAGCGAGATCGTTCTGCCAGACCATATTGGTCGGCTCTTGGCCGGCGATCTTGCGCGCGATCGTCAGCGATTCGGTATAGGCGGAAAGCGCGCCGTCCTTGTCGCTGCTTGCCACCGCCGCGTCGCCGACTCTCCCGAGGGCGCTTTCGAGATTGCGCTGGGCGTTGAGGTCGTTGGGCGCGATCTCGACGAGATGGCGATTGATCGCCAGGGCCTGCTGATAGAGCGCGCTGGCGCCAGCATGGTCGCCGGTATTGAGTTTCTGGTCGCCGACGCTGGTCAGATTCTCCGCGAGGTCGAGCTGCCATTGGGCATTGCCGGGATCGCTCTGCGCCAGCTTTTGGATCAGCGGCAGCGCCTCGTTATAAGCCGCGGCGGCGCCGGCATTGTCGCCGGTGCGCTGGTGCAGATCGCCGACCTTGAGCAGCTCGAGCCACAGATCGTGCTGCGCCGAGTTATCGGTCGGCGCTGCCGCGGCGAGTTTGCGGCGGATCGTCAACGCCTGGCCGAAGGCCTTTGCCGCGCTGGCGGTGTCGCCGGCGGCGGCGCTGACGTCACCAGTGCGATTGAGGCTCACCGAGAGGTCGCGCTGCAGCGCGGCGATGTTGGGGTGCTGTTCGGCGAGCGCGCGGATAATCGTCAGCGCTTCCTGGTAGGCGTCGGCGGAGCCCTTCGCGTCGCCGAGGCGCGCTTTTGCCTCGCCGATATTGTCGAGCACCTCCGATTCGTCGCGCCGCAGCGGCCCGTTGCCTGGCTCGGCGTCGATCAGGCCGCGGGTAAGCGCCAAATCCTCGGTGAAGGCGTCGAGCGCCGCCTTGTCATCGCCGCTGCGCAACGCTACCTGGCCGACGCGGTCGAGCGCGACGCTCATATCCTTCTTGTGTTGCTTGTCTTGCGGTTCCGCTGCGACCAGTGAGCGCGTCGTCGACAATGCATCGGCGGCGGCGGCCCGCGCATGATCGAGATCGCCGATGGCGAGATAGGTCTGGGCGATTTCGTCGTAGGCAGCCGCGCGCAGGCGGCGCAGCTGCAGATCGTCCGGCGCCTCTTGAGTGAGCTGGTTGACCCGCGCCTGCGCTTCTTGCAGCACCGCGGCAATCGTTTCGGCCCGCATGCCCTGCGTGTTGCGAAATTTTTGCGCGATGTCGAAGACCAGGTTGCTCACCGCGCCCTTCGCCGCGGCAAGACTGCGCGTGGCGCGCTGCTCTTCGTGCCAGGCGAAAAACCCGGCGCCGCTGGCCCCGACGGCGAGCAGTGCGAAGACCACCGCCGCCGCCGCGACGAAGCGCTGGCGGGCGCGGGCGCGGCGGCCCGATGCGGCGATGAATGCGCGGGTTTCCGGCAGTAGTTCGTCGCCAAAGCGGGCGGTCATCGACTCGGCTTCCGCCAGCAACACGCCGCGCCCGATCAGCCGGTCGCGGCTATTGGCCGCCGCCTCCCACCGCCGCCGCTGCGCCTCGACCTCGTCGCGGACGCGATAGAAATCGCGGTTGGCGGCGATCAGGTCGCGTGCCCGGTGCCAATCGGCGATGACGCGCTGGTGCGCCAGCTGCACCCCGGCATTGTGACCCTCGCCCGAGACGAGGAGGATCCGCGCGGCGACCAGCGCGTCGATCAGCCGGCGCGCGCTGTCACCTGCCGCCGCGGCCGCGAGCGGTACGGTGCGGGTGGCCAGGCTGCCGGAATCGCCGGCCTCGGCGGCCGTGACGGTGACCAGTTGGCGCAGCAAGCGCGGCAGCTCCGCCATTTCGCTTTCGCCTAATCCGGTGATCGCGCGCTCCGCCTCGCGATCGATGATGCCGGAAAGCCCGCCCAGCGCCTCGAACGCGGCATGGGTGAGCCGGGTCTCGCCGCCGATAGATACCCGCGCCTCGAACAGCCGGTTCAAGGCGAGCTGCAGCAACGGCAACATGTCGGGCCGGTCGGCCTCGCGCAGCAGCACCTCGTCGAGCCCGTCGCCCGACGCCGGGTCGCGATCGAAGACCAGCTCCGCCGCCTCGGCCGGCTTGCGCACGATTTCCGCCAGCTCTGCCGGCCCCGGCGCGGCGAGGTCATAGGTTGCCCCGGCGGTCTTCAGCGCCAGCAGGTCGGGCTCGGCGAGAAACCTGTCATACAGATCGGCGCGCAAGGTCGCGATCACCCAAATCCGGCCGCTTGCCGCGAACAGCTTCAGCAAGCGGGCAAAAGCGGCGCGCTCGGCGGCGTCGGCATGATCGCCGAACAATTCGTCGAGCTGATCGACCAGCACCACGAGATCGCAGCGCACCGGCCGCTCGTAGCCCTGACGCACCCGCAGTTCCTCGCCGATGCGGTCGAGCGTGCGCAGCAGCGGCGTCACTGAAGCGGCATCGGCATGGGCAAGGAGCGCGGCGAGCTCGGCCGGGGTGCGATAGTCGCTCGCCGCCAGCTCGGGCAGGGCGGGCGGGCGGCCGCTCTCCGCCTCTGGGATCGCGTTGTCGCCGTCGAGTAGGCGGGTCGCGAGCGTCGCGATGGGGCCGCCGGCCAACTCGGTCGGCCGCATCGCCGCGACGCGCCAGGCGTCCACCGCCGGCACGACGCCGGGCACGGTCAGTCGCGGCACTAGACCGGCGCGGGCCAGGGAGGATTTGCCCGAGCCGCTGGCGCCGACGACGATCAGAAACGGGGTGCCGCGTTCGGCGGCGTCCTTCCACAGATCGACCGCGCGGGCGGTGTCGCGTGAGCGCCCGAAGAACACCGCCGAATGTTTGGCGCCAAAGGCCTCGAGCCCGCGAAACGGCGAACCCTTGGTCGCGATCGGCCACAGCACGGCGCGGCCGTGCAGCACTTTTTCTTCGAGCCAGCTGCGCAAAAGGCGCTCGACCTGAACCTCGAAATCATCCGGCGAGGTAAAATTGTGGAACGCTGCCTTGAACGGCCCCTCGGTTCCGACGAACCAGGTGTCGAAGAATGCCTTGAGCCGCTGCCATTGTTCGGCGACCCGCGCCGCCTCCGGGTCGTCGAGGCGCACGAGAGGGGGGTCGTTGTTGCGGAACACATAGACATCGGGAAGCTGCTTCGTCCGCGCCGCGGCGATCGCCGAGAGAACCTCATAGGCCGTGCCGCTCGGGTAGGACGAGCCGTCCGGCAGCTTGGCGAATTCGGGCGGCAGCTCAGTGCCGATCCGGCCGCGAAAAATGGCGACGACGATGTCGCATTCGGCGGCTTCCGGGATTTGATCTTGAAACGTCTTGTCGGCGCGATAGAACTCGGTTTCCCAGCGGATCGTCTCCAGCTTGGCGATCTCGGCGAATTCACCGTTGAGCCGCTCGACCACCCGCTCGATCCGGCGGCGTTCATGGTCGACGTCGCCAGGCGACGACACGAAGATTCTGACCGTCTGCATCAACCGTTTTCCGCCCGGATGCCGCCCCCAAGCGCTATTCTACGCCAACTGCGCGGACTGCATCGCCGATGACGTCAATTGGAGATCGCTGAATGACGCTTTTCGACCTTACCGGCCGCGTCGCGGTCGTCACCGGCGGCAATGGCGGGATCGGGCTTGGCATCGCGCGCGGCCTGGCGCAAGCCGGCGCCGCCGTCGTCATCGCCGCGCGTAACGCGGAGAAATCGCTGAAGGCGGTGGCCGAGCTGGAAGGCCTCGGCGCCAAGGCCGACTTTATCCCGGTCGACCTCGCCTCGCCGATCTCGTGCCGCGCGATGATGAACGAGGCCGTGGCGCGCCACAGCCGCATCGACATTCTCGTCAACAATGCCGGTATGTCGATCCGCAAGCCGCCGGAGACCTATACCGTCGAGGAATGGCGCCAGGTCATCGAGACCAATTTGACCGGGGCCTTTGTCCTGTGTCAGTCGGCGCACCCGATCATGGAGCGCCAGCGCGGCGGCAAGATCATCAACATCGGCTCGATGATGTCGATTTTCGGCGGCGCCTACGCCGCGCCTTATTCGTCGAGCAAGGGTGCGATCGTGCAGCTGACCAAATCGCTCGCCTGCGCCTGGGCGCGCGACAACATCCAGGTCAACGCGGTGCTACCGGGTTGGATCGACACCGAGCTGACCCGCGACGCGCGCGCCCAAGTTCCGGGGCTCAACGAGCGGGTGCTCGCGCGCACCCCCGCCAAGCGCTGGGGCGTCCCCGACGATCTCGCCGGCGTCGCGGTGTTTCTCGCCAGCGCCGGCTCGGACTTCGTCACCGGCGCCGCCATTCCGGTCGATGGCGGCTACGCGTCGGAGTTCTAGCGGCTAATCTTGTTCGAATTGCGGGTGGCCGTGGTCGGGCTTGCTCCACGAGCCGCTGTTATTGGCGGTGGCGCCGATGCCGCGCATTTGCCGGTAGCAATTCTCGCGGTCGCTGGCCAGAAAGCGCATGAATGAGGCGTTCTGGGCGGCGCACGCGTCGAGCGCCTCGCGCTTACGCAGATCGTTGGGGAAGGTGCCGCGATAGAAATCGGTGAGCGGGCCCGGAAAGCTGGCGGCGGTGGCGACTACCACGGCGGCGGCGCCGAGCGCTATTTTGCTGATCATCTTCATCGTCGTCTCCGCGAAGGCCTCGCTCCGGCCAATGTGCCGGCACAAGACCTTGCTCAAGTGACGTGCCAGAAGAGATCGGCGACGTAGGATGAGGATTTGTACGGGATAATAAAGTTAATCTCCAGTAACCATGTTCAATATTCCGCAAGATGCGATGAAATTTGCATGGCAGATCGATGAGATTAAAGTTATTTGTCGCAGAAATGCTAATCAACGTTCCCGGGTCGATGTGGCGTCTTCCTCGCTCGACGGCATCGGCGCTGCGTCTCGCAGGGGGATTTCCTTCAGCAGCCAGGTCAGCGCAAAGCCGAGCGCCGCCACCGTGGTCGCATAGAGAAAGACCGGGTGCAGTGCGGCGGTGAACACCGCGAGATAGATGCTCCTCACCGCATCGGGGAGCGCATGGATGGAAGCCGGGCTGGTCGCCGCCGCCAGGTTCGCCGCCGAGGGCAGACGCAGCGCCAGATTGGCGGCCAGCGATGCACTGAAGATCGCCCCGAACAGCGACACGCCGACCGATCCGCCGATCGAGCGGAAGAGCGTCGTGCCGGAGGTGGCGACCCCGAGATCGCGGTAGTCGACGGCATTCTGCGTCGCCAGCACCAGTACCTGCATCACCATCCCAAGGCCGAGGCCGAGCACCACCATGTAGAGGCACGCAGTCCCGGTGCCGGTGTCGACCCCCAGCGTCGCGAGCAGGCCAAGCCCCACCGTCATCACCGCGGTCCCGACGATCGGGAACGGGCGATAGCGGCCGAACCGGCTGATGATGCGCCCGCCGACGACCGAGGTGAGGACCACGCCGCCCATCATCGGCGTCAGTGTCAGTCCTGCCAGGGTCGGACTCACGCCCTTCACCACCTGGAGATACATCGGCATGTAGGTCACCGAACCGAACAGCGCGAGCCCGACGATAAAGCCGACCGCGCAGGCGACGGTGAAGACGCGGTTGCGGAACAAGCGGAGCGGCAGAAGCGGCTCCCCGGCCTGCCCTTCGACCGCGACAAGGCCGGCGAAGCCGGTCAGTGTCGCCGCGGCCAGGCCCAGCGCTTCCGCTGAGTCCCAGGCGAAAGCGTGGCCGCCGAGGCTGGCGAGCAGGATCAACGCGGTGAGCGCGACGGCGAGCAGCGCCGTTCCGGCGACGTCGATCCTCGGCCGCCGCCGCGGCGGCGTCGCGGTAAAGGCGATGCCGAGGATCGTCACCGCGACCAAGCCGAGCGGCAGGTTGATGTAGAATATCCAGCGCCAACTCAGCTGCTCGACAAAGAAGCCGCCGATCAGCGGCCCGAGCACCGTCGAGAAGCCGAAGACCGCGCCGAAAATTCCCTGATACCGGCCCCGTTCGCGCGGCGTGAAGATGTCGCCGATCGCCGCCATCGCGACGACGATCAGCCCGCCGCCGCCAAGCCCCTGTACGGCGCGGAAGGCGATCAGCTGTCCCATCGACCGGCTGAGCCCGCACAACGCCGAGCCCGCGAGGAATAACAGGATCGCCGATTGCAGCACGATCTTGCGGCCGAACAAATCGCCGAGCTTGCCGTAAAGCGGCGTGACGATCGTGGTGGTCAGCAGATAGGCGGTGACGATCCAGGAGAGATGAGCGAGGCCGCCGAACTCACCGACGATCGTCGGCAGCGCGGTCGAGACGATGGTCTGGTCGAGCGAGGCGAGCAGCATCACCAGCATCAGCGAGCCGAAGATCGCGCGGATCGATCTCTTTTGCGATGCCAAGGGAATGGGAGGTCGCGGCGCGGCGTCGTCCATGAAAATCTCCGGACGCGCCGGGCGTCGGCGAGACGTCTTCCGAGGTCAGAGATGGGCCTTCTTGCGGCCCAGGCAAGGCTGCCGGAAGGGCGTCGCCCCCGGCGTCGTTACAAGCCGAGGTAGAACTTCCGCACCAGCTCGTTGTTGTTGAGCTCCTCGGCGCTGCGGCCCTCGAAGGCGATCTGGCCGTGGACGATGACATAGCCGCGGTCGGCGATGCGCACCGCCTGGTTGAAGTTCTGTTCGGCCATCAGCACGGTGAGCTGATAGGCCTCCTTCAGCTCCTTGATCTTGTCGATGGTGCGGGTGACGAGGATCGGCGCGAGCCCCACCGAGGGCTCGTCGACGAGGAGGATGCGCGGCGCCGACATCAGCGCCCGCGCCAGCGCCAGCATCTGCTGCTCGCCGCCCGACATGCTGCCGGCCATCTGGTGGCGCCGCTCGCGCAGCACCGGGAAGGTGGCGTAGGACGATTCGAGATTGCGCTGGAGTTCGCTGCGCGCCTTGCGGCGAAAGGCGCCGAGCAGCAAATTCTCCTCGACCGTCAGCTTGGGGAAGAGGCGTCGCCCCTCCGGCACCAGCCCGATGCCGAGATCGACGATCTCCTCGGTGCTGCGGCCGACCAGATTGAAGCTCTCGCCGTCGATTTCGGCGACGATGCTGCCCGAGGACGGCAGCAGCATCCCCATGATGCACTTCATTAGGGTGCTCTTGCCGTTGCCGTTGGTGCCGAGCAGCGCCACGGTCTCGGCCGGCGCCACCGATAGCGACACATTCTCGATGACCCGCACCGAGCCGTAGCCGGCGTTGATGCCGGATAGGGTGAGGCTACTCGCCAAGATAGGCCTTCTCGACTTCGGGGTTGCGGATCGCCTCCTGCGGCAGCGCGTCGGCGATCTTGTGCCCGGCGACAAGGACCACCAGCCGGGTCGAAAAGCTCATCACCGCGCTCATGATGTGCTCGATGAGGACGATGGTGATGCCCTCGTCGTTAAGCCGCATCAACAGCGCGAGAATTTCCTCGATCTCGGAATGCGACAGCCCGGCCATCGCCTCGTCGGCGAAGAGCAGGGTCGGTTGGGTCGCGACCGCGCGGGCCAATTCGAGCTTGCGCATCTCGACCTGCGTCAAGTCGCGGGGCCGGTGCCGCGCCTTGTCGGCGAGATTGACGTGGCTCAGCAATTCCTCGCAGCGCTCGGCGATGGCCGCATCGCTCAGATGATGGCCGTGCCGCGCGTTGACCGTGTAGAGCAGCGGGATGCGGATATTGTCGGCGAGGCTCAGCGAGTGAAACGGCTTGGGCAGTTGAAAGCTGCGGGCGAGACCGAGCCGGGTGCGCTCATGCGCGATCAGGCCGTCGAGCGGTTTGCCCTTGAAAACCACCGCCCCGGTCTCGTTCTGGAGCGTGCCGCAGAGGCAGTTGACCAGGGTCGATTTGCCCGAGCCGTTCGGGCCGATGAGGCCAAGCCGCTCGCCCTTGGCGACGGTCAGGTCGATCCCGTCGAGCGCGACGAACCCGCCGAAGCGCTTGCCGAGGCCGTTTACGTCGAGGAGCGCATCAGCCATTTCCGTCACGTCTCCCGCCGTCCCATCCAGGATCGCACCAGGCCGACGATGCCGTTGGGCGCGATGATCACGAACAGGATCAGCAGCAGGCCGACGATCAGCAGGTTGAAGGTCGGGTCGAGCTTGAGGTCGAGAAAAAAGCCGACGGTGCCGAGCTGCTGGATCGTGCCCAACAGGATCGCGCCGATTAGCGGGCCGATCCAGCTGGTCATGCCGCCGATCACCGGCATCGCGACGCTGTTGACCGCATAGGCGAGATCGAAGCTCGCGGTGGGGGTGAGATAGGTGACGAAATAGGGCAGCGGCGCCCCGGCCATGCCCATCAGCGCGCCGGAGATCGTCGTCGAGATCAGCTTGAGGCGCAGCGTCGGAACGCCGGTCGCTTCGGCGGCCAGCTCGTCGTCGCGGATCGCGTGAAAGCCGAGGCCGAGCCGCGAGCGCTCGATCGAGCGGGCGATGCCGACCGCGATCACCGCGAGCAATACCATCAGCGTGAACAGGTATTGGATATAGCCGCCGCCGAGCGGCGCCGCGGGCGGCCGGATGACATAGGTGCCGCGCGATCCGCCGACAAAGCCCCAGTTGACGATCAGGGTCTGCAGCACGATCGACAGCGCCAGCGTGGCGATGGCGAAGAACACGCCGCGCAGGCGCAAGGTCAGATAGCCCGTGCCGAGACCGAGCAGCCCTGCAACGACGCCGCCCACCGCGATCATCACCGGCACCGGTATCGCCGGTATCTTCCAGTGGAAGGTGGCAAGCAGCAACGCCGGCAGCTTGAACAGCACCACCGAGCTGTAGGCCCCAGCAGCGAAAAACGCGCCGGTGCCGAAGTTCGTATACCCGGTATAACCGCCCAGGATGTTCCACGCCGTTGCCAGGACGATGTACTCGAGGACGACGTATCCGGCGTAATAGAAATACTCGTTGGCGATCGTGAGCCGCGACACGACCACGAAGACGAGGCCCGTGGCGACGAGGATCGCCCAAAAAACCCCGTTTCGCATTATTGGCGGCCGAGCAGACCGGAGGGGCGCACCGCCAGGGTCACCAGCAATAAGCCAAAGGCGACGGCGGGTGACCAAGACGGACCGTAGAAGGTCGAGGTGAGGTTCTCGACGACGCCCAGCAGCACCGCGGCCAGCAGCATCCCCGGCATGCTGGTCATCCCGCCCAGCACGCAGATTGCGAAAATGCGGCCGATATAGTCGCGGCCGATCGACGGCTCGACCTGCTGGATGACGATCAAGAACGCTCCGGCGACGGAACAGGTGGCGATCGAGATGCCGAATGCGATCTGTTTGATCCGCGTTGGGCTCGCTGCCATCAATTGCAACGCCCCTGGGTCTTGCGACACTGCGAGGATCGCTCGGCCGATGAAGCTGCGGCTCAGATAGAGCTGCACCAGCCCGACCATGATCAGCGAGAACACGCACGGCACCAGCATCCGCCACGGCACTTCGATCGAGCCGATATGGAAACTCGGGCCGATATAGGGCGCGGTGACAAAACGGTAATCGACCCCGAAAATCAGGGTCAGCGACACCTCGCCGACATACAGCAGTCCGAAAAAGAACGCGAGCCCCTGGATCGCCTGCTCGCCGCGCCGCTCGAAGGCGAAGTAGTAAAGCCGGTAGACCGCCATCCCCAGCAGGAAGAACAGCGGCGTCGCCACCACGCCGATGGCGATTGGATCGACGCCGAAGTTGGAATTGACGATGTAGGCGACGTAGGAGCCCAACAAAATGAAGGCCGGGGCGGCGATATTGGCGATGTCGAGCATGCCGAAGGCGATCGTCACCCCGACGCTGACCGCGGCATAGAACCCGCCGAGGAGAACGCCGGCGACAATGGCGTTGAGGAAAAGGTTGGTGAACATGGAGCGGGCGGCTGGCCTGACGCGGGGCTCAGCCGCGTCGGCGGTGCCCTGGGGGTGGCGCGTCTTCTCCGCGCGCGAGCGCCTGCCTCATGCCGTCTCCCCCCTCAACATGCTCGTTCGGAGCAACGCCGAACCGCACCGGCTTGCATTAGATCAGTATCGGTGCCGTCTGTTAAGCGCGACGCGATTGACGGTTTTGCGCGCTGTTCTGGATTCGCGCTTCCGTGGGGGTGAGGATTCACAGTAATCGATGGCGCTCTCGGGTGGTCTGGCGGAAGTAGGGGTAGCCGGATGGATGGATCGTTCGTGCCGCGTGACGAGGATCGCCTGCTGCTGACCGGCGCGGGTTCGTTTCTCGACGATGCGGCGAGTGTCGGCGCGGCTTGGGGCGTGTTCGTCCGCTCGCCGCATGCCTTCGCCGGCATTGAGCGGATCGATGCGAGCGCGGCGTTGGCTCAGCCGGGGGTGCTGGCGGTGCTGACCGCCGCCGATCTCGACGCGGCGGGGATCGGCACGGTGTCGGTTCCGATCCCGGTGCCGGGAAGTCCGATGGCGGTTCCGGCCCGCCCGTCCCTGGCCGGCGATTGCGTGCGGCATGTCGGCGAGACCGTGGCGCTGGTGGTCGCGGAAACCGAGGCCGCGGCGCGCGATGCGGCCGAGTTGGTCGCGGTCGATTACACGCCGCGCGAGGCCGTCGCGGATCTCGCCCGCGCCGCTGAGCCCGGCGCGCCGCAGCTTTTCCCCGAGGCGCCCGGCAATGTCGCGGTCGACTGGCGCCCCTACGGCGCCAAGCCCGAAGAACGCGCCGAACTCGACCGCGTTTTCGCGTCG
>Ga0335078_10006957_pt1 | contig 16748 bp, 14 predicted proteins | sample Lox_Sample_32_FD_206711 | JGI IMG/M metagenome (GOLD analysis project Ga0335078, IMG submission 206711) | Soil microbial communities from Loxahatchee National Wildlife Refuge, Florida, United States - Lox_Sample_3.2 | ecosystem: Environmental > Terrestrial > Soil > Wetlands | place: USA... | reverse complement strand
CGCGTGCCCTCGAGAGAGATGCGCTAACCCGGGACGCAGACGCCGAACGCACCCGCCGGTGGAGGGAGACAGCGTCCGCGAGCCGGTTTCCATGGGCCGCGTGCCCTCGAGAGAGATACGCTAATCCTGGGACGCTGACGCCGATGCTCCACGCGCCCGCCGGCGGAGGGAGACAGCGTCCGCGAGCCAGTTTCCATGGGCCGCGTGCCCTCGAGAGAGATGCGCTAACCCGGGACGCAGACGCCGAACGCACCCGCCGGTGGAGGGAGACAGCGTCCGCGAGCCGGTTTCCATGGGCCGCGTGCCCTCGAGAGAGATGCGCTAGCCCGGGACGCTGACGCCGAACGCGCCCGCCGCGAAGTAAGACAGGCCTATTTTCCCGGCGTCCGATCCAGAAGATTTTGCAGCGTCCGCGAGACGGTTTCCACGGGCCGCGTGCCGTCGAGAGTCCAGATATCCGCGCCGGGGTAGTTCGACTCGATGCCGTACACGTCCAGCGGCGAGCCTTTCTGAAAGCGGTCGGCGATCTGAATGACGATGGGCGCCGGGAGATGCTTCTGCTTCACTAAGGCAGCCAGGCGCTCCGATTGTTCCCTGGTCGAAGGGTAATCGCCAAACACAGAGTCCTTCCCGTAGCGGCGCCTCAGGAATTCGGCTTGCGCGATTTTCTGGGCGCCGGCCGGCCCAGCGAGTACGATGACCACGCCGTCCGGCGCGCGGGGATTTTGGGCCACTCCTTCCCACATCAGCAGGATGCCCATCACCAGCATCAGGACCGCCTCTGCCCGTTCGGCTTTTTTCACGAGAGCCTCAAGCAGATAGGATGGCGCGCGCGATGAATTCTGTCAACCGATTGCGGCCGCGCCGATTGCCGCCGCGTGCTGCCTTGTGTTGTACTGTTCGACATGAAACTCATCCTATGGGGGACGCTGTTGGCTGTGCCCCTGGCCGCGCAGGTGAGCATCTCGCAGCACGGCATCGAGATGATTTCGGTCGCCATCAAAGGCAAGCCGTTCACCCAGTTCTTCATCGGGCCGGAAAACAACAAACCTTATCTGCATCCGCTGCGCGCGGCCAGCGGCCGGATCGTGACGCGCGCATATCCCATGGACGACATCCCGGGGGAAACGCACGACCATCCGCACCATCGCGGTCTGTGGTTCTCGCACGGCGACGTGAACGGGTTCGACTTCTGGACCAACGAGCAGCGCGGCGGCAAGTTCGGGCGCATCGTGCTGAAGCAAGTGAACGGCGTCACCAGCGGCAAGGACTCGGGCGCGATCGACGCGAGCTTCGAATGGCGGGACCCATCCGGCAAGCCGCTGCTCTCCGAGGCGCGGGTGATGACCTTCTATTCCCAATCGAAAACCCGCACGATCGACTTCGAGATCACGTTGACGGCGCTCGAAAAGGTCACCTTCGGCGATACCAAGGAGGGGACGTTCGCGCTACGCCTGGCTTCCGGGCTGGAGGAGCCGCGCGCCGGCGCTCCCGCCGAGACCCAGCGGACCGGACACATGGTGGACTCCGAGGGCCGCGAAGGCGAGCGGCAGATCTGGGGCAAGCGCGCGGATTGGGTGGATTACTACGGCGTGGTGGATGGCGAGGCCCTGGGGGTGGCGATCTTCGACCATCCATCGAATCCGCGGCACCCAACCTATTGGCATGCGCGCGGCTATGGGCTGTTCGCGGCGAACATTTTCGGCCTGCACGATTTCGAACACGATCCCGGCAAGAACGGCGGTCTGACGCTGGAGAGCAGGCAAAGCTTGCGCTTTCGCTATCGCGTGGTGATCCATCCGGGGGACGTGCACACGGCGCACATCGCCAAGCTGTACGCCGACTACGCGGGCGGGCGATAGATCCGGCGCACCATGGGGACGACGGCTTCGGGCACCAGGTGCTCCCAGGCCAGACCGGCGCGGATGCGGCGGCGCACTTCGGTGGCGGAGATGGGGTCCAAATCGTCCGGCACGGGTAGGGCGCGGATCCGGTGGTGCAAATGAGCCGGCGGCTGGTAGGGTCCCTGGCGGGATGCCACCAGGAGCTGGAAGGCTTCGAGCAGTTGGCCGGGGGCGCGGGTATCGCCATAGTCCCAGGTGACGAAGCGGTCGGCGGCGTCGCGGCCGCATACCAGCGAGAATTGTACGCCGGCGCCATACGACGCGCGGCACTCGATGGCGATCTGGTGGAACAGGCCGCCTTCGCTGATGGCGGCGGATAGACGCGGATGACTGGCGGCTGACAGGCGCAGCATGGCGGCGCGCTGCGCCAAATCAGCGTCGGTGTAGCTCTTGTGGGGGAAACTGCGCGGCAGGACCAGTACTACCTCATCCAGCTCCGCTAAAGCCGCTTCGGCCAAGCCCAGATGCGCGCGCGTCGGTGGGTTGAAACTTCCCGGAAGAATCCCCAGGTGAGCGGGGCTTCCGGCCGCGCGGCTCAGGAATTCCATCTAGGCGGCGGACCTCCGGAAATAGAGAGGGGCGCGGGAAACGATCCCGCGCCCCACCGGAATGATGCCGGGATTAAGCGGCGTGGGCCAACAGTTCGTCGATCGTCTCGGTCGGCGCAAACTCGTGGCGATCCGCGGCTTCCTGGCACCGGATACAAAAGGCGGCCCATGGCACGGCTTCGAGGCGCTTGGGCTTGATCTCCTCTTCGCAGTGCATGCAAATGCCGTAGCTGCCGTCATTCACACGGAACAAAGCGGCTCGCACGTTGCGCAGCAAGCTGGCTTCGCGGTCCAGGTTGCGGATTGCAAGTTCCCGCTCTCCAGCGAGTTGCACTTCGTCGAGGGCATCCGGCGTCTTCTCGATGGCGATCTCGTCCCGGTTGCGAAGGCCGCGGGAGAGGTCGGCTTGCTTGGCTTCGAGCATTCCTTTGTATTTGTCGAGTTCGGTCTTGTTCATGATCTTTCTCCTATCTTTTTTCGTTCTATCTATCGGGCTTTGCCGACGAAAGAATAGACGAAATTTCACTATAAAAGTTTCAAAGAATCTCAGCCTCTTCGGCTCAACTACGACCCTCCAGCGAGGAGTGCCGTCCATACGGGAAACTACGATAGCAATTCCGATACCAAATTGCAAAATCAGTTGGTCCCGGCTTGGTACTGTATCCTAAAGTGGTAATCAGGTTGGCAAACCCCAAAGGTACCAGCCGATTCGGTGCCATTTAACACGCTAACTAGGTGGCTGGAGGGGACCACTTTTATCACAAGACGGTTCAAAGACGGATCAGTTACGTAGAGGTGGGAAAACCCGTTCCAGGACCGGTGTTCAGGATTCGTACAGCGAGTCGCAGATTTCGCTACTCGGAGGGCACGGTTTTCGCGCCCGTCAGCTCGGCGACAAGCTGCTCAATCAAGGCGACTTGCCCGGAGTCGAACTCCGAGTGCGGCGCGGGCGGCTGGTGCGCTTCGAGCCAGGCGCGGAGCAGTTCGGTCACAGGTTTGGCGACGGCTTCTTCGGCTCCAGGCTCGAAGCGCAGGGGGATCTCGGAGCGCTGGATGGCGGCGGTCAGCAGATCGGCGAATTTCATCGGGTTGCGGCTTTCCACGCAGCCGGCGCGTAGTGATTCACCGGGCCGGATCCATGTCCCAGCCCAGGGTTGGAGCGAATGGCTTGTGTAATGTAGCTCTTGGCGTGCGCCACGGCGACGTCCAGGGCGATGCCGCGGGAGAGCTCGGCGGCGATGGCCGCGGAATAGGTGCAACCGGTGCCATGCGTATGGGGCGTTTCGATGTGCGGCGCGGTGAACTCACGGCGCTCCTTGCCGTCGAACAGCACATCGACCGCGCTGCCCTGCAAGTGGCCGCCCTTGACCAGCGCGGCGCGGGCTCCCATCTCGCAGAGGCGCTTGGCGGCGGCGCCCATATCCTCGACGGTGCGTACGGGCATGCCGGCCAGTTCCTCGGCCTCCGGGAGGTTCGGACAAATGAGGAAGGCGCGGGGCAGAAGCAGTTCGCGCACCGCGGCCACGGCGTCGGGCGAGATCAGCGGTTGGCCGTGCTTGCTGATCATGACCGGATCGACCACCAGAGGGAAAGGGAATTCGGCGGCGGCAGCGGCGAGAGCCTCGACGATTTCACGATTGCCGAGCGCGCCGGTCTTGGCGGCCTGCGGCGGAATGTCGTCCAGGATCGCACGCAACTGCGCCAGGACCAGCTCGGCCGGGACGCAATCGACGCGTTCCACGCGGACGGTGTTCTGCACGGTGAGGAGCGTGATGACGGCTTCGCCGTAGACGCCGAACTGATGGAACGTCTTGAGGTCCGCCTGGATGCCGGCGCCGCCGCTGGGGTCGGAACCGCCGATGGTTAAGGTCACAGGAACCATCGAGCCTAGTCTACCAGGGAACACCCCGGAAGTGCCTAGCCGCTGGTGCAAGCCGATTTTTACAGACGTAACGCGGGTCCGCTTGTGCGGTGGCGCGGCGCTCTCCAGTTTTTATGGCGGATCGCTGGTCAGACAACGGGTTAATTGCCGGCCAGCGATAAACTATCTCATTTAAATACAGATACTTGTGACGGTACTACTCGAAGTTTCCAAGGAGGCTCGCCGGCCAGCCTGTAACCGGCGGCGAATCTTGGATCACCGTGGTAATCTATAAAGATTTAGTACGCAAGTTTACAGACGAGGCACGGAACGAGATGTTCAACTTTCAATGGGCTGCGGCGGGCGTTCTCCTGCTGGCCGCAACCTGTTTTTCGCAGACACCCAACGGCTGGCCGTTCGCGGGAAACGATTTAAATAACAGCCATTGGGCTTCCGCAGAGACGACCCTCAACAATCAAAACGTTGGCGGGTTGACGGTGGCGTGGCAATTCACCACCCAAAACGACGTTTCCGCGACGCCCTCGGTGGACGCGGCGGGCGGTTACGTCTATTTCCCAGACTGGTCCGGGAACCTATACAAATTGAACGCGGCTACCGGGGCTCCGGTGTGGACGCACAAGATGACGGATTACGGGTTGAGTTCGGCGGCGATGTCTCGCACCACGCCAACGCTGTACGGGACGATGGTGATCATTGGAGCGAGCGCGTCGCTGGCGAATCCGAACCCGTGCGGCTCGTACCTGCTGGCGTTGAATGCGAGCGACGGAAGCCTGGTTTGGAGCACGCCGCTCGATCCCGACCTGAATTCCATCGCTACGGCGTCCCCCATCATTTACAACGGGGTCGCTTACGTGGGGGTGTCCTCGAGCGAAGAAAAGCTGACCAACCCGGCGTTTCGTGGGAGCCTGGTCGCGATTTCGCTCACCAACGGACAGATCCTGTGGCGCACGTACTTCGTGCCGGCCGGGTACTCCGGCGCCCCGGTGTGGTCCAGCACTCCGGTGATCGATGGCACGCGGAGCCAGATTTACGTTACGACGGGAAACAATTATCTGGTGCCGCAGTCCGTACAGGCGTGCGAGCAGGCGGCGAACGGAAATCGGGCGGCGATCCTGGCGTGCCAGGCTTCGAACAACTATGAAGATTCGATTGTGGCGCTGGATCTGGCGACCGGGAACGTGAAGTGGGGACGGCGGTGCTCGGCCGACGACGCGTGGATTACGGCGTGCTCGGTGCATGGAACGGTCTGCCCGGATCCGACGGGGCTGGACTTCGATTTCGGCTCCGGCGCCAATCTTTTCACGGCGACCATCAACACCGTTCCGACTCAGTTAGTGGGGGCCGGCCAAAAGAGCGGCATCTACTGGGCGGTCTCGCCGGTCAACGGCGCCATGCAGTGGTACACGGCTGTCGGGCCGGGCGGCAGAGTCGGGGGAATGCAATGGGGCACGGCATCCGACAACCAACGCATTTACGTTGCGATCAGCAACACGTCGCAAAAACCTTACATCCTGCAGCCATCGGGGACGTCCTGGAACGGAGCTTCGTGGGCGGCTCTGGACCCCGCGACGGGCACGATTCTATGGCAGGCGCCGGACCCGGGATCGAGCACGATCCATCCAGGCCAGCACGCCCTGGCGATGGGGCCTGTGACGGTGGCGAATGGAGTGGTGTACGTGGCGTCGATGTCGGGCTACATGTACGGATTAGACGCGGCGACCGGCGCGACGCTCTGGTCGTACCAGGCGCCAGGTTCGGTGAACGCCGCGCCGGCGGTAGTCAATGGGGTGTTGTACTGGGGCACGGGATATCACAACTTCCCGGCGGGAGCTCCGCTGGGGACTGCGAGCAACGTGTTTTACGCGTTCTCTTTGCCGCAGGGAGATGCGAAGGGAAAGCAGAAGGTTCCGCCGCCGGCGGTCCACTAAGGTTGCGACGCGGGGACACGGCGACGCGGCGACGCGGCGACTCGGGGACGCGGCTACGCGGGGACTCGGCGATACGGGGACGCGGCTACGCGGGGACTCGGCGACTCGGCTACGTGGGGACACGGGGACTCGGGGACGCGGCTACGCGGGGACGCGGCGACGTGGGACACGGCGACATGGCGACGCGGGGACTCGGCGACGCGGGGACTCGGCGACGCGGGAACGCGGCTACGCGGGAACTCGGCGATACGGGGACTCGGGGACACGGCGACTCGGCGACGCGGCTACGCGGGGACGCGGCTACGCGGGGACTCGGGGACGGCGGGGACTCGGCGACATGGGGACTCGGCGGACTGAAGTTCGCCGCGGCAAGCTCAAAGCTTGCGCTACTTGACTGCGATGGTCACTCCGGCTGGGCTTTGATAGGTTCCGACCGTCAGCACAACCGGCAAGTCTCCCGTCGGGACGAAGCCGGTGGGAATTTGGGCGTTGATCTGCATCAGGCCGACGAAGCCGGGCGCGGGGCCGGCGTAGAGGAGCTGGGCCGGGAGATCGGCCATGGTCAGCGACACCGGGAGGGCCGGCTGCGGCAAAGGCAATTGGGCGGCTTCGCCGGTTACGGTTTCCGGAGTGGTCTGTCCGCTGCCGGTGGCATACAACACCACGATGGAGCCGCGCGGCGCGGGGTTCTGGTCCGAATTGATCGAGCCATCCTGGTTCACGGCCACGGCCTCGCCGCCGCCGGAGTTCAGCAGGAAGAGGGCGGGGTTGGCGTCCACCACGGAGACCAGCGTGCTCGCCACGGGCGTGCCGTTGTAGACGACTTGCAATTGCGCGGTAGACAGGCCGGCGAGCTCGTAAGGCGCTTGCGCGTTGATCTGCTGCGACTGCACGTAGAACAAAGGCGCGGGCGTGCCGTTGAGGAGCACCTGCGTGCCGCTCAACAGGACCGGCAGCATGCCGGAGGCGTCGAAGGCGCCGGTGGCGGCGGTATCGGGTCCGAGTCCCTGGCCGAAGATGGAGAAGATTTCGCCGGGAGCCAGCGGGCCGGGTTGCAGGCTGGCGGAATTGGCGAGCGTCACGTTGGTGAGCTGGGGCGGCGTCGTCTGGGTGGGGGTCAGCTCGCGGACTCGATTGTTGCCGGTGTCGGACACCCAGATGTTGCCGTGGCCGTCGAGCGTGAGCCCCGTGGGGTTGTAGAGGGCGATCTGGAGGGCCGCGCCGGTGTCGCCGTTATAGGACGCGTCGCCCGTGCCGGCGATGGTGGCGATGTTGCCGCCGGTGGTGACGACGCGGATGCGATGGTTGCCGCTATCGGCGATGTAGAGGTTGCCGCTGGAATCGACGGCCACCGCCGATGGAGAGTTTAGCGCAGCGGCCGGCGCAAGGGCGCCATCCCCGCTGAAGCCGCCGGTTCCGTTGCCCGCGATGGTAGAAAGGTAGCCCGCCGGGGTGAGCATGCGGACGCGGTGATTGAGCGTATCGGCGATATAGAGATTGCCGGCGGCATCGAGCGCCAGGCCGGTTGGGCCGTTCAGCTCCAGCAGGAGTGAAGTGCTGCCGTCGCCGTTGTACCCTGCCATGCCGGTGCCCGCGATGGTGGTGACGTTGCCGGCGGGATCGACCTGAATGACTCGGTGGTGGTTGGTATCGGCGATGTAGAGATTGCCGGAAGGATCGGCGGCCACGCCTTGCGGGGAAAACAGCGGGGTGAGGGCCGCAGGATCGCCGTTCCCGCCGAAGCCGCTGGTGAGGCCGTCGCCGGCGGCGGTGACAATCACGCCGGAGATTTGGACTTCGCGCACGCGGTTGTTGGAGCTGTCGGCGATATAGAGATTGCCGGAGGTATCGAAGGCCAGGCCCGCGGGAGCGTCAAGGCTGGCGGTGATGGCGGGCAAACCATCGCCCGCATAGGATGGCTGGCCGTCGCCGGCCATGGTGGAGATTACGCCAGCGGCGGTCACTTCGCGCACGCGTTGGTTGCCCTGATCGGCGGCGTAGAGATTGCCCGAGCTATCGAGGGCGAGGCCCACCGGGCCGTTCAACACCGCGTCGAGCGCGCTGCCACCGTCGCCGCTGAAGCCGAAGGCTCCGTCGCCGGCCACGGTCGTGATGATGCCGGAAGCGGCGGTGACCACGCGCACGCGGCGCAATTCGGAGATATACAGGTCGCCGGCGGTATCGAGGGTCACATCGACCGGGGTCAGCAGCGCGGTCAGGATTGCGCGGCCGCCATCGCCGGAGTACACGTTGCTTCCGGGCGCGCCCGCCACGCGAGTGAGGGCTCCAGCGGGGCTCAACTGCCACACGAAGGAATTGATGCTTTCGGGAATGTAGAGATTGCCGGCCGAATCGGCGCCCAGACCGGAGAGCCGGATGTAGGGCATGCCGAATCTCTGCTGGTTGCAGACGGTGGCGATGACGCCGGCGAGCACCTTGCGGATACACAGATTGACGGTATCGACGATGTAGAGCGCACCCGAGGGATCGAGCGCGAGTCCGGCCGGCGAGGCGAGCTGCGCGGAGGCGGCGGGGCCGCCATCGCCGCTGTATCCGGCGATGCCCGTACCGGCGATGGTGGAGATGTTTCCGCCCGGCGAGACGCGGCGCACGCAATTGCCGTCGAATTCGGAGATGTAGAGGTTCCCGGCGGAGTCCACCGCGACGTTGCGCGGTCCGAACATGGGGGCGGAAATGGCCGGACCACCCTCTCCGCCGCTGCCGGCCGATCCGGTGCCGGCCACCGTGGTGATGACGCCGTTGGCGTCGACGCGGCGGACGCGCTGGTTGCCGTAGTCGGCGATATAGAGGTTGCCCGAGGTATCGACGGCGACTCCATAGGGCTGGTTCAACTGGGCGGCGGCGGCAGGTCCGTCGTCGCCGCTGAAGCCGGGATGTCCGTTGCCGGCGACCGTCGTGATGACGCCTCCGGAGGCGACTTTTCGGATTCGATGGTTGGCGGCGTCGGCGATATAGAGATTGCCGTTGGAATCGACGGCGAGGCCCTCGGGCTGGGCGACTTGGGCCGCCACAGCCGGGCCGGCGTCGCCTACCAGGTCGCTGCCCGCGACGGTGGTGAGCTGATAGACGGTGGGCGAGGCTGGCAAGGCAGGGGTGCAGGGCAGCCCCAATACAAATAGGACGAGCGGGATACCCCGGGTCTGCACGTGCATGTTTTGATTAAGGGGTGGCGGCGGGGCCCGGATTTTCTCAAATTCCAGCGAGCTGCGCGGCTTCGCCGGGGGCCGCACGGGCTGACGGTCTTCCAGGCGCGAGAGCCGGTGCGACGCTCCGCGCGCGGATTTGCCGGCGCTCGAAGGCGGGCGCGCGCGCTATTGCGGGGGCGCGCAGAGACGGCGGCGGCGGGCAGAGGCGGCGCGGCGTTCCGCGTGTGGATTTGCCGGCGCTCGAAGGCGGGCGCGCGCGCTATTGCGGGGGCGCGCAGAGACGGCGGCGGCGGGCAGAGGCGGCGCGGCGCTCCGCGCGCGGATTTGCCAGCGCTCGAAGGCGGGCACGCGTGCTATTGCGGGGGCGCGCAGAGACGGCGGTGGCGGGCAGAGCCGACGCGGCGCTCCGCGCGCGGATTTGCCAGCGCTCGAAGGCGGGCACGCGTGCTATTGCGGGGGCGCGCAGAGACGGCGGTGGCGGGCTCGCGAGCGGCAGGCGGCGCGCGTCAGCTATTCAGCTTCCTCGTAATCCGGGCCAGCGTGGTGCGCGGAGCCAGCCGCGTGGAAAAGACCGTCAGCTTGTTGCTCGAGCCGGCGATGGCCACGCGCTTGCCCGCCATCAGCCCCTCGTATCCGACCTGCGCGACGGTGCGGGCATCCATCACGGGACTGGAGCGGAACAGGGCCGAGTCTTCGTTACCCGCCGTGGAGGCGAACTTCGTTTGGGTCGGCCCTGGAACCAACGCGGTCACGGTCACGCCGGTCCCCCGCAGCTCCTCGGACAAGGCTTCGGAGAACGAAAGCACGAACGCCTTGGAAGCGTAGTACACCGCCATGAACGGACCCGGTACGTATGCCGCGGTGGAAGCCACGTTCAAGATCCTGCCGCTGCGCCGTGCGAGCATGGCGGGCAAAAACAGGCGCGCCAGATGGGTCAGGGCGGCGATGTTCAACTGGATCATACGCGCCTCGATGGCGTAGTCGAGATCGGCGAATGCGCCGCGTGCTCCGAAGCCGGCGTTGTTCACGAGCACATCGATGGCCGCGCCTTGCGCTTGAAGATCCTCAAAGATCCGTAGCGGCGCGGTTGGATCGGTCAAGTCAACCGCCAGCACACGCGCCTGAATGCCATGCGCGCGCGACAATTCGCCGGAGAGCGATTGCAGCTTGTCTGCGCTGCGCGCCACCAGCACGAGGTCGTGTTTGTGCGCGGCGAAGATGCGGGCGAGCTGCTCGCCGATGCCGCCGGAAGCGCCGGTGAGGAGCGCGGTCATGGCAAGCCTCCGCGGGCGATCTCGCGATCCGCATCGAGGAACAGCTTGTGGCAAACGGCCGCAGGAGCTTTGAGGTTGAAGCTGGCGATGCGCCGGTTGAGCGCATGCATGCGCGCGCGCAAGCGTTGCGGATCGCCCGCGCCGGCCGCGCGCCGGAGATCGGCGCGCATGGCTTCCAGTTCCCGGTCGATGTCGCGGCCCTCTTCGATCCAGGCCGGCGCGAATCCGTGGTTCTTCAGCAGGCGGTGCGCCATGCGCAGAGACGGGTCGACGAACGGATCTTCGTCGAGTTCGAGCGGCGCGCCGGCGCCCGGAAGATTGGCGAAGGCGCCCTCCGCCATGGCTTCCTCGATTTTGCGTTCCGCGATCCAGCGCCAGGCGTCCATAGGGATAGCATACTGTATGCCGGAGAGGGCCACCGGCGGATCGCACGGCGCGGAGTTACCGCGCGGGAGCGGCTAAACTATGGAGGTGGTTTCCATGCTCCATGCCGGCGTTCGCGAGCAAGTCGAAAATCTGCGGCGGCAGTTCCGCACCGGGCAGCCTTTCCGGCACGTGGTGGTGGACCAGTTTTTGGACCCGCAGCCGTGCCAGGAACTGATCGCGGAGTTTCCGGCCTTCGACACGCGTTATGCCAAGAACGAGCGGGGCGAGCTTGGGGGCAAAGCGGTCATCGCCGGGATCGCGCGGCTGGGAGCGGCCTATGCGCGGTTTGACCGCCTGATGCGGGACCGCGAATTTCTATCCCTGCTGGGGCACATCACCGGCATCGACGGCTTACTTTACGACCCGGAGTATGTGGGCGGGGGCACGCACGAGAACCTGGACGGTCAGGAGCTCGACCCGCACGTGGACTTCAACTATCATCCGCGCCGGCCGCTGCACCGCCGTCTCAATCTCATCGTTTTTCTGAATCCGGAATGGGAGGAAGGGTGGGGCGGCTGCCTGGAGCTGCTGCGAGATCCGTGGGCGGACGGCGGCGAGGCGCGCACGACGGTGCTGCCGGTGGCCAATCGCGCGGTGATTTTTGAGACGACCGAATCGTCGTGGCACGGATTCCGCCGCATCCGGACGCCGCCGGGGCGCGAGATCTCGCGCAAATCGATCGCGGTTTATTTCTATACCAAGGGCCGGCCGGCGGAGCAGACCGCGCCCTCGCACGGCACGCTGTACTATCAGCGTCCCTTGCCGGCCCACATACAAGCGGGATATACGCTGCGCGAGGAGGATGCCGCGGCAATACGGACGCTGCTGGCGCGCCGCGACGGCCACATACGATTTCTGTACGACCGCGAGCTGGAATTCTCGGAACTGATCGGGGGCATTACCGGTTCGCCCACGTTCCGGCTGGCCCGGGCGCTGAGTTGGCCTGCGCGCGCGCTGCGTTCGCGGGCGAGAAAGACGCGCGCGGAGTGACCGGCAGCCGGCGCGCGCCGGGCGATTACTTGTCGAGGTGCAGCACTTCGTTCATGGCTCCCTGGCGGTAGCCTTCGAGATCCAGCGTCACGTACTGGAAGCCGAGTTTGCGGAAGATGGCGGTGAATCGCAGGGCCATGTCGGGAGTGAAGGCTCGGGCCATTTCGTCCCGGGCGATCTCGAGCCGCACCAGCTCGCCGTGGTAGCGCACGCGGCATTGCCGGAAACCGAGGGCCTTCAACTCCTCTTCGCCGCGCTCCACGGTTTTCACATTTTGGATGGTCACGGGAGTTCCGTAAGGGATGCGGGAGCTCAGGCACGCCGATGCCGGGCGGTCCCAGGTAGGCAGGCCGGCCACGCGGGATAATTCGCGGATTTCGGCTTTCGTGAGGCCCGCCTCCACCAGCGGCGCCTTGACCTGATGCAACCTGGCGGCGTGCTGGCCGGGGCGATAATCCCCCAGGTCGTCGGCGTTCACGCCATAGACGATGTGCTCGATCCCGCGCTGGCGGCCGAGGTCCGCGAGGGCGGCGAACAGTTCGTCCTTGCAGTGGAAGCAGCGATTCGCGTCGTTCTTCAGGTAATCCGGGTTATCAAATTCGCGGGTGCGGATGTATTCGTGAGGGATGCCGAACTGCCGCACGAAGGCCTCGCCATCGCGCTTATGCGAGTCGGGCAGAGAGGCCGAATCCGCGGTAACGGCCAGGGCGTGGTCTCCCAGCGTACGGTGCGCGGCCCACGCCAGGTAGGCGGAGTCGGCGCCGCCCGAGTAGGCCACCATCACGCGCTCCAGGCTGCGCAGCGCGGCAAACAGTTTGTCCTGCTTGTCGAGCAGCGGCGCCGGGTTCGAGAGATCGGCCGGGGAGGTCATAGAGAAATTATAACGCGCGGGCGCGGACTGGCCGGCATCGGGTAGTGCCTGAAAGTGCGTAATTGCAGATTGTTATGGGCCCGGGTTTTCGTGTACGCTCCTTGCCAAGCGTCTGCTGATGCGATCCGGTGCAGGTCTTGCGGCATTGCGGACAGCGAAATCGGCAAAGCCCACTACGATGCATCCCAAACGCTTTGTTGTTTGTAAAAGTCACAAAACACCACGATCCGCTCGTCTTTATTTAAGGCGTTTTCAATGGTTTGTGGGTTTTGTTTTCTCGTATACTGAAATTAGTGGCGTCTGAGCGCCACTAGAAGTAACGTGTGTCGAGGCTTACCATGCTTGAACAAGAAATTGCCCACTATGAATCCATCAAGGATGATCTGATCCGCCACTACGACGGGAAATTTGTCCTCATCATCGGCAACGAGCAGTTGGGGGTATTTGACAAGAGCGAAGACGCTTACAAGCGCGGCATTGAACTACGAGGTAACGTCCCTATGTTGATACGGCAGGTTCGACAGCACGAACCCGTAGAGATGATTCCAGCGATGGTGCTCGGCTTGATAAATGCCCACGTATAATCGCCTCTACCTTCAACCGGCTCCGCCTGGGCAACAGACGGGCATCCCTCATCCCCAAGGCTTGGCACTGACTGGTCCTGTGTTAGAAGTGCAGATTGAGACTCCAAGCGTGCTAGCTCAATCCCTTCAGGTCGCGAATAGTCCAATTCCCAACCCGGTCACGGGCATTGCCCTTATAGACACTGGCGCGTCGATTACTTCAATCGATGTTTCAGTAGCGACGCGCCTCGGGCTGAATCCGAATGGTATTGCCACAGTCGGAACAGCGGGCGGCCCAACTCAGCAACCGACGTATCAGGCGCGCCTTAGCTTTCCTGGGACAGCATTGCCCGGATTTGAGCATCCCAAGGTTTTAGGCTGCGCACTTAGCGGGCAGATGGTGATGAACCAACAACCGCTCATCGCGTTAATCGGCAGGGAGTACTGTGTCTTTGTATACAGTGGCGACGCGGGCCTGTGGTCCATTTCTTTTTGAAACACTATCCGGCTTCTTTGCACGGCCTACCCCCGGCGTGGGTTTGGCGGGCAGCGGCCATCTTGCGGTAATGCTCAACGCCGTAACGCTTCCGTGTGGTGCTTCCGCCCCTTTACCCCAGCACGACCCGCTGGAGCGCGTCTGTTTCAAATGTCATCAGCCGATGCCCCAAAATCGCACGCCGCGATGCCTGGAGTTGTCTAAGGCTGCCCTAGCGCTGACGGTCGAAACGAGAAACAAGCGATAGGCGTTTTTTTCAATGCACGTTTCACCGACTCGCCGACGGCAGGTAGGGTGGTGCGGTCATGGCGGGACCGCAGGGCGTGCATCGGCGAGCCAGGGGAGGCGGATGGCGCTATAATCGTGGCGCTTTGACTACTCGCCTGCGTGCCGTGTTGGTGGTGTTGTCCCTGGGAGCGGCGGCGGTGTTCGCGGTGAGCTCCGCCATACGGCCGGCGAAGTTGCCGCCGCCGCGGCTGAGCATCCAGCCCGCGCGCCTGTGGGCGGATGGCAACGATACGGCGACCCTCACCATCGAGAGCGCGGGCGGCGGCGCGCCCAGAATCTCGGTGGTGGAGAATGCGCATGGCGCCACGGTCGAGGAAGCGAGCCGCACGGGCGGCCGGTGGGAAGCCTGCGTGCGCGCCGGGGTAGCGCCGGGACGGGTACGCTTACGAGTCGAGGTTCCCGGCGCGCCGCCCGCGGAGGCGGAACTGTGGTTGACGCTCTTTGCGCGCGACGGCGCGGGGGATGGCACGCCCGATTTCCTGCGCCTGGACGACGAACGGGACCGGCAGGCATTCCGGCTTTGGTTCACCTGGCTGGCGGAGGCGCAGTATTTTCAGCCGCCGGCCGCCCGGCCGCGGGAGATCCGGGATTGCGCGGCTTTGATCCGCTACGCCTATCGCGAGGCGCTGCACGCGCACGATTCGGCATGGGCGGAGACGGCGCAGGTTCCGCTGGTTCCGGCATTCGTCTCGGTGGCCAAATTCGAGTATCCGTTCACGCCTCTGGGCGCGGCGTTGTTTCGCGTGCGGCCGGGGGCCTTCCGGCCGTCCGATTTGTCCGATGGCGCTTTCGCGCAATTCGCCGATGCCGAGACGCTGTGGCGCAGGAACACGCACCGGGTGAACCGCGAGCTTTCGGCCGCCGTGCGCGGCGACCTGCTTTTCTTTCGCCAGGAGGCCGGACACGAGCGGTTTCACAGCATGATCTACCTGGGGGAAAGCCTGGTTCGAAAAGACGGCAAGCGGTATGTTTTGTACCATACGGGACCGGACGGCCCGAACCCGGGTGAGATCCGGAGGCTGACGGTGGAGGAACTGTTGCGCTTTCCGCGGCCTATCTGGCGGCCGGAGGCCGGCAATCCCGGCTTTCTTGGGGTGTATCGATGGAACATATTGAGATGACGACGGCGCGCCGGCGAACGGAAGTTGGCCGCGGCAACCGGAGGCTGGCGGTGCGGCTGGTGCTGCTGCTGGCGGCGGCCGCGGCGGGTTTGTGTCCCAGCGAAGAGGAGCCGTACTTCGCGCTTTCGAGTTCGGCGACGTTTGGCACGGGGAGCAGGCCGAGCGTTTCGCTGAGCGCGTGGAACGTGAATGCGCTCGAGTTCCGCGTGTACCGCATCGCGGATCCGGTGAGGTTCTTCGAGCAACTGGAGGATCCGCACCAGTTCGGCGGCAGCGTGCCGCGGCCGCCGCGGGAGCGCACGCTGCTCGAACGCCTCCACGTGTGGAAGCGCGGTCTGCGGGCGCAGATCCGGCGCTCGTTGCGGGCGCAATTCACCGAAGCGCCCAGCGCGCATTTCGGAAACCTGTTGCGGCCGGAAGCAGCGCCCGCCAGCCGGGGAACGCGCTACGCGGAAGCGCCGCTTTTGAATCCGCAGCAACTGGTGCTCTCCTTCGAGCAGCCCGTGCGCAGCCATACGCGCTGGGAGCGGAGCACGGTAGAAGTGGGCGTGAAGGAGAAGGGCGTCTACCTGGTGGAGGCGGTCCACGGCGCGCTGCGCGCGTACACCATCCTGATGATTTCGGACATCGCGATGATCACCAAGACCGGCAAAGGGCGGGTGGTGAACATCGTGCTGGATCGCGGCACGGGGCAGCCCATTGCGGCGGCCAAGGTGTCCCTGCTGGCGCGCGAGCGCAGTTTGGAGGAAGCCAGGACGAACGCGGACGGCGTCGCGGAATTGCGGCTGGCGGCGGCGCATCCCGACGATATACGGGTGTTGGGACAGGTGGGCGGCGATATTGCGCTGAACACGCTGGCGGGCTATTCCTTCGGGGCCGGCGCGGAGCAGTGGACGGGGTACGTCTACACGGATCGTCCGGTCTACCGCCCCGGCCACACCGTGCACTTCAAGGGGATTTTGCGCATGGGCACGGTGAACGGGTACACGATCCCGGCGGGCGCGAGGGTGACGGCGACGATTGAAGATCCCGACCAGAAGCCCGTCTATCAGAAGAACCTCACGGCGAGCGCGAACGGCACGATTCACGACGACCTGACGCTGGCGGCCGGCGCCGCATTGGGGAACTACTCGATCGAGTTGAAATCCGGCCAAGGAGTGATGAACGGGAACTTCGAAGTACTGGAGTACAAGAAGCCGGAATACGAAGTACGGGTGATTCCCGCGAAGACACGGGTGATGGAAGGCGAGGCGATCGAGGCCACCATCGAGGCGCGCTATTATTTTGGCG
>Ga0335078_10006956_pt1 | contig 16748 bp, 11 predicted proteins | sample Lox_Sample_32_FD_206711 | JGI IMG/M metagenome (GOLD analysis project Ga0335078, IMG submission 206711) | Soil microbial communities from Loxahatchee National Wildlife Refuge, Florida, United States - Lox_Sample_3.2 | ecosystem: Environmental > Terrestrial > Soil > Wetlands | place: USA... | reverse complement strand
CATCGATGTCCACACCCACGACGATCTCTACGTTCTCCGCGATCCGGAGATGCTGCCCAAGATTTCGCAGGGCGTAACCACTGTGATTGTCGGCAACTGCGGCATCAGCGCCGCGCCCGTCGATCTGGATGGACGGCTGCCGGACCCCATCAATCTTCTCGGCGATGCGGAGCAGTTTCGATATCCGACATTTTCTGCCTACGTCCGTGCGATTGACGACGCGCAGCCGACGGTCAATGTGGCCGCGCTGATTGGCCACACCGCTCTGCGCAACAACCATCTCGATCGGCTGGATCGCGCGGCAACTTCGGCCGAGACCGCGTCGATGCGCGCGCAACTGCAGGAGGCCCTCGATCACGGCGCTCTGGGCCTGAGCACGGGCCTCGCCTATCTTTCGGCCAATTCCGCCACGACCGAAGAAGTGATGGAACTGACGCAGCCCTTGGCCGTGGCCGGCGCCGTCTACGCCACGCACATGCGCACGGAGTCCGACGCCATCCTCGACGCGATGGACGAAGCCTTTGCCATCGGCCGCTCGGCGCGCGTGCCGGTCGTCGTCTCGCACCTGAAATGCGCCGGCATCGCGAACTGGGGCCGCAGTGCCGAAGTGCTGCACGCGTTCGAAGCCGCGCGCGCTGCGCAGCCGGTCGGCTGCGATTGTTATCCCTACGCGGCGGGTTCGAGCACGCTCGACCTGCGCCAGGTAGACGAGCGCGTGAAGATCACGATCACCTGGAGCACTCCGCATCCCGAAGCAGCCGGCCAGACGCTCGCCGAGATTGCGACACAATGGCAAATGCCGCAGCTCGAAGCCGCGCGCCGCGTGCAACCTGCCGGCGCCATCTATCACAGCATCAGCGAGGACGACATGCGCCGCATCCTTCGCCATCCCGCCACCATGATTGGCTCCGACGGCCTGCCCAACGATCCCCGTCCACATCCGCGCCTGTGGGGAACATATCCGCGCGTGCTCGGCCGCTATTGCCGCGAAGAGAAGCTGTTCTCGCTCGCGCAGGCCATCCACAAGATGACTGGAATGCCGGCGCGGCGTTTCGGGCTTGCAGGCCGGGGACTGATTCGTGAAGGCTGCTACGCTGATCTCACGCTCTTCGATCCGGAGAAAGTCTCGGACACTGCCACATTCGACGATCCGGTTCGGCCGGCGGAAGGAATCGCTGGCGTCTGGGTCAACGGCGCTCTCACCTACAATGCTCAAGGACTCACTCGACAGCGGGCGGGCCGATTTGTGCCGCGAGGCACGATCGAGTGGATCGAATCGTCAGGCTACTGAAGGAGCACACCATGAGCATCATGCGAATCGGCGCGGACGGCGCAAACAAACCAGGTTCACTTCCCTTCGCGCGAGCAGTCGAAGCCGATGGATGGCTCTACGTCTCTGGCCAGGTTCCCCTGCGCGACGGCGAGCTGGTTACCGGCAACGTTGCCGTACAGGCGCGCCAGGCCATTCAGAACCTCATCGCCGTTCTCAGCGAATCCGGATACGGGCCGGAACACGTCGTGCGCTGCGGCGTGTGGCTCGACGATGCGCGCGATTTCGCCGCCTTCAACGCCGTCTTCCGCGAATTCTTCGGGCAGAATCCGCCGGCGCGCTCCTGCGTGCAATCGCACATGGTCATAGACTGCAAGGTAGAGATCGACTGCGTCGCCTACAGAGACCCGCGCTTATGATCTGAGCCGCGCAGTGTACATTGGGCTTTTGCGCATTCCAAATTCCGTTAGCGGCCTAATCGGGAGGGTACGGGCTTTAGCCTGTACGATTCCGATCCAAAGAGGTTCGGGGCTTTACGGCAATTCCTGAGTTGGTGTGTCCTTTCGCATTCCGTACAAGGTCGCCGCTCCTTGGGGTCGCGTCGACTTGAGTGTGGAGACTTCGGGACACAGCTACTCAGGAATTGCGATGGCCCCTGAGGAACACTGACCGACTCACCAACTTCCGCCGGGAGCCTCTCGCTTATTCGCCCATGGTCGACTCGCACAGCATCTTTCTTCTCGGCGCGGCGACGGCCGCGGTCATCGCGCTGATTCTGCTGATCACGCTCGTCCGGCTCAATCCATTCCTCTCCATCTTTCTTGCCTCGCTTGGCCTGGCCGCGGCCACGCGCATGCCCGCAGCCAATGTGGTTCATTCCTTCGAAGCCGGAATGGGCGGGATTCTCGGCCACATCGCCATCGTGGTCGCCCTCGGCACCATGCTGGGCAAAATGATGGCTGAATCCGGGGCGGCCGACCGCATCGCCTACACGCTGATCGCGGCCTTCGGCGAAAAGCGCATCCACTGGGCCATGGTGCTCATCGGCCTCGTCGTCGGCTTGCCCGCATTCTTCGAAGTTGGATTCGTCCTCCTCGTTCCCATCGCATTCACCGTGGCGCGGCGCACCAACACGTCGCTCGTGCTCATCGGCCTGCCCATGGTCGCCGGGCTCTCCGTCGTGCATGGGCTCGTGCCTCCGCATCCGGCTGCGATTCTTGCCGTCGAGATCTTCCATGCCGATGTCGGCCGGACCATTCTTTACGCACTCGCTGTCGGCATTCCCTCGGCCATCCTTGCGGGACCGCTCTTCGCCAAGCTGGTCGCGTCCCGCGTCCGGCTCTCCGCGGAAAACCCCATGGCCGCGGATTTCGTCGATCATGGCGAAGAACGCAGCCTGCCCGGTTTCTGGCTGGCGATCTTCACCGTTCTGCTTCCCGTCCTGCTCATGCTCGTCGGCAGCTGGGCCGACGCCTTCGCAGCGAGAGGCACTTCGGTCAATTCGGCGCTGCACCTGATTGGCAATGACGACATGGCGCTGCTCATCGGCGTGCTGCTCAGTTTTCTCACCCTGGGCAAGATGCGCGGATTCTCGCGCGAAACGGTTCTGCGCTTCAGCAACGAGTGCCTGGCGCCTACGGCGACCATCACGCTGCTGGTCGGCGCCGGCGGCGGCTTCGGGCGAATTCTCCAGGACAGCGGCGTTTCTCAGGCCATCATCGCGGTGGCCATGCAAAGTCACGTCTCCGTGCTGCTGCTGGCCTGGATTCTGGCCGCAGCCATGCGTCTGGCGACGGGGTCGGCGACGGTCGCCATGACCACCGCCGCGGGCATCGTGGCCCCGCTGGCTCTGCATACCGCCGGCGTGCGGCCGGAGTTGCTTGCGATTTCGACCGGCGCGGGCTCGCTCATCTTCTCCCACGTCAACGACGGCGGCTTCTGGCTCGTCAAGGAGTACTTCAACATGACCGTTGCGCAGACGCTCAAGACCTGGTCGATCTGCGAGACCATCATCTCAGTGGCCGCGCTGTTTTTCACGCTCGGCCTGGCGCATATGGTTTGATCGAATTGGTCGGATCGATTCTGCTTCACGCGCCGGGTCACTCAGGAGGGTACGGGCTTCAGCCCGTACGTCTCATGCCCTGAGGAAAACTGGATCACTACCGACCGATGCAGCAGATTGACATTTCATCAGGAGACGCATTTTATGATCGATGACTCTTTGCCGCAGAAATATTCCCGTCGTCACTTCCTCGGAAGCGCCGCAGCCCTGGCCGCCGCGCAAGCGGCACCCACGATATTACGCGCCGAATCTCAATCGTCGGCGGGGCGGAACACTCGCGCCTATGTGGGCAGCTACACGACTCCTGTGGATGGGGCAGGAAACGGCGAAGGCATCTATCTCTTCGAAGCCGATCCTTCCACCGGCAAGTTGCGCAATCGCCGCCTCGCCGCCAAGACGCCCAGCCCGTCCTGGCTCGCCCTGCATCCGTCACGCAGGTTTCTCTATTCGGTGAACGAGATCGACACCTATGAGGGTAAGAGCGGCTCGGTGACGGCCTTCGCGATCGATTCCGCATCCGGCGATTTGCGCGCGATGAACACCGTCAGCTCCGAAGGCGCGACGCCGGCACATATGAGCCTCGATGCAACCGGCAAATTCGCCTTCGTTGCCAACTACGGCGGCGGTAGTTTCGCCGTGCTGCCCATCCACGACGATGGTTCGCTTGGCGAGGCCGTCGATGTTCATCGCGATGAAGGCTCCCTCGGGAGTCTGCACGCAACCAACGCCCCAGCCGGCAGTTTCGCCATCAGCGGGCACGACGCTCCCCACGCGCACATGATCGCTCCAGATCCGGACAACCGATTCGTCCACGTCGCCGACCTTGGCCAGGACCGGATTTACGTATACCGATTCGACTCGGGATCAGGGAAGCTCTCTCCTTCGAGTCCGCAGCCGTTTGTCGAGCTGCCCACCGGTGACGGGCCGCGGCATTTGGTCTTTCACCCCAAGGGGAAGTGGCTCTATTCCATTCAGGAAGAGTCGTCGACGATCACCGGGTTCGACTACGACTCGACGACCGGCACACTGAAATCGCGCCAGACCCTATCGACGCTGCCGCCCGGCTTCGCCGGCACGAATTTCTGCTCGGAGATCGTCATGTCGCACGACGGGCGATTTGTCTACGGCGCCAACCGCCTTCACGACTCGATCGCCGTCTTCGCGATCGGCCCCGATGGAAAGCTGTCGCGCGTTGGCGAGGCTCCCACCATGGGCGATTACCCGCGCCACTGCAATATCGATCCCACAGGCCGTTTCTTCTACTCCTGCAACCAGCACAGCGACTCGATCACCTGCTTCCGCATCCATCCCGAAAGCGGCGCGCTGACCTTCACAGGACAATACACGGCGGTGGGAAGTCCGGCGTTCATCCTGTTCGCCGCGTAATCGGAGCTGTCCTATTTCCCAGGTCTCCAAGTCGAGACCTGGGGCACCCGGCACCCGGCACCCATCTATCTCATCGAGGGTGCCCCATCCTATCCGCTCGCACTGGCGAGCGGATAGGGTGGGAGTGAATCATGCTGCAGAGCCCCGAGATTCAAGTTTCGTCTTTATCGCTGCACGCGGCGAAGTACAACCTTGATCCCTCCCGTCGGCATACGCAACGACGCTCCGCGCGATGGGTCGGAACCATCCGGCGGCGGCCCGATCGCCAGCCCGTCTTTCGGCGCGTTCGACGGCGGCACGGAGAGAAAGCGTAGATCCATGGTTCGCTCCAGTTCGATGCGGCCGTTGTTCAGCTTGCCGGAATAGGTGCTGTTGCCGACCTTGAACGATACGTTGTTTCCTTCTACTTTGCCATCCGCAATCTCCGCCGGCTTTTCTTCCCCGCCGAAGAATCCTCCCGCGCTGCTTTCCACGTTGCCGGTCAGGCTGCTCCCGCTCTGATGCAGCGAGAAGACCATGGTGCCGTCGCCCACCAGGAACGCCAGCAACCCGGTCATGCCGCTCGTTCCGGGCTCGGGTCTCCACAATCCAGTGATGCCTTCGCCTTCCGGCACCTGGCGCTGCCACACATCGACTTGCGGTCGAAGCGCAGCCGATGTCGCCGCGATGGTCACGCTCGTCGAATCGATCCCCGGCGACGAGGCCTCGACCGTGATGCTCCCCGCCGTTTTCAGTGACTGCACCACCGCCATGCATAACCCTGAGAAGGCCCTTCGCGACGCTCCATGATCGGGTTGCTGGTTCGTCGGATCTCCGTTGCCTGTCCCCAACAGCTTGCCCTCGCCGGAGATCCTGAACGCCACCTCGTTGTCAGTTACGGGCACCACGCGGCCCTGCGCATCGTGAACCGCAACCGCGAACATGGCCACGTCTTCGCCGTCGGCGGCGATCTCACTCCGGTCAGCGGTCATCACCAGCTTTGCCGGCGAACCGGTGGTGTCGCGTTTCGCCGTCAGCACCTGTGCGTCGCCTTTGTACCCGCGCGCCTCGAGCGTTCCCGGCGCGTACTTCACCACCCAGGCAAGATGCGAGTCTTTCTTCATCTCTTTCGCGCCCAGGCTCTGGCCATTCAGGAACAGCTCGACGCGGTCGAGATTCGAATACACCCACACCGCGACCTCTTTTCCCTCGTATCCGGGCCAGTTCCAATGCGGAAAGAGATGCAGGACGGGCTTCTGGGTCCACCACGACTGGTAGTAATAGAGCGCGTCTTTCGGAAAGCCGCAGGTGTCAATGATCCCGTACTGCGAGCTGATGTTCGGCCACTCGTTGGGCGAAGGTTCGCCGCGATAATCGAAGCCGGTCCACACAAACCCGCCCGACACCCACGGCCGCGCGTTGCAAAAGCTCCACCAGCCTTCGGCCGAAGCGCGCCCCGTCGTCGTGTACGGATCGTACGAGCTCACATAGCCTTTGCTCGCATCGGTAATGTAAATGCCCCGCGTGCCCACGGCGCTCACCGTCTCGGTGCCCATCACCGGCTTGTCGGGATGCGCCTTGTGGTACTCCTCCGCGCCCGGATCCATGTAGTTGTAGCCCATCACGTCGCATTCCACGAGGCCGCCCACGCCGATGGCGCGAATGGGCGCGATCGACACCAGCCGCGATCCGTCGAGCTCGCCGGCAAGCGCCTTCATCGCGGTGAGAATGTGCAGGCCGATTTCCGTATTCGCCTGTCCTTCTTCGTTGCCCATCGACCACATGAAGACGCTGGGCCGGTTGCGGTCGCGGCGCACCAGGTCCGCAAACTGGCTTAGCCCCTCGGGGTTCGACGACATCATGCGCGTCTCATCGAAGACCAGCATGCCCAGCTCGTCGCAGGCGTCGAGCAGCTCCGGCGTAGGCGGGTTGTGCGAGGTGCGAATCGAGTTGCAGCCCATCTCCTGCAGCTTGCGCACGCGATAGTACTGCACCGCGTCGGGGACCGCCGCGCCCACGCCAGCGTGGTCCTGGTGGTTGCACGTGCCTTTCAATTTCACCGGCTTGTCATTCAGGAAGAAGCCCTTTTCTGCGTCGAAGCGGACGCTGCGAATGCCGAAGCGCGTCTCATGGCGATCGGCAACCTCGCCGGCGGTTCGCACCTCGGTGACCAGCTTATAGAGATTGCGCTCCTCGAGCGACCATAGCTGAGGGTGATCGACTGCGATCTGCTGCTCGAAGCTGTGCTCGCCGCCCTCGGGAATCGAAGCCGCGGCCGTTGCCGCTTTTCCTATCGGCTTGCCGGCAGGATCGAGGATGGTGGAAACGACCCGCGTGTCCTGCGCAGCTTTGCCTTGGTTCTCGATTTCGGTGCGAATCGAGAGAGTCGCTGCCGCGCCCGCACCCTTCACTTCGGGTCGCACCAGCGTTCCCCACTTCTTCACATGCACGGGGCTCGTCTTCACCAGCCAGACGTGCCGGTAAATCCCGGCGCCTTCGTAGAACCACCCATCGCTCAGCGTTGCATCCACGCGCACCAGCAGTACATTGCGGCCGCCCGGCATGGCAAAGTCCGTCACGTCGAAGCTGAACGGATCGTAGCCGCCGCTGTGCCGGCCGATATAAAAACCGTTGAAGACCACCATCGACTCGCGGTACGCCCCGTCGAATTCAATCGTGATCCGCTTGCCGGCATCGGCCGCGGGAAGCTCAAAGACGCGCCGATACCAGCCCACGCTGGTCGCCGGATAATTGCGGCCCAGCGGATAGTAGCCTTTGCTGGCCAGGGCCTGGTCGTTGGTGAACGGCAGTTCGATCGCCCAGTCGTGCGGCAGGTCGACCGTTGCCCAGTCGCCGTCATCGAATGCGATCGACCCGGCCGAGATGAAGTTTCCCGTCTTTTGAAAATTGCCGCTCCTGCCGCTTCCAAACCCGAAGTCTTTCTCCGCGTCGTCGGCGTGGCCGAAATGAAAGCGCCAGCCAAAGTCGAGCAGCAGCCGCTCGCGGCCCGCGCCCGGAGTTGCCGACTCGCGCGGAGCAGACGCGGGCAATGCACCGCTTTGCTGACCGGAAGATTCCATCGCGGCGCCCAGCGGGCCGGTGGCATTCGCCGCGGCAATGGCCGCCGGCGCGAGCAAACCGGTCTTCAATAGGTTGCGGCGTGAAAAGGTTTCCATTTTGCCTCCATTCCGGTTCCGCGCAGGCTTCTCGTCCTCGGCTTTCGCGCGACCGTTCAGTGGGGGTTCGAAAGACACGCCAGTATACGCCGCAACGGCAGGGGTCAGGGATCAGGGATCAGTTCGTAGTTCATAGTTTCGTCCCCGACGCCAGAGCGGGATGAACGAATCCAAAGGAATGACCCTGGACAATCCTCGGGAAATCTGTCACGAGGCCTTATTCCCACCGCAGCGTCTGCGCCGGATCCTTGAGCGCCGCGCGCCGCGCCGGTAGCGCAATGGCCAGCAGCGCCGGCGCAAAGAGCAGCACTGCCGAACCCAGCAGGACCATCCCCGAAGTGGACTGCGCGCCGTAGAACCGCGACCGCAGCACATATCCGGCTCCCGCGGCCGCAGCCAGCCCCAGCAGCGTCCCGGCCAGCAGCCAGAGGCCCTCTTCGCGGAGCAGCAACCGAACGACGCGCCGGCGCGAGGAGCCCAGCGCCAGCCGGATGCCGATCTCTTTCTCGCGCACCGAGACTTCGTAAGCGAGCAGACCGTAGGTTCCCAGAATCGAGAGAAACAGGGCGATTACGCCGAAAGCCAGGCTCAGGCGCATCAGGAAGACGCGCAAGACCACTTCGCTCGCCATCTCCTCCGGCAGGGTTTCGGCGTAGAGAATCTTCGACTGCGGGAAATCGGCCGCGAGCCTTGCTCTTACCAGCTGTTTGTAGAGGGCCGGATCGCCACTCGTTCTCAGCAAAACGGTAGCCATGCCGGCTGGGCCTTCGGCGCGAGGAAGGTAGAGGTCGGGCCCCGGCGGCGAGACCAGATCGTAGCTGTGCACATTGCCAACGACGCCGACGACGGTGGCCCAGCTCCGCCCCTCCGGCACATGGATTTCGCCTGTAGACACACGATGGCCAAGAGCGCTCTGCCCCGGCCACTCGCGGCCTGCGAGCACCTGGTTCACGATGACCACGTGGTCGCGGCCGTCATCCGCGGCCGTGAAATCGCGCCCTTCCAGCAAGGGCTGCCCAACGGTCGCGAAATATCCCGGAGTTATGGCGTAGGAATCTGGATTGATGGTTTCCTGCCGCGCGCATTGCTCTGGATGCGCGTCGGAGCAGAAGTCATAGCGGTTCACCGCATGCCCGAGCGGCGGATGGTCTGTGACCGCGACCGAGCTCACGCCGGGAAGTCCGCCCAAACTCGCGGCCATCTGCTGCAATTCGAGTTCGCTTTGCGTCGCTTGTTCCTTGCTCGATGCGCGCGCGCCGGTCCACACCTCTGCCATGAGCAGGTGATCGGGCTCAAAGCCGAGCGGCTGGTGCAGCAGCAGGTAGACGCCGCCGATCATCCAGCCGGCGCAGGCCATCAGCACCAGCGTGAGACTGATCTGCGCGATCACCAGCAGCCGGCCGGCGATGCGCAGGCTGCGCGACGAGGTGCTGCGCCCGGCGCCCTGCAGGTCGCTGAGCAATCCCGGCCGCAGCGCTCGCCCTGCCGGAGCAACCGTAAGGACGAAGACGACGCTTGCAGAGAGCACGACGATGAACAAGAGAACCGCAGGATGAAGGCTCGCATGGGCAAGGCGCGGCATGTGAATGGGCACGGAAGACTTTACGAGTTTCAACGCCAGCAGGGCGAGGGCAACGCCGCCGGCAGCGCCCAGCGTGACCATCGACCCGTTTTCGAAGACCAACTGGGCCAGCAAATGCCTCGGAGTCGCGCCCAGCGTAGTCCTCGTGGCAAATTCGCCGCGCCGGCGCGTGATGCGGGCCAGCAGCAGGTTGCCCAGGTTGCTGCACGCAATCAGCAGCAGCAGGCCGCACGCGGCAAAGGTCATCAGCAGTCCCGATCGGGCGTCGGTTCCCACCAGAAGTTGAACATAAGGAAAGACCGCGGTGGGCTTGCGGAATGTGGCGTCATAAGCCGGATAGTCTTTCGGGTAGTCCTTCTGGAGGGTCCGGTCGACTCGCGCCAGATCGGCGTTGGCCTGCGCCAGCTTTACGCCCGGCCGCAGCCTCCCGATCAGATAGAAGTCCCAATCGCCACGTGCATACGGGTGGACCTCGGTGTCGCAGCCGATGGGGACGAACACATCGGGCCGATTGAGCTGGCCTGAGCCTTCAATCTCCTGCTCGACAGCAAGCACGCCGGCGATACGAAAGCTTCGATTGTCCAGATTTAGCGTTCTCGATCCAAGCGTGGAACCGCCGCCGATGCGATTCCAGAATGCGCCGCTGACAATCGCCTGCAGGCTGCAGTCCTGCTCGTTGCCGGTTACCGCCCAGTTGCCCCCAAGCGCGAATCGAGCGCCAAGCGTGGAGAAGAAGCCCTGGCTCACAGCGAGGATTCGCCGGGCGCGCAGCGCATCTGCGCCTTTGCGCTCCGGCGACCAGTCGCGATAGGCGGCAAGGCTCGCGAAGGTCGTAGAACGCTTCTCGTAATCCTGCATGGTGGGGATAGAGACCGTGCGATCGGGCTGCGATTCGACGGCCACCAGCCGATTAGGCTGCGAAAACGGCAGAGGCTCCAACAGCACCGCGTCGAGAATGGCGAAGATGGTGACGGTAGCGCCGATGCCGACGGTCAGCGTGAGGATGGCGGTTGCGGCGAAGCCCGGGCTTTTTCGGAGTTGCCGAAAGGCGTAGCGAAGGAGCCGGAACATGCGGGACCTCCGGACAATCTTTGATTGCAGGAAGAATCAGCATTCTTCCAGGCAGTTCGAGGTCTTGAAAGGGCACTCGGCGCGGTCGAAAACGCAGGTATCGAGAATCCCACCCTTTCGCCCGTCCGCAGCCGCGGACGTGCGAAAAGGGTGGGGCAACCCTGACATCGTGCCGAGGCGTTCTGATCCGTTTGGGTGGGCCGAAGGCCCATGGAGGCACGACTTCAAAGTCGCGCCCTTTCGAAACTCCCCCACAGTCGAGTCATTTCGCACCGGATAAGATTCTGCGCTCTCCGAAACAACGCAGTTCGCGAAAGCCGCACCAGTCCGTGCTACATCATCGAACGCAGCGCCACGGCATATCGTTCGGGAATCTCCCGCTTTTGCAGGTTCTCGTCGCAGACCACGTGGGCGGTTTCGCCTTCGGCCAGCAGCGTTGGCTGGGCGCCATCGGGCTCTTTCCGTAAGACACGATACGCGAATTTAATGACGTGCTGTCGCAACAGCACCGTGCTCGTTTCGATGAGAATTTCGTCGTCGTAGCGCGCCGGTGCGCGATAGCGGCAGTTGGCCTCGACCACGGGAAGGATGCAGCGGTGCTCCATCTCCATCTCGTTGTAAGTCAAGCCGAGAGATCGCAGTAGTTCCACGCGGCCGATTTCGAACCAGACGAAGTAATTGGCATAGTAGACGATGCTCATCTGGTCGGTTTCGGCATAGCGCACCCGCACCGAGGTGGTCACTGGCATCCGGCGTGCTCCCGAGGAAGATCGTCAGTGGGCGTTGATCTTCGTGATGTCGTTGAAGATGATGAACGCGGCAAAGGCCACCAGCATGACGAATGCGGCCTGGTAGATGCGTTCCTTGACCAGCGTGTTGATGTCGCGGCGGATTCCGCTCTCGATGACGAGCAGCAGAATCAGTCCGCCGTCGAGGATCGGGAACGGGAGCAGGTTGAGGATGCCCAGGTTCAGGCTGATCTCAGAGGCCAGCGCGAACTTGGGATACCACCCCTTCATCTCCGCCGCTTCACCGGCCATCTGGGCGATCCGGACGGGTCCGCTGAGCTGCGAGATCGAAACCCGGCGGAGAATGATCCCCCTCAAAACGTCCAGAATCAGGGTCGAGCTGTCGCCGCAGAACGAGGTCGACTTGGCCAGCGCCCTGCCGAAGGGCAGCGGCTGGTCGTGCATCGGCGGCGGAACCGCCTCGAAGCCGAGCTTCCATCCCGAGCCGAGCTGTGCTGATGAATGCACGGGATGAATCACCAGCGGCGGCATTATCTGTCCTTTACGCTTCACTACCACGGAAATGGGCGTGCCTTTGCCGGATTGCAGATAGGCCAGAAGAACTGGCACGGTGTGAAAGGCGTGGCCATCCACGGACTCGATGGCGTCGCCGGGCTGCAACCCGGCCAGCGCGGCGGGCGCGTTTTGCACCACCGCCGCTACATCGATGGGCCCGGACACCTGCTGCGGATACAGGCCCATGTCGGAAACGTCGAATTCGTCGCCGTGCGGCTCCGCGGGCAGGAAAAGCGAAAGATGCAGCAGCTGCCCGTTGCGCTCCACATCCACCGGAACCGTTTCGCCCAGGTTCAGGCTGGCTCGGGCGTCAACCATGTACCAGGTCGGGCTGGCCGATCCGGCAAACTGGCGAATTACGTCGCCGCTCTGGAGACCGGCCGTCGCGGCCTGGGAGCCAGGCGCCACCCATTCGACGCGCGTGTCGGATACTTCAAAGGCCGGCGATTCGTTAATCCAGGTGAAGTAGCACGCCATGGCGACAAACGCCAGGATGAAGTTGGCCACCGGCCCGGCCAGGCCGATGAGCATCCGCTGCCAGCGCGGATGCGAAGTGAAAGCGCCGGGATCGGCGGCCAGCGACGGATCGGTCTCTTCCATGCCGCCTGCAACGCCCGCATCCGGCGTTTCGCCGGTCATTTTGACGTAGCCGCCCAGCGGCAGCAGGCAGACCTTGTAGTCGGTGTCGCCATACTTGACGCCGAAGAGCCTGGGGCCAAATCCCACCGAAAAGGCCTCAACGCGCACGCCGCACAACTTGGCGACGGCAAAATGGCCAAATTCGTGGACAACGACCATGATTCCCAGCAGAACGACGAAGGCGGCGGTCGAAATCAAAAATGCGTGCATAGATGCGAAGTATTTTTCCTCTTCTTTAGGGTGCCGTATCTTCGGCCGCGGGTCGGTTTGGAGGGCGTGGGCTTCAGCGGTACCATACCAGATTCAGAACTTCCGGGGCTCCAGCCCTTGAGGAAAACTCACCCGCCGCCCTTAAACCCGCGCCACCAGTTCCCGAGCCGTTTGACGCGCTTGGCGGTCGGCGGCGAGCACCTCGGCTATGGTGGCCGGGTGCGCCTCCGGCGTGGACGCCAGCACCTGTTCAATTGTACGCGGGATTCCGGTGAATTGGATTCTGCGATCGAGAAATGCCTCGACGGCTACTTCGTCGGCGGCGTTCAGGGCGATCGAGTGGCAGCCGCCGATCTCCGCCGCCTCAAACGCCAGGCGAAGACAGGGAAACCTCTCGAAATCAGGCTCTTCGAAATCGAGCCGGCGCAAAGCCGCCAGATCGAAGGTCAGGGTGGAGGCGGGGCGCTCGGGAAAGGCAAGCGCGTAGAGAATCGGCAGGCGCATATCGGTGACCGAAATCTGCGCCAGAATGGAACCGTCGACGAACTCGACCAGGGAATGAATGGTCGACTGCGGGTGCACCGTGACGCGCACCTGGCCGGGGCGGACGTCGAAGAGCCGGCAGGCCTCGATGACCTCGAGGCCTTTGTTCAGCAGCGTGGCCGAATCGATGGTGATGCGGCGGCCCATCACCCAGGTAGGATGCTTCAACGCCTGCTCCGGCGTAATGGAATCAAATTGCTCGATGGGCAACTGGCGAAATGGCCCGCCCGACGCCGTGAGCCAGATCGTCTTCACTTCATTGCGGGCGCCGACCCGCAGGCATTGGTGGACGGCATTGTGCTCGCTGTCGATGGGGAGGATAGCCACGTTGCGCTCGCGGGCAGCCTGCGTGAGAATCTCGCCCGCGGCTACCATGCATTCTTTGTTGGCGAGTCCAACCGGTTTGCCGGCAAGAATGGCCGCATGCGTAGCCTCCAGCCCGGCGACGCCAACAATCGCAGAGACGACGAAGTCAGCGGAAGGCAGAGTCGCGCAACCGACCATGCCTTTGGTCCCGTATACTACCTGGACTTCAGTAATGCCGGCGGCCTTCAGGCGAGCGGAAAGCTCATCTGCCGACTCCTCGGAGGCCAGGGAGACCATCTGTGGCCTCCACCGAACCGTCTGCGCAAACGCTGTCTCGATGCTGCGGCCGGCAGCCAGCGCCGCCACGGCAAACCGGTCGGGAAACTGCTCGACGATGGAAAGGGTGCTTTGCCCAATGGAGCCCGTGGAGCCGAGGATGGTGAGTCGCTTCAAGACAGCTTCTAGCTCCTAGCTAGCTTTTGAATGTCGGCTGCGCCAGCCTCTGCTGGAGATTCGGGTTTCAGGAGTCCGGTTCACATCGATTCAATTGGCATGCGGGGAGCTAGCAGCTAGGAGCTAACAGCTAGCAGCTAGCGGCTAGCAGCTGGAGGCTAAAATCGCTGGCGAACGATCTGAGCGTACCACAGCACCGGAGCGGCCAGCAGCAGCGCGTCGATGCGATCGAGGACGCCTCCGTGGCCGGGCAGCAGAGATCCTGAGTCCTTCACGCCTGCTGAGCGTTTCAGCCCCGACTCGGCCAGATCGCCTACCTGCGCGGCGATGTTCACAATGATCGCCATCCCGTACCAGTACCAGGCCTCGCCGGGGTACGCCAGACGGGTGACATTGAGCCTGGGCAGCTCGGCCGCAAGAGCCAGCAGGCCCCACGTGACCAACAGGCTTCCCGCGACGGAGGCGATCGCGCCTTCCCAGGTCTTGTTGGGGCTCAGGCTGGGCGCCAGCTTGCGCCGTCCCCAGGTGCGGCCTACGTAGAGCGCGGCCACATCTCCCGCCCACACTACGCAAAACAAATAGGTCAGAAGCGATGCGCCGTCGCCTTCGGGATCCTGCTTCAGGGCGGGCACGGTCAGCAGCGTCAGGCCGACATAGAGCAGGCAGAAGACGGCAGCCGAGGCGTCGGCCATCATCCGATCGACCGGCGAGCGAAATGTACAGAAGACCAGCAGCGCGAGCGCGAGCAAGCCGAAGACGACATCGGTCTGGCGCAGGAGATCGAAGCTGTCGGCGAAGATGCGGGAGCCGAAGAGGAGGAGAATAGCCAGGATGACCGCCAGCCGCGGTGGATTGGCTCCGCGATGGGTCGTCAGGCCGAGGTACTCCCATGCCGCCAGCATGGCTACGATGGCGGTGAACAGCGTGAAGAGCCCATCCCACTTCGGCCCCAGAAAGACCAGGAACAGAACTACAGGAATCAGGACCAGGGCGGTGAGAATGCGTTTCATTCCAGGGTTGAGAATACACTGCGGCACGCGGAGGCAGTCTGCAGACCAAGTTCTCAGCCTTTGGTCGAATGCGATGCTGTCAGACAAACAAATAGTATTGATTGCGCGCTGACAAACGTGCTATACTGTTCATGTTGACAACAGCATCAAGAACCTTGTCAACCGGAGGGGAGAATCATGGGTTCAAGCGATCAAGTTCGGGATCTTGCCGAGAGGAACTACATCCGTCCGGCAATACAGGCGGGCAAGGTGAGATTCTCCGTTGCGGTCAGAGATGTTATGCAAGATCTGGTCAAGAGCGGGTTTCCAGCCGGCAATTGGCCCCAGGTTTGCACCGCGCTTCGCAAGAAGACCTTCCTTCGCCAGAAAGGCATCGAAATCGAGTCAGTCGACGGTCCTCCGTCGAAGATGAGCACCACCGTGGTTTACCACTATCGGGTTGCGAAGCCAGATGCCAAGGCTGCTTCAAGCAACGAGAAGGTGACTTCAGGCAAAGAAGCGACAGACGAGACGCCGGAAGCGCGAGCCCGACGGTTGACGGAAGAACTGCGCGGTCTGCTGAAAGAGGAAATGGCGCCCTATGGCGGAGCGGAGGGGTTCATCCGCTGGGTTCGCGGCTACGACGAGGAGGATGCGGCATGAGCCGTATCTTCTGGGACAGTATGCTGTTTGCATATCTGCTCGACAATCATCCGCAATACGCCCCGCGCGTTCAAGGTATCCTGGAACGCTCAACCAGCCGCGGCGATTCGCTCTTCACGAGCTATCTCGTGCTCGGGGAGCTTATTGCGGGTGCGGAACAGTCGCCCGATCCAACCAAGAGGCCTGCCGTGCAGAGGAAACTCGGAGAGATGGGGTTCCATTTTCTGCCCTTCGACGCTGGGGCGGTTTTGCCGTTCGGTCGACTGAGAGCCAGGACGAAAACCAAGGTTGCCGACGCGATTCATCTGGCGTGCGCAGCCTCAGCCGGGATCGATCTGTTTCTCACCGGCGACAAGAAACTACTGCGTCTGGACGTTCCGGGAATCCACTTCATCGCCGACTTCAACTCGTCGATTCTCTGAAGCCGCGTGCTTTGCGCTGTCACCCCGCCGCGATCTGGATTCGATCCGGGTCCTCTTCCACTTCGCCCACGCTTTCGCTCAAGCCGCCGTAGCGGCGCTCGCGGCGCTGAAACTCGGCGATGGCTTCGAGCAGATGAATGCCGCGGAAGTCCGGCCAGAGACGGTCGGTGATGTAGATCTCAGAGTATGCGATCTGCCACAAAAGGTAGTTCGACAAGCGCATCTCGCCCGAGGTACGAATGAGCAGATCGGGATCGGGCATGTGGGCCGTATAGAGATGGCGATGGATGTCTTCCTCGGTGATGCGATCGGCGCTGACCTGCCCCGCCCGGATCTCGGCATGCAGCGCGCGAAAGGCGTCGAGCATCTCCGACCGGCTGCCGTAATTCAGGGCCAACGTGAGGGTCGTGCCGGTGTTGCGCGCGGTGGCCTCGGCCGCCCAGCGCATCTTGTCCTGAACTTCCGGGGGCAGCTCGTGCGTGCGCCCGATGTAACGGATGCGCACGTTGTTGTCCATCATGCGCTGCAGGTTGCTCTCGAGGTAGCTCTTGAGCAGGCGCATGAGGAAGTTCACTTCCGCTCTCGGCCGGCGAAGGTTGTTTTCGAGCGAGAATGCGTAGAGCGTGAGCCACGGCAGGCCGATGCGCGAGGCGGTCTCCGTCACCAGTTGAACGCTTCTGGCGCCCTGCTGAT
>Ga0335078_10006955_pt1 | contig 16749 bp, 15 predicted proteins | sample Lox_Sample_32_FD_206711 | JGI IMG/M metagenome (GOLD analysis project Ga0335078, IMG submission 206711) | Soil microbial communities from Loxahatchee National Wildlife Refuge, Florida, United States - Lox_Sample_3.2 | ecosystem: Environmental > Terrestrial > Soil > Wetlands | place: USA... | reverse complement strand
GTAGGGGGTATCTGCGGCCGTGGTGCTGCGGAGCCAGGAGAGCGAGCCGGCGGCCGACAGCATCACTCCCATCGCGTGCCAGGCGTTCGGCACCGCGTGGCAGAACGCGTGGACGCGAGCCTCGGGATCGGCCTTGAACTGCTCGAGCGCGGCGAACACCACGCCGGATGTCCCGAGCGCCACCGACACCGGTCCGGGCCGGTCGACGCCGACGCCGAGTGCGCCGGCGGCCTGGTCGCCGGCGCCGGCGGCGACGGGGACGCCGTCTGTGGTCGTGTGCCCCGACAGGGTGGGGCTTTCGAGCGCCGGTGGCAGCCAGGCGGGGTCGATCTCGAGCGCTTCGAGGACCGCCTCGCTCCAGGTTCTGTTCGCGACGTCGAGCAGGAGCATCCCGGAGGCGTCCGAGACGTCGGTGGCGCGCTCGCCGGTCAGGCGGAGGCGGACGTAGTCCTTGGGCAGCAGCACGTGCGCGATGCGTGCGTAGTTCTCCGGCTCGTGGTTGCGGAGCCAGAGGATCTTGGGCGCGGTGAAGCCGGTCAGCGCGCGGTTGCCGGTGAGCGCGATGAGCTTGTCGAGCCCGATCGTGCTCTCGATCTGCGTGCACTCGGCTTGGGTTCGCTGGTCGTTCCAGAGGATCGCGGGGCGGATGACGTCGTCGTTCTGGTCAAGCGCCACCAGGCCGTGCATCTGGCCGGACAGCCCGATGCCGGCGGGCTCGCCGGCGGTGGCTTGCAGGCGGGCGAGGACCGACTCGGTGGCGCGCCACCAGTCCTCGGGATCCTGCTCGGACCAACCGGCGCGCGGGGTGGAGAGGGGGTACGCGGCTTCCTCGGTGGCGAGTACCTCGCCGGTTGGCGTGATCGCCAGGCCCTTGGTGGCGCTGGTCCCGACGTCGATGCCGAAGAGCACGGTCATGTGCGGGATCGGGGGGGTGGATTGCGGAGACCCCGGGGCTCTTGTTCTACACGATGCCCGCCATCCACCCCTCCGATCCGCGGCGGTTGGGAAGAAACGTCGACTATATGGACGTTTCTTCCCAAGCGGTCGATCAGGCGATCGCTGCGGTAGCGGTGAAGCAGAACGGGAACATCACCCGCCGGCAACTTCACGAGCTCGGACTGGGGCACGGCGCGATTGCGAATCGGGTGGCGAGAGGGCGTCTGCACCGCGCTTTCCGGGGCGTGTACTACGTGGGCCGGCGCCCGGTCACCCCGCACGAATGGGCGAGCGCCGCCGTACTCGCCTGCGGTTCGGGCGCCGCGCTCAGCCACAGCTCCGCGATGGCGCTGTGGGGCTACTGGCGCCGCTGGGAGAAGCCGTACGAGGTCACGGTCGTCGGCGACCGGCGCATACCCGCGATCAAGGTCCACCGCAGCACGACGCTCACCCGCCACGACCTGACCATGCAGCTCGGCGTCCGCGTCACCACGCCCGCGCGGACGGTGATCGACATCTCGCCGCGCCAGACCGACCGAGCGCTCAAGCGCACGGTGAACAATGCGCTGAACTCGCAGTGGCTGACCGAGGCCCAGCTTGCCGAGACGCTCGCGCTCCACCCGACCCTCCCGGGCACCAGCCGGATCGCCAAGCTGATCGGCCTGTCCGGCACCCCGACCCGCTCGGGCTGGGAGGACGACTTTCCCGCCTTCTGCGCGGACCACGGCTTGCCGGCGCCGGTGATGGGCGCGCCGCTGTGCGGCTACCTCGTCGACGCGCTGTTCGAAGCCGAAAAGGTCATCGTCGAACTCGACAGCTGGCCGTTCCACAAGGGCAAGATCGCGTTCGAGACCGACCGGGAGCGCGACGCGGAGACGCTCGCACGCGGCTTCGTCACGGTCAGGGTCACCGAGGAGCGACTCGACGAGCGACCGCACCAGGAGGCGGAGCGGCTGCACGCGATCCTCCGGACGAGACGGGCGTCGCAGGCTCATGCACCGAGAGCCGCGTAGACGATCTCGTACGCGCGCACCGCGTCCTTGGCCTGCTGGGCCTCGCGGAGCGCGGCGTCGTCGATCCGCGCCGCCACCGAGTCGATGAACCGCCACTGAAGCACCGAGCGCCGCACCGCGCCGACCTGATCCTCGGTGTACGGGTACAGGTCGAACCCGAGCCGCTCGCCGGCCGAGCCGTAGCCGCACCGCCGCAACTCCAGCGCGAGCTCGAGCGTCTCCATGAACGCGGTGGCGCCGACCATGTTGTCGTCGTCGGTGATGCCCCAGCCGGAGTTCGCGTGCAGGTGGCCGAGCAGGCCCTCGGACGAGAGCAGCGCGGCGTACTCCGGAAGGTGCTCGCCGTTCATGATCAGGTGCTGCCAGTCCATGTTGACCTGGACGTTGTCGAGCCCCTGGGCGCGCAGCTTGCCGGCGACGAACAGGCACATGCCGATGTTGCGCATCAGGATCTTCATCGCCGGCTCGGAGTTCTTGTGCTCGAGGAACAGCTTGACTCCGTGCTCGGCACACACCGACGCCGCCTCGCCCATCCCCTCGATCAGCCATCCCCACGACTCGACGTACGGCGTCTGGAACGGGTAGTTGTAGCCCTCGCCGCCCGGCCAGATGATCAGGTTCGCTCCGAGCGAGCCGGCGAACGCGGCGGCGTCGCGGGCGATCCGAACGGCCTCCGCCCGCACCGCGGGATCCGGGTTGACCAGTCCGCCGCGGCCAAACCGCGGGTTCAGGTGCAGCCCCCCCGCGATGCAGTAGACGTCGTGATCGGGCCCCAGCGCCGCCCGGACATCGTCGAGATTCGAAGGCGAGAGCTCGTCCGGGTAGTGGAACTCGTAGCCGTCGATCAGGTCGCCGAGGCCCTCGACGGCCCGATGCACTTTTTCAGCGACCGGCTCCCGCTCGTAGCCGTGGGTCGGCTGGTAGCCGGCCGGTACGAAACGTGTGATCATCGGTCCGAATGCCCAGATGCCCAAGCTGGTCTTCATTCACCGCTCCTTCGAGGTTGAGGCGTGAGCGGCGATCTTATTCGGGAACCTCTCGTTAGCGCTAACATTTCCGTCCGCACAGGCGATCCGGGGGGTTAAGGACGCTCGACGGATCAGGGCAAACTTCATTGGGCCCGGCGATGTGAGCTCGATGGAGCCAGGCGGACGACAGGAGCTCGATGGAGCCAGGCGACGACATGACCGCGATGAAGCCGGTCGACGAGGTGATCACGAGACGCCGGCCTCGCGCGCCCGTGATGTCCGACGTCGGGCGGCTTGCCGGCGTCTCGCACCAGACGGTCTCGCGGGTGATCAACGGGAGCCCGCACGTCCGCCCCGAGACGCGCAGCCGCGTGGTCGCGGCGATGGAGGAGCTCGGCTACCGGCCTAACCCGGTGGCGCGCGCGCTCGTCACCGGCCGCTCGAACACGCTCGGCGTGGTCAGCTTCGACACGACGCTGTACGGGCCGGCCTCGACCCTGTTCGGGATCGAGAGGGCCGCCCACGAGGCCGGCTACTTCATCATCGTGGCCAGCCTGAAGGCGCTCAATCGCCCGTCGGTGTCCGACGCGGTCGAGCGGCTGCGGCGCCAGGGCGTCGACGGCGTCCTCGTGATCGCGCCACACCGGGAGGCCGGCGACGCGCTCCTGCACATGCACGCCGACGTGCCGATGGTGGCGGTCGAGGCCGGGCCCGACGAGGGGGTCGCGGTGGTCGCCGTCGATCAGGTCGCGGGCGCGGTGAGCGCGGCCGAGCACCTGCTCGAGCTCGGGCACCAGACTGTCTGGCACATCACCGGCCCGCCGAACTTCATCGAGTCCCAGCAGCGGCTGGCGGGCTGGCGCACGACGCTCGAGGCCGCCGGCGCCGAGCTGCCCGAGCCGCTGGTCGGCGACTGGAGCCCGCGCGCGGGATACGAGCTCGGCAGGCGACTCAGCCGCGACCCGGCGGTGACCGCGGTTTTCGTCGCCAACGACCAGATGGCGCTCGGCCTCCTGCGCGCCATGCACGAGGCCGGTCGCGCGGTCCCGGACGAGCTCAGCGTGGTCGGCTTCGACGATATCCCCGAGGCGCCGTACTTCCTGCCGCCCTTGACGACGGTCCGCCAGGACTTCAACGAGATGGGAACGCGAAGCCTGCGCCTGCTGCTCCGCACGATCGAGACCGGGGAGCCGCCCCGGACGGGTTCGCTCGTCCCGCCCGAGCTGATCGTCCGCGCGAGCACGAGCGCCGCGCCGCGAACCCATTGACACCCAGGTCTTGTGATCGCTAACATGGCGCCCGCATCAACGCGAGAGGAGGGCAAAAAGCGTGGGCCAAGGCCGACGTCAGAACGCGCGACATGTCGCGAGCGACGCCGACGAGGCTGACGTCCCGGGTGAGTCGCTGCACGCCGATGGGTCACAGGTGTTGTGATTCCGTGAGTGTGCGGCTAACTACCGATTTGGCGACGCGTCCAACGGTGGTTTTCTTCAACCACGTCTGAAAGCTTAGTCTGAAAGCTTAGGTACTCAAGTCGTTTCCGAGAGGACGAGAGGAGCGCAGGTGTCACAAGACGATATTTTGGGGGACGTAGTGGAGCGGCTCGAGTGGGACGAGCGCAAGCAGGAAGAGACTCCGTACAAGCGCTTCCGGCAGCTCACGCGCCGCACCGCGCTGACCGGCGGCGCGGCGGCGATCGCGGCGACCGTGCTCGAGGCTTGCGGCTCGAGCAAGAGCACGACCTCGAAAGCGGCGACGGGGGGCGGGAGCGGGCCCTACGGGGCCAGCGGGAGCCACCACTTCGTGATGGTCAACCACGTGACGACGAACTCGTTCTTCACCGCGACGATCTATGGATGCCAGGACGCTTGCGCGCTGACAGGCTCCTCGTTCCAGTGGACGGGCTCCACCGATTCGATCGTCAGCCAGATGGTGTCGGCGTTCAACAGCGCCCTCGCGGCAAAGGCGAACGGCATCGGATGCTGTCTGATTGACAACACCGCGTTCAACGCACCTACCGACCAGGCGCTGAGCTCGGGCATTCCGGTCATCGCGTACAACGCCGACGTCTCGCCCGGCTCCAAGAACAACCGGATGGCCTACGTCGGCCAGAACAACCTCACCGCGGGCGCCGCCGTCGGGGAGGCGATCCTCAAAGCCGGCGTCAAGTCCGGTGACCTGGTCGCCGGGATCATCGCCACCCCGGGGACGGGGAACATCCAGCCGCGGATCGACGGCGCCAAGCCCGTCCTGACCGGGGCCGGCGTCAAGTTCGAGGAGGTCGGGACCTCGGCGACCGAGGGCGCGCCGGAGTACAACAAGATCTCCGCGTGGTATGCCGGGCACCAGGACGTCAAGTGGATGATGGCCGTCGACAGCGGGGACAGCAATGCGGTCGCGCAGTTCATCCAGAAACAGGGTCTCAAGGGCAAGGTCGGCGCGTCGGTGTGGGACGTCGGACTGCCGGTCGTGCAGGCCATCCAGGCCGGCTACGTAACCGCCACGATCGACCAGCAGGCCTACCTGCAGGGCTTCGACACGATCATGCAGCTGTTCCTGTGGAACGTGTCGGGCGGGCTGATGAAGCCGACGAACACCGACACGGGACTCGGCATCGTCACCAAGGACAACGTTACGCCGTACCTGACGCCAAGCAGGTTCGAGGGAACGTCCAAGACGAAGAAGGCGTTGCCGACGCCGTCCTCGATCGCGTAGCGTCCGGCGGGCGTGTCCGCGGACGCTTCAACATCGACTGCTGCCCCGGAGGCCAGACCGCCGGGGCAGCAGCCCGAAGCCGTGTCGATGGGGCGTCGAGTCCTGCGCCTGTTCCTCTACCAGCGCGAGCTGACCCCAATCGTCATCACGATCGCGCTGTTCGTGTACTTCGCGTTCAGGGCCGGGTCGAACTTCACCGGTTCGCTCAGCCTGAGCTCGGCCGTCGGATTTGCGGGGCCGGTCGGCGCGATCGCGATCGGAGAGGTGCTGCTGCTCGTGCTCGCCGAGATCGACCTGTCCGCCGGCCAGGTCTTCCTGTTCTGCCCGTGGATGATGTACTGGATGCACAACGACGGTCTGCCGTTGGTGCTCGCGATCGTGGTCGCGCTCCTCGCCGTCTGTCTCGTGGGCGCGATCAACGGGTTGATCACGGTGCGCTTGAACGTGCCCTCGTTCGTCACCACGCTGGCCATGAACTTCATCCTCTACGGGGTGGTGCTCGTCGCCTCAAACAACCTGCAGGGCAGCCCGATCCCGCTAAGCGGGGAGACGAGCTTCATCGCCCAGCTCATGGGAGTCTGGAAATGGTCGGAGATCCTCTGGGTGATAGTTCTGACGATCATTCTCTCCGTGCTGCTCACACGGACGCGCTTCGGGGTTCGGATCACCGCCACCGGCGGCAACCTCGTCGGCGCGGCCGAGGCGGGCGTGCCCATCCGGCGCGTCAAGGTGTGGTGTTTCGTGATCGTTTCCTTCGTGGCCGGTCTCGTGGGGATTGTCGACTCGATCAAGTACGGGACGCTCGACCCGGGCAACTTCGGGGTGGACTACATCCTGTACGCGATCGGCGCGTGCGTGATCGGCGGCACCGCACTGACCGGCGGGCGCGGGACGGTGGTGGGCGCCTTCATCGGCGCGATCCTGCTCGGCGTTCTCCAGGACGGTTTGACCGTGATCGGAGTCAGCACCAACGACTTCTTCATCTACGTCGGCGTCGTGATCATCATCGCGATGGCGCTGAACGTCCAGTTCGACCGACTGATCGCCCGCTCGAGGTCCAGATGAGCGCCAACCCCCTGCCTGTCCAAGAACCGCCCGTGCCGGCCGGCGCGACCGTGCTCGAGGTGCGCGGTGTGACCAAGAGCTTCGGCGCGCTCTCGGTCCTACGCGGCATCGACCTCACGTTGCACCAGGGCGAGGTGCTCGGCCTCGTCGGGGACAACGGAGCCGGCAAGAGCACGCTGGTCAAGATCTTGTGCGGCTTCCACCCGCCGGACGGGGGAGAGATCCTGATCGATGGAGAGCAGGTGAGTTTCTCCTCGGTCGAGTCGGCTCGATCCCATGGAATCGAGACCGTTTATCAGGATCTCGCGCTGATTCCGCAGCTGTCCGTGTTCCAGAACCTGTTCCTGGGCCACGAGATCACCAGGTTGGGGCCGCTTCGCTTCCTCGACAAGGGCGAGATGCGCAAGCTCGCGCGACAGTACCTCGACGACATCAACGTGAACGTGCCGAGCGTGGACGCTGAGGCCGAGCAGCTCTCCGGCGGCCAAAGGCAGGCGATCGCAGTCGCCCGGGCCGTGCGCGCGGCGAGCAAGATCCTGCTGCTCGACGAGCCGCTCTCGGCCATGGGCGCGCGCGAGTCACGCCTCATCATCGACCTCGTCAAGGACCTTGCCTCGAGCGGCCGCGTCTCGATCATCGTGATCGACCACAACTACGCTCACCTGTTCGAGCTGTGCGACCGCCTCAACGTCATAGACGGCGGCCGCATCACCCTCGACCAACAGGTGCACGAGACGTCAATCGAGGAGCTGACCGAGCTGATGGTCACGGCTTATCGTCGTCAGCTCGCGGCGGTGCAGAACGCCGGTGCCTGAACCCGGCCCGCAGTGAGCGACTCGCGGTACGCGATCGGCGTCGACTTCGGGACGGAGTCCGGCCGCGCCGCGCTGGTCGACCTGAGCACCGGCGACGTGCTCGCGACCAGCGTCGTCCGCTACCCGAGCGCGGTCATCGACCAGACGCTCCCCTCCACGGGCGAGGAGCTGCCGCCCGACTGGGCCCTGCAGGACCCCGACGACTGGGTGGCGGTGGTCGAGCAGGCGGTGCCCGACGTGGTCAAGAAGGCGGGCGTCGACGCCGAGGAGGTCGTCGGCCTCGGGGTCGACTTCACGTCGTGCACGGTGCTGCCGGTCACGAGCGACGGCGTGCCGCTGTGCACGATCGACAGATGGCGCGAGCGCCGCCACGCGTGGCCGAAGCTGTGGAAGCACCACGCCGCGCAGCCGGTCGCCGATCGCCTGAACGAGGTCGCGCTGGAGCGGGGCGACGCGTTCCTCGAGCGCTACGGCGGGCGTATCTCGTCCGAGTGGTACTACCCGAAGCTGATCGAGGTATGGCTCGAGGATCGGGAGATCTACGACGAGTGCGACGGCTTCATCGAGGCGACCGACTGGATCGTGTGGTGGATGACCGGCGTCGAGTGCCGGCAGACCGCGACGGCCGGGTTCAAGGCGATGTGGTCGCCGGCCGACGGCCTGCCTCCGACCGAGTACTTCGAGGCCGCGTATCCGGGGTTTGACCATCCGGGCGAGAAGCTGGGCGACACGTTCGTGCCGCTCGGGACGCGGGCGGGCACGCTGCGGCCCGAGGTGGCGGCGAAGGTCGGGCTGCCTGAGTCGGTCGCGGTTGCGGTCGGGAACGTCGACGCGTGGGTGTCGGTCCCGGGGATCGGTGTCGACGGGCCGGGGACGTACGTGGTCGTGATCGGGACGTCGATCTGCGACATGATCGTCCACCCGGAGGAGATCCGGCTTCCCGGCATCACCGGCGTCGTCAAGGACGGGATCCTTCCGGGCCTGTACGGGTACGAGGCCGGTCAGGCGGCGGTCGGGGACATGCTGGCCTGGTTCGTCGACGACATGGTCATGGACCCGGGCGCGTACGAGGAGTTCGAGCGCGCCGCCGCCGAGATCGGTCCGGGCGAGACCGGGTTGGTCGCGCTCGACTGGTGGAACGGCAACCGGACGATCCTCGCCGACGCCGATCTCACCGGTGCGATCTTCGGACTCGGACTGCAAACCACGCGCGAGCAGATCTACCGCGCGCTGCTCGAGTCGATCGCGTTCGGCAGCCGCCGGATCATGGACAACTTCGAGGAGCACGGGCTCGTGCTCTCGCAGATCGTCGCCTGCGGTGGGATCGCCGAGCGCAGCCCGCTGATGATGCAGCTGCTCGCCGACACGAGCGGACGCGAGGTGCACGTGCCGGAGGTCAACGAGATCCCCGCCCGCGGCGCCGCGCTGTTCGGCGCGGTCGCGGCCGGCGTGTACGAGGACATCGGGAGCGCCGTCGAGGCGACCCGGCCGGGGAGCGTGCGCACCTACAAGCCGGACCTGGAGGCCAAGAAGACGTACGACCGCGTGTACGAGATCTACCGCAGGCTCTACGAACTGCTCGGCCGCTCCGAGGTACGGCTCCTGCACGACCTGAAGCGGATCCGGACCGAAAGGAGATAAGCGTGAGCCGGCAACCCCGAATCGGCCTGCTCGGGATCATGCAGGAGCTCTACGACGACATGATCCCGGGGATCACCGAGCGCCAGGGCCAGTACGCGGCTGCGGTCGCCGAGCGGCTGGCCGGCGTCGCCGACGTCCGGTTCACGCGTCCGGCGCGCAACCGCGAGGACATCGAGTCGATTGCCGGCGAGCTGGCCGACGCGGACGTCGATGGGATTGCGATAGTGATGCTGACCTACGGCCCGGCGATGCGCACCGTGCGCGCGCTCGCCGACACGCGCGTGCCGCTGCTGCTTGCGAATATCCAGCCCGAGCGCTCCATCACCGCCGGCTGGGACATGGCGGACCTGACATACAACCAGGGCATCCACGGGGCCCAGGACCAGGCGAACGCGCTGGTCCGCTCGGGCCTGCCGTTCTCGGTGATCACCGGTGACTGGCGGTCGGCCGGGTTCGAGCGCGCGTTCGAGGACTGGGCCCGGGCCGCGCAGACGGTGACCGCGCTGAGGCGCACGCGGATCGGCCTGCTCGGCTATCCGATGAACGGCATGGGCGACATCCTGTACGACCCGCCGGCGCTGCTGCGGCGGATCGGGCCGACCGTGGTCAGCGAAGACCTCGGTGCGATGGTGGCGCGTCTGGAGGCGGTGTCGGACGCCGACATCGAGGCGGTGATGGCGCGCCACGCCGAGGTGTTCGAGGTGTCGAGCGAGCTCCCGCGCGAGCGTCACGCGTACGCGGCGCGGTTCGAGGTGGCGATCCGGGGGCTGCTCGAGGAGAAGGGCTATGCCGGGTTCTCTTTCCATTTCGACTCGATCGGCGGCGACGGCCGGTTCGAGCAGCTGCCGCTGCTGGCCGCGTCGGACCTGATGGCCGACGGCTACGGGTTCGCCGCCGAGGGGGACACCAACACCGCGTCGCTGATGTGCGCCGCCCAGACGATGATCGGCAATGCGCACTTCAGCGAGATGTACGCGATGGACTGGGAGCTCGACTCGGTGCTGATCAGCCACATGGGCGAGGGCAACTGGAAGATCGCCCGCGGCGACCGCCCCGTGAAGCTGATCGACCGCGAGCTCGGGATCGGCCGGCTCGACAACCCGCCGACGCCGGTGTTCTCCGCGGAGCCGGGGCCGGCCACGAGCGCGGCGCTCGTCCCGCTCGAAGGTGAGATCTACCGGTTGGTGGTCGCACGGGGTGAGGTGCTCGACACCCCTGAGCTGCCGAAGGTGGAGATGCACTACTTCCACTTCCGCCCGGACTCCGGGATGGAGGGGTTCATGGATCGGTGGCTGTCGCTGGGCGGGCCGCACCACTTCGCGATGAACCTCGGGGACCACCGGGGCCGATGGCGCCAGCTCGCGGAGTTGCTCGACATCGAGTACGTCGAGATCTGAGCGGCGTGCTCGAGCGCCTCGCCGAGGACGTGCTCGCCGCCAATTGCGCGCTCCCCGCGCACCGTCTCGCTCCGCTCACGTGGGGCAACGCGAGCGGGATCGACCGCGACGAGGGCCTGGTGGTGATCAAGCCGAGTGGCGTCGCGTATGAGGAGATGACGGCGGCCGACATGGTCGTGGTCGATCTCGACGGCAACGTCGTCGCCGGCGACCGGCGGCCGTCGACCGACACGCCGACGCACCTGGCGCTGTACCGCGCGTTCGACGAGATCGGCGGGATCGTGCACACGCACTCGACGTGGGGCGTGGCGTGGGCGCAGGCGCAGCGTGAGATCCCGCTGCTGGGAACGACCCATGCGGACCTGTCCGCGTTCCCGATCCCGGTGACCCGCGACCTGACCGCGGAGGAGATCGCATCCGACTACGAGGGGGCGACCGGGACGGCACTCGTCGAGCTCATCTCCGTGCGCGGTCCGCTGGAGGTTCCGTGCGCACTGGTCCGAGGCCACGCGCCGTTCTGCTGGGCGGCGAGTCCAGAGGCGGCGGTCGACGTCGCGGTCACACTCGAGGAGGTGGCGAGGATGGCGCTGCTGACCACGTTGCTCGAGCCGGCCGCGCCGCCGCTGCAGCCGGAGCTCCGCGACAAGCACCACGACCGCAAGCACGGACCGGGGGCGTACTACGGACAACCGTGACCGCTGCCGGCGACTTCGTCCGGCATCACGCCGGAAACTTCGGTAGGGTGCCGCCGGGGCTAGGCGGCTGAGGAGGATTCGCAGATGGCAGACACGATCGTAGTGGGCACGGACGGGTCGGACAGCGCCAAGCGCGCGGTCGCCGAGGCCGTCCGGGTGGCCAAGGCACTCGACGCGGAGCTTCACGTCGTATCTGCATTCGAGCCGCTGCGCGGCGCCCACATCGAGGGGGCCGCCGAGGGCGCGGCGAAAGTGTGGCAGCCGTTGCCGGACGCACAGGTCGAGGGTGTCCTCAGCGAGGCCGACGCCGCGGTGCGGCTGCGTGACGTGAAGGTGACCACGCACGCGGTGAAGGACGGTGACCCCGCCGATGCGCTCATCGACGTCGCCGAGCAGGTCGGCGCGACGTTGATCGTGGTCGGCAACCGGGGCATGCACGGCGCCAAGCGATTCGTGCTCGGCAACGTGCCCAACAAGGTCTCGCACCGGGCGCGGTGCAACGTGCTCATCGTCGCCACCGATCAGGAATAGCCGCATCCGGCTCGCGCACGGCCGGGAGATCATCAGTGAGGAGTCATGAGTGAGGACGGGCTGAAAGCAGCCGAGGCGAAGATGCGCGCCGCGGGTGAGCCCGAGGAGGCGATTCGCAGCTTCGCCAACGCGTACCAGCGGCTCGTCGGCGGTGAGTCGGCGATGCTGCCGAGTGCCGACCTCGAGCCGGCCGGCGACGTCGACGCGCTCGAGGAGCTGCCCGCGGCGGGCGGGGATGCGCTCGCTCAGGTGGCGGTGATTAAACTCAACGGCGGGCTGGCCACGACGATGGGGCTGCGCAGCCCGAAGTCGCTCGTGGAAGCGCGCGAGGGCCGGTCGTTCCTCGACATCATCATCGGCAACACGCTCGCGGTACGGGAGCGGTATGGGGTTCGCCTGCCGCTCGTGCTGATGAACAGCCAGGCCACGCGCGCGGACACGCTGCAGGCGCTCGACTCCCATCCCGACCTCGACACCGGGCTGCCGGTCCACTTCCTTCAGAGCATGGAGCCGAAGCTCGAGGCCGAGTCACTCGCTCCGGTCAGCTGGCCGCCCGAGCCGTCGCTCGAATGGTGCCCGCCCGGACACGGTGACGTCTACGGCTCGCTGCGCAGCTCGGGAATGCTCGAGGCGCTGCTCGAGCACGGCTTTCGCTACGCGATGATCTCGAACGCCGACAACCTCGGCGCGATGACCGACGCCCGGATCGCTGCGCACATGGAGCGCGGCGAGATCCCGTTCCTGATGGAGGTCGTGGAGGGAACCGAGGCCGATCGCAAGGGAGGACACATCGCGCGACGCCGCGCGGACGGGCAGCTGGTGTTGCGCGAGACCGCGCAGACCCCTGACGAGGACCAGGAGTCGTTCCGCGACTATCGCCACTGGCGGTACTACAACACGAACAGCATCTGGGTCGATCTGCGCGTCCTGAAGGCGAGGCTCGACAGCAGTGACGGTGTGCTCGAGCTGCCGCTGATCATCAACCGCAAGACCGTCGATCCGCGCGACTCGAGCTCGCCGCCCGTGCTTCAGCTCGAGAGCGCGATGGGCGCCGCGATCGGCGGCTTCAAGGGCGCCGAGTTGCTGTGCGTGCCACGCACGCGGTTCGTGCCGGTGAAGACGACCGACGACCTGCTCGTGCTGCGCTCGGACGTCTACACGCTGTCCGATGACCTCGTCGTCTCGCCCGTGCCCGAGCGCGTCGGGCACCTGCCGTACGTCGAGCTCGACCCCGACTTCTACAAGCTGCTCGACGACTTCGAGAAGCGGTTCCCGGGCGGTCCCCCGTCATTGCGCGAGGCGGAACGGCTCGTGGTGCACGGTGACGTCACGTTCGGCGAAGGCGTGCAGGTACGCGGCGCCGTCGAGCTCGACGCCGAGGAGCCGACGCAGATCGAGGCTGGGGTGACGCTCGAGCCTTGACCTTGACCCCAAGGCTCGAGCGCAAGAGCTAGCTGGATTTCTTGGCGCGCGTCGACTTCGAGCGCGATGCGGTGGAGCGGGCCGCCGTCGAGCGCTTCGCGGTCGAGCGTTTCGCGGTCGAACGTGAGCTGCGTGCCGAGGAACTCGAGCTCGGCTTCGATGCGGTCGAGCGCTTCGCGCCAGAGCTCGACTTGGTGGCCGCGGGAGCCTTCTGCGTGATCGCCGAGCGGAGCTTGTCGAAGTCCTTGAGCGCCTGCTTGTTCGTCTTCGACGCCTCGCGACGGAGCGCGGTCAGTGCAGAGGTCAATTCCTTGTAGCTGCCCTGGGCCCCGCGGCCGAGGTGACCGCCGAGCGTCTTGAGTGCATCGTTGGCGTCGTCGAGGCGCTTCTCGAACCGGGCGATCGACTGCTCCACCTCCCGCCGCGTCGCGGCGGACGTCGAGGCGGCGCGCGCACGGACGCTTTTGCCGGCGCTCCTCGCGCGGGCGGCGGGTTTGGTGGCGGTTGACTTGCGGGCTGGGGGCATTGCTTCTCCCTGTTGAACTGGACGAGTGGCGGCAAAGCTTTGCGTACTGAGCAGACGCATGTCACCACATACCCTTTTTTTCAGGGAACCAGTTGCAGACCGTCGGGTTTGCGCAGGTATCCGGGCCGCTGCCCGGGACGTCCTGATGGCCGCAGCCGCACGATCATGATGCGGTTGTTGTCGCGGTCGGCGATCATCAGATACCTCGGGAGCGGCGAGTGGTCGCGGGCGGGCGGGAGGCCGAGGCGGCGGCACGCGATCGCGCTTGATCGCCGGCGCGCGCGATCGCTCGTGGTGGTCACGGCGTCCGGTGTCGAAGCGTAAGCCCGCGATGAGACACCGTTAACCAGAGGATGCGAGCGCCGCTCGACCGCCCCGGCCGTCGATGTCGCGAGCTATTGTCCGCGCGATGGACGAGGCATCGCGGCGTGGTCCGATCACGATCGTGCTGGCCGACGATCACCAGGTGGTCCGCGCGGGCTTGCGGCTCCTGCTCCAGGCCGAGGAGGGGTTCGAGGTGGTGGCCGAGGCCGGGGACGTGCCCACGACCGAGCGCCGGGTCACCGCGTACCACCCGCGGGTGCTGATCCTCGATCTGAACATGCCGGGGGAGCCCAGCCTGCCCGCGATCCCGCGCCTGCGCCAGAGCGCGCCCGATACGCAGATCGTCGTACTCACGATGCAGAACGACCCCGCGTTCGCGCGCGACGCGCTGCGCGCCGGCGCGATCGGCTACGTGCTCAAGGAAGCCGCCGACAGCGAGCTCGTCCAAGCCGTGCGCCTCGCCGCCCAAGGTCGGACATACCTCAACCCGGAGCTCGGGGCGCGCCTGGCGGCCGAGCCGCAGACCTCCAACGGACCACCTGACGATCTCTCCGCGCGCGAGATCGAGGTGCTGCGGCTGATCGCGCTCGGGCACACCAACAGCGAGATCGCGGCGCGGCTGTACCTGAGCGTGCGCACGGTCGAGTCACACCGCGCTCACATCCAGCAGAAGACGGGGCGGACGACGCGGGCGGCGCTCGTCGCCTACGCCCGCGAGCACGACGTGATCTAGCCCGCTCCGCCGGAGCCGGCGATCTCGTCGCGCTTGGCGCGGGCGTGCGCCGACTTCGGGACGTGCATCAGCAACGGGCGGCGTCCAGTGCGCGAGCTGCGCACGGCCGCGGCCGCGGCGACGACCGCACCGGTGTGCGTCCACGTCACCGGCGCGGGCGCGAAGTGAAGCAGCGCCGCCCACGTGGCCGGTCCGACGATGCCGTCGGCGGTGAGTCCCTCGGCGGCCTGGAAGCTCTCGACCGCGGACTGCGTGGCCGGACCGTAGTCGCCGTCGATCGGGATCGTGTAACCGGCGGTGGCCAGGTGCTCCTGCGCCCACACCACGACGTCTCCGAGGGAGTGCAGCCTGAGGATCGGCGTGGTCGCGGTCGGCGTGATCCCGGTCAGGTTGCCGGCTCCGATCGAGATCGCCTTCCAGCCGGCGGTGCTCGCCTGCTGCCAGTTCCACCAGCTGACGCCGGCGGCGCCGTAGGTCCGCGACAGCTGGCGGAAGCGGATGATCTGGCCCATCGGCGGGTTCTGGTAGACCTGCCCGAGCGGGTCGATCGCGCGCTCGTACACGTCGTTGTACGCGTACGTGTGCGCGTACACGGCATTGACGCTCGTGCCGATGTCCTTCCAGTACATCTGCGGAGAGTTGTACTGGGCGCCACCGGGGCCGAGGAACACTGAATATGGAAACCCGGGGTGATAATCGACATAGGGAAAACCAGCGAGTACCACGGGATAGCTCTGCCCGATCAGCTGGCGCAACCGTGTTATGTAACTCTGCGCCTGGACGTACTTGCCCTCGTATTCACTCTCGGCGTCGATCACCAGGCAGTCGGCGCCGTCCTTCACCGCCTGCGCTCCGACGTAAGCCTCCGAGATCGGGTGGACGCCATACACGTATTGCCACGCGCACACGCGCAGATGGTTGGCGTGGAGCGTCGAGACGACACTCGAGTTGAACTGCGACCACATGCTCGAGCCGTCGCCGCTCTTGATGATCAGCGTGCTGACGCCGTACTGCTCCGCGGTGGAGATGATCGAGGACAGCGTGCCGCCGGCCGAGCGAGAGATGTACCAGATCCACATCCCGCGACCGGCCATCGAGTCCGAGGCCTTGTGGATCACGTGTGCCGAGCGCGGCTTCGGGGCAGCAGCGCCCGTGCCCGGCGCGAACGCCAGTCCGGCCACCAGCATCCCGACGAGCACGGCAAAAAAGCGCCTGCGGTGTTCGGTCATACTGCCTGCCACCAATGCCACCGTACCGTAGAACCCGGTTGGCGTGTACAAGTTGCGTTGCCGAATGGAGGAGTCTCACACAGCATGTCGTGCATGCTGCGTCGGCACGCGGAGATAGTGGCTTTAGTGGCGGGCGGGTGCCGTCACGCGCGACGACACCCACCCGGAGCGGCTATTTGATGAACAGGATCTCCGAGTACTTCGGGAGTGGCCAGAGGTCGTCGGCCACGACCTTCTCGAGCCTGTCCGCGGCGTCCCGGACCTCGGCCATCGCCGGGACGACCGAGTCCCGCATGAACTTGGCGTGCTCCTCGAGCTCCGGCGGCTGGTTCTCGGCGAGATTCGCCGCCTCGAGCTTCTTGATCGCCTCGGTGAACTCGGCGATCAGGTCGGAGGTCTCGCCGGCGAGCTCGCCGAGCTGCGCCTCGAGCAGCAGCGCCAGATGGCGCGCCGCCGCCGGCAACAGCATCGTCCGAGCGATCGACGCGGCGGTCTCGGCCTCGATGTTGAGCTTGGTCACGTACTGCTCGAGGAACACCTCGTGACGTGACTCGAGCTCCCGGCGCGACAGCACGCTGTGCTTCTCGAACAGCGCCACGGTCTCGTCGGAGATCAGGAACGGGAGCGCATCGACGGTCGAGCGGAGGTTCAGCAGGCCGCGGCGCTCGGCCTCGGCGTGCCACTCCTCGTCGTAGTTGTCGCCGCCGAAGATGATCTGCTTGTTGGCGGCGTAGCTGCG
>Ga0335078_10006954_pt1 | contig 16749 bp, 17 predicted proteins | sample Lox_Sample_32_FD_206711 | JGI IMG/M metagenome (GOLD analysis project Ga0335078, IMG submission 206711) | Soil microbial communities from Loxahatchee National Wildlife Refuge, Florida, United States - Lox_Sample_3.2 | ecosystem: Environmental > Terrestrial > Soil > Wetlands | place: USA... | reverse complement strand
GGGCCTGCCCAAGTCCGTCGCCAGCGTGATCGAGCGCCATCACGCCGAGGATGCCGACGGCGAGGCCGCCGTTGTGCGCCTGGCCGACATGCTCGCTCACTACACCCTCGGCGCGTCGGTGTCGCCGTCCGAGCTGCTGAACGTCTCGCGCCTCGTCGGGATCGCCCCGACCGAGCTTCGCACGGTCATGTACGACCTGCCGCTGCCGAGCGCCGGCGGCCGCCGTCGCCAGATCGATCCGTGCCCGATGTCCACGCGCGAGGTCGAGGTCCTGCGCCGGCTGGCACGCGGGATGGTCTACAAGCAGATTGCGTCCGAGCTCGGGCTGTCGACAAGCACCGTGCGCACCCACCTGCACAACGTGTACGGCAAGCTCGGCGCGATGGATCGCGCCCAGGCGGTCCTGATCGCCACCGAGCGCGGCTGGATCTAAGTCGTTTCTCACCGTCAGGGTTCGGACCCTGTAGAAGGTCCCGCGGGGTCGCCGTTCCTGAGATGATCGGGATCGGCCATGATCTCGATCACCACGAAATCGCCGTATGCGCTGAGCGCACTCGTCGAGTTGCGTCACCAGGGCGACCGGGGGCCAGTACCGATCGCTGAGCTCGCGCGGCGCCGCCAGATCCCCGTTCAGTTCCTCGAGCAGCTGTTCGCCACGCTCAGGCGATCCGGGGTCCTACGGTCGCAGCGCGGCGTCAAGGGCGGGTACTCGTTTGCGCGCCCGGCGGGGGAGATCACCGTGCTCGAGCTCGTGGAGCTGCTCGACGGACCCGTCGGGAGCGGCGCCACCGGCGTGTTCGCCGAAGCCGCCGAGGCCGCGCGCGCCGTGCTCGCCCAGTCGACGGTGGCGGACGTCGCCGACGCCGAGTCGCGCGCCGCCGGCGCGGCCATGTATCACATCTAGACGCCGTTTCGGCGCCCGCTCTCGTAAGGTCTGCCGCCTCAATGGCAGGAATCCCGACCAACATTGCGGCGCACGTCGGGCGCACGCCGATGGTGGAGCTGACCCGGATCGTTCCGGACGCCCATGCGCGCGTGTTCGCCAAGCTCGAGGCGTTCAATCCGGGCGGGAGCGTCAAGGACCGGATCGGGGTGTCGATGATCGAGGCGGCCGAGCGGGAAGGGATCATCGAGCCGGGCCGGACGACGATCGTCGAGGCCACGAGCGGCAACACCGGGATCGCGCTCGCGTTCGTGTGCGCCGCCAAGGGCTATGAGCTCGTGCTGACGATGCCCCAGGGCATGAGCCGCGAGCGCGAGGGGCTGCTGCGCCTGTACGGCGCTCGGGTCGAGATCACCGAGTCGCTCGGCGGAATGAACGAGGCGGTCGACGCGGCCCGGGCGATGGCCTCGCGTGCCAACGTGTTCCTGCCCGACCAGTTCTCCAACCCGGCGAACCCCGAGATCCACCGCCTCACCACAGGTCCCGAGATCTGGGATGCGATGGGGGGCGAGGTGGACGCGTTCGTCGTCGGCGTCGGCACGGGAGGCACGATCACCGGCGCCGGCGAGGTGCTCAAGTCGCGCAACTCGCGGTGTCGCGTGATCGCGGTCGAGCCGAGCGCATCGCCGGTTCTGTCGGGCGGGCGGCCGGGACCGCACAAGATTCAGGGGATCGGCGCCGGCTTCGTCCCGGCCGTCTTCAACCGCGATGTGGTCGACGAGGTCATCGCGGTGGACGACGAAGACGCGATCGAGACTGCCCGACTCCTCGCCCGGCGCGAGGGCATGCTCGCCGGGATCTCGGGTGGCGCGGCGGTGTGGGCGTCGATCGAGGTGGCGCGCCGGCCCGAGTCGCGGGGGGCGCGGATCGTCACGATCCTCCCGGATTCGGGCGAGCGCTACGTGTCGACGCCGTTCTTCGCGCCCTGAGGCGATCGGTCGAGGTAGCTAGGCTTTTGGTATGCGGGTGCACCGCATCGTCACCGAGGTGCGGCGCGACATCGCCGCCGCGCGCAGCCGCGACCCGGCGGCGCGCGACGTGGGCCCGCTCGAGATCCTCGTCGCTTGGCCTGGGGTCCACGCGCTTCTCGCGCACCGGGCCGCCCATGCGCTCCACAACGCCGGCGTCCCGCTCCTACCGCGGCTGATCGCCTACCTCTCGCGCGCGATCACTGGAATCGAGATCCATCCCGCGGCCAAGATCGGCGCTGGGTTCTTCATCGACCACGGCATGGGCGTCGTCATCGGCGAGACCGCCGAGCTCGGCGAGGACGTAACGCTCTACCAGGGCGTGACCCTCGGCGGCACCGGCTTCGCCACCGGGAAGCGACACCCGACGGTTCAGGACAACGTCACGATCGGCTCCGGCGCAAAGCTGCTCGGGCCGATCACGGTCGGGCACGGGTCGAAGATCGGCGCCAACAGCGTCGTGATCCACGACGTGCCGCCGAACTCCACGGTGGTCGGCAACCCGGGTCATCCGGTGCGCGTCGAAGGACGCCGCCCCGAGGGGCCGGACGCCGACTGGGTGCACCTTCCGGACCCGATCGCCGACGCCATCAAGAGCCTCGCCAGCCGGATCTCCGCGCTCGAGCAGGCGGGCGACGACGGCGACAACGGTGCTCCGGAGGTCCGCGGCAACGGCGGCGAGCCCGGCCACACCGTGAATCGCTCGATCGGCCCGAATCCCGCCGGCGGCTAGCGCGTCGAGATCGTTTTGATCGTCCGGCCGGTTGCCGACCGCCAGATGATGGTCGGCGGCGGGCCACCACCGAGGGTCAGTCCGGGGATCCGGATCGCGAACACGTTCCCCACGACCTCACTCGTCAACGTGAGCGCCGCCGCTCCGTCGCCGGCGACGAACCGCGCGAGCAGGTCCTCTTCACGACCCACGGTCAGCCTCATCACCTACTTTCTCGCGTTGATCGAGCCTGGTGTGACAACCAGGCCGCGCGGATTACAACGCGGTGCGGCGCGGTTCGGTCGGCGCCGGGGGCGCGATCGCGTCCTCGTCGGGGATGTTGACGCGCGAGCGAACCAGGTAGAGCGGCCGGCCCTTGACCTCGTCGTAGATGCGCCCGACGTACTCGCCGATGATCCCGATCGCGATCAGCTGAATCCCGCCGAGCAGCAGCACTGCGATCGTCAGCGAGCTGAACCCCGGCAGGTAGGAACCGAGGATGCGCAGGACGATGACGACGGGGATCGCGATGAAGGCGAGCGTCGAAATGATGAACCCGAGCAGCGTCGCGAGCTGCAGCGGGCGGTGCGAGAAGGACGAGATCGCGTCGAGCGAGAAACGCAGCATCTTGGGGAGCGTGTACTTCGTCTTGCCCGCATAGCGGCGGTCGCGGCTGTATGGGACGGCGGCCTGCCGGTAGCCGACCCAGACGGTCATGCCCCGCAGGAACCGGTTGCGCTCGCGCATCGACAGGAGCGCGTCGAGAGCGCGGCGGTCAAGGAGTCGGAAGTCGCCCGAGTTGTGCTGGAGCTCGACCTGCGCCAGCCGGTCGAACAACGAGTAGAACCACCGCGCGGTCGCGAGCTTGAAGCGCGATTCGCCTTCACGCTGCTCGCGGACGGCGTACACGACGTCGCAGCCGGCGCTCCAGTGGTCGAGCATGCGCGGGATCAGCTCCGGCGGATCCTGGAGGTCGGCGTCGAGCATCACGACCGCGTCGCCTCGCGCGTGGTCGAGGCCGGCCGTCAGCGCCGTCTGGTGGCCGAAGTTCCGCGACAGCTGGACCAGGCGCACGCGCGGATCGTTCGATGCGAGCTTGCGGAGCTCGGCCTCCGAGCCGTCGGTCGATCCGTCATCGACCAGCACGAGCTCGAACTGCAGCCCCTCGAGCGCGGTGCACACACGCGCATAGAACTCCTCGATCGTGGCCTCCTCGTTGAACACGGGCGCCACGACGCTGAGCAGCTTGAGCGACCTGCCCTCGGCGGTGGGCGCCGTCGGTTCGGATACGTGGGGATGATCGAGCGAAGTCATGGGCGGCTCACAGTCCGGGGAGCGAGCTTCCATGCGGGATATAGGCGAGCAGTTGGAAGATCGCGATGATGATCGTCAGCACGATCGAGGCCTGCCACAGGCGGCGGTCCCGTCCGAGCGCGGCCAGCGGCATGAGCCACGCGATGTACCAGGGCAACAGCGACGCCGCCGTGACCAGCACCGCCACGGACGCCCAGCCGGCCGCGGCGATCCAGTCCAGCTCACCGCGCCAGACGCGCCACACCAACCAGGTTGTCACCGCTGCGAACAGGACGCCGAGAGCCAGCGCCGCCGCCTGCCCGAGGCCGCTGAAGCCGAGTCGTGCGGCGATGAATCCCGGGATGCTCTGCCAGTTGCCCTTGCTCTGGACGTTCTCGATCGTCGCCGGGAGGTGGAGCGGCCCCGTCCCGAACAGGACGAACGCGAACGCGGCCAGGAGCGCGGCGGTTATGCCCGCCCCGATCAGGATGTCGCGGCGACGGGCGCCGGACATGCGCCCACGGGCGTCGGCGAGCGCGAACGGCAGCATCAGACCGGCGGTCACCTTGACTGCGGCGGCGACCACGATCGAGCCTGCTCCCAGCCGGCCGCGGCCCTCGAGCAACAGGACGATCCCGGCGAGCATCGGCACGAGCATCAGCAGGTCGTTGTGGCCTCCGCCGACGCCGTACACGACGATCAGCGGGTTGAGGCCGACCAGCGCCACCGCTCGGGTTTGGTCGATGCCCCGCTGCCGAGCCCCGTTCCATACAAGCGCGACGATTGCCAGGCTCGATACCGCCGCGATCGCCTTGTAGGCGAACACACTCGCGGAAATCGTCAGCGGGGCCAGCAGGTAGCTCAGCCCGGTGAAGACCGGGCCGTAGACCGTGGGGGTCCCGATCCACTTGGCCCCGATGTAGTAGTAGAGCGGATCGCCGGCGATCGCGTGAGGTCCCGCCAGATACGGGTTGAAGCCATACATTTCCCCGATCCGGCCGTAGAACTGGTAGCTGAAGATGTCGGTCGAGGCCAACGGCGGGCCGAGCAGGATCAGCGCGTTCAGCGCCGCGATGCAGCCGAGGACGAGCACCGGCGACAGGCGGCGCGCGGCGCCGACCGTCAACACGTAGGAGATGAGCATCACGGCGAGCGTGATCGTCAGCCCGGCGCTCCCGAGCTTGATGCCGGTGGAGCCGAACGATCCCGCCAGGCCGATCGGTCCGAGCCCGGCCTGTGTCGTCTGCGGCAGCAGCTTGTCGGTGCTCACCGCCGAAATCGACACCAGCAGTCCGGTCGCCAGCATGCCCGTGAGTCCGAGCAGTCCGAGCCGCGAAACCGGAGCCCTCGCCCGGCCGGCTTCCAAAGCTCCCGGACGCAGCTCAAATGCGCCGCTCCGCGTGGCGCCAAGCGGCGGGCTGTTCACACTCATCTCACGTAGCTTGCCCGACGAACGGTCGAGCGGCGTGTGGTCATTGTTGACATTACGTTAGGGAACTTGCGCTCACAATGTTCAGGTACCGAGCGTTCCGTTACCCGCCGCGGGGCGCCTGATCACGCCCGCGGACCAGCGATTCCTCGTCCTCGTCGGCCGTCGCGCCGGCGCAAGAAAGGCACGGCCCACATGGCCTCGAACGCGATTCGTGCCGACATCTTGCTCGAGCCAGCGCTGCGGTCCTTGAAAACGATAGGGATTTCGGTGACCCGGAACCCGGCTAGCAGTGCCCGGTAAGTGACCTCGATCTGGAAAACGTACCCCTCGGCCCGGATCGTCTCGAGATCGATCGCCTCGAGCACGCGGCGGTGGATGCACTTGAAGCCGCCCGTGAGGTCATGGATCGGGACGCGAAGGATCATCCTTGCGTAGAGGCCGCCGCCGCGGCTGATCAGGCGTCGCGCGAGCCCCCAATCCTCTACGCCTCCACCTTTGACGTAGCGCGACCCGAGCACCAAATCGGCGTCCTTGGCAGCATCGAGCAGCGGCCCGAGATACCGGGGGTCGTGCGAGAAGTCCGCGTCCATCTCGATCACGAGCTCGGCGCCGCCGTCCAGCGCGCGCGCGAACCCGGCCAGGTAGGCGTGTCCGAGCCCCGACTTAGCGGCGCGGTGGAGGACCTCGACCTGCGGCTGCGCGGCAGCCAGCCGGTCGGCGATCTCGCCGGTGCCGTCGGGCGAGTTGTCGTCAACGATCAGAATCCGGTGCGCATCCGGAGCCACGCGCTCGAGCTCGGCTGCGGCCGCACGCACGATGCCATCGATGTTCGCTGCCTCGTTGTAGGTGGGGATAACGACCCAGACCGGTGGGTGCATCGTCCCGGAGCGTAATAGGACCGGCGGCACGCCGAGGTACGGACGGGCGTGGACGAGTTCGTGCGCGCACTGCACATAAACGGGCGACACGGCATCATGAAGAGCGGGGCAACCTTTATGGAACGCAGTGCCGACCTAGGCAACCCGCCGGGCGATCCCGGAATCCTCGAGCGCGCCGGACCTGTGCGCCGCATGAGCATGGCGCCACACCACCGTCGCCGGCGTGCGGTCGCGCTCCTGTCGCTGATCGGGATCGCGCTTGCGATCGCTGCGCTGGTGACCGTTCTGGTCGTTGGCGGAGGCGGTGGTTCGCAGCACACCGCAGCTGCGCCCAAGGGGGGGTTCTTCGCGCTCATCCGGGAGCTCTCCGGCGACGGCGGCGCGTCGTTGGCGGCCCGTGAGGCGAGCGCGGAGAACGCCGCCGTCAACCGGACGCTCGCCTACACGCCATGGGTCCGGATCGCGGGTGCGCAGCACCGCGAGATCGCCCTCACGTTCGACGACGGTCCCGGGCCGTACACGCCCGAGATCCTGGCGATCCTCCAGCGGGAGCACGTGCCCGCGACCTTCTTCGAGGTCGGGATCGAGGAGCGGTACTTCAACGCGTCGACCACTGCGATCGCCGCCGACGGAGACGTGATCGGAGATCACACCGAGGCGCACGCGGCAATGTCGAGACTTTCGAGGAAGGATCAACAGGCGCAGCTGCTCGAGCAGGCCGGCGCGATCGAGCGGTATGGCGCGAAGTTCCCGCGCCTGTTCCGGCCCCCCTATGGGCTGTGGAACCGGAACACGCTGTCCCTCTTACACAAGGACCGGATGCTGATGGTGCTCTGGACCGTCGACACCAGCGACTACCGCCGTCCCGGCGTCCGGGCGATCGTCGACGCCGCCGTCGATGGAGCGCGCCCCGGAGCGATCATCCTTCTGCACGACGCCGGCGGGGATCGCTCGGAGACCGTGGCGGCGCTCCCTCGCATCATCGCCGCGCTCCACCAACGTCATTACAAGTTGGTGACCATCCCTCGGCTCCTGCTCGACAACCCGGCGCCACGGGTGCAGAACATCGCCGCCGTGATCGGGTCGGGGGGGTAGTTCAGCGCCGCACGTAGGCGACGCGGTTCCAGCTCGGCTCGGGTGCGAGCTGGATCGGCTCGCCGCCGCGGTCCGGCTGGATGTAGATGAACGCGTGGGCGTCGGAGTCGAACCTGATGTCGAGCTCGCCCTCCTTGACGCGCTGATCGAGCCATGCGCCCCGGAAGATCAGACGGCGGAGCCAGTGGACCAGCGAGCGATCCGATGGCCCGACGAGGTCCGGCCAGCAGTCGTTGACGTGCTCGCCGAGCGCCGAGGCGGGTTCGGCGACCTCTCCGTTGACCACCAGGTTGATCAGATCCTCGCCCTCGTCTTCGTCGACCGAGCCTCCGATGAACCCCAGCTTCCGGGCAGCCTGCTCGCAGCGCTCACGGAAGTCGCGTTCGTTGAACGTGAATCGGAGCTCTCCGTACTCGAGGACGAAGTCCTCTCCAGAGCTGTAGTTCCCGCGCTGGTACATGGGCGTCGGCATCATATGTTGGAATCCTCCGTGCCTGCAGCGTCTGAATGGGACGTTGCAGAATGTGCGCTGTCTGACCCCGCAGAGGCTGGCGAAAGCGCTGCAACGCTTGTGTCAGGAGGTTCGCGACCGCCTCGCCATCGAGGCCTGGGCGATACCCTTCCACGCGATGATGCCGGGGTCGCGATGACCGAGAGTGGCCCGGTGTCCGGCGCCGTCGCTGGGCCGGCGCGGGGGACAGAGGGCGAACACGTGAGTGGGACCGAGCGCGCCGCCGCGCACAGTCGGCGATGGCCGTTCTGGCTGCCGGCGGGGGTGCTGGTCATCGGGCTGGTCCTGACCGGTGTGCTCGTGTGGATCTCCGCCTCCACGTACTCGAGCAACGAGAGGCGGTTGCTCGACCTCCGCGTGCGCGAAGCCGGCGCGGACTTCACGGGGGCGTTCGCGGCGATCCAGACGCCGCTGGCGTCGGCCGCCGCGCTCGCAGACGCGACGAGCGGCGACGTAACGAAGTTCATACGGTTCACCACTCCGTACACCGTGGGTGCGACCCCGACTTTCGGATCGGTGACGCTCTGGCGGGTTGGCGCCGACCAGACCGGGCCCCTGGCGGTGGTGGGCAAGCCATCTGAGCTCAGCGCGACCCCGTCGCGGGCGGAGACGTTCTTCGCCAGTACGGCCGCGAGCCGTTCGCACCTGGGCGTGGTCGGTCTGTTGGCGCAGCCACGGCCGCGTCTCGGTTATGCGTTCACGTCGCCCGGCCTGACAGGCCGGTATGTCGTCTACGCCGAGAGCCGCCCGCTCCCCGCCAACCGCCGGTCGAAGTTCCAGAAGTCGTCGACGTTCTCGGACCTCAACTACGCGCTGTATCTGGGCTCGGCGCAGCGCCCAGAGGATCTCTTGGTTACGGACTTGAAGAAGGTGCCGCTCACGGGTCAAACCGCGTCGCTGTCGATCCCGTTCGGGGACAACAGCTTCACGTTCGTCGTCAACGCGCGGCATCCGCTCCTCGGCTCGTTCCCGCAACGTCTGCCGTGGCTGATCGGGATCATCGGTGTGCTGCTCAGCATCGGTGCAGCGCTGCTGACGCTGCGGCTGATCCAACGCCGCAACCACGCCGAGGAGCTCGCCTCGTCACTCGAGCGGATCGCAGACGAGAACCGCAGGCTGTATTCAGAGCAGCGCACGATCGCCCAGACGCTGCAGCACGCGCTCCTGCCCGAGACACTGCCCAAGATCCAGGGGGTCGAGACCAGTGTGCGCTACGAAGCCGGGGTGGAGGGCGTCGACATCGGCGGTGACTGGTACGACCTGATCGCGCTCGACGACCACCGCCTGCTGCTGGTGGTCGGGGACGTCTCGGGGCGCGGCGTGCGGGCGGCGGCGACGATGGCCTCGCTCCGCTACGCGATTCACGCCTACGCCGCGCAGAACGACCCGCCGGAGACGATTCTGACCAAGCTCTCGAAGCTGGTCAGCGTCGGCTCGACCGGGCAGCTGGCGACGATCCTGTGCGCGCTCGTCGACGTCAAGGCCCGCAAGCTCACGGTCACGAGCGCCGGGCATCTCCCGCCGCTGCTGATCAGCGACGGCACCGGAACGTTCATCAAGGGCGCGGTGGGCGTGCCCATCGGTGTGAACACCGGTGCCACGTACACCTCGACCGCCGTCTCTACGCCACCGGCTGCGACTCTGCTTGCATTTACCGACGGCTTGGTGGAGCGACGCGGCGAAAGCATCGACACCGGACTCGAGCGTCTCCAGCGCGCCGCCACCGCCAACCACTCAGACCTAGACGAGCTGCTCAGCCGGCTGCTCGAACTCCGGCATGACAGCGACGACGACACCGCGATTGCAGGGCTCAGATGGCTGGACTAGACGCCAACAACACCGCTGACGTGACCTTCGACATCGCCTCCGCCGACGCCGACGGCGGCGGGACTGGTTTGAAGGTCCGGATCACCGGTGAGCTCGACATTACGAACGTTGATGCGCTCGAGTCCGCGGTCGGGTCCGCGCTCGAGCGTCATCCGGGGAGGCTGATCCTCGATTTGAGCGGGTTACGGTTTGCCGACAGTTCCGCCATCGCCCTCTGGGTCCGGTGGTCTACGGCTGTGCACGAGATCGAGCTCCGAGACGTCTCGCCAATCCTCCGTAGGGTCATCGACTCGATGGGATTGGCCGACACCCTGAACGTGAAGCCGTGAAGCAAGAACGCACATTCCCCCACGAACCTGCATCGGTCCCCGCCGCGCGGCGCTTCGCCACGAGCGTGCTGCACGGCGTCGCGCCGGACACGCTTGAAGCGGTCGAGTTGATGGTCTCCGAACTCGCCACCAACTGCATCCGACACACCGACAGCGGATTCGAGCTTTCGATCAGCCGAGGCGGCGGCGACATCCGTGTCGAGGCGACCGACGGGGCGGGGGGAAGGCCCCAGATGCGCTCGCCCAAGCCCACCGATCCCAGCGGGCGAGGGTTGAAGATCATCGACATGCTCTCCTCGGACTGGGGTGTCGACCACCGTCCCGCCACAGGCAAGACCGTCTGGTTCACGGTGGCGGATACGGCGGTGGCGCCCGCGCCGCAGGCCTCGCGGGCGTAGCCGGCGCCTTCGCGCGCACACCGGTTGTAGGTGCGTGGCGGGGTCATATCCCCGCACTCGACGAATCTCCGCCGGCGAGATCGGCGAACTGACCCATATGCGTACGGTGGCGCGCACTCGACATCCGGGAGAGGTCGAGTGCGCGGTTTCGACCCAGACGCGCAGGCGCTCGCGGACGGAATGCGCGCGCTCGGACGGAATTCTTCCGGTCCCGGGGGTGAATTCACCGGCCTTCGAGGCTCTTGGTGGCATGGACCATCACGCCGCCACCATCCTCGTCGTCGAAGACCATCGGGCCACGCGCATGTTCCTCGCGGACAACCTCACGGCTGACGGGTTCGAGGTGCTCGAAGCCGACTGCGCGTCCGATGCCCGCCGACTCCTCGAGCGCTCCTTCCCCGACCTCGCGATCATCGATCTCGGCCTGCCCGACGGCGACGGCCTCGAGCTGCTGGCCCACGTGCGCCAGGCCGACCGGGTTGCCGGCCGTCTCGATCCCGACCTGCCGCTGCTGGTGTTGTCCGGGCGCGTAAGCGAGCTCGAACGGTTACGGGGCTTCAGCCGAGGTTGTGACGATTACGTCGTAAAGCCCTTCTCATACTTTGAGCTGAGCGCGCGGATACGGGCGCTGCTGCGGCGGACGAGGCGTCGGCCCGCGTTCGGTCGCATCCGGATCGGGTCGCTGGAGCTCGACCCGTTGAGCCGCCAGGTCTGGCTGAGCGGCGAGCCGGTGGCGCTGTCCAAGAAGGAGTACGCGCTGCTCCGGGCCCTTGCCGGTGATCCGACCAGAGTCTTCACGCGCGAGGAGCTACTGCGGGGAGTGTGGGGCTTCCGCGCGATGGGCACGACGCGCACGCTCGACTCGCACGCCTTCCGCCTGCGCCAGAAGCTCAACCGCGCCGGTGATCGGTTCGTGGTGAACGTGTGGGGCGTCGGCTACCGGCTCGTCGACGGGAGCGTCGACGGATGATCGCGGTCGAGCTCGGCGGGTGGTTCGCGGCGAGCGCCGCGGGATTCGCGGCCGCCCGGGTGTGGAAGGCGGCCGCCGGGCGGATGGAGACCATCGCCCGGGCATGCCATGAGCTGCGCGGGCCGCTGACGGCCGCCAGACTGGGCCTCGACTACGGCGCCGGCAATGGTCAGCTCACGCCCGCCCGACTGCGCGCGATCGACCTCGAGCTCGGACGGGCGGCGCTGGCACTCGATGATCTGGAGGGAGTGCGCACCGAGCGCACGTGGTGGCGCCCTCCCGAGCCCATCGACCTCGAGCAGCTCGTGTCCGACTCGGTTGAGGCGTTCCGCCCAAGCGCGGCGGCACGCGGGGTCGACCTCCGATCGTCGTGGTCGGGCGCGTCACCGACCGTGTGGGGTGATCGGCTGCGGCTCGCGCAGGTCACCGGCAACCTGATCTCGAACGCGATCGAGCACGGTGGCGGGGTTGTCGAGGTGCGCGGGTCGGTTGTCGAGGTGCGCGGGTCGGTTGTCGATATGCCCGGGTCGGTCTTCGAAGCGTCCTGGGCCGGGGATGGGGCGCGGGCGCGCATTGAGGTCACCGACACCGGCCCAGGCCTGCCGGCGCCCGTCCCTGACCTCGTCCGTCGTGCCCAGGGCGGGCGGGGGAGGCGTGGCCGGGGTCTCGCGATCGCGGCCGCGATCGCCGCCGAGCACGGCGGGTGGCTGGCGGCGGCGCCGTCGGTGCGGGGCGCGCGCCTCGTGCTCGAGCTGCCCGCTGATCGGCGGCCGGTCGCGCCCGGGAGCGATGGCGCCGGGGGCGGCGTTGGCGGTGGCGATGGCGGCGGCGGCTGCGCCGGTGGTGGCGCCGGCGGTGGCGGGGGCGCCGGCGCGGACGTGCCGACGTAGCGGCTACCGGAGACGGTCCCGGGCCAGCGACCAGGCGAGGCCAGGTGCATTTCGCAGCAAACCTCCTCGCCCGAACGGCGCAGGGTGCACATAAGTGGCCATGGCCGCTGCGCTGGCCGCCGGGAACGGATGAAAATGAGCAGGCTGCGCAACGTCCCTGGGGCGGCTGGCACATCGCGGGTAGGACGAGTTCCCGCACCGCGCTACATAAGTGGCACCGTTGCGGGGATTCTTCACCACCAAGCGCTCCGGCGCAAGCATTTTCGATTCAGCGTCTCCACGATGCTTATGTGGCCTCGGCCGGGGCGCGAGGAGGGGGTTTGGCGACTTTTTCATGGTGGCGCGCGTAAGGCCGGCGAGAGCGTCACGCCGGCGCCGGCGCCGGGGCCCCGGGGGTGCAAAACACGCCACCGCGCCCCTTCCACAGCGCCCGTGGTCAGATGAGCGTCTCTCAGGCGCTTATCTGACCAAAGGCGCCGCGCCGGCGCCGGCAATGGCGGGTTTTGCACGCTCCAGACCCGCGCGCGCCACCCACAACGGGCCGTACCGGACCATGCGCGCCACGCGGACCGCCGCCAAACGACCCTCCTCCCTACTCTTGCCAGCCATGCGCTACGTCGTCGTCGGAGGCGGGATTCTCGGCCTGGCCACCGCCCGCCAGCTCGCCTCATCCTCTCCGGACGCCGACATCGTCGTGCTGGAGCGTGAATCCGGGCTCGCCCGCCACCAGACCTCGCACAACAGCGGCGTGGTCCACGCCGGCATCTACTACGCCCCCGGCTCGCTCAAGGCGAGGCTGTGCCGGCGGGGGCTCGCGCTCCTGCGCGACTACTGCGCCGAGCACGGACTGCCATACGACGCGTGCGGGAAGCTGGTCGTGGCCAGGGACGACCGGGAGGTCGAGCCGCTTCGCCGGCTCCACGAGCGGGCGACCGAGAACGGCGTCCCCGGGCTGAGATGGCTGGAGGCGAACGAGCTCACCACGATCGAGCCGCACGTCCGCGGGGTCGCCGCGCTGCACTCACCGGAGACGGCCATTGCCGACTTCGCGAAGGTCGCGAACGCGTTCGCCGCGGAGGTCACCGCCGCCGGCGGGGAGATCAGGACCGGGGCCCCGGTGGCGCGCGTCCACCAGAACGCAGGCCGCGCGACCGTCGAGCTCGCGGACGGCTCGACCATCCAGGGCGACCGCGTGATCGTGTGCGCCGGTCTGCAGGCCGATCGCCTCGCGCTCGCCTCGGGTGAGCCCGCCGAGCCCCGGATCGTCCCCTTCCGCGGCGAGTACTGGCAGCTGCGACCCGATCGGTCGCATCTCGTCCGAGGCTTGATCTATCCGGTGCCCGACCCCGCATTGCCGTTCCTCGGCGTCCACCTGACGCGCAAGATCGACGGGACCGTCGTGCTCGGGCCGAACGCGATCCTCTCGACCGCCCGGGACGCGTACGAGCGCCGGCGTTTCGACCTACGGGACACCTTCGACGCGATCCGTTGGCCGGGAACCTTCCGGATGCTCCGCCGCCACTGGCGCGCGGGCGTCGGCGAGCTCAAGCGCTCGGCCTCCAAGCGGGTGTTCGTCAGCGAGGTCGCCGAGTACGTGCCCGCTGTCTCGGTCGACGACGTCCTGCCGGCGCCCGCCGGCGTGCGGGCCCAGGCGATCGATCGCGACGGCTCGCTCGTCGACGACTTCCGCCTCGGCGTCAGCGGCAATGTGGCCTGGGTACGAAACGCGCCCTCCCCCGCCGCCACCTCGAGCCTGGCGATCGCCGAAGAGCTTCTCGAGCGCGCGGCCTGACGCCCCCCGCGCGACGACGGCGCGACGCCCGACGCGCGCCATCGGCCTGACGCCCGACGCGCGCCGACCAGCCCCCAAACCCGTAGTTCCCCGCAGACCGCCCGGAGGACTACTGCTAACGCTTTCGGTCGACTACGACGATAAGGGACTATGTTCTCGAACAGCCAGGCGCTCTCCCGGGCCAGCCACGAGCTCAGGACACCGCTCAACGCGATCCTCGGCTTCGGGCAGCTGCTCGCGCTCGACGAGCTCAACGAGTCCCAGCGCCACAGCGTCGATCAGATCATGGCGGGCGGCCGGCACCTGCTCGCACTGGTCGAGGACCTGCTCGCCGTCTCGCGGCTCGAATCGGAGGGCCTCAAGTTGCAGCCGGTCGAGATCACCGCGGAGATCGAGGAGGCGGTGTCGCTGTGCAGACCGTTGGCGGCCGCGGCTTCCCTGACCATGACCGTCGACGCGGGCGAGGAGCCCCTGTGGGCGATGGCTGACCCCCGCCGGCTCAAGCAGGTGCTGCTCAATCTGATCTCGAACGCAATCAAGTACAACCGCCCGGGTGGCTGGATCACCGTGCGCGCCCGCCGGGACGGCGAGGGGGTGCGATTCGACGTCGCCGACTCGGGGGTCGGGATGACCTACCAGCAGCTCACGCGCCTGTTCGCGCCGTTCGAGCGACTGGATGCCCCGTCCCGCGGCATCGAGGGCAGCGGGCTCGGGCTCGCGGTCTCGAAGACTCTGGTCGAGGCGATGCACGGCTGGATCGACGTCGCGTCGACGCCCGGCACCGGCTCGGTGTTCAGCGTGCGGCTGCTCGCCGCCGTGCCGGCGGGAACCGTGACCGCGGGAGCCATGCCGGCGGGAGCCGCGCCGGCGGGAGCCGCGCCCGCCGCTGCCACACGCGCCGCAGCGCTCGCCCAGGCCGCCTGACGCGGTCCGCCGGTCGGCGGTCGGTCCGCCGGTCGGGCGCGGTCGGCACGGCGACCGCACAGACGCCCGGCTAGCGACCCGGAAGGTGGTAGATGTCGACCGTGCCGCTCGTCGAGTGGTCGTTGGCGTTGCCGACCGGAAGGATCACGCGGCCGCCGACCACGATAGGGCTGTTCCAGTGCCCGCCGCCGGCCGGGAACGACGCCAGCCGCCGCCCCGTCGTCGGCGCATACACGTCGAGCGTTCCCCCGGGGTCATAGACATACAGCAGGCCGCCGGCGATGACCGGGCTCGTGCCGCCGTTCCCCGAACGCCAGGCGACGTGCAGCCGCGGAGCCCCAGCCGCGCCACCGAGCACGTAGGCCCACGTGCCCGCGCCGTCCCCGACGAACACCCAGATCCTGCCGTTGTGGCTCCACACGGCCGGCGCCGTGAACACCTGGTCGCCGCCGGGCGCCGGCAGCTCCTGGATCTGGCCGCCGAGGCGCGGTCCGGGGCCGCCCGTGGTCCCGTCGAGGCGGTCGAGGTCGAGCAGATCGAGCACGCCGGCCTTGCCACCCTGGACCGCGAGACGGCGGCCGTCGAAGGTCGGCAGGACAGCCGGCGACGTGCTCCCAAGATCCTGGTCGTCCGAGTTCAAGCGCGCCTGATCCACGGGCGTCCAGTTGTGGAGCAGCGTGCTGCCATCCGGGCTGAGCTCGAGCACGCTGTCGCCCCAGTCGGTCGAGCCGTTGAACGGGCCGTTGCCGGTGGCGAACAGGATCCGGCCGGTGCCGGGCTCGATCACCGGCGCGTTGCGCCCCCAGATCGCAGAGTCGCTCGCCGGACACGACTTCGGCGGATCGATTAACCCATGCCGGTCCGAGCACAGCGAGTTCCACACCGCGGTGATCCGCCCGCTGGAGAGCGCAATCGTGACGACGTGACCCTGATACGGCGGCGCGTCCCCGATGTAGCCGTCCGTGACAACGATCAGCGACCCTCCGCTGATATTCAGCGGCGAGGCGATCTTCTCGTGGGTGGGGTCGAACGTGACGCGCACGGGCCAGCCGCCGCCGCGCACCTCGTGCCCGGTGGCGACCGACAGCTTGTGGATCCGCCCGTCGGGCGAGGCCGCGTACACGAACTGGCGATCGGGGTCGGCAATCGGCGTCGACGTGGTGATCTGCGGGCTGCCCTCATACGACCGTATGTCGGCGGGCGTGAACTCCCACAACCGCTTGCCGCTGCCCGGATCCAGCGCCAGCGTCCGTCCGTAGGTGGTGGTCATCACGATCACGTCGCGCTTGTGTCCCCGCACGGTCACGCCGGCGAGCTCGATCGCGGACGCGTCGACGGTGCCGGGCAGCCGCACCGTCCGCCGCCGCAGCGCATGCACGTTCCGAGCGGTGATGCCCGTGGCCGCCGGCCCGACGCCGTCGCGCTGGGCGTCGTAGTTGAACCGAAGCCAGTCCGCCTCGGGAATCTCGGCCCGCTGGGCCCGCGCGGTCGTCGCACTCGAGTACTCGCTGGAGGAGTCCGGACCGGGGCCGACGATGGCCGGCCCGGCACTACCGCACCCCGCGAGGACCGCCGCGCTCGACAGGAGCGCAGCGCATAACGCGCCCATCCGTCTCATGGCAACGACTGACCGCTCGTCGGAAGAAGGTTGTCTGCGGCGCTGCCGGCCGCTTGAATCACCTGGGTCGCGACCGGTCCGGCCGGGGCGGGGACTTGCTGCGTCACGCTGGTCACCACGGTTACAACGGTATCGACCGGCGTCGTCCGGGTTGGTGGGCTCGGCTGCG
>Ga0335078_10006953_pt1 | contig 16751 bp, 15 predicted proteins | sample Lox_Sample_32_FD_206711 | JGI IMG/M metagenome (GOLD analysis project Ga0335078, IMG submission 206711) | Soil microbial communities from Loxahatchee National Wildlife Refuge, Florida, United States - Lox_Sample_3.2 | ecosystem: Environmental > Terrestrial > Soil > Wetlands | place: USA... | reverse complement strand
CGATCGACCACACGCATGCCGCGGCCACCACCGCCAAACGCGGCCTTGATCATGAGCGGATAGCCGATGTTGGCGGCGATCTCCCGGGCTTCCCGAAGGTCGGTGACGGGAGTCTCAGTGCCGGCGATGACGGGAATGCCCGCTGCGATGGCCAGACGCCGCGCGGCGGTTTTGTCTCCAAGCAATTCGAGGAGGCGCGCATCGGGGCCGATAAAAGTGATGCCCGCCTCCGCGCAGGCGCGGGCCAGAGCCGGATTCTCCGAGAGAAAGCCGTAGCCGGGGTGGATGGCGTCCACACCCTTCTCTTTGGCCAGCGCGACGATGCCATCCACGTCCAGATAAGCCTGCACGGGCCCCTTGCCAATACCGACAAGGTAAGCCTCGTCGGCCTTGAAACGGTGGAGACTGAGGCGGTCCTCCTGCGAGTAGACCGCGACGGTGCGGATCTTCAGTTCGTTGGCCGCGCGCAGGATACGGATGGCGATCTCGCCGCGGTTCAGCGCCAGCAGTTTTTTCATCAGGTTATTGGATGACTCCGACGGTCAGTTGGGAATCAGGATAGCGCACTGGTCCATGCCGATCACACGCGCGCTGAGCAATGGCGGAGGGATAATCGGACACGAATGACACGCAACGATCTGATCCGGTTGCTGGGAGCCGGCGCTGTAGCCGGCACTGTCTCATTGGGGGGCGGCACGCCCGGCGAAACCCGGAAGGGGGCCGTCGCTTTCGACGGTTTGTTCAATGCGCGCTTGTTCGGCGCGCAGGGCGACGGCAAGGCGCTCGACAGCCCGGCCATCAATCAGGCGATCGAGGCGGCGGCAAAGGCCGGTGGGGGCGTGGTTTACTTTCCCGCTGGAACTTACCGGAGCTATTCGATCCGGTTGAAGAGCTACGTGGGACTCTATCTTGACCATGGAGCGACCATTCTGGCGGCCGACACTCCGCTGGAGGGCACAACGAGCGGCGGCTACGATGCGGCCGAGCCCCAGGGACCGTGGGAGGCGTTTCAGGACTACGGGCACAATCACTGGCACAACAGCCTGATCTGGGCCGACGGGATTCACGATGTCTCCATTTGCGGCCCGGGCCGGATCTGGGGCAAGGGACTGAGCCGGGGGCATTCCGAGGACAAGAAACTGCCGGACGCGACGAAGCCCGGGGTGGGTAACAAGGCAATCGCGCTGAAAAACTGCCATAACGTGACGCTGCGCGACTTCTCGATTCTGGAAGGCGGGTGGTTCGGTATTCTCGCCACCGGCGTAGATAACCTCACCATCGACAACCTGACGATCGACACGAATCGCGACGGCATGGATATCGATTGCTGCCGTAACGTGCGCGTCACCAACTGCACCGTGAACAGCCCGATCGACGATGGGATCTGCCCGAAGAGTTCTTTCGCGCTCGGCTACGGGCGGCCCACGGAGAACCTGACCATCAGCGACTGCTTCGTGACGGCGTCGTATGAGATCGGCTCGGTGCTGGATGGCACATGGAAGCCCATAATCGGCGGCGATCGAAACCACGGAATGGGGCGCCTCAAGTGCGGGACGGAATCGAACGGCGGATTTCGCAACATCACGATCGTGAACTGCGTCTGCGACGGAGCGCAGGGAATCGCGCTGGAAACCGTGGATGGCGCGTTGTGCGAGGACATCACCATTGTGGGAGTTACGATGCGCGGCACGCTCAATTCGCCGCTTTTTCTGCGGCTGGGACGGCGCATGCGGGGACCGGGCGACGCGAAGGTGGGCACGCTTCGACGCGTGCTGATCAGCAACATCACCAGCTACGGTGCGGCTCAGCTTCCTTCGATTCTGAGCGGCGTGCCGGGATATCCGATTGAGGAGGTGAAGATCAGCGACGTCTATCTGCATCAGGCGGGCGGCGGCGATGGGCCCCTGGCGGGCATCCAGGCACCCGAGCGCGAGGCGGCCTATCCGGAGCCAAATATGTTTGGGCCGCTTCCCGCGACAGGGTTCTTCATCCGGCACGTGCGCAACCTGGAGATCAGCAACGTGGAGATTGCAACCGCCCAGGCGGATCAGCGGCCGGCGTTCGTGCTCTTGGACGTGGAAGGCGCCGATTTCTTTCGCGTGCGCGTGCCGCGGCCGACGGTTGCGCCGGCGTTCTCGCTCCGGCAGGTTTCGGATTTCCGCGTGTTCGGCAGCCAGTTCGTGGCGGACGCCAACTTCGCGAAGGCGGAGGAGAAGACGCTGTGAGGCGCAGCGCGGATCAGGTTTCGCAGGCTACGTCCGATGAATTTCACGGCCAACCTCGGCTGGGATGACGGGCCGACCAACGCCGGGAAGACCGCCGCCGTGTGCGCCGGCCGAGCATACCGCACGTTACGTCCCGCGGTAAACCACTAGGCCGCCTGACTGGCGCGGGCTGGTCCGTACGTTGCCGTACGGATGGAACTCCCGGTTTCACGAGTTGCGTCAGCGTAGTCGGGCCACCGGGGAGGCGGCTATGGACTATGCGAAATGGGTTTGTGCGATCTTCTGCGCCGGGCTCCTGCCCGCCGGCGAGACTATGCACGTCGCGATCTGTAATCCCGGTCACTTTTCGGATGCCACGGTCCGCGGCGCTGAAGCCGAGACAGGCGCGATCTTCCAACACGCCGGAGTGGACGTGGTCTGGGCGAAGTGCGGGAGCGGGCCAGTATCGGAGCAGGCCGCGATTGGCCACTGGTTTACTATTCGGCTGCGTGGGGACAAGGCGGTAGCCGGCGAGCCCGGACTGGCTTCACCAGCGATCATGGGCCGGGCGTTCGTCAGCGGAGGGCAGCCGGGTTATCTGGCGGACGTCTATGTGGAAGCCGTCCGCGCCTTTTCGGCCCAAACCGGGGCAAACGACAGAGCGGCGATCGGCTGTGTGATGGCCCACGAACTGGGGCACCTGCTGCTCGGGCCGGGTCACGAAGAAGAAGGGATCATGAGGGCGCCGTGGAGCAGAACGGATGCAGCGGCCATCACGCAACGCTGGCTTCGGTTCAACTGGGCCGAGAACGCGAGGATCCGCCAGGCGCTGGACGCCGAAGGCTGAGAGACCGGGCCCGCGTTTGGTGCAGGCGCCCCCCGGGCGACTGACTATTCCGGTAGTGGACGGCCCAGAGTTTCAGGGGCGAAGGGCAGCGTGGCCAGACCAACCAGGAATACGACGCTCATGGTAACGCCGGCCCAGCGCATGGGCTCGGCCTGGTGCACGAAGACTCGGCTGGTGAGCAGGCCGAGGGCGAGCGGTCCGGCGGCGGCGACGAACCGGCCAACGTTGTAGCAGAAGGAGGTGCCGGTGCTGCGCAGCCGAGTGGGGAACAACTCGGGCAGGTAGATGCTGTAGCCTCCGAACAGCGCCAGATGGGTGAAGCCCATGAGGGGGATCATCCAGAAGATGTCGGTGAAGCGGCGAAGAAAGGCGAAGGTGAACGAGGTCATCAGAAGGGCGGCTACAAAAGAATATGCGAAGGCGCGGCGGCGGCCGATGCGCTGGGTGACCTGGGTGAAGACGTAGACGCCGAAGAAAGCGCCGAGATTCTGGAGGAGGGATGTGGTCCCAATCCAGAAGGTCTTTTGGCCGGCCGTGAGGTTGGTGCGATCGAAAACCGTGCGCAGCAGGTCGTAGCTGAAATAGCCGATTCCCCAGAGGCCGACAACTCCCGAGAAGGCCAGCAGGAGACCGACAATGGCGTGGCGACGCCACCGCGGGTGGGAGAACAACTCGGTCATGGAGCCCAGTTTGGTTTTCTCGAGCGAGGCTTTGCGCCACTGCTCCGGCTCGTGCAAGCGGCGCGCGATGACAAGGCAAAGGAGGGCGGGCAGGCCGCCAATGACGAACATCCAGCGCCATGCGCTGCCGACGATGCCGGCCTGTTGCAATCCACCGAGGGCCATGCCGACTAACGCCGCCGTCATGTTGCCGACGGTGGAGAATGCCTGCAGCCAGCCAAGGGCAAACGGGCGGGCGTGATCGGGCATGGTCTCGGCCACCAGCGCGACACCCGCCGCGAACATGCCTCCGACGCCGAGGCCGGTGACCACGCGGTAGATCATGAAATCGATGACCCCAACCGACAGCGCGCTCAGCCCGGTGAACAACGAATAAAAGAGCACGGTGAGGAGCATGGTCTTCACGCGGCCGATGCGATCGCCGAGAATGCCGAAGAGCACCCCTCCGGTGGCCCAGCCGATCATGAAGATGGAAGTGGAATAGCCGGCATATTCAGCGACCGCCTCCGATGTCGCTCCGTGGCCGAGTAATTGCGTTATTGCCGGCTGGCGTCCGAGAGCGAAGAACTGCTGGCCCATGCAGTCGAACATCCAGGCCAGCGAGGAGACGCCCAGTACCCACCATTGATACGGGGTGACGTCTCGCCACCACCGGTCCGCGGAGAGCCGGTCCGCGCTCACAGTTGCACGGGCGATTGCAGTGTAAAAGTGAGTCGAGTTTCGCTGGGGACTTTGACTTTCTCGCCGCCCGTAGCGAGGGCGACGCCGGCGCCGGCCGCACCACCTCCGACAGCACCAATGGCCGCGCCGCGTCCACCGCCGGCCAGAGCGCCGATGATGGTGCCGAGAACCGCTCCGCCACCAGCTTCGGCCGCGGTCTTCTTCCCCCTGGAGCCGCTGGCGGTGGTAACTGCTTCGGTGTAGGTGTCCATCATCCGTCCATTGATTTGAACCTGCTGGAGGGCGAGTGTGAGGCTGGTTCTGCCGGACATGCGGCTGGAGTCATGCGCTTCCACGAGCTTGACCAGCGCATCGGAATCGCGGGGGATGATGGTATGGCCGTCGATCACCACCGGCTCGTCGACGCTTGCGCGATAGGTGGCGCCGACGGAATCGGTTTCCGAGTTGGCGGCATCAATCATGCGAACGACGATGGGCGTGCCTGCCGGGATCTGTACGGCGGCCATGTCGCGATCGTGGTGTTCATAGGGACGGTCGCGCTGAAGCCCGCTCGCATCCGGCGGCGGGGGAGCCGAAGGAGGCGTTGGGCCTGGTCCAGGCGCGTACTGCGGGGCGGCGGCCTGAGGCGCTCCCGTGTCGGAAGGCGGCGGTCCGAAGGTGAGGCTGACCACATCGCCCACATGAAAAGTGCGCACACGGTCACCAATCATCATGCGGATGGTGCGCGTGTCCCCGCCCGCATAGTCGCCATTGACGACGGTGCCGTCACGGAGAGTAAGCGTGTCCGCGAACACGACGGTTGCAAAGGCAGTTGCCAGCAAAATCCAATGGAGTCTCATCATTCGCTCCTATTCCGATTTTATCGGGGCCATCTCAGTGACCGGCCTTTCCGCTCCAGGCGAAGTCCCAGACCTGAGTGTTCACCTTTCCCTCGGTGTATTCCACCACGGCATATTCGCCGGCTTCGAGCGGTTTCATGGGCCAGAACTTGAACACGTCGTCGCGCACCTGATGCTGAAAGAGCTCGACCTCATCGAACTTCTCGATCTCTTCCTTGCTTACCGGCACAACTTCCACTTTTTCCACCACCCGGTTGCCTCTGTGATCGCCCATGCGTACCAACGCGAAGCGTTCCGGCTCAGACAGGCGAATATAGAACTCCGGCTTGTCGCTCTGGACATGACTTGATGAGTGCGCGCCATCGAGTTCCAGGGTCATCTTGTCGGAGATCACAGGAATGGGGGACACGAGCTTGAGGGCTTTGCGGCCCTTGTCGGTCACCATCTTCGATTCCGCCTGCTTGATGGGGGCCATCCCGTTGCCGTTCAAATAATATACACCGGGGTCTTTCGGGACGCTCTCGATTTCGCGCTCCATATCGCGCTCGGCTTTATCCTCGGCCGCGGATGCCTGTTTGTCGGCCTTTTGGGCGTCTGCCCGCTGACGGATTTCGTCCTCTGTTTTTTTCAGGTCCACCAGATCGAGCGGGACGTCTTCCCACTCGCCGCGCTCGACGCTGTAGAAGCTGACGCGATCGCCTTCGACCTTATATTCGCGTGCGAGCTGGTAAGTGCCGTCCTTCAGGTACAGCTTGAGGTTCACGGCGTTGAGCGCTATTGGCAGGAGGAGAAGCAGAATGGCCATGGCCAACCGGCGCCAGGTTACAAGTCTGCGGCACCGGCCGAGTTCGCTAACTTGCCGCATCCATGTTGGAATGATGCCCGTCATGCTGATCCGGTTCCATGCCAAAACGCCGCAACAGGAGAAACTGCGACAGGTTCTCGGCGCTTAGCAGGCCCACCAGACGATCAGAGGCGTCGGTGACAAGAGCGCACATGCCGGACTGGGCCATTTGCGGCAGGACATCGGCAAGCTGTCGGTCGGAGGAGAGTTTGAGCGGCTCGCGATCCATGGCGCCGCCGACATAGGCCTCCGGTCCGTCATGCGCGAGTGCGCGCAACAGTGCATTTCGGCCGAGGAGGCCAAGTACCTGGTCGCCGTGCACCACGGGAAAATCCTGCTGGGAAGTGGCCAGGAGCAGATTCGCGGCATCGCGGATGGTGCTGCCGTGAGAAAGCGTGTGAAACTCGGTGACCATGGCGGCCCGCACCGGCATGCCAGCCGTCAGCGTGCGGCCCAGGGCCGCGGCGCTCTCCTGCGCGGCGCCCAGATAGACGAAAAACGCTACGAAGACGAGCAGGAAATGGGTGGCGAGCAGGCCATATAATCCCATGCTGATGGCCAACATGCGGCCAGCCCAGGCGGCAATGCGGGTGGCCTCGGTTTCGGACTTAAATCGCGCGAGGACGGAACGCAACACTCGGCCGCCGTCCATGGGAAACGCCGGGATGAAATTGAAGAGGGCGAGAATCAGATTGCCGAAAGCGACTCGCTCGATGAGGTTGGTGTCGGTGGGCCGCAGAAGCTCGCTGAGGCCGACGATCCCGTGCCGGTAATAGAGCAGCGCAAAGAGTCCGAACGAGAGCACCAGATTGACGATGGGTCCGGCGAGCGCTATCCAGAGTTCTTCCCGGGGTTTCGGATCGCGCTCCATCCGGGACACGCCGCCGATGGGAAACATCACGATTTCGAGCGTGCGGATGCCGTATTTCGAACTGACCCAGGCATGGGCGAACTCGTGGAGCAGCACCGAGGCGAACAGGGCGATGAGATAGAGCGCGTCATAAGCCAGGGATTGGCTGCCGCCGAGTCCGGTGACGACGAGGAACACCAGCAGGAGCACGAATGTGAAGTGCAGGCGGACGGGCACGCCCAGCAGGCGCAGAGACCATATGGAGCCTTGTGGCGCAGCGCGTCTGATTGGGTTTTCCTCGGCCATCCGTCCTCAGCCCTAATCTACCGCAGTCGGGGTCACTTACAGATTTGAGTTAAACAGGTGGAGGATGGTGAGCGAGAGCCAGCCCACCGCCGCGGCGGCAGGGATCGTTAGAACCCAGGCCCATAGTATGTCCCGGGCGACGCCCCAACGGACGGCTTTTATTCGCTGAATGGAGCCGACACCGGCGATGGCTCCGGCGGTGACGTGAGTGGTGGAAACGGGCAGCTTCAGCCAGGTGGCGAAGAGAATGGAAGCGGCAGCGGCCGATTCGGCGCAGAATCCGCTGCGCGGCTTTAGTTTAGTGAGCCTCCGGCCCATGGTTTTGACAATCCTCCAGCCGCCGCTCAGGGTGCCCAGGGCGATGGCGCCGTAGGCGGCAACAATCACCGGCACGGGAACACGGAACGTTTTGAGATAGCCCGTGGTTACGAGTACGCCGGTGATGATGCCCATTGTTTTCTGCGCGTCATTGGTGCCGTGCGCCCAACTCAGCGCTGCCGAGGAAAGCAATTGCAGGCGGCGGAAGTACTTGTCCATGCGGCTCGGGGTTGCATGGCGGAAGCCCCAGTAGACAACCACCATAAAAACGTAAGCCAGCGCCATGCCGATCATTGGGGCGGCGACGATGAATAGCAGCGTCATGGACCAGCCGTTCCACAGGATCACGTCCAGGGAATGAGCAACGCCTTTCATATAGGCAATGTGGGCCATGGCGGCGCCGGCGTAACCGCCGAGGAGCGCGTGCGACGAACTGGTGGGGAGGCCGAACCACCAGGTGATGAGATCCCAGGTGATGGCGCCGATGAGACCGGCCAAAATCACCCAAGGAGTGACGAAGTGAAGGTCCACCATGCCCGTGCCGACGGTTTTCGCCACGCCTGTTCCGAAACTGAAGGCCGCCAGGAAATTGAAAAAGGCCGCCCAGACCACCGCCTGGCCAGGGGTCAGGACGCGTGTCGAGACGACGGTGGCGATTGAGTTCGCGGCATCGTGGAAGCCGTTGATGAAATCGAAGGACAGAGCGACCGCGATGATCGTGCCGGTCAGCAACAGGGTGGAGTCCATGCGGCCCGCCTAACTGTTCTTCACGACCACATTCTGCAGCGCGTCAGCGACATCCTCGCAACAGTCGGTGGTTTGTTCCAGCAGATCGTAGACTTCCTTCAGTTTGATGAGGCGGATGCAGTCCTTTTCATTGCGGAAGAGCTCACTAACGGCGTCGCGGCCGAGTTGATCGGCCACCTCTTCGAGGCGGTTCACTTCGATGCAATGGGCCAGCAGCGGCGCGTGCTCGCGAAGCGCCCGAAACGCCGACTCCAGAGCCTGGGTGGCGGAGTGAATGATGCGGCACAGTTCCACCACGGTGGGCGGAATCGGTTCAACGCGGTAGGAAACGATGCGGTGCGCGGCTTCCTCGATGCCATCCAGGATGTCGTCGAGGTGCGAGGACAGGGAGTGGATATCTTCGGGGTCCATCGGCGTGATGAAAGTCTGATTCAGACGGACATAGATATCGTGGATGATCTCGTCGCCCTGTTGTTCCAGAACGTTAATGCGAGCGGCCGCCGTGGCGAGCGGACCGTTGCCCCTCTCGGCGCCCTGTAGCAACAACAGGGAGGCTTCGACCGACACACCGATCTGATTCAGAAACAAGTCGTAGAACTGCTCGTCTCGCGGCAACAACTTCATAAGATGTGGATGATTCCGCCTCTCATTGTTACATAGATGTAACAATCGAAGGCGGTCGCGTCCGGCATGGAAGCCGCGCACGAAATGAACGACGCCATTGTTACAATGAAGGCGTGTTTGCCGCCCCCGTGGCGCTCTCGAAACTCGCGGCGCTGGAAAGCTCTCTGGGTGGCGTGATCCGCGGGAAGTCCGACGCCGTTCGCCTTTCCATCGTATGTCTGCTGGCGCGCGGCCACTTGCTGATTGAAGACGTTCCCGGAGTGGGCAAGACCACACTTGCGCAGGCGCTTTCGCGTTCGGTGCAATGCGGATTTCACCGCCTGCAGTTCACCAGCGACATGTTGCCGAGCGATGTGCTGGGCGTAACCGTCTATAACGCACGCTCGGGCGAGTTCGAGTTCAAGCCTGGACCCGTTTTCACGAACTTTCTTCTTGCGGACGAGATCAACCGCGCGACGCCGAAGACGCAATCGGCGTTGCTGGAGGCAATGAACGAGACGCAGATCACGGTGGACAGCCGGTCATACGCCCTGGCCCAGCCGTTCATGGTGATTGCGACGCAGAACCCGGTGGAGCATCACGGAACCTATCCGCTGCCGGAGTCGCAGCTCGATCGCTTCTTAATGCGCATCCGGATTGGTTATCCCGATCGCGGCGCGGAACGCGAGATTCTTCGCAATCTGGACCACGCGGCGATGGATACCATCACCGAGGTGCTGCCGGCGGAGGAACTGGTGGCCATGCAGGCGCAGGTTGCCAACGCGCGCGTGGACGAAGCGCTGGTGGATTACCTTCTGGAGATTGTGGAGAAGACGCGCACACACGAATCGCTCGCTTTGGGCGTGAGTCCCCGGGGCGCACAGGCCCTTTTCCGGGCAGCGCAGGCGCTGGCCATGGTGGAAGGGCGCGATTACGTGATACCCGACGACATCAAGCGGCTGGTGGTGCCGGTATGCGCGCATCGGATTATCGTCAACACGCGCGCGGCCATGTCTCAGCGCAACGCCGAGCTGAACGAGCGCGTTCTGGAGGACATTCTGACGCAAGTGGAAGTGCCGCTGTAGGGCCGCGATAAACTGAGATTTGAAAACAGCCATCATCGGTTTGCCTATGGTGGGCAAGACGTCGTTGTTCACCATCCTGACGGGCGTGCATGAGGCGGCGCGCGTGGGGACGCTGGAAGCCCGCGTGGGCGTGACGCGTGTGCCGGATGCCCGGTTGGGCGCCCTGGCCGCCGTGTTCGATCCGAAGAAAGTCACGCACGCAACGGTCGAGTACCTCGACTTCCCGGCCATCTCGAAAGAAGCGCTGCGCGATCCCAGCTACCTGGCCAGCCTGCGTGTGGCCGATGCCCTGGCCCATGTTCTGCGCGTCTTCCAGAACGACACCGTACCGCACGAGAAGGGCACCGTGGATCCCGTACGCGATCTCGCCGATGTGGACACAGAGCTGATCCTCAGCGATCTGGTGGTGGTGGAAAAGCGCCTCGAACGGCTGGAGAAAGATCGTAAGAAGCTCCGCAATGCCGAACTGGACCGCGAGTTCGAGCTGCTGGAGCGGTGCAAAGCGCTTCTGGAAGAGGGCACCGCGTTGCGCGGGCTGGAACTGACCGGCGACGACGAAAAACGCATCCGCGGCTTCCAGTTCCTTTCGCAGAAGCCCATGCTGGTGGTGCTGAATCTCGGCGAGGAAGACGCCCCGCGCCTGCGCGAAATCGAGCGGGAGTTCCAGAGCGGTCCTCTGGCCGGGCGGGCGCATACGGACATCGCCGCCGTCTGCGGCAAGATTGAGGCGGAGCTGGCGGAACTGCCGCGCGAGGAACAGACGGAATACCTGGCCAGCTACGGCCTTGCCGATTCTGGTCTTGAGCGGCTGATTTCCGCGACATATCGCCTGCTGGGGTTGATGTCGTTCCTAACCGCCGGCGAGGACGAGGTGCGTGCGTGGACCATTCCGGTCAACAGCCCCGCAGTCAAGGCCGCGGGCGCGATTCACAGCGATTTCGAAAAAAAGTTTATCCGGGCCGAGGTGGTGAATTGGCAGGCGTTGGTGGATCATAACGGCTATTCGGGCGCACGCGAAAAAGGCATGCTGCGGCTGGAAGGGAAAGAGTACATCGTACGCGACGGTGATGTGCTGGTTATCAGGCACTCGTAGCCGCTCGGCCGGTTTCCGCGAAGCAGGCAAGTTGTTTTCCGAGCCATTTGTCGCGCTCGTTGGTCCACCAGTTGATGTTGGCGTTCCCCTCTTCTGTCAGGCCGGTGAACAAACGTCTCCAGCGCAGCTTCGTTCCCGTGGCCGTTGGTTCCAGTTGGATGTGAAGCCGGGTGAGCGAATCCCGCGCGACCACAAGGTATTCGATCCGTTCCGGCGGCTCGTAGATGATGGTGCACCACGTGGCTGGCCCTCCCTGCGGCAACACCGTGCGGAACACGCAGTCCTTCTCGGCGACGCCCGAGTCGCTGTAGATCATCTCACACGCCCAACCCTCCACCCATTCGTATTCGCGAACCGGGCACAGCAGCGGAAAGACCGCCTCGGGCGGGGCGTTCAGCTCGTGCGTGAATTCCGTTTGTCGCCGATTACCTGAGAACTGTGACATCATGCGCCTCCTGTCCCCACTGTGAACCCTGAAGCCGTAGTCGGGTCAAGTCCTCGGCCTCTGCTCGTGCGATATTGTTTCGATGGAAGCCGTGAGCGAAGACGCGTACGATCTGGTTCGTTATCCGGGTCAGGCCTATCCGCGGGCCCACCCCGATCACATGGCGGTGGCAGCTCTGCTGTGCGGCATGGAGCCGGGCCCGGTAGAGCATTGCCGGGTCCTCGAGGTCGGGTGCAATCAGGGCGGCAACCTCATTCCCATGGCTTACTGGCTGCCGGAAAGCGAATTCGTGGGAATCGACCGCGCCCGCACCACCATCGAGCGCGCGCAGGCCAGGATCGAACGCGCCAGCCTGGTGAACATTCGCCTGCAAGCCATGGATCTGGTTGATGCCGGCCCCGAGCTGGGCGAATTCGACTACATCATCGCGCACGGTATTTACGCCTGGGTGCCGGAACCGGTACGCGAGAAACTGCTGGCGCTTTGCCGCGACCGGCTCAAGCCGAACGGCGTGGCATATGTCAGCTACAACACTTATCCGGCAGGTCATCTTCGTTCGGTGTCCAGGGACGCGATGGAATTCCACGCGGCGCAGGCGGGGCTTTCGAGAGACGAACGGGTGTCGCAGGGGAAGACGTTTCTGAAGTTCCTCCAGGAAGCCACGCTATCGGAGATGGGTGCGGCGGTTTACAAGAGCGAGTATGACCGGCAGCGGAATCGCGAGGATGAGGGCATCTTTCACGACGAGCTGAGCGCCGATTACACGCCTTGTTATTTCGCGGAGTTCATGTCCGCAGCCGAACGGCACGGCCTGCAGTTCCTTGCCGAGACGCGGCTGGCGGATATGTTGAAGCCCGCCATCAAGCCGGACGCGCTGGAGATCATCACACGGTTCGCCGGCGACGACCTGATTGCATTTCACCAGTACATGGACTTTGTGACATTCCGGGGCTTTCGCGAGACTCTGCTATGCCATCCGCAAATCCAGCTTCAGCGGAGTGCAGCGCTCAAGGCGGTGGAGAAGATGTACGTAGCCTCGCCGCTGCGGAAGTTCGGGCAGACGCCCGAAGGGGAAACGGAATTTCGGATTTCGCGAAAGCGTGGCCGCATCTGTACGCCCGACCCGATGACGATCGCAGTGGCGGAGCGTCTGGAACAGGTCTGGCCGCGCGAGGAACATTTCGAGGATCTGTTCGCAGCAACGGCGGCAGCGAAGGCAGGTGACCATCGGGAGGAAGCGCGCGCAGATCTGGCGAAGATACTTATCGGCATCGCCGCGATGGGATTGGCTGAGTTCCGCACGCGGCGGATTCGCGCGGCAACTAAAGTGAGTGAAAAGCCCGCGGCCAGCCCGCTGACGCTGATCGAGGCGAACGAAGGCGACGTGATTACCACGCTGCTGCATCAGAGCATGCAACTCGAAGACGAATCGTCAAGGAAGTTCATTCTGCTCCTGGATGGCACTCGGACGCATGGCGATCTTATGGAACGCATGGCCCGGGAGTACCCGGCTATTCCCGCCGACAGGCTGGAAGCGCAGATTCGCGCGAACCTGCTGGATCTGTGTCACACGGGTCTGCTGGTGGGATAGGAGACGGCGGTGAATCCATTCATGAATCCGATCATTGGATCCGAGACCAGGATTTTCGATCCGCTGGACGCGGCGACGGGCCTGACTGGCGGAGGTGAACTGCTCGATTCGAGCGTAGTGCGGCGCGGGGATCGGTGGTGGATGTTCCTGGCGGGTCAGGCCGCAGGTTATGGCCCGCCGGAGATCTTCAGCGCAGCTCTTCCCGAACACGCGGCGTTGTCGCCAGGGGGCTGGACGCCCACGCGGACGGCCGCCGGAGAACTTGCGGCTCTGGCAGGACGAAACCGCAGTTCGGGATGGGATGGCAATGGTGGAAGGCACTGTCCGTCGTATGTAAAGGGTTGGGATCCCCGTGGCGGCAAATGGGCGGAACGCATCTACTATGCGGGAGCCGCGGAGAACCTCTGGGGGCCGTACACTATCGGATTTCTGGAGTGGGACGGGAGCGAGTGGCAGGATCAGACCGAGCCCGCATTCGCCGCCAACGAGGATTGGGAGCACGGCAGCGTTTACGAGCCGAATCTCATCTATCACGAGGGCACGTGGAAAATGTGGTACGTGGCGGGCTCGAATCAGGACAACTACCTTGTTCACGGCTATGCGGAGAGCGAGGACGGCCGCAGCGGATGGAGCAAACACACAATTTTCGCTCCGCCGGAGATGAAGGTATTCGATTTCTGCGTGCGCGAGAGGGCGGGGGGATTCGATGCGATTTTCGCGCGAGTGTGGGTGGCGGAAGGCGCGCCGCCGGCGGAGACCGGATTGTGGTGGTGCAGGGCCGAGCGGCCGTCGAGCGTTCTATCCGAGTGGAGTACGGCGGTGCAGATCATGACCGCGGAAGATCGCGGCTGGCACTCGGGGCCGTGGAAGCCTTCATTTCAATTCGACGAGCAGAACAGGGACCGCGCCTTCGTGTTCTTCGACGGGATGCGCCGGACCGGCGGTCCCGGTCCGTTTCCGTTTGCATTCACGCTGGGATGTCTCGAAGTGAATCTGCCGATCAGCTCCTGACCTGTTTCTTCTGGACTTCCGGGGCGGTTTTCACATAGTGGGGACGCTGGGTGAGCAACAACAGGACACCGGCGGCGACGAGGCAGCCCCAGGCGAACCAATCGCCGAACTCGGTGTAGGGCGTCATGGCTGACTCGTGTGCATAGCGGAAACGTCCCGTGGACATTTCGTACATGGGCAGGCCGCCGGTGACGCGACCCGCAGGATCGATCACAGCCGTGATGCCGTCGTTGGTGGCGCGGAGAATCCAGCGATCGTTTTCGGCGGCGCGCATGCGAACGAGGAGGAGATGCTGCTGGCGCGCGATGCTGCGGCCGAAGTAGCCGTCGTTCGAGATGTTCACCAGCACATTCGCGCCCTGCCTGACGAACCGGCGGACCAGATCGGGGAACGCCGATTCGTAACAGATAAATGTGCCGATGCGATCCTCGCCAGCGGGAGTTACGACGATGCGGTTGCCAGGCACGAAATCCCCTGCCTCCTCAGCGGCCGCCCGGGAGATGTGATTCACCCACCCGAACATCGGCGGGATGAACTCGCCGAAAGGGACGAGATCGACTTTGTCGTAACGGTCCACCAGATGGCCATCGGGAGCGAGGGTCACAGCGGAATTCAGCGGCTGCCCCTGGGGCGTTTGGGCAACCGTGCCGAAGATAAACCACGCATGCGTCCGCCGGGCGAGGCCGGTCACCATGTCGCGAAAAGAGGGGTCCGCGTAGTAGAAGAACGGAGCCGGAGATTCCGGCCACACAATCAGATTCGTTCCGCTGCCTCCGGCGGTCGCGGCAGTCAGATCGACGAGGCGCCGCTCCATGGCTTCGGTGGTGACAGGCATCCAGTCAGCCTCTTCGGGCAGGCTCGGCTGAACCAGCACTGCAGTCTCGTCACCGGATCGAGGATCTGGCAGAGCGGGCAGGAGGGGCAGCAGCACGAGCACAGCGAGCCACGCAAGTTCGCGGCGGGGACGGCGAATGAGCAGCAGCGCCACGCTGGCTGCGATCAGCGCGAAGACGAACGAGAGTCCATAAACACCGACGAGCGGAGCGAGCCTCATGGGCATGGCCATGCCTGCGCCCGCGTTGCCCAGCATGAGCCACGCGAATCCCAGCGGCGCGTGCGTCCGCTCGATGCCCACCCATAGCGCGGCCACGGCGGGCGCGGCGTACCAACGAGGGAGGAGCACGCCGGCCAGCATGCTGAATACCGCGAGGTGCAGTGATTTGACCAGCGAAAACAGCAGGAACGTTCCCCAGCCGCCCCACCAGCCCATGTTTGCGTGGACGTCCAGAACGAACTGAATCCAGTAGCAGGTAGCGAACCAGTAGAGGTTGCCGGAGGCGTAGCCGAGAAGGAAGCGGTGCCATGGCCGGGGCTCCCAAAGGAGGGCCAGCAGCAGCGGCGTCAGGGCGAACGGGGCGAGAAAGACCAGGTTGAGCGGCGGGAATGAGCAAACCAGCAGCGCGGCGCTGAGCAGGGCCAGCGGGTATTTAATCCAAAGCGCGGGAAGCCTGCTCATTCACCTGATCCGCCATATAGGAGCTGCGCACGAACGGCCCGCTGAACACTGCCCGAAAGCCGAGTGAAAGACCGAACTGCCGGTATGCTTCGAACTGCCCGGGTGTGACGTATTCGCTCACCGGCAGATTGCGGCGCGTGGGCTGCAGGTACTGGCCGATGGTAACGGCATCCACGCCGGCTTCGCGCAGGTCGCGCATCAGATCCTCCACCTGACGGGGAAGTTCGCCGAGGCCTACCATCAGGCCGGACTTCGTCAGGGTCTGGGGCCGGTATCTTTTTGCGAATGCCAGGACGTCGAGAGACTGCTTATAGCGGGCCTGGGGGCGGACGCGCCGGTAAAGATGCGGCACCGTTTCCATATTGTGGTTGAAGACGTGCGGGCCGGCATCGAGGACGCGCGCGACGGCGTCGAGATCGCCGCAGAAATCGGGGGTCAGCACTTCCACGCGGGCGTAGGGCAGAGCGCGGCCAACTTCGCGCACAGTTTCGGCGAAATGCGCTGAGCCGCCGTCGGGCAGATCGTCGCGATTCACCGACGTAATTACCACGTAGCGCAGGCGCATTTGCGCGGCCATCGCGGCGACATTCGCGGGTTCGGCGGGATCCAAAGTGAACTCGTGCTTCGCCGCCGAGCCTTTCGGCACCGAGCAGAAGCCGCAGCCGCGCGTGCAGAGGTTCCCCAGAATCATGAAAGTCGCCGCGCCACGATGAAAGCATTCGTGAATATTAGGGCACCGCGCCGATTCGCAGACGGTATGCAGATGCAGGCGGCGAAGATCGCTTTTGAGGGCCTGCACGGAAGGGAAGTGAGTTGTGCTCCGGCGCAGCCAGGAGGGGAGGCGCGGCGAAGCGGGCGACGCAGGATCGATCTGGACCAGCCCAGGCACCGAGTGGCTAGAACCTTCGCACAATCGGCTTGAAACCGGCCTTCTCGAGATCGGAGCGCGTGCCGGCAATTTCAGAGGCATTCTTCAAAGGGCCTACCAGCACGCGAAACATGCCATTCGGAGCCTGCGAGAGTCGGGTTTTGTAGCCACGTTTGCTGAGAGTGCCGCCGATGACCTCGGCTTCAGGACGGGCGGTTGCGAC
>Ga0335078_10006951_pt1 | contig 16753 bp, 9 predicted proteins | sample Lox_Sample_32_FD_206711 | JGI IMG/M metagenome (GOLD analysis project Ga0335078, IMG submission 206711) | Soil microbial communities from Loxahatchee National Wildlife Refuge, Florida, United States - Lox_Sample_3.2 | ecosystem: Environmental > Terrestrial > Soil > Wetlands | place: USA: Florida... | reverse complement strand
CTCCAGCCAGCCGCCCTGGCTGTAGCTGTCGTAGACCGCCACGCCGGTGTTCGGGTCGGCCACCGCCGCCACGTCGTTGTTGGTCCGCCGGGCGCAGCCGGTGTCGGTCTGCCAGGACGGCTTGGCGCTGTCCGCGGAACAGCCGGAACCGGTGCCCTCGCCGCCCGCGCTGCTGCCCCACACCGTCTCGGTCCAGCCGCGCGAGTTGGACGCGGTGTTCAGCGACGTGCCGCCGACCGCGGTGACGTACCGCGAGGCGGCCGGGTACTCCACGCCGTAGCCGTCGTCGCCGGCCGAGGCGGTCACCGCGACGCCCGGGTGGTTGTAGTAGCTGGTGTCATAGCCCGGGTCGGACGAGGACTCCGAGCCGCCGTAGCTGTTCGACACGAACCTGGCGCCCAGGCTCACCGCGCTGTTGACCGCGGTGCCCAGATTCGCCGTGGTCGGGCTGTTCGCCTCGACCAGGATGACGTGGCACAGCGGGCAGGCGGCCGACACCATGTCGATGTCCAGCGACTCCTCCACGTCCCAGCCGGTGCTGCCGGCGTTGGAGGGCAGCGGGCTGGCCGCGCCGTTCTGGTTCACCACCGAGAAGCAGCCCGAGCCGCACGCGGGCAGGCCCGCCGCCGACCGGTAGGCGGCCAGGTCGGCTGAGGCGTCCGGGTCGTTATAGGCGTCGATGATCGCGACCGTCTGCCCGCTGCCCGCGGTGCCCGACGGCAGCAGGTACGCGCTCTGCAGCTGCGCGGGGCCATAGCCGACGCCAGCGGGGATCGCATCCGGATGAGCGGGCCGCCGGCGCGGCTTCACGTTGGTCCGCACCAGCGCCAGGCACCCCATGTGCCCGGCCCCGGGCTTCGCGCAGGCCGCGGCGTAGTCGTGATGCCCGGCAACCGGGTACAGGTGCCCGGTGACGTGCTGAGTCGCGGGGGCTGGCTTGGTCGAGGCCTGCGCCGCCCCGGCGGCAGCGACCTGCATCCCGGTCACGAGCGCCACCACGGTGATCGCGGCGGCGCCGCCGCAGGCGGCCCAGCGCCGGATGGGCTTAAAGGATGTCATTGTGCTTCCTTCTGGTCGTGGTGGCCGGCGCCGCCCGCCCCCTCCTGCTGACCGGGCGGCGCCCACCGCCCCCGTGCTGGCCGGCCGGATTGGCTGACCACGGTCAACGTACGATCCGCGGTGAACGGTGTCTGTCGCCGTGCTGACACCGCTTGTGTCAGCTGGCCGACACAGCGGTCCCGGCTCCGCCGGGGACGCGCGGCGGGACGGCGGCAGTGGCCGCGGCGCGCCGCGACCGGGTATTTTGCTCTCGGCGGACCCGGGATTGCCTACGTCGTTATGCGAAGGGCGACGATGTCACTGCAGACACCTGCGGGCAGCGAGAGGCAGGAGTGAGGTTCGACCTGCTGGGGCTCGAGGAGCCGGTCCGGCGTGAGGTGCTGGCGGTGGCCGCCTCGCGGCGCTTCGCCCGTGGCGTGGTGCTGTTCCACGAGGGCGACGCCGGCGGCTCGCTGCATGTGCTCATGCGCGGCCGGGCGGCGGTCCGGGTGACCGCGCCCAGCGGGGACACCGTGACCCTGAACGTGATCGGCCCGGGGACGGCGTTCGGGGAGCTTTCGCTGCTCGACCCGGCGGCGGGGCGGACCGCCACGGTCCAGGCGATCGAGCCGGTGCAGACGCTGGTGCTCCAGCGGGCCGAGTTCCAGCGGCTGCGCCGCAGCTACCCGAGCGTTGACCGGCTGCTGGTGAACTACCTTGCCGCGCAGGTGCGCCGCCTGTCCGAGCGCCTGACCGAGGCCTTGTGCATCGAGGCGCGCACCCGCGTGGTGCGCCGGCTGCTGGACCTGCACGCCGTGTTCGACAACGGCCCGGTCGCGGTGACACAGGAGGAGATCTCCACGATGGCCGGGACGACACGGCCGACGGTGAACCGGGTCATGCAGGATCTCGCCGAGGCGGGCATCGTGGAGCTGGGACGGGGGCGCTTCACCGTCCTCGACCCCGCTGCCCTGGCCCGCGCGGCCCGCTGAGCCCCCGCCGGGCGGACCGCATGGTGATCTTGATGTTGCCCTCGCCGTGCCTGGCCACCTCGGTCAGGCCGAGCCGCTGGTACAGCGCGCGTGCCCGGTGGTTGACCGTGAGCACGTCGAGAACCAGGTCACGGCCGGTGCGCGCGGCCTCGTCGAGGAGTGCCTCGATCAGGCCCGTGCCGATGCCGTGCCCCTGGTGATCGGGATGGACCTCGATCCGGGACAGATAGGTCTCGCCGGGCCGGTACTCGACGTCGATCATGCCGACGTCCGTGCCGCCCGCGGTGACGATCTGCCAGCGGCCGGGGTTGAAGGCGCGGACGTGGAACCCGCGCTGGACCTGGTCGTCCCAGCCCCAGATCGCGGCGACATAGCCGCCCATGGCGGCCTTGTGCAACTGGAAGCAGAACTCGCTGTCGGCGGGGGTGGCCCGCCGCAGCCCGATGGCAGTCATGCCGTCCCTTTCGTGCCTTCGCGGGATGGCGCCCGCTCCGGGTACCTGTCATGCTCGCCGCGGCCAGCGGCAATGCCCACCGGCTATGCGGGCGCGAGCCGGGCGGCCGCCTGGCGCAGCACCGGCGAGCCGGGCGACTCCTGGACGCAGCGGGCGAACAGCCACTGCCGGGCCCGGCCGGGGTCGGTGCCGGCCAGGTGCGCCATCCGGGTGGCCAGCCCGGCCGGGTCGGCGGCCAGCCGGGCCGCACAGTTGAGCATGTGCTGCACCAGGTCGTAGGCGGGGTCGCCGACATGCGGCTTGGGGTCGATGACCAGCCACGGTGCCCGCCGCGCGGCGAGGACGTTGTCGCCGTGCAGGTCGGTGCACAGCAGCACGTGCCGGTCCGCGGTCCCGGGCAGCGCCCGGAACAGCGCGATCCCGGCCCTGGCGAGCCCCGGGTCGATCCGGTCGGCGGGCCGGGCGGCGGCGTATTCCCGCTCGAACTCATCGGCCCAGGCCGCGCACATCTGCGCCAGCGGGCGGAACGGATAGGTGCCATACGGCTGTGCCCAGAGCCGGCCAAGCAGGGCGGCGACAACCTGGTCCTGCACCGGCTCGGGCAGCGCCTGGCCCAGCGGGGTGCCTGGCCGGCACCGCTCGATCAGCAGCGCGCGGGCCGATTCGCCGTGCCAGGCGGCGTGCAGCCGGGCGGCTCCGTTGCCGTCCCAGGCCCGCAGCCCGGCCGCCTCGTCCCGCTCCTCGCCGCTGCCGAAAGGGAACCCGATCTTGAGCACCAGGTCGGCGCCGGCCGGATCGGTGGCCGGCGCGGTCCAGGAGCACTGCCCGCCCGGCTGGAACGGCTCGCCCACCCGCAGCGACCACCGGTCGGCGAGGCCGGCCGTGATCGCCGGGAGCCCGGCGATCCAGGCGCGCACGCACTCGTCGCGGCGCGCCGTGGCGGCCAGGTACCTCGGCACGGCGAAGGCCGTCATGACCGAACGCTGCCCGCTCGCCGGCGGCGGCGTCAAGCCAGCCCGGCGCGCGCCGCGGCCAGGTCAGGGCACGGTGACCGGCTGGATGGCCACCGTGCCGAGGGTCGGGTCGAGCTCGGTGGCCTGCGACACCCCGGCCGGGGTGATGACGTCCATCGCCTTGGGCACCGTGCCCGGGTCCACCGAGCAGATCGGTGCGCTCACGTCCGGCGCGCACACGCCGAACGTGAAGTCCCCGGGCGTGGCGGTGAACGCGCGCGCCTGGTCGGAGCTGAACCCGTCCTGCCCGGTCAGCACCACAGTGAAGCCCCAGCCCGTGCCCGGGGTGCCGAACTGCGCTTCGGGCAGGGCGATCGTGATCGTCCCGTCCGACTGCAGGGCCAGCACGCTCGCCGTGCCGACCGCGTTCCCCGAGGCGTCCTGCCACACCGGCGCCGCGAAGCCCTGCACCTCCAGCCGCTGGCTCCAGGCCCCGGACGGCGCGATCGTGTAGTTGCGGCTCGGGAACGCCGCGGCCGTGGAGGTGTCCGCCGGCCCGGGCACGTGCACGTACACGTCCAGCAACTGCGCCCCGTCCACCTGGCCGAACGTCGGGGCCAGGTTGGCGATGGTGGCCCGCAGGTAGGCAGTGGTGCCGTCGGACAGCACCTGGAACCTGGTCAGGTCGAACGCGCCCGGCTGGAACGCGGAGTCGGTGGGGTACTGGTAGGTGCCGGGCCCGTTGTCGTCGCCGGTGGGGTCGGTGACGTCGAGCACCGTGGTGCCGCCGCCCTCGTTGCTGACCGTCACCTGCGCGTACCCGGTGCTGCGCAGGCCGTGCGTGGCGGCCCCGACGGTGATCGCGTTGCTGCCGAACCCGATCGGCACCGTCGCGGAGAACGACCCGTCCGCGGCGGCCTTCGTGGATGTCACCGCGGACGCCGCCCCGCTGGTGGTGTCCTGCGACTCGATGGTCACCTGCGCGCCCGGCACCGTGGTGCCGGTCACCGGGGCCGACGTCGCGGCGAGCGTGCCGCCGTTGGCCGGGGCGGTGATCGTCACGTTCAGCGCGCCCGGCGGCCCGTGCTGCACGTACCGCTGCAGCGTGAACCGCGGCGTCTCCACGGTGTGGCCCGCCGCCAGGGCCAGGATCAGCCGGAGCTCCTGCGCCTGGGCCCAGGTCAGCGGCGACGCGGAGCCGGCCGCCTTGCCGTCGGTGAAGCCGATGGACGCGGTCGCCGGGTCGCTGCCGTACGGGGAGGCGGGCAGGCCGGGGTCCTCCCACGCCTGCTCGGGCACCAGGCCGACGCCGGAGGAGAAGTTCTCCATGGCCGACAGCAGGGCGGCCGCGCCGGCCGTGTTGCCCTCGGCGATGTCGGACTCGGCCCGCTCACCGGACAGCACCGGCCACAGGTGCCCGGTGCCGGTGCCGGTGGGCGCCCACGGTGCGCCCACCGTGCCGCACGAGGTCTGGCTGGGCTGGTAGCAGTCGCCGTACCCGTCGGCGCTGCCCGCGGCGGCCGAGTTGCCGTAGCGGTAGTACCCGGCGCCGCTCGGCGTGGCCACCGAGATCTGCCGGTCCAGCACGCCGAGGGAGGCCTGGACGTCCGGGTCGGAGGCCGGCAGTTCGCCGAGCCGCACCAGCTCCTGGAAGCCGCCGTCCACCACGGCGCGCTGGTCCAGCGTCGGGCCGCCGTTGCCCAGGCTGTAGGCGATCGACGCGTTGGGGTCGCCGGTCTTGGACAGGCGGATGAAGTAGGCCGGCGCGTACGGCCCGCTGGTGGTCACCGTCCAGGACTTGATGTTGCGCTGGAAGTCGTCGGCGGTCGCCTGGTAGATCTGGGCCCGCGCCTGGTCGCCGTGCTCGGCGGCGATCACCGCCGCGGCGGTCAGCCCGGCGATCTCCGCGGCGATGGTGGAGGGGGAGTAGCCGGTCTGCTCCTCCCACCGTTCCACCCCGAACGACGGCCCGTGCGAGACCAGGAAGTCGGCGGCGGGCCTGATGTGGTCGCGCCACAGCGAGCCGCTGCCGTCCAGGCCCGCCTGCAGCGCCATGATGATCGGGTAGGACGTCTCGTCCAGCTGGGTGCCGCCGGTGTCCGGGGCCGGCTCGCCGTTGAGCAGCGAGTTGCGCGGCATGGACCCGTCGGCCTGCTGCTGGCGGTCGAACAGGAACAGGGTCGCGGCGCGCGCGGTCGCCAGGTCCCCGTCTGCCAGCAGCCCGGTGAACGCCTCGTACAGGTCCCGGGCGAACACCTCCCGGTAGGAGCCGAAGTAGGACGGCGCGCCGTTGGCGAAGGTCCCGGCCGGCACCGACTGCCCCCACGGGCTGGCCAGGGACGCCACGATCGCGCCGGGGTAGGTCTTGTCCTCGCTGGCCTTGATCACGTTGGCGGACAGGTAGTAGTGGGCGATGGCCGCGCCGTCGCGCCGGGCGGCCGCACCGGGCACGTGCCCGAACGGGGGCCGCAGGCCGGCGTCGTAACGGACCCAGCCCCCCAGGTACTTCAGCTCGGTGGCGGCGAACGGCCGGCGCAGCGAGCCGGCCGCGGTCGCCACCGCCGCGGCCTGGCTGCGGCCGAAGCCCAGCGCCAGGGTCACCGAGCCGCCTGCCGGCGGCGTCACATCCTCGGTGGCGACGATGTGCCCGTCGGGAGCGGAGTCGTACGGCGTGATCGTATGGTCCGAATCAAGCTGGGTGAGGCCGTCGCTGGCGCTGCCGGCATAGCCCACGCCGGCCGCCGGGGAGGGGACGCTGGCATCCAGGGCCATGTAGGTGGGCACCGCGTAGTCGCGGTTGACCGCGTTGGTGACGGTGTTGGTGCTGTAGATCACCGGGACCGGGGCGCCGGTCGAGGTGTCGATCACGCCCGAGTTGGCGCCGGCGTTGTCGGCCCCGCCGCCGCCGTTGCCGTTGACATGCGCGTCGAGGCGGGCGTACAGGTGCAGCCCGGCCAGGTTCGTGCCGGACCCGGGCAGCGCCTCGAGCTGGGTGTGCATGAGCACCGTGTCGCTGGCCGGGTCGGTGATGTAGGTGGTGACGATCTGGTAGCCGTGCTGGGCGTCGGCCGCGGTCACCGTGCACGCCATGCCGGTCGGGTCGGCCGCCACCGTGTAGGTCATGTCCCGCGTCTGCAGGTCGGTGAACGTGGACCCGTCGGTGACCAGGTACTGCAGCGTGCTCACGTTGGTGTTGTCGATGGTCGGCTCGTACACGTCGGAGAGCGCGCCGCCCGCCACCGTGTACCAGACCTTCGAGGCCGTCCCGGTGGCCGTGCCCACGCAGTCCTTGCGGGCGAGGTCGAAGTAGGACGGTGCCCCCGGCGCCCCCGGCGCGGCGGCGCCGCCGGCCCGGGGGGCGGCGGCCGCGGTGCCGCCGGACGCGAGCGCGAGGACCGGTGTGAGCGCGAAGGCACAGGTCACCAGCGCGACACCCGGCCTGCGCAACAGGGCTGCCAACTTCATCGCCACCTCCCGGCGGACGGCCGACTAAGCGGGCGCGGGCGGGGAAGGCACGTGTGCCGGCGCCGCCGGGCAGCCCCAGCAGAGCGTCCCCCGGGAGCCGGCCGGTGTCAATGCCGGGCCGCGCAGGGCACCGGACCCGGCCATTTCTCTGCCGGTATCCGATTGTGTGCCCGGCGTGAACGGCTGCTGGTGCGCTATACAAGGATGAGCACGAGGGAGCAACATGCGGCCAGACGAGGGATCCGGGCCGGCCAGCCAAATGGCCCGAGAACGGCTTGACCGCGTGCGCCAGAGGTTGCGCGCGATGCCCATGCCGGTCAAGGTTCTCCTGGTCATCGCCGTATTGGCCGTGGTCGTGCTGATTCCTTTCCTTGGCGGCCGGCTCGCTGACCTGATCGTCGTGGTGCCGCTGCTGTACGGCCCGGTCGCGGTCTGGCGCGGCCACCGGTCCGTGCTGGCGTCGGTGGGCGTCGGGCTCTGGGGCGTCGCCGCGGTCTCGGCGGCCGCGGCGAGTTTCGAGACCACCAGCTTCGCGGCGGTGCCGTTGCTGCTGCTCCCGGTGGCCGTGGTGGCCGCCGCGCACGCGCGGCCGCTGGCGCGCGGGTTCGTCCCGTGCCGGACGGTGGCGTGGACGCTGGCATGGTCGCTGCCGCCGGCCCTCATCACCTGGTCGTTCACCCGGGCCGAGCCGGGCATCACCTATCTCATCGCGTGGGTGCTCGCGCTGATCGTGCTCTGCTGGCGGCTCGGCAAGGCGTGGCAGGGCGCCCGCGCCGACACCAGGCAGCGGGCCAGGGCCATGACCGGGCCCTACGGCCAGGGGGGGCAGCCGCCCGCCGGGCGGAACGGGCAGGGGGCGGACGCCGCGCGGACCGTCCGCGCGGCGGAGGGCCCGCGCGGCCACGTGGCCACGGTCGGGGCCCGGGACCGCCCGCCGGCCGGGGCGGACCTGCCGGCGATCACGGTCGAGCAGGCCATGGCGGAGCTGGACGCGATGATCGGCCTGGAGCCGGTCAAGGACCAGATCCGCCAGCTCACCGCCTCGGTGGAGGCGGCGCGCAGGCGGGCGCAGGCCGGGTACCAGACCGAGAAGCCGATGCAGCACTTCGTGTTCCTGGGCCCGCCGGGCACCGGCAAGACGTCGGTGGCCCGGATCATCGCCAAGATCTACTACGCGTTCGGCCTGCTGGACAGCCCCGCCGTGGTGGAGGCGCAGCGCGCCGACCTGGTGGGCGAGTATCTCGGCGCCACCGCGATCAAGACCAACGAGCTGATCGACTCCGCGCTCGGCGGGGTGCTGTTCATCGACGAGGCCTACAGCCTGGCCAACGACGGCGAGGGCCACGGGGACAGGTTCGGCAACGAGGCGGTCCAGGCGCTGCTCAAGCGCGCCGAGGACGACCGGGACAACCTCATCGTCATCCTCGCCGGGTACCAGCGGCAGATGGAGGACTTCCTCGGCAGCAATCCCGGGCTGAACTCCCGGTTCGCGATGCGGATCATGTTCGGCGGGTACTCGCCGCCCGAGCTGATGGCGCTGGCCCAGGCGGCCCTGGCGCAGCGCGGCGAGTCGCTGGACGGCGAGGCGGTCCGCACGATGACCCGGATGATGGAGGACGTCGGCCGCCGCCGCGTCGCCGACGAGCTCGGCAACGGCCGCTTCGTCCGCAACCTGCTGGAGAAGGCCGGCCAGGCCCGGGACGTCCGGGTGATGGCCGCCGCCGCCGACCCGGCCGCCTCCGAGCTGATGACGCTGCGCGCCGAGGACCTCGAGCGTGCCTTCGCCGAGCTGACCTCCCGGTTCCGCGGCTACAGCCAGGCGCCCACGGTGGAGGACGCCCTGGCCGAGCTGGACGAGCTGATCGGGCTGGAGCCGGTGAAGCGGCAGGTGCACGAGATCGCCGCGCAGCTGCGGGTGGCCCGGCTCCGGGACCGGCAGGGACTGGCCAGCCAGCCTCCGGCCCGGCATTTCGTGTTCACCGGGCCACCGGGCACGGGCAAGACCACGGTCGCCCGGATCCTGGGACGGATCTTCGCCGCGCTCGGCCTGCTGGTCCGGCCGGAGGTGGTGGAGGCGCACCGGGGGGACCTGGTGGGCGAGCATCTCGGCTCGACCGCGATCAAGACCGGGAAGCTGATCGACTCCGCGCTCGGCGGCGTGCTGTTCATCGACGAGGCCTATGCCTTGTACAACCCGGGATACTCCGGCGGCGACGCCTACGGGTCCGAGGCCGTGGCGACGCTGCTCAAGCGCGCCGAGGACGACCGGGACCGGCTGGTGATCGTGCTGGCCGGCTACCCCGACGACATGGACCGGTTCCTGCGCAGCAACCCGGGGCTCGCCTCGCGGTTCTCGGTGCGGATCTCCTTCCCCAGCTACACCGCGGCCGAGCTGGCCCAGATCATGACCGTGATCGCGGAGCAGGCGGGCGACTCCTTCGACCCGGAGGCGCTGCCGGTGATCGACCGGATCTTCCGGGAGGCGTGCGAGAAGAGGGAGATCGACGAGCTGGGCAACGGCCGGTTCGCCCGGTCGCTGTTCGAGCGCGCCTGCGCCGCCCGCGACCTGCGGGTCGCCTACCTGGGCGAGGCCGCCAGCGCCGCGGACCTGACCACGATCACCGCCGTGGACCTGTCCGCCGCGGTCGGCGGCCTGGCGAGCGGCCTGGGGGGCTGACCCGCCGCTACGGCAGCCTGCCCAGCTCCTCGGCCAGCTTGGCGGTGTCGTTGCCGACATCCCTGATCAGGTACATCAGCGTGTGCTGCACCGCGTGCTTGTTCTCGCCGCGGTCGAGCAGGCGCTGGGCGGCCTCCCACAGCTCCGGCGGGTCGCCGCGCCACAGGCGGTCGGACAGCACGAGGTGCCTGCGGATGTGCTGGTCGGTCGCGGGCCGCCCGTGCGCATCGTCGTGGTCGGCGGCCAGCAGCGTCCGGCGCGCCTCCTCCTGCGCCGGGTCCAGCGCGCCGAGGTCGATGCCCCGGTAGTGGCCCCGCAGCACGGGGAAGGCGAACGCGCGCCGGGGGAGCGCCTCCAGGTCGGCGTCCGGCAGCAGCCGGCCCACCAGGGCGGTGTCCAGGCCGTAGCTGGACGGGTCCCGGTACACCTGGGTGAAGGTCCCCATCGCGCCGAACACCGCGTCGAGCGTCTGGTCGATGGCCTCGGCGCTCAGGCCGCGGCGCCGCCCGGCCCAGCGGGCCCAGGCCGCGAGGACGTGCGGCATGGCGTGCTGCTCGGCCGGCCAGAGCATGATCTTGCGGGGCAGCCAGTCGAGCAGGAACGTCTCCACCTTGGCCGGGCTCAGCCGGAGCGGCCGGCCGAAGTCCTGCTCGCACCCGTAGCTGACGATGTGGTCGGCGCAGCGGCTGGCCGCCCTGCGGTCGGACAGGTCCTCCGCCTCGTCGGAGGCGAGGAACTCGGCGACGAGCATGGCCCTTCTGTCGGTGCTCCACGCCTGCCTGCGTTCGGCCGCCCCGGCCCACACCGACCCGGGCTCGTGCCAGGCCAGCCGCGTGGCCGGGCCGCCGAAGGGCAGCGCGGCCCGCCGGGACGCGGTCGCGGGCGGCGGGAGTGCCCGGATCCGGGACCGGATGAACGCGTGGTAGGAGGCGAAGGTCTTGCTGACCGGCGGGACGGCCGCGGCGTGCGTGGCCGCGAGCGCCGCTTCCAGCATCTGCCTGGCCTGGGGCGGGGGGACCGGCCGGAAGGCGCCGCGGGCGGGCTGCCCGGATGGCGCGGCCCGGCCCGCCGCATCGTGACAGCGTTCCAGCAGCGTGTCCACCTTCGAGGTGACCCAGCCGTCGGACAGCATGCCCTGGCTGTTGTAGTCCACCACCAGCACCAGGGCGTGCGGCTCCCGGCCGGCGTAGCTGAACAGGCACACGGCCTCGTCCCGGTCGCCGAAGGCGTCGGAGTTCACGTAGCAGTCACCCGCGGCCACGGCGCCGACATGCTCGGCCCAGCCGGGGCGGGCGATCCCCCGCTCCATCAGGCGGAGCGCGGCGTCCTCGGCCGCGGCGGCCTGGCGGGAGGTGCCCAGGCAGGCGATGCCGGACAGCAGCGCCAGCGCGGCCGGGGTCTCGTGCTGGCCCGCGTACTCGACCAGGCCCTCCCCGATCAGCTCCTCCAGATCGGCGCCGCCGGTGGCGCGGCCGGGCTCACGTTCCCCCCACCAGGTGCCGAGCAGCTCGCTGACCATCAGCTCGGCGTCGAGCGGGCTGCGCAGCGCGAGCAGCTCCCGCGACGCCCTGAGCATCTCCGCGAACAGGGCGTTCGGCGGCGGGGCGGGCAGCGGCGAGGGCCGGGGCACGCGGCGGTGGCCGGACCGGCCGGCTCCGGCCGGCGGGTTGCGGCGGCGGCCCTGCGAACTCACCCGGCCAGTTTCCCAGATCTGCGCCCGCACGTGCGTGTTCCGCGTGATCCGGGCCTGATTTCACGGCGAGTCCCGCCCGGCCGGCGGCCGCCACGAATGGGCACGCTACGCGTAGCGGTCACCCAAAGGCACGATGTGGCCTAGGATAGGGGGGCCTACCAGCCGACCATCGTGATGAGCGTGGCAGCCGGCGCTCGAGCCCGGGGGTGCGGATGGCTCCCCGCTGCCGCGTTGATGCCGATAGCCTGCTTGAGTCCGCAGTGAGCAGGAAGGAGCCGAGGGATGGCAGGCTCGCTCACGGGCCAGAACCGGTGCGATGAGCACTGACACATCGGTGCCGCAGCCGCGCATGTCAGGCATGGACGTCTCCGACTCCGCGCTGCTGGCGACCCTGCTGCGCGAAGCTCCCATCGGTTTCGCCTTCTTCGGCACCGATCTGTGCTTCCGGCGGGTCAACCGCAGCCTGGCGCGGCTCTACGGCCTGGGCGGGTCCGACCACGTCGGGCTGCCGCCCTCGCGGGTGTGGCCCGAGCCGCTGGCCGCCCGTGCCGAGGCGGCGATCCGCCGCGTGCTCGCCGACGACCAGCCCCTGTTCGAGCCGGACCAGCCGATCAGCATGCTCAAGGGCGGAAGCGCAGCGAACGCAGGAAGCGCGGCGGGCACGGGGAACGGGGGCACCGGCGCGGAAAACGGTGGCGCGGATCACCCGGGTGCCCGGCCCCAGGCCCGGCACTGGTCGTTCTCCTGGTTCCCGTCGCATGATCCCGAGGGCGCGATCAGCGGCGTCGCGCTGATCGCGGTGGATGTGACCGAGCGCCGTAACTCCGAGGAAGCCGTCCGCCGCAGCGAGGAGCGCTACCGGTCGCTGGTCCAGGCGGGGGCGCAGGTCGTCTGGGTGACCACGCCCACGGGCGAGATCGCGGAGGACTCGCCGGAGTGGCGCTGGATCACCGGCCAGAGCCTGGAGGAGTACCTGGGCAACGGCTGGCTCGACGCGGTCCACCCCGAGGACCGCGAGCGGGTGGAGCGGGACTGGCGCGAGTGCGTCGGCGGCGGGAAGACCTTCGACAGCCGCTACCGGGTGCGCACCAAGACCGGGTCCTACCGGCACTACGACGTCCGCGCCGTGCCGATCGAGCGGGACGGGAAGATCATCGAATGGGTGGGCGCCAGCACCGACGTGACCGCCCAGCGTGAGGCCGAGGAGATGCGTGGCCGGCTGACCGAGCAGCTTTCGGCGGCGGCGCTGCGCACCGCGCGGCTGCAGCAGGCCACCTCCATGCTGGCCGAGGCGCTCACCGTGGAGCAGGTGGTCGAGGTCATCACGGAGGTCGGCCGGTCCGCCATCGGGGCCGACCGGTCCGCCGTGGCCCTGCTCGACCCGGAGCGGCTGCGCGTGCACACGGTGAACCCGGGCGGCCTTCCCGTCACCCCCGGCCATCCGGGCGGCGACATCCCGCTGGACATCCCCAGCGTGGTCACCCAGGCCATCATCACCCGGCGCCCGGTGCTGGTGGAGAACCCCGCGATGCTGCGCCGCGCGTTCCCCGACGTGGACCTGGACCTGTTCCTGTCCAACACCGACGAGAGCGCCTGGGCGGGCATGCCGCTGCTCGCGGCGGGCTCGGCGATCGGCGCGCTGCGGTTCTCGTTCTCCCGGCCCCGGAAGATCACCGACGAGGAGCGGGTGTTCCTCGAAGCGCTGGCCGGCCAGTGCGCGCTCGCGCTGGAGCGGGCGTCGCTGTTCGAGCGGGAGCACACCACGGCCGAGACCCTGCAGCGCAGCCTCCTGCCGGACCGGCTGCCCAGCGTGCCCGGCATCATCCTGGACGCCCGGTACCTGCCGGTGACCCGGAACATGGAGATCGGCGGGGACTGGTACGACGCCTTCCCGCTGCCCGACGGCCGCCTGGCCGTGGCGGCGGGGGACGTCATGGGCAAGGGCCTGTCCGCCGCGGCGGGCATGGGCCGGGTGCGCAACGCCCTGCGCGCGCTGGCCCTGACCGACCCCAGGCCCGCCGCGGTGCTGGCCGGGCTGGACCGGCTGTTCACCGCCACCGAACTGGAGGAGCAGGTCACCACCGTCGCCTACCTGGTGTTCGACCCCGAGTCGGGGGAGGGCCTGGCCGGGAACGCGGGCCACCCGCCGCCGCTGCTGATGTCCCGGGACGAGCCGCCCCGGCTGGACCTGGGCGAGGCGGGCACGCCACTGGGCTGGGCGAGCCCACGCCAGCAGTACGTGTTCCGGCTGCCGCCCGGCAACACGGCGGTGCTGTACTCGGACGGGCTGGTGGAGAACCGCAGGCGCGGGCTCGACGCCGGGCTGGACGAGCTGGTGGCGGTGGCCGCGCAGGCGGCTCCCGAGGTGGCGGAAGACCCCGCCCGGCTGCTGGAGTACCTGGTTAACCGCATGCTCACCGGTTATGAACAAGACGATGACGTGACCGTGCTGGTGCTGCACGTGCTCCGGCGCGACGGCAAGGCACGGCCCGGCGGCCTGGCGGCTTCGGTGATCGCCGCGAAAGCGGGTAAGACATGACGGCGGGGGGCATATCCCGCCAGGGCCCGGCATCGCCGGAATCGCCGGCGGTACGAGCTACCCGTCGACTCCGCCTAAGGTGGATCACGGGAGAAGTGCAGGGCCTGGCAGCGGCGTTCAGCAGCTTCTGCCATCAGCCCCGAATGGTCCCCGTAGCGGGGTGCACGAGATAAGTACAGTCCGTTTCCGCCCACGTGCGCAGGAGAGGTTGTCTGTGTCGTTTGCCCGGTCGGACAGTCACGTGTCACTCGCGGCTGCGCGGGCCGCTGTCGTTCAGCGTAGGAAGGGGTGACCGCGGTGGCAGGCGCGCAAGGCTCCGCGGCGCGGAAGCAGCCCGGCCAGCAAGGCCAGGGCCGCCGGCCGCCGGTGCAGCAGGTTCCCGCGCGTTCCCGGTCTGAGCAGGCGCGGAAGGGCCCCGACGCGCCGGTTACCTTGGTGGGCGCGGACGAGCCCGCCGAGGCGGACGGCGCTGGCCCGGGCCGCAAAGGGGCGCGCCGCGCGGCGCGCACCGCGCCCGGCCCCGGTTCCGGCGACGGGCCGGCCCAGGCGCGGCCGGGCAAGCGGGAGCGCGCGGCCGGCGCGCAGCCGGAGGACGGCGCGGCCCAGGATGGCCAGGCCGCGCCCGGTGCCCCCGGTGACGGGGCCGAAGGCCCAGGAGATTCCGCCCCCGGCCTGGTCGGCCTCGGTGAGGACGCACCGCTGGAAGAGGCGGACCTGGATGTTGTCGTGACTCTCGAAGGAGTGGACCTGGACGCCGTTGACCTGGACGACTTCGCCGTCGACGTGGACGTCGACCTGGAAGTCGACGTGGATATCGAGGATGGGCCCGACGAGATCGACGTGGCCGACCTCGACGAGTCGCTGGCCGAGATCGAGGCCGAGGACGCCGAGGAGACCGAGGACGCCGACGAGGAGGCCGGCCCGGCCGCGGACGCGGCGGGCCCGGCCGACGGGCCCGGGGCGGCCAGCACGGCCGGCCCGGCCGCGCCGGGCGAGGGGCAGGCAGGCCCGGCCCGGCCCGGCGAGGAGGGCGACGACGAGACCTTCGTCTACGGTGACGACGATGACGACCTGCCCGCCGCGCAGGTCGCGTCGGCGGGCGCGACCGCCGACCCGGTCAAGGACTACCTCAAGCAGATCGGCAAGGTCCCGCTGCTCAACGCCGAGCAGGAGGTGGAGCTGGCCAAGCGGATCGAGGCCGGGCTGTTCGCCGAGGAGAAGCTGGCGCAGGGCACCGGCGGGATGAACCCGGACCAGCGGCGCGACATGGAGTGGATCGCCGAGGACGGGCGCCGGGCCAAGAACCACCTGCTGGAGGCGAACCTGCGGCTGGTCGTCTCGCTGGCCAAGCGGTACACCGGCCGCGGGATGCTGTTCCTGGACCTGATCCAGGAGGGGAACCTGGGCCTGATCCGCGCGGTGGAGAAGTTCGACTACACCAAGGGCTACAAGTTCTCCACGTACGCGACCTGGTGGATCCGGCAGGCGATCACCCGGGCCATGGCGGACCAGGCGCGGACCATCCGCATCCCGGTGCACATGGTGGAGGTCATCAACAAGCTCGCCCGGGTGCAGCGGCAGATGCTGCAGGACCTGGGCCGCGAGCCGACCCCCGAGGAACTGGCCGCCGAGCTGGACATGACCCCGGAGAAGGTCATCGAGGTGCAGAAGTACGGCCGCGAGCCGATCTCCCTGCACACCCCGCTCGGCGAGGACGGCGACAGCGAGTTCGGCGACCTGATCGAGGACTCCGAGGCGATCCAGCCGGGCGAGGCGGTGAGCTTCACCCTGCTGCAGGAGCAGCTGCACTCGGTGCTCGACACCCTGTCCGAACGTGAGGCGGGGGTCGTGTCGATGCGGTTCGGCCTCACCGACGGCCAGCCCAAGACCCTCGACGAGATCGGCAAGGTCTACGGGGTGACCAGGGAGCGCATCCGCCAGATCGAGTCCAAGACCATGTCCAAGCTGCGCCACCCGTCCCGTTCCCAGGTCCTGCGCGACTACCTGGACTAGCGCGGCCCTGGCGGCCCTGGCGGGCTCGCCGTCCTTCGGCCGGCTTCGCCACGGCCCGGCCCGCTGTGCTTGCCCGGGGGCCCGAGCCCCCGGACCCCCACGGCGGTGGTGCGGTCTGCGTGCTGGCGGCCGGTTACCTGCTGCTGGCGGCGTCTGCCTTGCCGGGGGACAGGCGGTCGGACTCGTCGTGGATCTCGGCGGCGATACGGACCAGGGCATCGCTGTGCTGCCGGCCGTGATGCGCGCAGAACAGCAGCTCGCCCCCGCCAGGAAGCACGACGCGCACGTATGCCTGGGCACCGCACCGGTCACACAGGTCCAGTGCATTGAGCGGCTTGATTGGGGCCATAGCTCCGGTCATGTCGCCTCCCTCGCGTCGTGCCGCCGGCGCGCCGACCGCGCCGTCCCGCCCTGCGTCTCTCACTACTACCCAAACAAGGGGTAGAACCATGACGTTCCCAGCTACGGCCCAGCTACGCCAAGAGCGAACGTTCGCGTTTCGGGTCACAGGTGTCTCGCTACTCACAGTATTACACCTTGTGTCCAAGGTCACCCTGTGTGTCCGCTGGTGTGGCTTCCCGGGGGGTGGCGTGGCGTCACCCGGAAAGTCGGCGGGGGCGGCTAGTCTTCCGTCAGGTGGATCCGGGCCCCGGCCGCCGCCAGATGAGGAGAAACCGCGTGACTGCCGAACTTGCCGTGCCCCGTACCTCCGCCGGCGCGCACGCCGCCGATGGGTACACGGCGCGCCACCTTTCGGTGCTCGAGGGCCTGGAGGCCGTGCGCAAGCGCCCCGGCATGTACATCGGCTCCACCGATGGCCGCGGGCTGATGCACTGCCTCTGGGAGATCATCGACAACGGCGTGGACGAAGCCCTGGCCGGCCACTGCACGGGCCTGGACGTGGTGCTGCACGCGGACGGATCCGCGGA
>Ga0335078_10006950_pt1 | contig 16753 bp, 13 predicted proteins | sample Lox_Sample_32_FD_206711 | JGI IMG/M metagenome (GOLD analysis project Ga0335078, IMG submission 206711) | Soil microbial communities from Loxahatchee National Wildlife Refuge, Florida, United States - Lox_Sample_3.2 | ecosystem: Environmental > Terrestrial > Soil > Wetlands | place: USA... | reverse complement strand
CGTGCGCAACCGTCGTCGCCGAGTTGATGAATCTCTGGCCTGTTGCCAACGGACCGGAGCTAACCTTGCCGAGCGGTGCCGGAAGCGGCGTTGCCAGCCTAACCAGCAGCCCCCTCCAGAAAATCCGCGAGGATTTCGGAACCACGCGTGTGGATCACATCTTTTCCGATCGCGACACCCTTTCCGGCGTTTACACCATCGACGACGGAGCCAATCGGAACGCAACCGTTTTCAATCCTTGGAGCACTGATATCACCACTCTGCGCGAGCAGGTCCTCAGCCTCGAGGAAACTCATATCTTTTCGCCGAGTTTCCTGAACACAGCCCGCTTCGGATTTTCCCGCGCAGGATATTTCTTCCTCGGTGAGCCCACGCCCGGAACTCCCGCGGCGGACGTCACGAGTTTCGTAGGTGACTTCCAGGCTGGCGCGGTTGTTGTGGGCGGCAGCACCGCATCGAACCCTGCAACGCAACTGGGCCTCGCCGGGAGCAACAACGGCAGCAATCTTTTCGTTCACCGAAATCTTTTCACGTATGAAGATCAGGTCGCGGTCACGCGCGGCAAGCACCAGTGGACCGCCGGACTCTGGCTCCAGCAATTTCAGTCCAATGAAGAGCTCGCGTTGAGCCAGTTCGGGCAGCTCTCGTTCCCCAGTATCACTGCTTTGGTGGAAGGTGGCGGCGCGGGGGTTGGAGTGACTCTCACATACGACCCGACGCCCACCGAAATGAACTGGCGCTCGCTGTTCGGCGCATGGTTCGTGCAGGACGAAATTCGCCTCACGCCTCGGCTCACCGTAACGCTCGGTTTTCGTGACGAGTTTTCAACCGGCTGGAATGAAGCCCATGGGCGTGCCGCCAACTTCTTCTTCACCGGCGGTGTCACCAATACCACTCCGAACATCGCGCACTCCGCCTTCAGCCAGAACCGTGCGGAAGTCTTGGCGCAGCCTCGCATCGGTGTCGCGTGGAGCCCGTTCGGCACGAAGACCGTGATTCGCGCTGGCTTTGGCATGTACAACGACTTGCAGGACGCGCTCGGCTATCGCATGGATCAGAACGCTCCGTTTAATCCCACCTACAGCATCACCAATTTCTCCGTCTCGAGCCTGCCGGAGCCGATTTCGCCCGTGCCGGCCGCTGCGAAGGTTCTTCCCGGTGGGGTTCAACCGAATCTCGATACGCCAACCTTGATTGAATACTCGCTGAGAGTCGAGCAGGAGCTTTCGCCCAATACGGCTCTCACCGTGGCTTATGTTGGTTCGCACGGCTATCACGAAATTCTCGGCTTGGACGCGAATGAACCGGCTCCCGTGATTTGTCCGAATCCCGCCTGCCCGACGAACTACCCGACTCTGTACATGGCCTCCGGAGCCACCGTCCCGGGCCCAGCCGTCCCCGCAGGTACCTATTACATCCCCGCCGCGTGCGGCGCGACCGTTCCATCCTGCAATTCGGCTCTCGGTGCGGGTTGGACGTGGTTCTCCCTGGGAGACAGCTCCTACAATTCCCTCCAAATCGACGTGAATCACCGTTTCAGCCACGATTTCTCTCTGCGCGGCGTTTACACCTGGTCGCGAGCTCTCGATGACGGAGATTCCTTGAACGGCACGCTGGCGCAGAATGCGCCGGGTCTTGTCCAGAACCCGTTCGATATTCGTGGTGATTGGGGCCCCGCCACGTACAACGCCACAAACGCCGCCTCCATCAATGGCGTCTACGAACTCCCATTTGGGGACGACAAAACGTTCGCGAATGGCTTGGAAGGCTGGACCAACAGCCTCGTCAGCGGGTGGTCCATTACGAGCATCGTGACCGTTCAGAGCGGATTTCCTTTTACGCCTCAGCTCAGTTACAACCCGTCGCGCAACGGCGACAGCAAGAATCCTGTCCGCCCGTTCGTCAACCCGGCCTTCTCCGGCCCGATCATCGAAGACAATCCGGCGCAATGGTTTAATCCAAACGCCTTCTTGACCGAACCGAACAACAGCGGTTTCTACGGCAATCTTCGCCGCGATACGCTCCTCGGCCCCGGCCTCGCGACGTGGGATTTTTCTGTTCTGAAAGACACCGCCATCACCGAACGCATGCGCCTTCAGTTCCGCGCCGAACTGTTCAACGTCCTGAATCACGCGAACTTCAATACGCCCAACTTGATCCTCGCCACCTTGAAAGGAACGACGCCCGTACCGAATCCGGTCGCAGGGCAGATCACTAGCACGTCGACTACGGCGCGCCAGGTTCAATTCGCATTGAAACTCCTCTGGTGAGCTGAGGACTGCGTTTTCGTCGGCGCAAGTCTGATGGTAGGCTTGCACCCGTGCCGACCTCCTACAATCAAATTGCCGGACACAGCGTCGAACGTCTCGCTGCCTTGAGCGACGGCATTTTCGCTGTCGCCATGACTCTTCTCGTCCTCGATCTTCGCGTACCGGCGGTCGAAGCCATCCATTCCGATCGCGATCTCTTGCGCGCGCTTTGGGCTTTGAGTCCCCGGCTCATCATGTACGCAATGAGTTTCATGACTCTCGGCATTTTCTGGATCGGCCAGCAGACGCAGCTGAATCATCTTTCCCGTTCCCTTCGCAGCCTCTGCTGGATGCACTTGGTCTTCCTGTTCGCGATCACATTGATGCCTTTCTCCACGATGTTCCTCGCAGAATTCACGGCCTACCGCCTCGCCTTGCTCACCTATTGGTTGAATATTCTGCTCCTCGGCGTCGCCCTTTATTTCAGCTGGGATTGCGCCACAAAACTAGGCTTGGTCAAAGACGACATGCCGCCCGAAACCACCGACGCCATCAAGCGCCGCATCTTCATCGGCCAGTCGCTCTACGCGTTCGGAGCATTGCTGTGCATCTTCTCGACCCGTTGGAGTATTGCGTTCATCGTCCTCGTCCAATTGAACTACGCGATCGCGCCACGTTTTTCGCGGCGCAGCGAGTAAATCACAATCTGAAACAGCGTCGGACCTTCGAGCAAAAGAAAGGAATTTCGTTTACACGTCTGTTTGCCGGATGTAGGATGTCCAGTCACTGATCTGGTTTTGGCCTTATTTCCATTCATTTAGAAGGTGCTTCTCGAGTGTGCCGTTTTCGCTTGAGCAATTATCTTCGCATTGCGATTGCAGTCGGGGCAGTGGTTCTAGGATTGGCGATCTTGCAGCGAGTTTTGCCCGCGCAGAGTGCGGATACGGCTGCGCAAGGCCAGAGCTCGGATCAGTTCACGCCGTCCCATCGAACCATCTCCGGCGCCATCCGCGAATTCTTTTACATTCGCTCGAAACCCGTCCAACCCATCGCCTACACCCACAAAGTTCATCTCGGCAATGGAATGCAATGTACGGACTGCCATGTGGGTGTCGACCAGGGGCCGGACGCGCGCATCCCGAGCGTCAATTTCTGCATGACGTGTCATCAGGTCATCGCCACCGACAAGCCCGAAATAAAAAAGCTTGCCGCATATAAGGCGCGTGGGGAGGACATTCCCTGGCAGCGTGTCTATGGCTTCGAGCCAGAGGCGCACGTGAAGTTCAATCACGCGCCTCACATTCGCGCGGGCGTCGATTGCTCCGTGTGTCATGGCGACATGCGCCAGCAGACCGTCGCCGAGCGCAAAGTCGATCACACCATGGGTTTCTGCATCGATTGCCACAAGCAGAAGGGCGCGTCGGTGGATTGCGTTACATGTCATTACTAGTGCGGCTGGATTAAAGGAAGCTATGGAACGGCGTGACTTTCTAAAAATTTCGGCGATCGCCGGGGCCACCGCGGCTCTGGAAGGTTGCGGCAATCCCGATCACCAGCTCATCCGCTTCGTCCCCGAAGAGGATCTGCTCCCCGGCATTGCCACGTGGAAGCCGAGTATCTGCACGCAGTGCCCCGCAGGCTGCGGAATGATGGTCCGCGTGATGCAGGGCGAAGCCGAAGTCATCCGCAAAGGCCAACTCGGTCTCCTGAAGATGGGCCTCGCCAAAAAACTGGAAGGAAATCCCGCGCATCCGATTAGCCAAGGCAAGCTCTGTCCTCGCGGCCAAGCGGGACTGCAAGTTACGTATCACCCGGATCGCATCAAGAATCCGCTCGTCCGAGAAGGCGCTCGCGGTTCCGGGCAGTTCAAGGAGATCGGATGGGACGATGCGATCAAGCAGCTTGCCTCTCAGCTCTCAACCTTGCACACGAGTAATCCGCCGGGCGGACTTGCTTTCGTGACTGGTCCGCTCCGCGGTCAGCGCAAAACGATTCTCGATGCCTTCACGACAAGCTTCCAAGGTTCTTATGCGGTCGGAGCAGCGTTCTTGGACGACAGCGTCGCCCGCGCCGCCAACGGCGCCAGCTTCGGCCATGCCGCGCCCGGGACCGTCGATCTCGCGAATTCGAACTACGTCCTGTCTTTTGGCGCCGATTTTCTGGGCACGTGGAATTCGCCTGTCGCGCAGAACGTCGGGTTCGGCCACATGCGAAAGGGCCGCCCGGGCATGCGCGGAAAATTCGTTCAGTTCGAGCCGCGTATCTCTCAGACGGGTGCAAGCGCCGATGAATTCGTCGCCGTCCAGCCCGGCGCAGAGGGAGTTCTCGCGCTCGCCATCGCTCACGTTGTGATCGCTGAAAAGCGGAAGCCCCTCGCTAGCGCGGGTCATGCCGGTTCGTTGATCGACGGATGGGCGCAGGGCCTGCCCGATTACGCTCCCGAGAAAGTCGCCGCGCAAACAGGCGTGAAAGCGGAAACGATTGCGCGCATCGCCCGCGAGGCGGCTTCCCACGATCCCGCGGTTGCGATCATCGGTGATTCGGCGACCGCTCAAACCAACGGATACTTCAACGCACTCGCCGTGAATGCCCTGAATGCTCTGCTGGGCAGTGTCGGCAAGCCCGGCGGAATTCTTTTCGGCGCCGGCTTAAACGCGCAAGCAAGCAAGTCCGGTCCCGCATCGCTTGAATTGTTTGCCTCGCAAGTGAGTTCCGGCGCAGCCCCGGTCAAGGTTCTGCTCGTCTACAACGCCAATCCGATATTCTCCGCGCCAACTGCCTGGGGCGTCCGTGCGGCCTTGGACAAGATTCCGTTCATCGCGAGCTTCGCCAGCTTTATGGACGAAACCGCCTTGCTGGCAGACTTGATCTTGCCCGATAGTTCGCCGCTTGAATCCTGGCTCGACGATGTGCCGCCGTCAGGTTCCGCGAAATTCGTGATGAGCGTCGCGCCGCCCGCCATGGCTCCCCTGCATGACACGCGCTCCGCTCCCGATGTTCTGCTCGACGTCGCGCAGCGAATCGGTGGCGACTTGGCGAAAGCGCTGCCGTGGAAAACCTATGACGAAGCGATCCAGGCAGCCTTCGCCGCCCTTTATAAGGAGAAGGGAAGCAAGACCGCAAAAGACGCCGACGAATTTTGGTCCCGGGCCAAAGATCAAGGTGGCTGGTGGACCGACGAGCCCTCCGCCACGGCAAATGGCGCGAGCGGCGGTCGACCGATCAAAGCCTCTGCAGCGCAATTTGACGGCGAGGCTTCGCAATATCCCTTTCACTTCCTGCCCTTCGCTTCGCAGCTGTTCTATGACGGCTCGCTCGCGAATCTTCCGTGGATGCAGGAAGCGCCCGACCCGCTTTCGACCGTCATGTGGGGCACTTGGCTCGAAATCAATCCGCGCACCGCGCAGAAGCTCAATATTCAGCGGGGAGATCTAGTCGAAGTCTCGTCCCCTCATGGCAAGTTGCAAGCCCCGGCGCTGATTGCCCCCGGTGTCGCGCCCGACGTGGTCGCTATGCCGATCGGTCAGGGACACGAAAGTTACACGCGCTACGCATCGGGTCGCGGCGCGAATCCGATTTCGATTCTCGCGCCTGCCACAGTTGAAGGCACCGGCGCGCTTGCCTGGGCGGCCACGCGCGTGAAATTGTCAGCCGTGGGTCGCTCGGCGATGATTTTGTTCGGCGGCAGCCTCACCGAGGCTTCGCCCGAGCTGAAGCACAGGTAGAAAGGCGAACAATGGCTCATCAGTGGGGCATGGTAATCGATCTCGACCGCTGCACAGGGTGCGAGGCCTGCGTCGTCGCGTGCCATGCCGAGAACAATATTTCGACCGTCGGCGAGGATCAGGCCCGCCGCAGCCGCGCGAAGCACTGGATTCGCGTCGAGCGCTACTACGAAGGCGAATTTCCCGACGTTCAGGTGAAGTTCATGCCGGTTCTCTGCCAGCAATGCGACGCGGCCCCTTGCGAGCCGGTCTGCCCCACGTTCGCCAGCTATCACACGTCTGAAGGTCTCAACGGCCAAATTTACAATCGCTGCATCGGCACGCGCTATTGCGCGAACGCCTGCCCTTACGTTGTGCGCTATTTCAATTTCTTCAATCCAGTTTGGGATAAGCCGCTCAACCTCCAGCTGAACCCGGACGTTTCCGTGCGCGAAGTCGGCGTCATGGAAAAATGCACCTTCTGCGTCCAACGCATCAAGGCCGGCGAAATCAAAGCCGAAGCCGAAAAGCGCGAGCTCAAGGACGGCGAGATTCAGCCAGCCTGCGTCCAATCCTGCGCCCCGCGCGCAATGGTTTTCGGAGACCTGAACGATCCGGAAAGCGAAGTTTCGCGTCTCGCGAATTCTGGCCGCGCAACGAAACTTCTCGCCGAGCTTGGCACGCGGCCGAAGGTAACGTACCTCCAACGGGATGCATGGCATGGCCACGAAAACGCCTGAGCAAATAACCGAAGACTTGATGCGCCCGATGTGGGGCCTCTCCGGGCGCTACGTGCTCGCCGTCGCCTTTCTCGCGGGAGTTGTTGTTGCGGCCCTTTGCGCGTTCATGTGGCAGGTCTACGCCGGACTCGGCGTTTCCGGCCTGCGCACGCCCGTTTTCTGGGGCTTCTACATCACCGATTTCGTCTTTTGGATCGGCCTCAGTCACGCTGGCACGCTGATCTCGGCGATCCTTCGTCTCGCCAACGCCACCTGGCGCCGCCCCGTCACGCGCTGCGCCGAAGTGATCACCGTTTTCGCGCTATCCATCGGCGCCACATTCCCGATCATCCACCTCGGCCGCCCTTGGCTCGCCTTCTGGCTCTTTCCCTACCCAAGCGAACGCGGCCTGTGGCCGAATATTCGCTCGCCGCTCCTTTGGGATTTCTTCGCGATCAACACCTATCTGATCAGCAGCGTCACGTTCCTGTTGCTGCCCATGATCCCGGATTTCGCTTTGATTCGCGATCGCGCCAACGGCTGGAAGCAGAAAGTCTACGGCGCGCTCTCCCTGGGTTGGACCGGCACGCCCCGGCAGTGGCATCGCCTCGAAACCGCCATGCACATCATGGCCATTGCGGTGATCCCCGTCGCCGTTTCCGTGCACAGCATTGTTTCCTGGGACTTCGCCATGGCGCCTGTCCCCATGTGGCATTCGACGATTTTTGCTCCCTACTTCGTCGCCGGCGCGATCTTTAGCGGAATCGCCGCGCTCATTCTAGCGATGGCGCTCCTGCGCAAATTCCTCCATCTCGAGGATTATTTGCTGCCGATCCACTTCGAAAATCTCGGCAAACTTCTCCTCGTGATGAGCCTGCTCTGGTTTTATTTCGTGTTCGCCGAGCGCCTCACGGCCTGGTATGGCAACGAGACCGGCGAGATGCCCGTCTTCTGGACCACGCAGCACGGCACCTACGCTGGCCTGTTCTGGCTCATGGTCTTCTGTAATTTTCTGATTCCGGTTCCCATTCTCGCCATCAAAAAGTTCCGGACGATCCTCGGCACCGCCCTTGCGTCTTTCACCGTCGTGATCGGCATGTGGCTCGAGCGTTTCCTCATCATCGTTCCGTCGCTCTCGCACAAATATCTCACCTATAGCTGGGGCACCTATCGTCCCACCTGGGTCGAAATCACCATTACCGCCGGCACTTTCTGTGCCATGGCGCTCCTCTATATGATTTTTTCCAAAGTCGTCCCCCTCATTTCCATTTGGGAATTGAAAGCGGGACTGCACGCTGCGCCGCACACGCCGCGCGTCGTTGTCGAACCTAGCGAAGCGGGAGCCGACTGATATGGCCACGCCTTACGCCATCTACGGATTGTTCCCCACGCCCGAAACCGCCGAGCGCGGTTTCAACGCTCTCGATCGCGCTGGCGTCAGCCCTTCCAGAATTATCGTGATGGCGTCAGAGCCGTTCGACGAATATGCGTTTAGCAAGATGGATCACGCTACGCCAATGCCCTATATCGCCGCCCTCGGCGGAATCGTTGGTGGTGTCGGCGGCTTTTTCCTGGCGCGCCTCACGCAAGAAGCCTATCCCATCATCACCGGAGGCATGCCGCTCTTGGCCGCTTGGCCCACGGGCATTGTCACCTACGAGCTCACGATGCTCGGCGCGGTCATCACCACGATTGTCACGCTTCTCGTCACCACGAAGCTGCCCAACTGGAAGTCGAAGCTCTACGATCACGAAGTGTCGCACGGCAAAATTCTGATCGGCGTGATCGAACCGTCGAGTGCCATGCGCGCCGAAATTGAAAATCGCTTGCGCGGCGCCGGGGCCGTCAAGGTTAAGATTACAGGCGGACAATCCTAGCGCTGGTCAGCGCTGTTTGTTTCGAGCGTAACTGTTGACGAAGCACGTCTCGATCTTCGTTCTTTGCCTTCTGGCACTCCTTCTTTTTTCGGTCTCGGCCCGCGCCCAGGGCGGTCCTCCCTATATCACCAATGACCCCGGTACTCCGGGAAATGACAATTGGGAAATCAATATCGCCTCCCAGCAGATCGTTCGTCAGGGCGTCGCGTCCCGTCAAGTCCCGCAGTTCGACATCAATTTCGGCATTGGCGATCGCATTCAATTCACCTACGAAGTCCCTTTCACGGTTCAGACCGCTCCCGGCCAGCCTACGCAATCTGCTTGGAGCAACACATTCGCCGGTGTGAAGTGGCGCTTTTGGGATCACGGCGAAGATAGTTGGCAGATTTCGATCTTTCCGCAGTTTGAGACCGGCAGCTCGCTCATCACGCAGGAAAGAGGCATCTCCATCAACGGCCCCCGTCTTTACTTTCCCGTTGAGGTTGCGAAAAAAGTCGGACCGCTCGACGTGAACTTCGAGGCCGGTTATTTTTTCCCCTGGCATGGCCCTTGCGAGCGGACTCTCGGCCTGGTCGCTGGGCACCAGTTCACACATCATCTCGAGCTCGACGGTGAAGTCTACAACGACCGCGTAATGGGCATGCTCCCGCACGACACGTTTTTCGATTTCGGCGGCCGCTATGAATTTCACACCGGCCTGATCGCACTTTTCATGGCTGGTCGCAGCTTCAGCGGTAATTCAAGCGGCCAGCCCGAATACCTCGGTTATTTTGGAATCCAGATCTTGCTCAGCAAGTTTGGACGCACCCTTACGCCCGACGCCGAGCCTTGAAACGAACGATTCGCGCTCTCGCGTCTCATTACAGTGCAGACTCACGAAATCTACTGTCGAGTCAGGATTTATGGGCTTCGATCACCGAACCACGATTAGACTAGTTCGGGGTGTATCTGGTGAGAACGCTGATCCATGTAATCGGTAGAAGCTTGTTCCGCGCCGGCGGCCTAGGAATTTTTACCCTTAGTGCTTTCGATTCCTCACCGTTGGTCGTTCCGCTCGGCAATGACTTGCTGGTCTTGGCTCTTACCGCCCGCCACCATCAGCGCATGATCTACTACGTCGCTATGGCCACGCTTGGCTCCTTGCTCGGCTGCTTCGTCACGGACTGGCTTGCGCGCAAGAGCGACAAAGCGATGAAGAAGTTGGTCCCTCGCAAATATCTGGACCCCATCCGCGCGCGGGTCAAGGAGCACGCTGCGCCCACTCTGATCTTTGCTTCGCTTCTGCCGCCCCCCGCGCCGTTCACGGCGTTCGTCGCCGCCGCCGCGGCTTTTCGCTATCCCCGCCAAAAGCTGCTGGGTTTCGTCGCCATCGGGAGGTTCATGCGCTTTGCGATCGAAGGCGCTCTTGCGATTCTTTACGGCCGCTGGATTGTGAAGCAGGCTGAATCCCCGTGGCTAGAACACGTCATGATCGTGCTGGTCGTGCTTTCCATCGCGGGTAGCGCAGTCGCGATTTTCCGCTGGCGCTCAAACGGCGCCGACTCACCGGCGCACGGCGCGACGAAAACAGCGTAGCAATCATCCGCGCCCCACAAACGGCATCTTCGCCGCCATCACCGTCATGAATTGCACGTTCGCCTCGAGCGGCAGCGAAGCCATGTACACAACCGCTCGCGCCACATCCGCCACATTCATCGTCGGTTCCACCGCGATCGTCCCGTTCGCTTGCGGCACGCCTTTCTTCATTCGTCCGGTCATGTCCGTCGCCGCATTGCCGATATCGATCTGGCCGCACACGATGTCGTACTGTCTTCCGTCGAGCGATGTCGCCTTCGTCAGGCCCGTCACGCCGTGTTTCGACGCGGTATAAGGGGCCGAATTTGGTCGCGGCGCGTGCGCCGAAATCGAACCGTTGTTGATGATCCTCCCGCCGCGCGGCTCCTGGCTCTTCATGATCTTGAATGCTTGCTGTGTGCACAGAAATGTCCCGGTGAGATTCGTATCCACCACCGCCTTCCATTTCTCAAGCGTCAGTTCCTCCAGCACGCCTCCGCTTGAAATCCCCGCGTTGTTGAAGAGCAAATCAAGCCTGCCGAATGTCTCCTTCGTTTTTGCGAATAGCTCGCGAACCGATTCTGGTTCCGTGACATTCGTCGGCACTACGAGAGCCTGGCCGTTTGCCCTCTGAATTTCTCGCGCCGTCTCTTCCAATTGCTCTCTGCGCCGTCCCGCCAGAGTAACCGAGTATCCGCTTTGCCCCAGGGCAATTGCGACGCTCTTCCCGATGCCGCTTCCCGCTCCCGTCACGATCGCGATCTTCGCCGCCATTGCTTCCTCCCCGCGCACCACTCATCAACCAACGCCAGAGAATCTACACGAATTGCCTCCCGTACGAATACGGCCACACTCAGATTTTGGAACTCCAGGCAGACACGGCCGGAATTGCAATGGGGACGCCGAAAAATCCAAGGAGAATATCCGTGAGGAATCCTAAATCGATCATCGCAATCATTTGTTTTTGTGCTTTGTTTTTCGCACCGAAATCCACGCCGGCTGCACAGCAAGCCGCCAACTTTGTCGGCACCTGGCAGATCACCCCCGCCGTCAACGGTCAGGGCGGGGAAGGCGAAAACAGGCGTGGCGGCGGTGGCGGCGGAGAACAATCCCTCACCATCACCCAAGATGGTGACAAATATAAAGTCAGCCATCAGACGCGTCGCGGGGATAACAGCTACGACGCCACAGTCTCGGGCAATACAATCACCTGGACCGAACAGCGCCAGCGCCGCGATGGCCAAACCATGCAGATCCAATATTCGGCCACTCTCGATGGCGACACGATGAAAGGCACGATGGGCGGCGGCCAGTTCAGCCGTGAATTCACCGCCAAGCGGGCCGCTTCGAATCCCGACTCAAATCCCAGTTCAAACCCTAATTCGAATTAATAACCCTGGCTCGATAGCGCTGCGCGATTCCCCACGTCGCGCAGCGGCTTGCTGAAATCGATCTCCATCGAATGACGATTCAATCGAATGACGATTCTCTGCTCCTGCGCCGAATTGGTGTAGAATCCACCGTCGTCACCGTCAGGCTCGGTCGGGTGGACCCAAGACCGGTGAATCGCTTGACTCTATGTACCGTATAGCGATTGCCGCGCGTCTATTACGAGAGCGGTATTCTTTGGGGGAAAAGGAATCGTGAAAAATAAAAACTCAACGAGTTTCATGTCTCGCCGCGTCGGCATGCTCGCTGCCGTCGGCGTCGTAGCCGTCGGCATGGCCGCTTTTGGCATCGCAGGGTCATTGGCCCGCACGCCAAACAATGCGGCCGACGGCGCATCCGGAAAAGTTCTGGGCATGGCCTTCGACGGCCATCAGGTCTCGAATCTCGACAATACGATCAAGTATTACGAGCAGATCGATTTTCACGTGAAAAGCAGAACGGACTGGCACGTCGATAAAGAGCTCAACAAGCTCGGCAACACGCCGGGCGCCGAGTCGCGTCAGGCCGTGATGGAAACTCTGAGCTCTGTTTCCGACAAGCCGTTCGACATCACCTTCACGGAATACCGCGGAATCGATCGCAAAAATTGGAGCAGTCTCGGCTTGGGTGATCTGCTCTCCGGCCATTTAGATCTGACCGTCAAGGGCGACTGCAAAATAACCCTCGACAAGCTTCAGGCGATCGGAATGCTCAAGAACGTACCCCTGAATATGCCGGGACAGGGTGGTGCCCACGGCGGCCCCATGCGTTTTGCATTCGTGCAGGATCCCGACGGCTGGTTCGTCGAATTCTTCGCTATCTTGCCGCCGGCACCGGGCGCCCCGCCCGAGGGGCCGAAAGTCTCCAATTCGACCGCCACGATGCAGAATATCGAGCGCCTCGGCAAGCAGATCGGCTTCAACCATATTGGTCTCGACGTGAAAGATATGGCCAAAGCCGTGGGCTTCTATCAGGGCGTGCTTGGCGGCGACTATCCTCCTCTCGCACCGCCCGCCCCTCCGGCGGATGCTGCGCAGAATGGTGGACGTCCTGCCGCTCCGCGCATGAACATGATGAATGGCTGGTTCCGTCAGGCTGGCACGGACAACAACGTTCGTCTCGAGTTGATCGGTGAACCGGGAACTACAATTCCTGACGAGCACTTCGGTGACATCAACGTGAACTACGTTGGCTTCCAGGTCAGCGACATCGACGCAGTTTACGCTGCCGCGAAGGCTGACGGCGCCGTCACCGTTACCGAGGGCGGCGTCATGAAGGTGAAGGACGGTCGTGCGGTCATCATGCGCGATCCCGATGTCGGGGGCTTCGTCGAGCTCTGGCAAGCGAAGTAGCTCTGTGGTTCAGCGAGACTCGAATCGGGCGGCGGAATCCTTCGCCGCCCGGTTTTTTTGCCAGGCTCGCTCAAACTGTCCGTTCGTCCAGTCAGCTCCGCGATTCAAGTGAGAGCGGGGTCCGCCATCGCTTGTCGCTCGTCACTTCTTCTGGTTCACGCTCCACAGAAACGCGGCAACGTCATTCACCTGTTCTGGCGTGAGCGTCGCGCCGCCCATCGGTGGCATCGGCGCGCGATAGAGTTTCGGCTGCGGAACGCCATCGGTGATGATCTTGGCGATGCCACTGTAGCTGCCGTCGCTCCACATCCATTTTCCGGAAATGAGGCTCGGACCGATCGACGTGCCACTCGCATCTGCGCCGTGGCAACCGGTGCACGTTGCTCCGCCCACTTGGCCTCGGAAGATTTTTTCACCTTGCGCGACCATTTCTGCTGTCGCTCCTCGAGGAACCGCAACCTTGCCGCTCGACTCCTTTCCCGCATCCGGATTTAGGCCCTCTGGCGGCTTCGCATGGGCGTTTTCGATCTCTCCCGCCGGAGACGCAGCGCTCGGACACGGCGTGATCCCACCGCCCGCTCCCGCGCCGCCAACGTAAGTAATTCGATAAATTCGCCCGCTCACGTCATCTGAAACGTAAAGCGCGCCATCGGGACCCAGCGCGAGACCGCTCGGCCGATGTTTTGCACCATCCGGTGATTTGACCGCTCCTGCGAAGCCGTCCGCGAAGATTTCGCACTGTCCGGACGCGCGCGCCCCCGAAAGCGGCTGAAACACGACGTTGTATCCGCCCTGCGGATATGGCGCGCGATCCCATGATCCGTGGAACGCAATGAAAACTCCGTTGTCGTATCGTGCAGGAAATTGTTTCTTGTCGTAGCGGACCATTCCGTTCGGCGCCCAGTGGGCAGGATACGCGGCGATCGGCGCAGTCTTCTCCGCGCAAACCCCGGCGTTCCTGCCGTCGCCGCCGTACTCCGGCGCCAAGATGAGTTTGTCGACAAACGGATCGTAATAACACTCGGGCCAGCCGTAATCCGCGCCTTTCTTCAGCAGCATCACTTGCTCGGCCGGAAGAGTCGCTTCCTGATCCGGTTTGAAAATGGCCGGCCAGTTTGCGTGCAATTGGTCGCGACCGTGTTGCGTCACGAAGAGATTTCCGGCGGCATCCATCGCCATGCCCTCGCCGTTGCGAATTCCGGTCGCGTATCTCTCCGCCGGCGAAAATTTCTGATCCGTTTTGTTTGCGTCGTAAAGCCACACGCCGCCGCGGGTCTCGAGTTCAGGACAAGGATTTTTCCCCGGCGATGCGGGAATGCGATTCTTCTCCTGGCACGCATTGCTCGGGCTCGCTACATCGACGAAAATCTGCCCCTGCGCATCGATGAGAAACGGATGCATCGGGTGGTCGCCCGTGAGAGGCAATTCAGAAACAATCGTGACGCCCTGGCCCTTTGGCGCGATGAAACCGCTCGTGATCGCGTATTTCGCGATTCGATCGTTGATCTCGGCGTAGATCGAATTCTTGTAGAGCGCGATGCCGCTGCCGCCCGCTCCGCCCGTTTTCAAAGTTTCACCGAACCGCTCGATGACGTTAGCCTTTCCCGCTCCCGTCGTATCTTGCAGCGCGACCAGGAATCCGCCTTCGTGCACCGGGGAATTGCCGTAATAGCGCCCCGACCAAGTGTTCACGTACACGACGCCGTTCGGCGCGACCACCATATCGCGCGCGTGGCCGATGTCGTCGGCAAATACCGTTGCGCAAAAGCCTTCGGGTAATTTCAGTCCACTGTCATCGCTTGTGCAGCCGTTGCTCTCTGCCCCCAGCGCGACTCGCGCGTGGCTCCACGCCGTTTGAGTACGAGAAATAAAAAGGGAAATAGCCGCCGCACACGCAATCACTGCAAGAACCTTCACGAAACGCGTCATCGTTTTTCTCCCCGTTGGCTTTCCCGAGAGTTGGTTGTTACTTCTGTCTTGTGGTGATCGTTAGGTCGCCGCTTACAGGGGTCGGTGCAACCGAAGTGCTGAACCACACCCGCATTTTATATCAGTATCCTTGTTGTCGTTACTTAGCATCGATTTCATATACTTGCGGAATTGTGCTTCCGATTGTGCTCACCCGAGCTTGCACTGGAGTGTGTTAATAACATGCGTTTACAATATCGATATTCATGGAGGTTCATCCTGAGTCGCAGCCTCAAGCCATTCATTCTGCCCGCAATCGTTTTGCTGCTGGGCGCCTCGCCCAGGGCGAAAAACAAACCGGTGCGAATCGATAGCGGATTGATTTCCGGAACCGCCGATTCGAACGGAGTCACAGCGTATCTGGGCATGCGCTTTGCTGCGCCACCGGTGGGGAATCTGCGCTGGCGCCCGCCACAACCGCCAGCAAATTGGCAAGGCGTGCGAGCTGCGGATCATTTCGGCGCAAGCTGCATGCAAGACGAACCCGGCGAACGTCTTCCGTGGTCCAAAGAGTTCATGACGCAAGGCGCAGTCAGCGAGGATTGCCTCTTCCTGAATGTTTGGACGTCGGCGAAATCGCGCGACGAAAAACAAGCCGTGATGGTCTACCTCTACGGTGGAGGCTTCCTTGAAGGCTCGGGCTCGGTCGCCGTCTACAACGGCTCGCATCTAGCGCAGAAAGGCGTCGTTGTTGTCACCATCAACTATCGCGTGGGTCCGCTCGGATTTCTCGTCTATCCCGAACTCACCAAAGAATCAGAGCATCACTCCTCGGGCAACTACGGCCTTCTCGACCAGATCGCGGCTCTGGAGTGGGTGCAGAGAAATATCGCAGCGTTGGGCGGCGATCCCACTCGCGTGACGATTTTCGGGCAGTCCGCAGGTGCAATTTCCGTCGCCGATCTGATGCGCTCGCCGTTGGCCAAAGGATTGTTCGCCCGCGCCATTGCGGAAAGCGGTCCCGGACTTTTCCCGGAAAATCTCATGGGCGGAGCAGTCACGCTCGAACAGCGCGAGCAGCAGGGAGTGAAGTACGCAGAATCGAAAGGCGCCCACTCGCTCGCCGAATTACGCGCTATTCCCGCAACTGATTTTTCTAAAGCCACGGCGGGCTCGACTCCGGGCTCGAGCAATCCTGTAAACGACGGTTGGGTTCTGAGTGCCGATCATCCGGCCCATGAAGTGCCGATCATCGTCGGTATGGTTTCCGGCGACGCCGCGTTCGCAGGTGGCGTTGGTCCGCAGCCCGCTCGAACGCTCGCGAACTACACGAGTTCCGCGGAGAAAACGTACGGCGACAAAGCTAAGGCATACTTGGAACTCTATCCTGTCGCGAGCGACGCGGATGTTAGTTCGGAGGAGAAGGCGAGTCAGATCGACCGGGCGCGCATTTCGATCGACGTCTGGTGCGAGACTCAGGCCAAGAGAAGCGGCACCGTCTATACCTACTATTTCAACCATCCGATTCCTTGGCCCGCGCACCCGGAGTTCGGCGCGTTTCACACGGCCGAAGTTCCCTACGTGTTTCAGACGATCGACGTTCTGGACCGGCCATGGCAGCCAGTTGACACCAAGCTCGCGGAGGAAATGTCATCGTATTGGTCCAACTTCGCAAAGACAGGCAACCCGAATGGTCCCGGGCTGCCCGATTGGCCCACTTACTCGCCCGACGCTCACAAAACAATGGAGCTCGGCGAACACGTCGGACCGATACCTGAGGCCGAGCCCGCGAAACTCGATTTCTTTCTGAGCTATCTGAAAAAATAACGTTCGTTCTCCCTACTCGCCGCGATAGCGATCGAAGAAGTCGAAAACCGCGGGCAGCGCGAGCGGCACCATGCCGGGATGATCAGCATGGACCTCGAGATATTCAAGATCAAAGCCGTGGGCGATCATCCAGTC